>Ga0194129_10001088_pt1 | contig 46899 bp, 66 predicted proteins | sample TA2KigCa35mmetaG_FD_150862 | JGI IMG/M metagenome (GOLD analysis project Ga0194129, IMG submission 150862) | Freshwater microbial communities from Lake Tanganyika, Tanzania - TA2015038 Kigoma Deep Cast 35m | ecosystem: Environmental > Aquatic > Freshwater > Lake | place: Tanzania: Lake...
TTATTGGCAAGTGGCATAATATTATATCTTGTATTTATGATAACTTTTGTTAGTTCATGTATGGGTAACAACTTATGATACACGATCCTTCAGAATACAAAGCGTCAATAGTTCTGACATATCAGCAAATGTGGGAAGTGTCTAAAGCCATATCCGCTCGGATAGCTGATTGGGTAGGGGCTGGAGTTTTGTCTGAAAAAGATTTAGAAATAAATTGGCTGACTCAAGTTCAACAAATTTTAGAACCACATATCACATACGCGGTAGACGAATGGGAAAACGAATTGGTTGACAAAGAGATACTTGATTTGGATCAAGCTATAAATAAAATGTTAGAAGAAGACGGCAGTGATAGCTGATCATCATAATATATTAGATACCACAGAATTAGATTTATTTTTTGTGGGAACAATTATAGTATGCGCTATAATAGCATTTTATGTCAAACGATTATTAAATCGACAGGACTGATATTTATGGATGACGAAGATTTGTCAGAATTTAACTGTGTTCAATGCGGTGTTAACACATTGAAAATATTTGAATATTATGCATTAAAAGATGATGTTTGGGCGCTAGCCCAAACAGAAAAGGGCATGCTTTGCATAACGTGTTTTGAAAGCATAACTAAAATTACTTTGAATGGAAATCATTTTATTGATTATCCAATCAATACTGGTAATTTTATACGTTCTGATCTTTTGCAAAATCGAATAAACAGTTAATTTTTAATTTTATTAAGCGAATTAAAAATAAATTTTAATTTGCTTAATAATCAAGTAACGTGTGCACACGTTACAACGGGGTTAAAAACCGTATGGCCCAGCCAGTGTTTTAACAAGGGGAGCGAACCGTCCCCCCACGATTTGGGCTGTTAGCTCAGTGGTAGAGCAGCACTTTTACAAGGTGAAGGTCGTAGGTTCAAACCCTACACGGCCCACGAAGGAGAATAAAAATGAGTAATACTATTGATAAAATATATTATATTCCAAGTATGCCAGAAAATTATTATGGGCAGACTTTGTCGGTGTCCAATATAGATGTTAATTCATATATTTGGATTGGTAATAACAGAAATGCAGAATTGTATAAATTAATAAGCAAAGAAGTTGTTGATTTAACTGTTAATCATTCGGAGATTGAATACAGATTATCTTTTGAAAGATCTTCAGATAAAACAGTGTATCACGCTATTTGCGATGTTAATACGCGTTTATCTGTAAAAACTTTTAATTCTTAGGAGGCTTTATGGGAATGGATGTTTACGGAAAAAATCCTAAAAATGAAACCGGTGAATATTTTAGAAACAATGTTTGGTGGTGGCATCCTTTGTGGGAATATATAGAGAATACTTTTCCTGCAATAGCTGGTAAGGTGGAGTATGGTCATTCAAATTCTGGAAGCGGACTAAACTCTGTCGATGCAAAAAAACTTGCTGATAAATTGGCAGTGCATATAAAGAATGGTTCTGTCAAACAGTATCAAGAATCTTATATGAAGAATTTAGAAGAATTAGAACTTGAAGACTGTGAATACTGTGATCAAACTGGTCTAAGAAAATGGGCACCGGGGAGTTTTGTTTATTTAGAAGAAGAAAAGAAAGAAAACGTCCTAAAAGATGAATTAGGAAATATTATATTGACATGCAATGCTTGTAATGGTTTAGGTAAAAAGAAAAGCTTTCAATGTAATTATCCATTTTCTGAGGAGAATGTAATAGAATTTCAAAAATTTTTAGCCAATTGTGGCGGATTTTCAATATGGTAATATCAACAAAAGGAAAGTTATGAACAAGAAAAAAATAATCATACAACAAGCTATATCTAACAATTTTGAAAATGCACATTTCATACTTTATAAGTTAAACAATAAAGGCGTCAAGGAAGTTCTTTACTTTAAAGAAGTAACTAGAGCATCAAAAAATAATAAACCTTTAAACTTTTTTGGCGTTAAAACTTCTAAATATGGAATTAGAATTTCCCAAGGGGCAACCCATTGGTGTTTAGCTATCTTGGGAAATGAATCAGCTGATGTATTGGTGGAAGATTTTATTCCAGAACCAATGACAAAAAATCAGTATCAACTTAATGATGATACGTATGTTCATGTGAATAGATACAATAAAAATCTTAAATTTTCTATTGGTCTTTCTCAAGAAGAATTATATAATAAACGTAAAATTTCTAAAAAAGAAATGGAAGAATTAAATAAAATAGCCCAAATGCTTCAGTAGTTTAATGAAGGAGAATGTTTTAATGAAAGATTATTCTGAAATTATTAAAGATATTACCAATTCAATTCAATACGAAAAAGAAATGATTGAAAAGGCTTCTAATATAATTTCAAATGCTATTAATTCGACTATTGCTTATAAAAATGAAATGCAAGAAAAACTTGATTTATTAAAGCAAGATATGATTAGTCCTTTTTTGGAAATTAATCCAAATATTGTTTCTACAATCAATTCTCTTTTATTAACTGTGGAAAATACTCTAACTTCTTTGATAAATACTTGTAATGAAATTTTGGCAATTGATAATTCTAACCGAAACACACACATTTATAATCAAGCTATTGTAGTTGAAAAATTACGAAATGTTTTAGTTGATCTTAATGCTAATTTAATTTCAATAAGAACAAATCCAGATATCGATCTTAATAATATATCTTAATATCAATAATTAGGAGTCTTTATGTCAAATAATCCTGAAGATATTTTTAATCAAAATGATGATGACATTTTCCAAACTAATGAAAATACTTCTCAAAAAATAAGCGAAACAATAGCAAATCGTATTGCTGGCGAAAATGCTGATTTCAAAATAGATACTTCAGATTTGTTGACAAAAGCAGGTCAAGTTGATTCTAGGGCAAGAATAGTTATTGCTTTGCTAGAAGCTGCAGGAAACTGGGGTGATACAACTCATAATACTGGTTTGACAAAAGCTATATTTCATGTCTTGGATCAAATGACTGATAGTCGCTTTAGTAAAACCTACGAATTCTATCGGCTAGAACAGAATATTATTCAGCAACAAGTGTTGTTGTATGTTTTGGAAGAAATGATTGTTGATGATTCTGATGAGTTGAAAGAATTGGTGTCCGCTCTTAATGTTGATATTACTCCTACTTTTATATTGACTTATATTAAAACTTTTCATAATATTTTAACTCATACGATTAATAAGCATAAAATTGTTTATCAAATATTGTCTAAAGAATTGGAAATAAAACAAGAAGAAAGTATTATAGACAATAAAAACGAAATAGCTTCTATGTATAGTGTAAAAGCATTTGTGTATTCTCATGTGGCTAAATCACTTAACAAAAATTATATTTCTTCTAAACGCAAAGAATATAATTTATGATAAATACTTTGAATTTAAAATATGATGATTATTGGACAAATTCTTTTTATCCAAAGATTGCTTTATTTGTAGAGTATGAAAAAATAAAGAAAATATATAAATCTAAAATAAAATTAATTTATTCCATACTTACTGCTTGTGCCGTTGCTCAGATTAGTTATGCTTTTATAAGCCCTCCTATAGCTATTCTAATGTCTCTAGGCATTATAATTCATGAATTGGGTCATTATATGTATGGAAAAGCTTTTAACGCGAAAGCGTCTTATCCATTGTTTATTCCTGTTCCATTTTTATTAATAGGCTTAACTCATATAGCAGACATAGATCCTGCAAATTTACCAATGATTTCTATGGCGGGTTTGTTGTTGGAATTTATTTATATTTTATTTATGATTTTTTATAATAGTTTTTACAAATTTTATAGCATAAATATTTTAATAACATATTATTTAATTTCTTTTATTTTTAACTATTTTGGATTTGACGGTAAAAAATATCGTCAAGCCAAACAAAAGTGAGGAATATTATGTTAATGCTTTTAAGTCCGTTTATTATCATAGGTGTAGTATCAAAATTGCGCAATATACAATTGAGTAGCATAATTGAAAGATATGAAGAACAACTATTTGTGGATTATACTTTTGCTTCTATTGTCAACAATTTGGATTTGGACGAGAAAACGGAGAGCGAATAGTGAAAAAACAAGAAAATATAAAACAATTTTTAGATGAATGTTTTTTTGATATAAACGGATTTTCTTCTTTAAATCCTAATCATTCTGAAGTAATTAAAATTCTTACAAAGATGTTTGTAGGAGTATCAACTGCTATATGGTCTTTTATAGAACTTAAAGAACATTTAAAACTCAATAGAAAGTATAAAAATTATGACGGACAATTTTGATTACCAAAACAAACTTACTTCTTTTACATTTTCTATGACTGCTGCGGCAAAAACCAAAGAGGAATTAAATAAGAAAGTTAAAATTTTGCAAGAACGGATAGACAAATTGGTTAACGATTTTACAATTGATGATTTACCAGTATTGAAACCGATTCTAAGTTTGACTCGATCCAAAACCGATCTAAAGAGATTAGCTAAAGCTGTAGATAGGGTTGCAGATATAGTTGAAATTTATGATTCTCTAAATGGTAAATTGAAGATTGTTGAAATGGTTGAAACTGATCCAAATTGGTTTGCTTCTACCTTTGGAGACTTTGAGAAAGATATTGATAATGCAATAAACAAAATCATGGCTGTAGATAAGGAGGACCCTAATGATTGATTATAGTATTGTAACTAAAGACGAAACTCAAAGCGCTACTATTCGAGGCACTGTAAAGTCTTTTAATCTTGACCATGTTACCGAAAAAGATTTGACATCTTTTTATGTTAACTTTTCAAAGTATGCATTTATAGACACTGGTTTGTTGCCGTTAGATGGTACTGGATTATTGGCTTATCGTCAAGCCGGTAATCATTGTCAAGTAGTTGTACAACATGTTCCAGGAGTTTCTAGAATAATATGGGGCAAATACGAAAATGATACAAGTGCTCAAACATATCATCTTGCGCAGCCTTACAGAATTTATATAGGAGATTTGCTTGATGGTAATTTTTATGGCGCAAGAATGTTTTATTCTCCTGTGCCAATTACTTCTCCTAATCAAGTTTTATATCATGTCAATTTGCCAAATATTAATTGTAAAGGTTATCGCGGAAACGCTGTCGGATGGGTTTGTTTGTATCATAATGAAAATTGGACTGACATTCCTTTGGGGGAAAAAGTTTTTCGCATTATAGAAAGATGTTCTGGTTCTGAAGCTTACAATGACAATAACATGTCAGAAACTGATGGTCCGAGATTTTACAGAGATCATTATTCTGCGAGAGCAATGAATAATGAGTTACTTGCGGATGATTATAAATATTTATGGGATCCTTTTGAATGGCATAAAAAGACTGATAAAGATGGATTTCAATGGACTCTCAATGAATCTTTGTGGATACCTGTTCTTGTGCAAGATAAGGATAATCAATCGCAACATTATCATAATGGAACTCCATTGACATTGGGAATGGCAATTACTGGAGACTATGCCGCATACTATAGTGATAAGAATAAAACAAAACCTGTCAATGCAATAGCTAGAAAAGATAAAGAGTTTAAAGATATTAATAGTTTTGCTTTTATTAAAAAAGCTTATGCTGATAGCGCAGTAATAAATAAATCTTCAGATTTTTATAATCCTTATGAGAGTGTAGAATCTTTGCGAGAAAACTATTTTTTAACTGCTAAATCTCACAGTAAAGTTGTTGACGCGGAACTTGAAGAAGACGTACTTGAAATTGAAAATGAATATGTTACCTGCTCTTGTTGTCAACATGATACATCAAAAGATGATGCACATGTAGTTCAAAATTATTATTATTGTCCTGATTGTTTTGAAGAAAATTGTGTTTATGTAGCAAGTCGTGATGAACATTATCATACGGATTATGTTACCTACATTGATAGGTACGGCGAATACTTCCATAATGATGATATTGTAACTTGTTCAAATTGTGATAGTCATTTTCACCTTGACTATGTAGTAAAAGGATATCAACCTTATTGGAATAATGATAAGGAAGAATACGATCTTTGTACTGAATGCATCAAATCCCCTGAACAACAAATAGGTGCTATACCTTGCGCAAAATGCGATGATTGTTCAACACTTATGCCAATTTATGAATCTTATCCTAGTTATTACAATCGTTATGCTTACATTGAAAATGATAAACTTGTTGTGAAGTATACTTGTAAAGCTACTTGTTCAAATGGTGTATACGAAGACAAAATAATTTGTCCTTGTGGACAACTTAAAGTAAATGTTGAACATGATGAATATACTCCGAGTTTAGAGAAAATGCACGAACTTGGAATTGTGCAGCATGTAGACGATACAGTTTGTCTTACAATTTCTGAAGATAAAAATTATTCTTTTTATCCGTTAAAAGAAATACTTGATTATGCTAAGTTACCTTATGATTTTGATAAAAATATAATTAATTCTCCTGTATATAACAAAGCATGCAAAGGCTGCACATGCTTTAATTCTGACAATAAACTTGTTTATGATCCTTCAAAATTTAACATAGAGACTTTAGAAGAATTAAAAATGATTCATATTATTATGAATCACGAACAGGACAACATTCTTATGAATGCAAATATTGTTAAAACATTCGAATTACCGTAAAGATAAGGAGAATATATTATGACTGAAACACAGAATGGTATAACTATAAATGATTTAGATTTTTTCTATATGCCCAATGGAGTCCCGTGCTTTTTGGGAAATAAAGAAAATGTTATAAATATTATAGAAAATGATTTGCAATTCACTATATATTATATCTTAACTGACAAATCAACTTTTAAAACATATACAAAAACAGAACCTAGCGGTTATCAACAAATACCTGGTTCATATAGTAGAATTTGGACCAGCGGTAAAACAACTGAAATTGTTGAAGAAGATCGTCAAATGTGTTTGTTTAAAGTTGTTAAGAATATGATTGGCAGAGTTTGTCAACCTGTTGAAAACGATGCTTTCGGAGAAACTTTTGTTGGTTTGGAAGCAGAAGCTATATACAACTTGCCTGCAATTCCTAAAACTCTTATTGCTAAACTAGACGAGTTTTTCAGATTGGTTCATGCCCAACATGGCACTGAATCAATTGTTATGCTAACTTTTGATACAACAAATATGACATCAGATTCTTGGGGAATCCTAGTTCCTAAACAGGAGAATACTTCTGTTCATTGTAAGTATGATCCGGAATCTATAGTAGAAATGAAAGAAGAACATTTGTCCATTGTTGGTTCAGTTCATTCTCATCCGGAAATGGCGGCTTATGCTTCTGGTACAGATCATGAGGATCAAGCTGATTTTGATGGTCTACATATTACTTTTGGCTGGCAAAAGACAAAAGATAATAATGCGACTCAATACCATATTGAGATGCAAATGGCCGGGGTAGCTTATACTTTGAAACCTGAAGATGTCTTTGAAATTGAGACTAAAATAAATGATCCAGATCCAGAAGTTGTTAAGTGGACGGAGAATGTCTCAAAAAAAGCCTACCCCCCGTATTCGGCTTCGGGGGACACAATCAAGCAGCCGTACCAGCAGCCACATCAACAACCACAAACAACCAGCAATACAACGACGTCTACTACGGATATTGGTCGTAGCACGCGCCAAAATCTTCTTGGCAGTATAACTGATATTCATCTACAGGATGATGTTATTCTGGTATGCGAAGTAGAGCCCTATGCTCAAGTTGTTCATTGTCCATTGTGTGAATATGAACTCTCTACTGTTGATATAAACAATAGAATGTGTTCTGGGTGTGAAGGTATAATTGCAACACCTTCAGACAATGTTCAGGATATAATAGCAAGCGTTAAATATCATGAAGAGTCTAAGTATGCGTGGCTTATGAAAGGTATGAAGCCGCCTAATACACATGAGCTATTTAGTAAAATATATCTTTATTGTAAAGACAACGATGCAAAAGACATGTTTATGTTGATTTACGATGATGGATTATTGCCACAATATGATAAAAATAATTCTAAATCACTTGATCCAGCTGATGATGATGAAGAATTTACTTTATGTTGCAATAAACCATTAAGTGAAATCTACAGTGAAGCTTGCAGTTCTTTATGCAGTGATTGCGATCGTCCAATAACTCATGAACATTTAGTTCTGTTTCAAGATGCACATATAGAAAAAAACATTACCTTTTATTCATATGAAAGTGAATGTTGGGAATGTAAAAACTATGAAACAGAACTATGTCCACCGTATCGTAATCTCATCATTGATTGGATTCGAAACGGAGAAGTTCCACAAGAAGAGTGCATAGCTGAAATATGCGATTCTTTTCAACCAGTTCATCCATATTCAACCGAAGCTACACAGTCAATAACAAACACTGCTTGGCAGAACGATTAAAAGGAGATATTTTGTATGTCAAATAAACAACATAGATTTATTTTGATCGGAGCAGGCGGTATTGGAACTTGGCTTGCTGCTGGTTTAGTGAGACTTCTAGAATGGAAATATCCTGGATCTGCTTTGATTATAGTTGATGGAGATACTTTTGAAGAAAAGAATAAAGAACGGCAAGATTTTACTAAAACAGGAAATAAAGCTACAGTAAAAGCTTATGAATTAACTTCTCAGTTTAATCAAACAAATATTATTCCTGTTCCAAAGTGGATAGTTGGTGAAAACTTTGAGGGAGTTGATGATGAAAATTCATCAAAGATAAAAGCTTCACAACTAATAACAGACGGTGATGTAGTATTTGCTGTGGTTGACAATTTTGCTGCTAGAAAAATAATCTTTGATGCTGCTAGTAATCTAAATCATATTGATGTTTTTACTGGCGGTAACGATGACGCTTTATTTGGCTCTATATATCATTATCAAAAACGCGACGGAAAAGAAATAACTGAACATCCGGTTGTAACCCATTCTGAATATGAGAATCCGCCAGATAAAAATCCTGGAGAACTTTCTTGTCAAGAAAGATCAAAAATTCAAGGAGGCACTCAACTTCTTGCAACAAACATGGCTGTTGCAGCGTTTTTGCTGGCCAGAACCCAAAAGATCATAGTAAACGAAGAATCCCCTACAGAAGCAGAGATATACTTTGATCTTGGTTTAGGTAGGGCTGAACCATATGATCGAACTGTAAGTAAAACAATGGCAGAAATAGCAAAATAAAATAACAAGGAGAAAAGAAATGCAAATAAATAACAATTCCACAGGAAACCCTTCTGGAGGTATTGCGAATGTGCGCTTTGGCGTATATTCTCAAAGTACTCCTGTTGTAGGTAAAACTGTAAAAGAAATACGTGAACAATTTGGAAAACTTTGGGGTATTCCTTCGGATGCCACTGTTTACAAAGGCAAAGACAAAATGGATGATAACTATGTTGTTCAGGCAAATGACAACTTGGAATTCCATCGTCGAGCTGGCGAAAAAGGTAACATCTAATTTATTTAAAGTTTGTGGGGGAGGCTAGTTCTTGAACTATCCTCCCCCACATCAACAAATATTAACGAGGTATTCTATGCTTCTTTCTCAAATCAAACTTGGCACACCTTCTTTATGGATGAAAACTAAAGATTCATATCGAATGATTGATTATTTATTAGCTTCTAATTTGCGTGAATTTTATATGATTCATTCTGATTTTGGTTTTAGTAAATTTGTGGACAAACAATGGTTGCCTATTTTGGTGGATAAATTTGATCCTGAAAATGGGAGTTCAACTCAAGCGGTTACTTATGATGTAAGCCTTGCTTACAGTTATCTAAAACAAGAGAACCTTTTGCATCGTTCTACTTTTATACATAATGTAGTAAATAATGTTGACGTGTTTGTTATGCAGTATGGAAATCTTATTGCTTCTTCTTTGAGAAATTACCGTGAATCTTTTTATGAAGATGATGTGTATTCTTTCCCTTTGCAACACGTTGTATTTTCTCATCAAGATTGTCCTGAAACCCACAAATCTTTATTTACTCATATTGAATCTAGTCCAATGTCATTGGATGAAATTAAATCTATATTATTTCATTTTAATAATGTTAGCGATGGTATGTTTGTTAGTGAAAAAGATGTGGAAGATATTGCTAAAGCTGGTTCAGGTTTATCGGAGTTTGAATTTATCAATTTGTCTTTGCTTTCTATCATTGACAAGAAGAAGATAAATCCTGAATATATTTATCAAAGTAAAATGAAGAACATTAAACAAAATGGAATTCTAGAAATTATAAAGCCTACTAATTCTTTTGATAAAATTGGTGGACTAGATTTGGCTAAAGATATTGTAGCCAAAATAGTATGGTTATGGAATAATCCACAAAAAGCAAAAGAATACGGAGTACAACCAATAAGGCGTATGCTTATGGTTGGAGTGCCTGGCACCGGCAAATCAGCAATTTGTGAAGCTACCGCAAAAGAATTGAATCTAGATTTGGCTCGCACCGGCGTTAGTCAAGTCATGAATTCTTTTGTTGGTCAATCAGAGTCAAACATGCGTGCAGTTTTTCAACAAATTAAAGTTATGGCACCGCTGTGTGTTTGGATTGACGAGTTTGGTCGCGATCTATCTGGTGGCGCCAGTTCTTCATATGTAGACGGTGGCACTACTGATCGTGTTCATGGTGAATTTCTAACTGGTCTACAAGAGCTTCCTGAGAATGTTTTCTTAATTTGCGCTGCAAATCAACTTGAAAACCTTCGTCCAGAAATGCTTCGTGCAGACCGTTTTGATAAAATTATGTTCGTTGGATTACCTTCTTTTGAAGAAAGAAAAGAAATATTTAAAATATATCTTAGTGATATTCAAACTGATTATGAATATGATTATGATAAATTATCCGAAGCGACTTGGGGTTACACTGGTGCAGAAATAAAAGCTTTGATTAGAGAAACTAAATTTAATGTAGTTTCTTCTCAAGTTCGTAGTATAAATGATGAAGATATCATCAATCAATCATATTATATGAGAAATATACTTTGGAATAAAAATAAAGAAATGATTAAAGATTTGTACAAGTCTGCTCTTCAACAGTGGGACTTTGCATCAAGTTCTCAATTTAATGAAGCAGAATCTATAATTTCTGGAAACTATGGTAAAGTGCGTTCTGTAACAAAATCGAAAGGAAATTGGTAAAATGAGTCAACCTAATTTTGACGTAAATGAATTTATAGATAGTGTTAAAGATGATAATCAAGAAAATGACAATGTCATTAGTCAGCCACCTAAAGAATACAAGACTGAATTGTACAAGAAATGGTTTAAATCAAAATCTCAAAGCGGTTTTTTATCGATAAAACCATGGTTTGAAGGAATGAAATTTAAAATAGACATTGGTAAAACTTCTTCTGAAGGAAAGTTATTAAGTAGCACAAATGTTTACGTAGACGCTATGGATTTTGCTGCTTATCTCAATGCTATAGTTTTTGGAACTGCTTCTACAATATATTCAGCCAATGAGAAACTTGGTTTACCGAGCGGTGAATCTTTTGCTTCTTTTGGTGGCGCTGATATTAATGGAAAACCAGTCAGTAGAATTTTTAAATCACATTATTGGCAAAATGGTGATTCTTTTGATTCTAATGCTTTTGTTTGGAAATGTGGCCATTTTGGAGCACGAAAATCAGAAACGGGTGCTTTTATTCCAGATTATAAGTCTCCGTTATCTGTTGATTTCTTGAAGGTTTCTAAACAGGAAATATGTTCTATATCATATCTTTTAAATATTTCTTTGTTTGGTTATGTGTCGAACAATCCCAACTGGTATGATCAATAGTAGGGAGATTTATTAATGAGTGATCAAAATCAAGATTACAGGGTACAGATAGAATCAATACTGCTTGCTGTTGCAAATAAAATGGAAGAAAGAATGTCTGTATACGAACAGCGTTTAGAACAAATAGAAAAACAGATTGCTACTTTGGTTGTAGGATTTGGAGAACAGGCTGTTTTCGTAGAAGCATTGCTTTCTCAAATTGCCTTTGCAGATGAAGGTGGACGAAAGGCATTTCAAGATTCGCTGCAAGAGTCTAGAAAACAAATGTTGAATATAATGAAAGAAGGGGCTGATGATTTATTGGGCTCAACAGATTCAAACATTGCCCCATCCGTTAAAAGCGTGGCTGAACAAAAGTTATCTAACTGAAATTTCTAACGGATATTGCGTACTTTTTGTTCATCCTGACACTTATACTTTAATAAGTAAGGATTTTTATTATTTGTCAATTGTGTATCCTCTTGTAAAAGAGGTGCATAATGATACAAATTCTTTTTTTATTCTTCCATTTAACGATTTGTTACCATACATAAAAGATGGCGACTTAAGTTTTTATAATTTTTCAAAGGAGAGCGTATAATGACATTTCCATTGCCTGCTTTATCCAAATTTAATAAAAGATATGTAAATGGTCTTTTATCGAATCTGCGGATACCGTTTATTGCTGAATATTATGCTTATATAGAAACAGATCAACTTTCTGTTTTGCAAAATTTTCACAAATACTTTAGACCTGATTCTATTGAACGACAGTCTGATTTGCATTTTTCTTCTTTTACTCAAACAAAGAAAGAAAAAATACAAAATAAAGTTTCTGAAATAGGTACACAAAAAAGATTTATATATCCTTTTAAACTTTCACAATTAATTGAAGACCATTTTTCAATTTATCCATTATCAGAAGTTGATTTTGTATTTAATTATTATATTTCCACAAATAGAATAATTCGCGTTAATGATAACAAATCAACTGAATATTTGTTGATTAAACCTAATCCCTTTAATAAGGAAGAATACACTTCTCTAAAACAAGAATATGATTCTAAATATTCTTTTAAATCTATTCAACTTGCCATAATGAACGTAGCTGATGTTACGGCTAGATACAAAAAGGATTATGAAGCTATGTTGATAAAATTGGAAAAATTGAATGAAGAAAACATTAGTTTAAAGAACCAAATATGTTCAATGAATGAACAGATTATAAAATCAAACAGTTATACTTGGCAATGAAAAGGACCCTATTTATATGAACACATTTGCTGTTTCTTTTAATAATTTACAGTATGATATAAATCTTTACTGTGTTAATTCTAATCACGAGGATTATAAAGAAGCTGTTCAAAAAAATTCTATGTCAAAAATAGATTTTGAATCTTTGGAGAATGGTCTTTTTCTTATTCCTTTGTATAATTTCTCGTTGCCAATTAAAGATGGTGAACGTGTAATAAACTGTTATTACAAAATTTCTGATAACTATGAGATTGTTACGTGGAACGATAGTAATTTATCTACTATAATTATAACTGCTTTTAAATTGCATGTTAAGTCGTTACTTGTTAACTGTTCTGATGCTTCAAATTCAACAGGTATGAGTTATCTATCTCGTCAATTGTTTCCAACCAATTCTCTTCAAGGTGGTGTGATATATTCATCTACTTTGAATTTGATTGCAGATGTTGCAAAGAGAAAAGTTCCCCAACCTCTTTGCAGTTTTTATTCTGATCCAGCTATTAAATTTTATTCGAAAACTTATCAATACGCAAATTCAACACGTACGCCAAACTGTTCTCACCCGGTACTTGTTAAACACCAAGAAAAACCAATAGGCTGTAGCTATTCTGACCATACAGAATGCGCTTATTTTCAGCAGAATAAACAATTGATAAGAACAGATTGCTATAATGATAATGTTGAAAGTTCGCAAGTTTCAAAATATGAATTATATAAATCTATTTACAATAATTCTAGTGTTGTTTATCTAATTATGATTAATGATAAAATTCATAATCAACTAACGTATTTTTATAATTTCTTCAGTGAAGTAGATGAATACTATACTGTAGAAGCTATAAAGGAATACGAAAATGTTATTAGGACAACTTCAAATAATGTAAAAGTAGAAAATCTTGTTGATTCTGATGATTCTAAGAAAAATAGTTATCTTCTAAACCTTGTTAGTTAGGACCAATATTATGACTATGCCAAAAGTTCCATTTGATTATCAGCATGTTAGCGAAGATCTTGCCGAAACTACTTATTTTATAAGTTCTGTTGGACAAGTTCATAAGGATTATGTTCACATTCTAAAACAGGATCCACCAGCTACTGCGATTGGCAATGGATTTTTTGATTCTATTCAATCTCAACCGTTTAATTATACTTATATTAGAATGCCAACAAATCTTTTCTTTCATAAAATTCGTACCGAAAACACCAATTTTATTAATGAAATGGATAATTCTGTTGATGATTTGTTAAAAGTATTTCCGATTGCTACTCGGTATATAAATTCTTCAAATCATATGGTTGTTGAACGCCCACCTTTTAAAGCTACTATTCGTTTTACCCCGGCTCGGGCTCAAAAAGTTTTCAACACAAAAACCAATGTAGTTAAAGAAGTTTGGGTTCCTTGGCAAGTATATATTGTAAATTTTAATTTGTATCGTAACGCATACAAAATGAAAATGTTTTTTAGAGACGCTCCTTTGTCTTCTGTAAATTCGCGCTTATATGATCCGTGGACAACAAACCTTTATGCTGATAATGTTGTATGTTTTGGGTCTGACGGTGTTATGGTTGAATCGCAAATCAACAGCATGCCTAGTGATCAAAGAACTTTGAAGAATGTTTTTGATATTTTGTGTATGTCGTATTGGATGGGTGGTTGGAATGGGGATATCCTTCCTTCTTGGAATTCCTTGCCAACATGGCTTAGAATTCCTCATGAAACTGATCCTAGAATAACTGAATCTTATTTTAAAAACGAAACTGACTTTAATATCTATAATCAAGCGCTTTCAAAAACTGTGTTTACAAAACACAGACACAAAGAATATAAGCAGTACGTTGAACTTTTGGATATTTGGTCTAATTATTCACTATCTGATGTTTTGCATTTGATGTCAAAGTATAAAAATAATTACAATAATAGTGAAAAAACAAATGTTGCTACTTTGAAGAATCAATTAGCAGAATCGGCACAAGAGGACATGTATTATTGCGAATCCAGTCATCCACATTATTCAAATAGTGGTTTATTTTTACTTGAAAGAGATCTTGCTTTATTCTTTAAGCATCATGAAGCTAATTGGCGTCCCCATGAAATTTCTGGACAAGTAGATATTCTTACTTCTCGGGATCGTAATAATACTGATTATTATTTGGAAGAAACTTTTGAAATACTTCCCGGAATCAAACAACGTTCTTATCAATTTTTGATTCAGGAAGAACTTCATGAGCATCTTAGTAAGATAATAGAATACGCAAATAGAAAGTATCCAATTAAATCTAAAAATCAAACAAACTATCAAACTGCCAATTTTGCATTTGGTGGATTTGAAGATGTTATTTTTGAAGAAGACAATCCTAACGATCTCTACTAAAAAGGAGGATTTGTAATACTATGGATAGTGTAAGTAAATTTACCACTTTTAGTCGTTGGTATAGTTATTTTATAGGTGTAGATGACGCTGGCGCAAAATATTACAAAGATCCTGAGAATAGAGCCAGATTGACTTCTCAAGAACCAGATATACTTAAAAAACATTCAAGAACAAGAGAATTTAAAAACGCAATTTCTTTTAGCACTGAAGTGCATCATAATGCATCTGTAATATCTAGTGCAAATACTCCAGTGTATTATTTTAGAAATAAAAAGTGTTTTGATGATTTGAATGAATTGTTCGGATTGGCAAGTTATAAAGCTAGCGGATTTTTACCTCCTGGTTTAGTAAGCTGTTCAAAGAACGTTGTTATTTTTGAAGTTCCACCTATGAAAAAGGTAGTTTCGTATGTCCCTACTGCCAGAGATAATATTAATAGTGATATAGTAAAATTGTATTTAGTTGATAAATCGATTCCGGTTCCTTGGCAGATTTATGTAGCTATTTTTAATAATGATTATCGTTTAATTGATACCTATATGTTTTATTCTAAAAATTCTATTATATCATTTGGTGTTGATCAAGATATTTACACTCCGGCACTTCCTAATTTTTATTCAAACGGAATGCTGTGCCGTCCTTTTTACGGCACGAATGATGACGTGAATAGATATTCTGAAGACTTGTCTGGAGTTATTTCAGCCGCTTATGATTCTGTTTGGAATAGTGGATGGAATTCAGATTTGATTGATAGTCTTATAGATGCGATGTGGGTTGGCAAACATACGTATTACAAAGATTTCCAGAATCCTTTACGCGAAAAAGTTCCAGTTTTATTTGATAGATATGCAAACGCTATTTCTTGTATTTCTTATGGAAGTAAAAGTAAAGCTTTTTCCATATATGCTGATGCTGTTTCCGAATTTGATTTGGATCAAATATCCAAAACTTATTTTGGAAATCCCAGCAGATATCAAACTTGGGAAAGAGATGTAGAAGCCGAAAGAGACAGACTAGTAAGTGATTATACAGAATCTTATAGTTCAGATTCTGACGACTCTGAGCTAGAAGATTATTTGGAACAGAATATGAATGTTAATAGAATGAATGCAAAAACTTTTAGAACTGTAATAAATGATATTATTAACTTTAGTGCGAAAGAAAATTTGACTATATTAGGTTCATCTAATATGAAACACCAAGCCGCAGATCATTTTTCTAAAATTATCAATCAAAAAGCATAGTTGAAGACTGTTTTTTGTCTTTTTTCCAATACTATATAGACATAGATAAACTTGGAAAAAGGTGTTTAAAATATGTCTAAATTAAAAAATAACCAACATCCTACTTTTTCTCGAATAGAAGTTTCATATATATTGAATGTTTCTACTTTAACCATATCTAATAGAGAAAAAAAAGGAAAGTACCCTAAACCAAAAAGAGATTTGAACAATTATAGAGTTTATACGTTAAATGATATATTCAATCTTCAACTTATAACTTATAATCATATTGATCCCAAACCAATTGTGTCAATTTTGTTTGATAAAGGGTATAAAGATCCTAGTGTTGTTACGCAGATTATTGATGAAGTATTATCACGTAGGAGTCAAAATGACTAACTCAAACGAAAACGGAGAGGATGTTTCCCTTGTTGAGGAAGTATCTACTTTAGTTTCAACAGATGTAGTAGCTGATTTAAAATCTGGAATATTCAATCTTTTTAATTCTCTGTATGCGAATTATTCGTATCAATACGGTCCAGTTGATGGTATGATTATGGCAATAGAGTATTTAAAAAGTATAATAGATTTCTTTCAAAACACTTTGGAAGAGAATATAAAATAATAAAATAACAACTAAACAACTAACAGGAGACAAATAATGATAGACCCAAAGAATGTAGTTTCTGTGACTGCTGGAATTGTAGCAGATCCAGAACTAGTAAATGACAGAATAGCAAAGATCAGAGTAGCCGTAGACTACGCTGGTTCAGAAAAAAACGTATCTGGAGCTTCTGGATATTTTGATGTGGTTTACTATTTGAAAGACGGAGAAACTTTCTCTTCAAAGAATGCATCGTTTGTTCACTCACAAATTACTGCAGCGAAAATGAAGAAAGGTTCTCAGATTCAATTAGTGGGCAGACTTGTTCAGGAACGTTGGCAGCAAGATAGTCAAAATCGTTCTAGGGTTGTTATCGTTGCTGAATCAATTTCTTATGTTGGTTCTGCTGGAAAACCCGCTGAAAAACAAGAATCCTCATCTGCTAGTTCCGCTAGCAATGTACCAGATTCGTTTTAATTAAATGGAACCGGTGGTTTTAGCAGCACTGCTTAGTGTTTTTGGCGCTATAGTCGTTGCTCTTATAGAAGGTTTATTTAATTACATTATTTCTTAGGAATGATTATGACAGATTTTTCTGATGATGAAATAAAAGAACTTGTTTCAATGGCTTTATCTGAGGATGGAAATAAATTTAATCCTTTAAATGGTTTACATTTAGGGTATGCAGAAAGCTCATTATTAGAAACAATGTCATCTATCTTAGAAAAATCTTTTACTAATTCTGAACTAAATCAGATTATGCAAGATTTAAGATCTGAATTAGTTTCTAAGAAATTGAATTTGACGATTAAAGACCTACATACTCAGGTCATTAATTGTCGCAAGTGTAAAGAGTTTAAACCAAGTCCAAATCTTCCTATGTGGAATGTCAAAAATCCAGACGTAGTTTTTATTGCTGATTATCCAATCTACAATAGAGACGTAGCTGAATTTTTCATTTCCACTTTAAAAAATGCGAATTTTTCTTCGGAGAAAGTTTGTTTAACCTATTTAAATAGGTGCCCGTACCCCAAAAGAAAGTTTGAGAATCAGGAAATAATTAATTGTTCTCCTTATTTGCATTTGGAATTACAATTAATGAATCCTAAATTAATAGTTGCTTTTGGTAGTGTTACGTCAGCTTCGTTATTAGGTTTACAGACTATTATAAAAGATTATCGTGGAAAAATTACTTGGGTAGGTTCTTGGCCAACTTTAATTACGTATTCACCAATCAGTATAGTGAAAACTAATTCTCAACTATTGGAACATTTCGTAAGTGACATGAAATTTGCTTATAATTATGTGTATGGAAAAGAGGATAAACATGACAACCCATAGTGACAATCAGATTGCAACAGATGAAGAAAATATAGAAAAATTTAAATCTGTAGTTTTAAAAGACGTTAAAAATGAATCTTCTTTAGAGGAAAAAGAATACTTAATTCAGAACGCGGCATTTTGGTTGTATATTTTGCAAATTACTAGACGCGATGTTGAATTTCAATTGAGTTCTCAAAAGTCTAAAGAAAAGATTGCTTTACAAGAACTTTTAAATGGCAGTCACACAAAAGAACAAATAATTGATTATAATAAAAGAAAAGACAAATGGAGAATGAATGCCATAAAGTTTCTATCTGCTATAGAAAAGAAAACTTTATATGTCAAAATTTTAATTAAAAGTCAAAATGCAAACAAATAATTTTGGTTACACTCTCAGATCTTTGTTAGATAAAGATGTTGAATGGAATGAAGAAAAATCTTATTTTTTTCATTGTTATTTTTCAACTTATAAAGATTGGATAGTTTATAGTACAAAAATGATGGATAAAAATTTTGTTTTATATAACGCAGATAAATTCGCGTTAACAAATGGTAGAATCGTTCACCCGCAAAAAGATTCTTTTGATTTTTGGTCTGTAGAACCAGTTAATTGTTTTCGATACAAATTAACTAAAAATTTTTATTACGAAGTAGTTAAATATCCGTATGACAAATATAATGTTGAAGGCTTAATAGTAGAAGGTGCGTATTGGTCAAACGGTTTTATTTATCACGTGAGAAACGAAGATATTGACAAGTCTTTGTATGCTGATCAAGTTTTAGAAATAAATTTATTTATTGATCATAAATCAAAAATTAATTATGGTTATCCTGATGTGGAATTAAAATTGCATGATATAATTAACCTATACTGCCCTGGTAGCTCAGTGGATAGAGCAACGGACTTCTAATCCGCAGGTCGTAGGTTCGACTCCTACTCAGGGCGCATATGTGCCCTTGTAGCTCAGTGGCAGAGCTCCCGCCTTGTAAGCGGGTGGTCGTAGGTTCAATTCCTATCAAGGGCTCATAAATGGACTGGAACTGATGGAAACGCACTGCGTGGTGGTAGGTAGGGTCTCCTTCATGCGGTGTGTTTCCATCTTTATTTTAAGGAGATATTATGCGAGTAACCTATTCAGATAATGAAACTGTTGCACTTACGTCTGTAACTGATAGCGCTTTCATTAAAAAAATGAATTATAGTTTTAAAGCGAAAATATTGATTATACAATTTAGTTCTAAATCTATATGGGCTTATGGTGATATAGACAAAAAAATGTTTGATAGTATGTTAAAATCAGATTCTGTTGGTAGTTTTTTCAATAAAAATATAAGAAACAAAAAACGCTGTGTGCAGATTTTAAAACACACAAAAGAAGGATTAGTTCAGGTAGCTTCTTCTGAAGCTTTAATGCCCGTTAGGAAATTGGAGATAAAATAATGGGTAAAAGAAAAAGAAGAAAAAAAAAGTTTTTTGTTGAAGATAATGAGGTTTATTATGTTTATATGGCTACTAATGAGCAAATACAGGCCATTGCAGATCAAGTTTTTGGTATTAACAAAATTGAAAAAAATACAATTTCTCAACCAGAAGGTAATTGAGATATAATATATAGTATATGACTACAATAGTTGCTTATCAAGGTCTTAACTTTGCCGTTGTTGGGCACGACTCAAGAATATCATCCGTAGATGACACTGGGTTTACTTCCCAAATATTAACTTTAGGAGATAACTCGGCTAAAGTAATGGTAAATGGAAAGTATTTGCTTGGGGCAGCAGGTGACGTAAGAGCAATCAATATTTTGCATCATTCTTTTACGCCTCCTCCTCCCACCACAAATATGGTTGGTATGAAGTTAGATAAATTTTTTACTAATACTTTTATTCCAGCTTTGAGAGAATGTTTTGAAAAGCAAGGTTATGCTGTTCCAGATACCGATGATAAAAAACATATAGCAGAGCAGGGGTCAACAATACTCGTTGTTGTGAATGGAGTAATCTATGTTGTTGACGAGGATTACTCATGGGCTTCAGATATAAATGGTTTATACGCGCTAGGTAGTGGATCAAGCTACGCGTTAGGCGCTATGCATATGAAAACTTCCGGTAGGAAAAAGAGCTTGGGTATTCATACTGCTAAAACCTTAGTTTTGAGTGCCCTATCAGTTGCATCTAAATTTGATCCTCATACAGGACCGCCTTTTAAAACTGTTGTTCAAGATTTTACTAAAAAAATTAAAAAATGATAGTTCAAGCAGTATTGGCTTTTATCATTTTAAGCATAAGTGCATTTATGTTGTATATTATTTTAGATAACGCAGAAAAAACGAGAAAAGATGATCAAAAATAGTTATCAATTATCTAATTATACTCCTAATTTAAATAGTGATGATTTGGACAAATGGTATAAAGAAGAATTTAAAATCATTGCTAATTCTTTTTGTAATGGTGATTTATTTGCTATCAGATATAATCCTAATGCTCAAAATGCTCAAAACTATTTATGCGAATATGAGAGAGCATTACATGTATTAAAGCATAATGGTTTTAGCGCTTTTAAATCTTATTCTATACATCCAATTGTTGCTGAAGATGTTAAAAAAATGTATCAAGAACAATTTCCAGAGATAAAATTGGAAAGTGAATTGATTGCTAAAAAAGGTGAACGCAAACAGAAATATGCTTTAGCAGAAAATTGGTGCAAAGAAAACGTAGGTAAAAAAGTTACTGTTAAAAGTATAATGAAGATAACAAAATGGTCTTATCCAACTGCCAATAATTTTGTACGATCAAGACCAAATGTGTTTGAAAAAATTGCAAAGGGTGTATACATTATAACAAATGCCAATAGCAACGCAACTAATAGGCGCGCTAAAAATGCAAACAAAAAATAATTTAAAATGTTTTAGTTGTAAAGAAAAATCAAAAGAAGTTATAAAAATTAAAGGTGCAATAGCTGATTCTCTTGATAAATCTTTAAAAGATAAAAATTTATGTTTTAGTTGTATTTATAAATTTTGGTTAAAAAATAGTGATGGATGAAAGGCTATAACATGACAAGCAGAGATACTCATGATATAGAAGAATACGAACGCGAACAAAAAACAACAAATCGCGAACAAAAAACAACAAATGTTCAGCCAGCATTAATGGTTAAATTGATGATGGAGTCTGAACCTTGTTTGTTTGCAAACAAAAGCCAACCTGCAGTTATTCCATATCGAATGCCACATAACTTAATGGTAATTAGAGATAAAATGCTCGACATTAGTCGGTGGCATGCGCAATTACAAATTTCTTTTGAAAGATGTTTACTTAGAGAGTCACTTAATTTGACTGTTGCGAGTGCGTAATGGTTAAATTAAATCTAAGTAAAGAGAAAATAAAAGATTTTTTTATAAGTGTATTTTATATCTTGAAAGTAATCGTGATGTTCATTACAATATTAGCTAATCCATCGGTGTAACATTATGCACGCACTACCTATTTGGGATGATAAGAACGACAAAATTATTTGTTCAACTCCTTTAAAAACAATGTCTAAGCAAAATATTCATGATGTATTAGATACCATTGATATATCAATGAAAATAAATGCGTTGAAGAAAGCTTTAAGCCAATACTCTTCAGTTGGCAACCAAATGAAAAAGTTAAAATATTATCAATTAAAAAAAGATCTTGAATTAATAACACAATCAAATCTCAATTCTTCAATATCTATAAATGAATATGTGAATGAACAGGAGGAGTTACCTTTCTAATGTATAATTTAATAAACTTCAATTTACACAATTCTTCAAATAACCCTATACATATTCATGTGCATTTTCCTGACAAAGAAAATTTAAATAAATCATTCTTTGATAATTTAAATGTTCTTTTGGAAGATTTAGAAGAAACCAATAAGGATGATGCAAACATTTCAATAGATGATAAATATATAGATACTTTTGTAGATAAGGATGGAGTAAGTTGGGATAATTATCCAGATGACTAAATCTAAAATAAAAACTCTTAAAGTGAAATCACAATGGGTGTGTCCTTCTTGCGAAAAAAGTTTAATTGTTTTTGTAGATATTAAATATCCTCCAGTATGCACAAACAAAGATCGACATTCTACAAAAGATATTGAAATGCAGAAAGTTTTGCCATGAAGTTAACATCTTTGAATGTCAATTTGATATAGTTAGTTTTTTAACGCATACAAAGAAAATACGTGATATAATTGTTGGAATATAATCAAAAAGAAAAGGGATTAATATGTCAAATAAATTAAATCCATGGATATACAATGCAGAAGTTAAAAAAGTAGTTGATGGTGACACATTTGATATTGTCATTGATCTTGGTTTTGATACTCTTAGAAAAGGTAGAGTTCGCCTTTATGGGGTTAATACGCCAGAAAGCCGAACAAAAGATGTAGCTGAAAAACAAAAAGGATTAGCTGCAAAAGAGTTCACTGACCAATGGCTTACTCGCGCAAATTATAAAGTTAAAATAGAAACTTTTTTAGATAAAAATGAAAAATATGGTAGAATATTAGCCAAGGTTTGGAACGAGGGTGGCAACTGTCTCAATACCGATATTGTGGCCGCAGGTCTTGCGAGAGAATACTATGGTGTAGGAGACAAAACTTGGACAGAGTTCAAGAAAAATGACTAAAGAAAGCACAAAAAAATTATGTTTGAATCAATTTTAATAGAAATGAGAATGTTGCATTGGCTCGGTGAAGAAAGGGCCAGAAAATCACACAGTTCAAAGTCATTGAAAAAGAACTGGGAATATTATATCCAATTTTTGCAGGTTTCTTAAGTAGTTCTTTTTTAGAAACCATCTTAGATCGCGGCTAATTTGCCATCATTTATGTAATTTGTCATCAATTACTTTAAAAATCTATATAGGTAAAAAGTGAAAAAAATTTTAAAGGGCTAAAACGATTTTAAACACTTTTTTGAATTTTGAAAAATTACATTTTTATGATACTATTACAGTATAATAGGAGGCAATTATGTCAGCTGAGCAGCGCAATCCCTTTGCTTTAAAAAATGCAGACAGGTTCGCCCTCGACTTCGAAACCGAAAGTGCTGCTGAATTCAGGGATAAAAGAAAAGCTATACGAATGGCCCAAGGAATAACTGATATAGAAGATATTCCTCAAGAAGAATACGATGCCTTACTTAAAAGAAATCAAGAACTTAAACTGCTTAAAGAGTCTGATCCCGTACAATTTGAAAACTTAATGTATCCAAAAGTTGCAGCTCCCAATGCAGCTGATGAGATAGTTTATGCCATTCACTCCGGTGCACCAGAATTACATGGCGGAATTATAGATCCTGGCTTTACAAAGGGAGGCACAGATCCTGCTTATACCGCGCGTGGACGGTGGCGATACAAAAGGGGCCAATAGAGGAAAGGCGCAAGAGTTAAGGCAGCGTGTAGCAACACAAGAATTATTTGAAAAAAGTCGCAAACAATATGAAAGAATGCTAGATGTTATAACCAAACCTGAAAACAAAATTAGAGCAGATTATAGGGCTCCATTTGTTTACGAAGATGCAGAGTTCATTTCTGCATCAAGACCTTCTGCTGGCATTCATGAAGGCTATTTTGGAAGAGCCGCCTGGAATAACGAGTGGACTGCTAATAAAACAATTTTTCAAGCAGCTGAACTAGCAGAAGACTTAAGTGCCTCTACTGGTGGTAGAGGGACGCTCCATATTTTTAGAGGAATAGAAAATTATACAATAGATGCAACAGGTTTACTTGGAGCAGATTATGGAGAAACAGCACTTCTGGGAAAACATAAGCCAATAGCAGGATTATCTGGATATAAAAAAGAACTAAGAGCTCCAGGCTTCCATCTTGACTACTTGGACAAAGAGGGAATAGCACCTAGAGTCAGTAGAGCTGTTGAGGATATAGATTTAGCCTTTACAGAAAAAGTCTTAAAAGAAGACGTTGAAAAAATAAAAGCTGGACTTATACCCGAAAGAGAATTATATGGATTAACTTTGGCTGAAAGAAATCCTGCAGTTGGGCAGTCGGGAGGCCCGTCTTTGGAAGATATTAGGGCAAGATTTAAAGGTAGTAGTGGACTAGAGGCCGCAGAACCTTCTCAAGCTGGGTTGGAATTTTTAGAAAAAGAAAAAATAAGAGTTGAAGCTGAGAATAAAGCTATAAAAATAGAAAATGATTTAGCAAGGCCCGCAACAAGAGAAGCAATAGAAAAAGAAGGATATCTTTATCACTTTGCTCCGAACAGGTACGCTGAGAATATCGCCGAAAAAGGACTAGCATCCAATAAAGACCCACGCGCGGCACAAGGTCCTGGAAAAATATTTTATTGGACAGACCCCTCTCGTGCCAACACCGGTGCTTTTGCTCCTGATATAGGAGATAATGGCGGTTTAAATCTTTATAGAACAAAAGTTACTCCAGAAATGTTAGATTCATTTCAAATGGATCCTAAAATTAACCTCAGAAAAGATGGAATTGCAAGATCGGTTTTTTTTGAAGCCGACAGTTTTCCAGCTGAAAAAATTGGAATAGGAGAAGTTGATGAAAGTACTGGTAAAATTAGAATAAAATATGACTCGCTAGAGAATGTTAAACAAGGCTTAAAAGTTGGACAAAAAACCTCCTTACAAACCGAATTTAAGGCAAACAAAATAGTCCGCAGGCCAAATGCCGTTCCTGTTATATCTAGATCTGAAGCTGGAATTGAAGTGTCTGAATTTTTGAATAGTGCTGGCAGAGCTAGGGCTACAATGGATTTATTGCGCGCCGGTAGCGAAACATCTGCTGCCGTAACCAAGGGGAAAAGGGGGGCTGGAGCATTGAGAAATGCTGCTTTAGCTGCTAACATTTTACGTAATAGGTTTGGATAATTTATATATTAATTTTTTTAATTTCTTTTTTAGTAGGACTAATCCAAGTCATAGAGACTAGTTTATTTTGAACAAAATGTAAATCAATCTCTACAAAAACTGATTTTGCGTTTTCTGCCCAGCAAACATCGTCAGTAAAATATACTACAGCACAAATGCTTATAGTTCTGTCTATAGTAATTCGCTTGTTTGATTTAAAATCAATCCCAGAATAATACAAATAACCATCTGAACACAAAAAATAATTTTCTAAATAATTATCAAAGTCTTTTGTTTGAAATCCGATTTCTTTCAAATGAAGCTTTAAAATATTTTTGCAGGCTTTGAGGAATATAGTTTGGTATTTTAATATCAGTTAAAACTTCTAAATTGTCAAACAATCCCATATATTATACCTTTTTATTTTTTGGAGCGGGCAGGGAGAATCGAACTCCCACGAGCAGGTCGGAAACATGCCAGTCTACCATTAACTTATACCCGCGTGATTGTACACACTATATTACTACACCTGAATCACTTTCACATGCCCAAATTGGTTATATATTTTATTTACCATATAACTTTTTAACAAGGGGAGACTCCCAAACAGTAGTATTTTTATATACTCTTTTTACTTTTAAAGGATCATTATGAAAGTGCAATGTATTATCTTCTCTAACTAAATCTTTTGCCAATTGTTCCCATTTTTCTTTGCCAAAAAGTTTAACTCCACTTGACCATATTTCTGTTTCTTCCACCTCGTGTTTAATATAACATCTGCAGAAGTACTTTTCGCCATTTTGTACAACGCCAACACCATGAAAATATGGATGAGTACCCGGAAACAATGGAGACCCAGAAGGAAAAACGACTATATCACCGGCTTTTGGCTTATATGTTATGAGATCTCCATCAATAAAAAATCTAAGTTCACCACCATCATAGTCATCGTTAATATAAGTTGTACATGTTATGAAAAATTTATCACTAGGCCAATACCATTCTGATATATTAAAATCAGTATGATAGTTCATAGATAAATCTCTAATACTTTTGCCATTGCTTTTGCACTCATCGCTTGGCTCAACATGATGGACGCCAATTACAACATCCGAAATATACTTTGCGTAGTTTGGGTTGGTAATGTAAGAATTTTTTGGTAATGTTATTTTATTTTTTTCCACGTAACTAGTACATGCAATAGTCACTGCTGTTCTTATTGCATTGCTTGCATGTATCTCTTCATTGAAAATGATTTCTTCTTGATAACGTAGAACATCAGTCAAATCAGGATTAAGATGATTGGTCACCCTATCCTGAACCGCTAGGTGCATGGGCTTTTCGTCCATATAGCTACCAAAAACAAACCAGTCTTTCCACTTGTCAAAAAAGTATTTACCATTTTGTTCTTCATTTACTTTTCTTGATTCAGATTCCCTTAAAGTGTCATATATCCTATCAAGTTGATCAAGCATATTTGAATAAACAAAAATTAATGGATAAATTTCTTTGTAGTCTAAATTTAGATTAGTTATTTTCATATGATTTTATTGAATCTACTTAAAGTGTAAAAATTTGTTACACAGTATTTTACCCCATCTGTAATGGGATCTGTTCGATGAAAGGTCAACGCATCAAAAAAAATCACAGAGTTTTTTAAAGGCGAATAAACAAGCGTGGGTTCTTTTTCTCGTTCTTGAAAAAATAAATTTCCACCATGAAAATCATCGTTTAAATATAAAATAGAAGACAAATGAACTGTTTGCTTATTGTGAGTAATAACCCATTCTGATTCTGAATCCCAATCTTTATGAAAACCTATGTATTGTCCTTTTTCGTATTTGATAATCGTATCCCCTATTTGCGCTAACGTGCGCTGATTATATCTCTCCGCTATAGTTAATTCGTTTTTAATTTTAATATATGCATTTATTATTGCTGTTTTCGTTTCTAAATCTTGTTCATTGTCAAATGCCATAGTACATTCTTCCAAAGAAGAAAGATGTTCTTGTGGATCATTTATATAATAGGCCCTTAGCATTGTTGGCTGAGCATCTTTTTCTGAATCTATTTTATATTGTTCTTTATTTAAATAAAAATATTGATGAGGCATGAAACGCAGTAAGTGTTCAATAAAATTAGATGGTAAATAATCATAGTGTATAAAAGTAGAATACATTTATGCTGCTTCCCAGTGAAAATTGGCTCTCATCTTTTGATGATCGACTACACTTGGATCAACCCACCAATCTTCGTGATGAATTCTTCTTATTAGTGTATAACCAAAAGAATCAAGTATATGTCTTTGTACATCCCTTGTAATAGAATTTTTATAATACATGTTTGCATCGTGTTCGAAAACTATAACAGTAAACCTATACTGAGAAAGGGGAACGGTTATCAGGCCTTGCAATGTAGTATAAGGATCCATAGGCCTCATGCTTGGGTAATATCCGCCGTCAATATCAACTTGTAAATAATCAATTTGTTTAGGAAAATTATTATCTTGAAAATAATTTATATAATTAAATTTTAACGCGTCTCCATAACATGGATTTTTTCTATTTTCTTGAAATTCCATTCTTCTTTCTTCAACTATCTCAAAAGAAACTCCATTCCATCCAAAATTTTTCTCTAAACAATACGTATTACTTCCATTTTTTGAATGAAAAGCGCCCAACTCTACGTAGTGTCCACCCTCTTTGAATCCAGACATTTCTAAGGCAAAGCGCTCTTGCTCGCTCATGCTTATTTTATTATTGCTCATCATCAACTACTTTATTCCATAATTCAAAATATTCATCAGAGCTAATAAGTTTGGCAACTTCAGCAACACGGTCGGTGCTTGTCAAGGTTGATCTTTCATTTGATGCAATGGGAGAGTCAAGCTTGAAGTCCGTTACCACTTTCAAAACTGTCTCTACGATTTCCTCTATGGCCCCTGACGGTTCCAGCAAATGAAACATCAGTATATTTAACTTGTTAAGATTGTCAGTTATGGCTATTGCCACTCTATGAGCATCAGCGTGAGCAACGGCGTGGCTTGTTAGTATGGTATAAAATTTAATATAATTTTGCGTATAACTATTTTGTTTGTCTTTCATACTATACATTATAGCAGAAGTCAAATTATAGACTCTACATTTTTTCCTTATCTCTTAGTCTATTTTTACTTGCAGCTATAGAAACAGCCAACCCAGCTGCAGCAGCGCTGCCATACAATATAGACTTCCTAGTAGCAAATTTTCTAATAACATTATATCCTGATGCGGATTTTACTTTACTTTCAAGATATTCTCTGGTTGACAGTGATGCTCCAACTGTGCTTTGAATACTAGCCTGCGGAGTTACGGCCTGTTGAATATTTTCAATAGTCGGCAGAATGCTCTTTCTCTCTAGATTTCTTGGAGTATTTTGAGCACTTTCTTCAATGGCGGACAATACTTTCTTTCTATTAAATTCCTCAAACGAATCGTCATCGAGTTTGCGACCAGAAGCACGACTGGCTTCTCGCTTAAGACGTTTATATTCTTTAGACTTCTTGCTTAGGTTTTTTAATTTTTTTCCTGCTTTAACTTTTTTTGGTTGAGGCTCATTTAATCTACGTGAAACGTTTTTTTCAGAAAAAAAGTCCTGATCTTCAGACAATTCCATCGTCGATCTTGGATCGGTTAGATCGTCTATGTCAAGTATGTTATCTCTCGGAACTCTTGAATCGTCTGCATTTAAAATATCATCTACGGTTCTAGTATTATTGCCTGGAGATAAACTATTGTCTAGAGATAAAGTATTTAAATCTATAGGGTCTACTTGCGGATTTTTTTTAGGCAAAAGACACCTCTCTTTGTTAGTTTAAAATAATTTATTTGTTACTATTATATATGTTTATAGTAACAAAAAAAAACACAATGCTTAATTAATTTTTATTGGAGTATAATTATGGAACAATTAAAGAATATATTACTCAGAATAGTTGCAACCTTTGCTGCATCAGGGTTGGGTGTGGTTGGTGCGGGAACAATAGCCGGGGTGCCGATTTGGAAGGCTGTATTTATGGCTGGCATTGCTGGTGTGGCTACAGTTGTGGAAGGATTGTCGCGTGCATTCTTGGACGATGGCAAGCTCAGTGCTAAAGAAATTAACGAAGTATTCAACAAGGTGGACAAGAAGGCAAAGAAAGTCGCTGATGCAGAATGAAAAAAGCGATAGTGACGGTGGCTATTTTGCTTTTATCTGGATGTGGATACGATGGAAGTTATCGTTACTCATGTCAAGATCCCATAAACTGGAAAAATGAAGAGTGCAATCCGCCGATATGCAAAGTTGATGGTGCGTGCTCAAAGGATCTTATTGGATTCGATTGGGAGGAAGAAACAGATGAGAAATAAGAAAAAATTTAGTCCAGAAGAACTTGATGCGCGTTTAAAATTTGTAGTTGGTTGCGTTCTTGCTGGAGTGCTGGCAATGACAACTGCTGGAGTACTGTATGCATTAGTTTTTGTTACTCAACCTATAGGTGTTCAATCAGAGAATGATAAGATGTTTTTCGGCGTGCTTTCAAGTGTTGCTACATTCATAACAGGAACTCTTGCCGGCTTGATGATCTCGACGGGCAGGAATAAGCACGAGGGGGACCAGACGACCACCGAGGATAGTAGTCAGGAATCATGACGCAGGGGTATGTCACCGGCATAGACGTGTCCGAGTACCAGGGAGAAATAGCCTGGAAGAAGGTCGCCTCGTTCGGGTTTGATTTTGCATACATTAGAAGCAACGTAGGCACCAAGCAGGATTCCATGCTCGAATACAACTCAAAGCGCGTAGCGAAAAACAAGATACCGTTCGGTTACTACGTGTACGTGAAGCCAGAACTCAACGCCGAGGAGCAGATATCAATTCTTCTCGAGGCACACTGCAAGTATGGGGCGAACCTCGCTCCACAGATAGATGTAGAGCACCACGGTGACCTCCACCCAAGGCACGTGAGGAAATCCGTTGACTACATCATCAAGCGTGCGACCGAAACACTCGGGAGACCCCCAACGGTGTACAGTGGCGATTGGTTCTGGAATTCGAGGGTCAAGTCGCGCAAGCACGGCAACTGCCCGCTATGGGTGGCGAAATACGTCCAGTACTCGCATAAGCAATTTGAGCAGAACGGCGTGCCGATGAACCCCGCCGACTGGGTCGATTGGGCATTATCTTTTGAACAGCCCAAACCACTGATGGGCTGGAAGGATTGGGACATATGGCAGTTCGCCGCTGGGTATAACAACTGCGGCAAGCGATACGGGATGGTCTCCAACGACCTTGATTTGAACATCATGAAGGCAGAATGCATGGCGAGGCTTAAGCTAGGCTAAGCCCAAGAATGGTGGAAAATTCATTCATTACTCCTCGTCGTTTTTTAAGACTTCATGAATGTAATGGACGCCCAGAGCTACAGCGGTTGCAATGATAGCCATCTTTCTGGTCTCGCCAGACAATGTAACAAACATTACAAAGCTACCAGCTAGAGTAAAAGCTAATCCAGCTGTGGTTTCCCAGACTTTCTTGCCCAAACCAAACCAATTCATTTTTTTCATTTCTATACCCCCTTGCATATAGTAATCGAATATACTGTTTCTTGTTAAAATAATATCTTCTTCGTCGCCTTCTGGGCCTTCTATTCCACCGCCTTCTTCCTCTTCTTTTTCTAATTCTTCTTCCTTTCTAGCAGCGTCTCCAGAACCCACAGAAGCTTGACCCCCACCAGGACTACCCCCACCACCTGAAGACCCCCCAGAAGGGCTCCTGGGGCTTCCAGGGGCCCCTGTAGAAGCCGCTGCGGTGCCTATTGTGGATATTACGGTGGCAGCCGCTATGATCGTTCTGCGATCCCCTACGTCTATGCTAGAACCGGTTGGCACATACTCATCAAAGCCTTCTCCGTATATATTAATTTCTTCTTCAAAAGCTTCTTTAATTTCTTCTGGTGCCTCGGTCAAAGCTTCTGACAATTCAGACTTTTGCTCTTCGGTAAAAAGCTCTGGCTCTATAGCAGCGAATACTTCTTGGGCAGTTTCTGTAGAAACATTATTAAAGTTTTCATTTAAAATAATAGCTACGGCTACAACTGCGGCTATGGGTTCATCATCTTTTTTAGTTAAAGCCTCAATAACGTTGCCCAGACCCTCAACGGTTTTAACTGACTCAACAAGTTCTGTTGTTTTTTCTTCCGAAAGTTCTTCTAAAACTTCAACCAATTTGTCCGGTTCAACTTGTTCCACTATTTCCGCAAGCTCTTCTGAACTAGCTTCATCTATTGCGTCCAAAATTTCTTCAGTTGTTGCGTCTATTTCTATTACTACTTCATCTTGTGATGATTCTGTTTCTTCTTGTGTGGATTCTTCTTGGTCTGTTTCTTCTTGCTGTTGTTCTTCTTCTGGGGATTGTTCTGGTTCATCAGGAAGAGTCGTCGAAGTTGTCTCAGGCTCCTCAGGCTGAGGTTCCTCTTTATCATCAGGAACAGTAGTTTGTGGCAATGTTGTCGTTGTTGTGGTACTGGTTGAAGATGTCTCTGGCGGGATGGTCGTTGTTGAGGTCGTTGTTGAAGTCGTTGAAGTCGTTTCAGGAACAGTAGTTGTCGTCGTGGTCGTCGTAGCCGTTGGAACATAAACAGTTGTAGTAGTTGGGGCAACATATTCGGTAGTGGTGGTAACTGGTGGAACATAAACAGTTGTGGGCGGCACAGTTGTAGACGGAACCGTAGTTGGTGGAACAGTAGTGGGCGGCAGCGTGGTTGTCGTGGTTGTCGTGGTTGTTGTTGTTGGAGTGGGGCCGTACTCAAGAACAACACGAAGACGCTTGCCGACTCCAGGGCAGGGATCGCCAAAGCGATTGTTCGACGCCCAGACTGTGACCGTGCTTTCACCAAGAGCAATGCTGCTGACGTACGATACAGACGAAGCGGCGTGGCAATCACCAATTGTGTAGTTTCCGTTTGAACCGTTTGGAGTTCCGTAGCTTGCGAACAACACGTCTGTAAACACGTTGCCCTGAGGAACTGTCAAGGTAAGATTGCCGTTTTCGTTTACTCCTCCCCAGACTGCATTGACAGGGACCGTGGTTGTGGTTGTGGGAGGAACGGTGGTTGTTGTTGACGTGGTTGTCGTTGTCGTAGAGGTGGTTGTCGTGGTTGTCGTGGTTGTCGTGGAGACTGGGTTTGGATCAACGACGCTCGCGACAGATGTTGAGTCGCTGATGCGCAGCATGTCGACAAAGTAGATGTCGCCGCCGCCTGAGGGAAGTGTGAAGCTCGAGATGATCTTGCCGTTGCCGTTGAAATAGATCTCTTTGTAATAGCCAGGAGCCTGGCAGGTTGAGCAGCCGGCGGTAAGAACCGAGTGGCTGATCGTAAATGACGCTGTTGTGTTGTCGGCGTATGTGACGGTGCCTGTCTCGTTGCCGTTCTTTGCACCAACGCGGAAGTAAAAGCTTCGCGGATTCAACGACGACGGAAGCGTAAATACGACAGGCTGTGCCGGATAACTTGCGTAGATTGCGTAACCTTGCGTGCCGTAGCCGTTGCTCAGGTTCGCGTAGTACCAACCGCCTTGGTTTGATGTCGTCAGGTTGCTGTTGTTGACAGTGACGGTAAGACCAGTAAGCGTTGGCCCGGGACCCTCGAATTGTTCTGTTGTCTCTGTGCCTTGACCCGCGGCGGGGATTGTCGTTGTCGTAGTGGTAGTTGTAGTAGTTGTGGTAGTGGTCGTAGTCGTAGTAGTGGTAGGCGCAACCGCATCGGTTGTTGTCACCGCAAGGGTCATTGCGACCGAGACGCCGTCTGCGTCTACAGCGTTCACCGTTACATTCGAGGTGCCCGCCGTAACCGCCGTTATTGTTATCGTGCCCGCCGTAGCGCTTGACATGGATGCCGATATCGAACCAAGCGGAACCACCGTCTCGTTGCTTGAAGATTTAGTGAAGGTCCACTGTGCTTGTGTGGTCGCATCATCAGCCAAAACAAATGACGCAGTTGTCGCTGTGTTTCGGACGATAGAGGCAGCAATTGTCGGCGCAGTCACCACTGTCGGAGCGGTGTTCACTCTGGCTGTTGCTGAGTAGGTGATGTTCCTCACCTGTTGAAGGTTGTTGAGCCCACCAGTTGCGGCAGTAAAACCCCAGTAGACCTCGCCGCTGAAGTTGCTGAAGTTTGCCTCAATGTTGGCAGAGACGGCGTCGAACAACTTTTCACCCGCGTCGAGCATGTCGCCGTCATAGTTCTTGTCGAGCCAGACCGAGACCTTGTCAGTCGTTGACTCCCACAAAATTTTTGTTTTGCGCCACTGATTGTCTTCGAGGTTTCCGACGTCGACGGGATTCTGACCCCACTGCGAAGCGGCTATGTGGTAGACGTTCCCGTTCTTCATCAGCCCGACGTGGTCGTTGTACGGGTCGTAAACATCGCTGTTCCAGTAGGTGTCGTACTCAACCACGAAGGACGGAGTCACGCCATGGTATCCGAGACCGCCGCCCGCGCCGCCTGCCGCCGTCGAGTTCGGTTGCATGACGAACGCCATCCCGTCCGCGCCCCAGTCCGATGCGCCGAGGTATACCTCAGCCGTGAGGCAGAAGTCGTTGGCCAGGTTGATGCGGGTCTTATTCCAGACGGCGCCGAACTGGCCGTTAGTCGCTGGAGTCAGTCGAATCGTGCCAGCATTGTCTTGCCCGACTCCGCCAAACACGAAGTTGGAAGCAGAGTAGGCGGTGTTGCAGTCACCTGTCGCTTTAACAACAGCACTGTCAAGTGATGAAAAAAAACTAAATAAAAATGCTATTGCTACAACTAGCGATACAAAATTTCGCGCAACAAAACGTCTTTTCAACTTCAGCGCCTCCTAGGGGCGCACCAATTTTACATCACGCGTAATTGCACTGGCTTCACCACTGATGTATTATTGTTGTGCACGTTTGATGATGTAGGAGCACTTGTATGCCAGGCGGAGTAAAAAATTGGGCTTCTGGGCAAACTCTTGATGCCGCAGATTTAAATGACTATATTGCGAATCAAGTCATTGCAAGATTTGCAACCATAGCCGCAAGAACTGCTGCCTACGGTGTTGCTGGCGCGCCAGCACTTCAGTCTGGTCTCTTTGCGTATGTTGAATCGACGGAGAGGTTGTATTACTACGACGGTACATCCTGGGATGAAATCGGCGCCCAAGTAGAAGATGGTGAAATAGTTACCATAAAACTTGCTGATGGTGCTGTGACCACTGTCAAACTTGCAGACGGTGCCGTGACAACTATAAAACTTGCGGACGCCAACGTAACTACAGCAAAGATTGCTGACTCCAGCGTAACCACAGCAAAGATTGCTGATGCCAATGTAACCACGGCAAAGATTGCAGACGAGGCCGTAACATCAGCAAAAATTGCAGACGGAACAATCGTAAATGCGGACATAAATGCTGCGGCGGCTATTGCATATGGCAAACTTAATTTAAATAACTCAATAACCGTAACGGATTTAGCGACTGGTGCGCCAAGGGCTGGATTTAGGTCTACTCAAAATTCACAAACTGGAACAACATATACGGTTGCATTATCTGACCTTGGTGCTCTTGTTGAACTAAGTAATACGAACCCAATTACCCTGACCGTTCCAGCAGAAGCAACTGTTGCTTTTGCTGTGGGAGACAGAATTGATATTTTGCAGACCAACACTGGTCAGGTGACGGTTGTCGGAGCAACTAGCCCGACTACCGTCACGGTCAATGGATATGACGACGCCCTCAAACTCAATGGTAAATGGGCAGCAGCAACCCTAATTAAAAGAGCGACCAACAGTTGGGTTCTCATTGGCAATATTACAACATGATTCCTGGAATAATTGATTCTTCTGGTGGGGAAATACTTGCCGCTTTTTCGGATACGTTTACCAGAGCAGACAGTACGACAATTTATACATCCACAAATAAGTGGCAAGAACTGAAGGGGGATTGGTCAATCTCTTCCAATCGTCTTGCCACTGTTGCTTCACCAGCGACTAATCCAATTGCCGTTGTGCAAACAAATACAAAGAATGCTCAAGTCCAAATTGGACAGGGCTCATCTGGATTTGGGTGGGGCGTGGCTTTTTGGGCGGTTGATGCAGACAACTACTTTATCGCCGTAACAGAAATGGCCGCTGGAAATTTTACGTTTTATACTTGTCCGACAAATACATCTGTTGTGACTTTAATTGGTACGACATGCACATACCCAGCAAACTACGCCGCAACACCCAGCACATCGTATTCGTGTCCTTCTGGTGGAACTCTTAGTGGAACAACATGCAATACGGTTTCGTATTCGTGCGTGTTTGGAGACCTTGATGGAACAAATTGTTATGGAGGTGGAACACTTCTTGACACTACAAACGACGTTGCAACACCTGGATGCAATCCAACAACGATAGATGATGGAATCTATTTGTCGGGCTGTGGTTGTTTTGGCTATGAAGTAGGAGACCCTGCAACCTGTAGTTGCTACAGTGGTTACAACCTTCCACCCGACCCACTATTTGGTTGCGCTTTTTACATTTGGTCACAGGGATTTTTTAACGGGGTGTGTTGGGAATTCAAAAGAAGTGGCTGTGTTTATTACCCAACAGGACAAACGCTTTATTGCCCACTTGGAACACCCGATGGAAATCGTTGCTTGCTTGGCCCAGCAACAGCGTCATATGGAAGTTACCCAGCCACAGCAACCACAACGTATTCCTGCCCGACAAATAGTTCAATTGTCACCCTGTCTGGTTCGACATGCGTTTACCCAGCAAACTATGCGGCGACAGCAAACACTGGAACAAATTACAGCCACACCATTATTCTCAAAAAAGTCGATGCTTCTGTTCTTACCACGGTTGCTGTGTCAAGTGCTGTGGTAACTTCTAGTTCAAGCGCCAGACCTTCGTATGTAAGGGTTAATACATCTGAAGAAGGAGTAATTATATCCGCTCCGTTGGATAACGGGGGCGGAACAATGAGTCTTTCCCACACAGCCATTGGAGCAAAACGTGGTAAGAAACACGGTGTTGCACTATCATCGGTATCGGCAACAGCAGCCACAAACGTGGACAACTTCGAATATCAACCAGCATAAGGAGACAAATTATGTCATTTAAAATTAAAGCAACCAGCAACGGACCACTCGTTGATTTTGACGATGAACTTATTGGACTTACGGACACACAGCAACTCATCGCCGCATGCGAGGCAAATGGGTCACTATTGGGCGACCTTTGGACGCACATCTCCACCGAGTTGCAGAATTCTGTTTCTGTCATTATTGATGGAGTTTCTTCAAACATGAGCAGTGTTTCCCCGCAGAAAACCTTTGCATACATTAACTCAATACTTCAATACACAAATTTCAAAAACATTCAGTGGGCGCAGTACGTGAGGGCGCGAGACGCAGCAGCAGCAGAGGACTGATATGGGAAAAAAGAAGAAGGTCGCCGATGGGCAACCGTTCAACGAAGTTCGTTTTAATGTGTGTCTTGCTTGCCCACGTTTCTTTAAGCCGACTGGTCAATGCAAAGAGTGTGGCTGTTTTATGCGAATAAAAACAAGATTGAAATTTGCCGAATGTCCTATTGGTAAATGGGGCAAAGAAAACTAGACACAAATTTATAAGAAGTGTTTTGCTATTGCCGTTGAGGCAAGGACAACCCACGCGACATTGAACCAGATGATTGTCGGGAGCGTCTTTATTGTTGATGTCAGGATGAGCGCAAGGCTCGACACCAGCGCAAATATGTAAAGCCACCACCACTGCTTACCGAACAGCAATCCAGGAATGATGATGGACAGTTTGGTGCCGAACGCCCAAGCCTCAATTGCGTTGACCTTGTTCCAGTAACTCTTCTCAAAGAATTTCTTGGATATCTGGACAATGTCTTGTGGTGTAAGCATGACTCTTTTCCTTAGTCGACCAAATTTTCCTGTATTTCCCGAAGTATGCCTTGCGATATCTTTGCATTCTTAAATAACTTGTATTTTTCAGAAAGTTTAGCAAACCTTCGGTGTGGAGAAACGTGAATCAATGAACTGGACAACCTGTTTAGGGACTGAGTTAATCTAAATTTTCGTAGTTCAATTTTTGCGTCGGTTTGACACTCAACGTAACCAATTGGCTCACCTGCTGGAACATGCAATTCGGTGACCCCATACCATAGTTGAAATTCAAAATTCATTGGTCTAAACCAATTGGCAACGTCAAACTCTCCAGGAACTATGGCGCCATACTCTGAATGAACTGTTTTGTGAAAAAACGGCGGGCTGATTGAGACGTTTAACGAAGGGGCATCCGTAAAAAAAATTATTGGGTGCATGTAGTTGAGCAATAAACAATTTTCCAAAGTTGGCTTGTGCAGTAGTTCAATGCCAGTTTGATATCTTCGTTGGTCGTCTTCTGACTTGACATCGTATGAGATGTGCTGTCCGTCAATTACGCTGACCCGAGTGTCATTGCTTGACCTCAAAACAAAAATTTTTTTTAATCTATTCCCAACAGCAGGACAACGTAAATAGTCGTCTCTATTGTCTTTTAGGTCGGCTTTTAGCGGAGATAGTTCTTCAAATAAACTGTTTGGAAACGGATACAAATGCGAAAAGTCGTATTGGTTTCCCAGGCCGTGTGCTGGTGCCCAATACAGCGTTACTTTGCTCATGGGCAAATCCTAGTAGCCAGCAAAGTCCGCTGGGTCCTCAAAGGGTTGATACGTATCGCACTTGTATTTGGGCAAAAGTTCTAACATTCGCCCTCTCCATGGGAGCCTTATTTCGTCTTCATCCATCCATCTTGGTCCTTTTGTGTGATACCAGTGGTCTGGCTCAGTGAAATGTATAAAACACATTTCGAGGGAACTGAAGAAAGAGTTATTTGGAAATTTTGGTCGCCAGTGCATTTGCTCACTACCGAGATACAAAAGCGCATCACCGTTCTTCATTAGGTATGGCTTGCCTTCTACATAAATCTCCCAATCGATATTGCCAGCCAATTGTAAATCTATTGTGTATGTGCATGCGTTTATGTCTATGTGTGGGGGTATGTTTGGGGTTCCAAACATTGGGCAATACTTTGCCCACTTCCAATAAGACGGTATTGCGGTTTCGCCAAAATATGTTTTTGCGCAGCCGTATATTATTTCATAAAACTTGTCATTGACAGTTTTATTAACAATTGAGTTAATCATTGGAATATCGTTTGTTATTCGTCCCCAGCCAGTGCTTTTGACAACCTTTTGACCAAACTGCTGATTTGACAATTCCAAACGTATTAATTCATCGGGAATCAACTGTTGAATCAGAATTGGAAATGTTTTCATTGTTCATTATTTGGTTGATTTGCTGGATTGGTGTCAATCACATGAAATTGCTGAATATTGTTATGCGTTTCATTAACCGCCGAAGGTCGTCGGTTGGATAATATAAATGAACTAACAATCCATTTGTCGTTTGTTATTGGTACGCACGACTGATGTGGATGAGTCCAGTTTGCTGGAAAAAGCGCTACTGAGCCAGCAGTCGCTTTTATTTTTAAACCATGAAGTGGGAAAGAGGTTTCTCCACCTCGCTCGACTGTATTTAGGTACATGACGGCTCCAAGGACCCTAAGACAAGTTGGTTCTGGGTCCCATGGCGCTCCATCGTGATGGCTTCTGTAATATCCTTTTTCCATATTGTATTTTTGTAGCCTGTAGCCGCTGTCGTAAAGATTTGGCGCTATTCGAATTTCCTGAAATTCTTCAACGTATAGGGATATTGCAGCCCACAACGACCTGTAAATTCTCATTTCAAATGCTCTGTATTTGTCGTAGTCGCACCCTCTTTCTCGTGCTTGGTCACCACTGAAATCAAAGTCCATTGTCCACTTTATGCTTGTGTCAACACCAGCAAGAGTCGGTCCTGGGTAAAACAATTTTTGAAAATCCTCTTTACATGACTCTATTAATTCAGAGCACGTATCAAGCGGGATTATGTCTGGAATGACTGCAATATGTGTGCTTTTGCCGCCAATAAGTTCAATCATTCTTCCTCCGCCTCAAAAGGAACAACTTCGATTGTCGTTGAATTCTTTTCAATATTATCCAATTTGGCAACAAGTTCATATTTCCCAGGAAACGTTAGTGATATTGCTATTTGAACATGATGTGAATCCATAGCCATTACTGGAACATTCCAGTTATCTTTTCCTGTTTTTATTCCATATGGTCTAATAAAAAATGAATATTTTGATGATTCATTCCAATCATCTGCATACGTTATTCCAACTGGTTCGCCAACGTATACTCGCACGTCCTCTTTGTTGAAGCCATTGTCCGTTGGTATTGAAACCACGCAAATGTTTGTTCTATCAAAATCATGCGATTCACTTCGCTCCGAATCACCATGTTGTATGGGCAGTTTCCACTCTTCGGCCAAAGCGTAAGCGTCTTCCACTTTTCTTTCTTGAGGGCAAAATACGAATCTGTACATTTACTCGACCAACTTGTCCATTCTCTTTTGCTCGCGTTTGTAGCCGCCGTGAGTATCTTCTTTTGTTGTGAATACTGCCCCAAAACCCGTGTGTTTCATTAATCCATGAATTGATGCATCTCCCTTTATAACTGAAGTATTCAGCATTGAATGCTTTCTCTCAAAAGGGACAATGTGATACATCGCAGTTCCCTCGTCTATTCTGAACGGTTCGTTAGTGAGAACGTTGAGTACACAATTTGCACTTGGATACGAATCTGTATGGATAACTGCCCCAAGGACTTGGTAGTTTCGGCTCGGCTCCCACAGAACTGGCAAAAATAATGAAGACCAGCCTGGGGCCGTTCTAAATACCCATGGATTAACCAGTTTTAAATACGATGATTCGCGAGGCTTTTGTTTTGCCACTGGACATTCAGTCCCAGATTGGTAATTAGAAAACTGATTTCTGAAAAGCGAATCCATGGTGAAATAGTAATCCATGTCATCTTCTGACACTGTTTCTGCTTGAAACAAATGAGAATCAACTATGTTGTACCGAGCGTCTATCTTTTGGTCAAACTTGGATATGGGGCGGCGTATGTCCAATGATGCCCACAGTGGGAGGATGTACCCAGTTCTAAGAAAATCTGCCAACCCATAACATCGTTTTAACGAAGTTTCACCGCTGGGAATTTGTTTGTACCAGTCTGGAATTTTTGAGCGCGATTCCCTGACCGCTAAAGTTGGGTGCCATAATCTGTTGTCGACTGGTGCAGCAAATAATTCATTTGGTTTTGGGGATGGAATTTGGTCCCAAATTTTTGCAGTGCGGCGCCTACTTTTTGAAAAGGGCCGCATGGTCAATCTTTCTAGTTTTTGCTTGCTCCATCTTTTTCCCAGCATATATCTTTGCGCATGGCTCATGGCTTTGATATGCGTTCAGTTGCTCAAGGGCAACTTCTTTATTTAGGACACCTTGTCCTTGCGCAACATGCCAAAAATGTTCGGAGAGAAACAGTTCATAACCAAAAATTGGAATGTCATGGGCTTCTGGCATTCTTTCTTTCCACAATTCAAGCAGGAAATTCAAAGTTGATGGCTTTTCTGCGTGTTGCTGAGCCCTCCACATTTCGGTGTCTGTTCTGTCAGAAATATAATGTAAGGAAATCATTGTAATGATATTTTCCAGCAAGGATTCGTACCTCAACTTATACTGCCTTGCCTGTGCCTCGTTGCCAACATGAAAGGTCGGGAGCATTGAGCAAATCATTCTTGCCTGCTGAATTGATGTGCTTATGGCAGTTGCCTCAAGTGGCTCAACAAATGATGTTGACAATCCGACCGCAGCACAATTGAATAGCAAGCCATTCTCAAAATATCCAGATTTGAATCTAATTATTCTTGCTGGAGTTATTTCTTTTCCGTGCGCCTCGGACATTTCCTTTACTGCCTGTTCATCGCTGCAAAAATCGGAAGCAAAAACATAACCGTTTCCGCGACGCTCCTGTGTTGGAATTTCCCACATCCAGCCGTTGGGCATTGCGCGAGCACGAGTGTACGGGTTTATTCTTCCAGTTTCATCTTTGGGTGTCGGCAAAACAGCGGCAGAATCGCAAGGAATATACTTTCTATAACTATTAAATTTATCATTGTCAACAAGTTTGCTCATTAGCACCCTATTAAAGCCACTTGCATCCACGTAAAAATCAGCAGAGCATTTTAGATTAGTGTCAGTAAAGATGCTGGTTATATTTCCGCTCTCTACATTTCTTTCTATTTTGGTCACTATTCCTTCACCAAACTGAACACCCCTTTGTTTGCATAATTTTGTCAAATATGCGTTTAACTTAAATGTGTCAAAATGAAATTGATTTGTTGTGGCATGGGGACTTTCCTTGTTGTCCACAACTTTTCCGTTTTCCAAATGTGTCAACATTGCTGGTGTCAAAAGCCAATTATTAAAATGCGCAAACGTATAAACGGCATTAAAATTATTGGGTCCTAGTGCGCTGCCGCTAATGCTATGAAAATAATCTGGAGTATGATTTGTCCAGTTTTCGAACCGAATTCCATACTTGTGAGTTGCAGCGCATTCCCTTATCATTTCGCCTACTGGAATATTGCACGGCTGCTGAAAATAGTGGCGCCAGTGTTCTGTGGAACCCTCCCCGACGCCAATAATTCCGATTTTTTCAGAAGATATTACAGTTACTTTATAATTTCTAAATAAACTGTTGATAGTTAGCGCAGTGATTAATCCAGAAGTGCCAGAACCAACAATGCATACATGTTTTTGCACGGCGTCACCTGAACCATGTAACCAAAGAATATTTCACTTCATTGCTGGAATTAGAGCCAACTGGATTGGCGTAATGGAAGTAAGGGAAATTTGAAGGAAACATTACGGCAGAACCAGCCTTTGGCTTTACGGAAACATTGAACAATGGGAATGTCAATTCGCCACCAGCAAAATTATCGTTCAGGAAAGCAACAATGCTAAAAATTCTTTGATTGGTGGGGTGGTGGTCAACATGACCCTTGTATTCTGCGCCACGCCCATACTTGTTGATTGCAAAGCCTTCGTCTTCGTTGACATCAATGTTGTACATATTTCTATACGTCCATACGATTTTTTGTAAATCCCCATGAATTTTATGCCACGATTCAACGAGGGGGATTATTCTTTGTTCTGCTACGGCTTCCAACGGCATCCCCAGCACCGCCAAGTCGCACAATAGCGAAGACCTGTAATCTGGTCTTTCTGATTGTGTTTCAGAGGTTCCAACTCTCGACATATACCAAGAAAGATAACCCCATGACTGACCGCACTCAGCCTCAACGTCATCTACGAATGTTCCTGGCTTAAAACAGTTATCAAATACAAGCAGACAAGGTGCAAGTTCTTTCGGTTCTGTTGACATGATGTAAACCTATCACACCCAACAGGGTGAGAAAATCACATTCCATCTATGAATGCGATATTGCTCAAAAGTCTTGAGATTTCAAGTTTTACTGGATAATTGATTTCCGACTCATCTTCTGGCACAACGTGAGCAGCGGTGTCATATGTTTCTGGGTCAAGCCCAAGTTTGAGGATTGCACCATACAACTGACGCTCAAGTTCTTTCTTGACACGATTTGCCTCTTGCACCTTTTCCTCTGCGGAAAGCAACGAAAATTCATATGGCATTTGAGGTGTCCTCCAAATTGTTGGCGATGTAAAACCGCTTCCAATAATACCACTTGCATCAATGTAGGCCTGGTCAGTCATCCAAGTCCTCAACATATGTCAAATTTGATGCCGCCACGTGTGTTGTTATGCCCCTGGTCATGACGGCAAGAGTTCCCTGATTTCCTGGGTTTCCTGCATTTCCTGGATTTGCTGTTCCGCCTGCATACGAAGGATTGTGAAATGGATTTCCAGGATGAGAAAACGGGTTCCCAGGATGGGAAAACGGGTTCCCAGGATGAGAATGGTGAAATGGATTTCCAGGATGAGAATGGTGAAATGGATTTCCAGGATGAGAATTTCCTGGGTTTGTGTGCTGATGGGACGGATTGTGATGCCCTGGGTGATGCCCCCCAAAACAATAACCAGCGTTATGTTCCGTGCCGTGGAAGCAGTTTGGTGCTTGGTGATGGGATGGGTGATGGAAGTGCCCAGGCGGATTATGTCCGCCAGGGTGATGACCTTGGGCATGTCCAGCAGGGTGATGACCTTGGGCATGTCCGCCAGGATTGTGTCCAGAACCGCCAGGATTGTGTCCAGAACCGCCAGGGTTATGACCAGGGTTCCCTGCGACGCTGTCGCCAGACACACCAGGGTTGCCAGATGCTCCAGCAGTTCCCTCGCTAACGAATGTTCCAGAGCCGCTGATTGATTTGGCGAGGACTAAAACGGAGCCACCGCCCTGACCTGCCGAACCACCAGTTCCAGCGGTCCCAGGATTTGCTCCAGAACCTCCACCAGCATTTGCCGTTCCAGGGTTTCCATCAGCGCCAGCCGCTCCAGCAAACCAAACGCGCCTAGTGGCGCTTTTTTGCATGATTCCTTCAATAAGGGAATCCATGTTGCGCACTTCGGCGAGTGTCAATGTTCCTGAGATTGCATCTGCTGAAATGTATCCAGCGGTTCCGTCTATCCGTGTCATTACACTTCCAGCCAGGACTGCTGTGGTTTGGGCGGTGCCAGTCGGCATTCCGATTGTTCCGTTATTTGTCAATGTTTCTTTTACAAAAATTTTGAAACCGTTTGTAAACAACGTGACGCTTGAATTTACGGTCAATGTGTTGTAGTACATGTCTCTAGACAGACTTGTATTTGTAGAAATAGTTACATTGCCATCGCTGCCGTTACCAAAAATTTTATCGGTTCCCGTTTTTTGAACTGGACTTTGGTCTGAGCCAAATCTTTCAAATGCCATATCACGCCACCTGCATATAGTTCACGGTGCCAGCCGATGCCCCAGTACCTCCAGTTACATCGGTGCTTACACCAGCATTGAGAGTAGAAGCAGAAGAAACAATCAAAATTACCCCACCACCACCGCCTCCCGAGCCAGCGGTGCCTGGCGCCTTAAAGTGTGCTGTTCCAGAAGAAACGGTTATATACCGTGCAGCGATAACGATGACTCCACCACCAGTGCCAGACGAACCACCAGCGCCGCCTCTCAAGAATGTTGGCGTTGTTGATGCCGCGGTGACTGCCCATCCGCGGATTGCTTGAAATGGCTGCTGATAATACAAAGAACCACCGAGCGCTGAGGTTGGTTCTGTGGCTGTTTGTGCTCCGCTGGAGCCGCCAAGACTGTGGGTTACCGCCGTGTTCACAGCACCACCCTGAGCGAGCGTGCCAGCCGTAGTGAAGCCAGTGGTAAATCCAACCACCGATGCCGAACCAAGCGTCAAAACATTTTGAACAAAAATCCTGTAGCCACCTGGGTCAAGTGTTATGGTGTCATTTATTGTTAGGTTGCGATAATTCTGGTCTCTTGTGAGAGTTGTGTTCGCGGAGATTGTGACGTCGCCATCCGCTCCAGTCCCATAGACGGGGTCTGGAAGGTTCAAATAACTTGCCAAGTTTGCCAGTGAGCCCGAAATACTTGATGTGGACTCCGCTGTTGAAATTGACGAGTTGTTCAGACGGACAAAACTGGCAACCATCAGGTCTCTTCAACTCCGTTCAGAATAATATTCACTGCGGTGTTTGCGCTGGCAGAACCGATAATTTGGTCGCTGTTGGTTGCGTTGGCAGTGCTCCCGTTATTGGTGAGCACCAAGTTGGTCTGGAACGTGAGCGTCTCGTTTGCTCCGATAGATAAAGAATTGAAAAAATTCTGAGACGATTCCTGGGCAACGTTGAGCGGCTTGCACACAAGCGTTACCGTCACGGCAGACGCTGTCGTGTTGCAGAGGATAATCTGCTTGACGATGGTCGTCGTGCTCTGCGGCACGGTGTAGAGCACGGTGCTTGTCGTGGTGTTTAGTTGGGTAGGACCAACCAATCGTTTTTGTGTCAATGCCATATCAGATAACCTCCATGTAGAACCTTACCAAAGTATCTCTTGCCGAGACGGTTGCGGTTGAACCTTCTCCTGCGGTATGCGTAACCGTTATTCCATCCCCAGCCGAAACATCTGCCATGTAATTTCCAACCGTGTCAGTTGCAAGGTTGATGGGGTCGTTGACCCACGCGGTGCCGTTCCACTTGAGGAAATCGCCAGAAGCCGCAGCCGTGATGGTGACATCGCCGACGTCATCAAGCGTGTTGATTGTCGGGATTGAGGCATTAACCCACGCGGAGCCGTTCCACTTCAGGAACTCGCCGTTGGCAGCGCTGGTAATTGTGACATCACCAATATCGTTGAGCGTTGCTGGTGTCAGCGATGCGGCGTACGTTTCGGTTGCTATGTTGTCGTAGGTTGTTCCGTCCGTGGTTATTTCCCACTTGTCGTTGGTTTCGTTCCAGCGAAGAGCGACATTTGTGGATGAACCGCGCTCGATTTCGATTCCCGCGTTCTCCGATGGGGCGCCAGAGGCATTGCTGTTGAAAACGATGATGTTGTCCGCCAACTCAATCGTCTCTGTATTGACGGTGGTCGTGGTCCCCGAGACGGTCAGGTTGCCCGTGACCGTCAGGTTGTCGTCGACGGTGACGGTTCCGCCAGCCGAGTCAATCGTGAGGTTGCCTGAAGATGTGTCAATCTCGCCAGCGGCGGTGAGACCGACCTGGACGTTCCTGATGCTGAACGAACCGTCTGGCTTTACGAACGAATTTATCGTGTAGTCATGGGACTGCCAGGTTTGTATCTTGTTGCCAGAGGCGGCATACTCGTTGGCGGTAACCATGAGTCCTCTTTGGGTTGCGCCATTCGTGCCATAAATTTCAACGGTGCCGCCACCGCCATCGCCCGTGAAGCCAGAGATTCGACCCCCGCCAGTCAGCGAGAAATTGCCGTATTGACTTACCGTCAATCCAGAATTCATATGATTACGCACAAGGAGAAGACTTGGTCCGTTGCCGTCGGCGAAGGAGGCTTCTGATGCCCTGACGGTCAAGAATGCTTCTTGTTGCCCATTCACGTTTGGAATTGACGTTGCGGTTGTACCAGTGATTCGTATTTGGTTGCTCGTGTTGATGTTGCCATTGACGGTCAAGACGTCATCGACGGTCACCGTGCCGCCAGCCGAGTCAATCGTCAGGTTGCCCGACGTGGTGTCTATTTCCCCAGCGGCAGTGATTCCGACCTGGACGGCATCGAGCGTCGCGCCAGCGAACGTCGGGTTGGCATTCGTGGCGACAGATTGACCGATTGCGATGGTTGGCGTTGCCGTTTCTCCAGAGTTGTCAGTGAGCGTTACACCCGTACCAGCAACGAGGCTCGCTACGTAGTCACCAGTCGTGTCGGTGCCCAGCGCCACCGAGTTGGGCTGAATGGTCGCGGCAATTGATGCATTTGCACTCCCATTGAACGAAGCCGAGCCAGTTACGTCGCCCGTCAACTCAATTGTTCGCGAGGTGGCGAGCGTTG
>Ga0194129_10001094_pt1 | contig 46575 bp, 38 predicted proteins | sample TA2KigCa35mmetaG_FD_150862 | JGI IMG/M metagenome (GOLD analysis project Ga0194129, IMG submission 150862) | Freshwater microbial communities from Lake Tanganyika, Tanzania - TA2015038 Kigoma Deep Cast 35m | ecosystem: Environmental > Aquatic > Freshwater > Lake | place: Tanzania: Lake...
AGGGTGCCCGAGCACCGCGGCCACGCGCGCGATCAAGTCGACGACAACCTGACCGTCGACCCGCGCCACGGCCTTGAAGCGAAAGGTGCATGGGTAGTCGACGAGCTCGTGCAGCGGGCGCTTCTGAGCGTCGGCGACCGCGCCGAGTGACCAACCCATCCACGGACCCACTTTGTCGTCGCCCATGAGGTCATTGTACGGACCTCGCACGCGGAGCAACAGCACACACGGCCCCACACGCGAACGCTGAGCGCTGGCGTCGTCAGCCGCGACGCAACAGCCCGTCGGCGACAAGGTCCGCGAGCAGCGCATCGGCCTCGGCGTCGTCGTCGCAGCCCTCGGCGCACGCGACGGCACGGAACGCCGCGAGGTCGACGCCGTCCTCGAGCCTATGCAGCAGCCGCGCCAGCGCCGCGGTGCAAGGGCCGACGGCGGGGTTCGCGGCGTCCCCGGTGACGAGCACCCCCGCCGCTTCGGCGTCGTCGAAGGCGGGCCACGCGATGCGACGCCCCGCGCCGATCGCGGCGACGGCGTCGTCGCCGAGGCTCTGCCTCGCCGCGGTCCATTGCGCGAGCGCCCCGTCGGGCACGAGAGCAGCCGCGACGTGGGGAGCCACGACGATGTCACCGACGTCGACGTGCCGGCGGCGGCGGGCGCGGCCCACGGCGCCCTCGATTCGGGCGGGGGCGCTGTCAAGGAAGTCGGCGGCGCCCACGACCAGCGGTGCGCGGCCGACGATTACATCCACAAAAGCATCGGCGCGAAAGAACGACAGCAGCCTCGGCACGCCGGCGACCGCGATGGCGACGGGCAGCTCCGCGACGATCACGGCGGCCGCGCGCGCGGCCCGCTCGGGATCGGCGCGAAACGCGCGGCGGTCGACGGCGCGCAGCATCGCCTTCTCGGCCCCGGTCAGCCCGAGCACGTCGCCGTCGAGGATCCGCGTCGCCCAGCCGCCGTCGAAGTGCAGCAGCAGCGCGGCGCGCTCGACGCGGCGGAAGTCCACGGCCCTCGCAGACGACGGCTTCACCAGCGCCGCCCGGCGAGGGTCGCCTCGATGCGGTCGAAGCCCGCGTCGACGCTGTCATTGGGGTTGCGCTCACACTCGAAGATCACGGCCTTCAGGTTCGACGCCCCCTGCACGACCCGCTCGAGGATCCGCCACGTTGCGTCGAGCACGGCGGTGCCGTGGCTGTCTTCGACGTACGAGAAGCCGTCGGATGTCTGGCGCCGCTCGCCGCCGGCGACGTGGATCTCGACGACGCGCTCGAGTGGAAAGGCGTCGAGCCCGTCGAGCGCGTCGCGCCCGGTGACGTGCTGGTACATGGCGAGGTGGGCGACGTCGAGCAGCAGCCCGGTGTCGGCGCGCTCGGCGACGCGGGCGAAGAAGTCGAGCAGGTGCAGGTCGCCGACGAACGCCGCGCCGGGCGGGTTCTCGGGCAGCACCTCGCGGCCGGTGGCCTCGCGCAGCCTCGCGACGCCGCGGGCCAGCGCGGAGGCGGCGTCGTCGACGAGGATCGGCGGCAGCAGCAGCATGTGGCCGCGATCGCGCCGACCGAAGTGCCACGCGCCGGCGTCGCCGCATACCCACGCCGGCCGGCTGGCGGCGACGAGCGCATTCACGCCGGCGAGCCACTCGTCGTCGAAGTCGTCAGCGTCGTGCAGGTTGACGTCCAGGAAGTGGTACGTCGTCGGGCGCCCCTGAGCGATCCACCGGCGGGCGTCGTCGTCGAGCCCCTTTTCCAGCTCGACGCCGAGTTCGAGGAACGCGGCGCGCGACGGGTGTGACGCGGCGAGGGCGAAGACGTCGAGCGCCCCGGGCGCGCGCGCGGCGCCGAACTCGGTGGAGACGCCGACGCCAAGGTGGGGCAGGTCGTGCACGCGGCGCGAGAACGGCGGCATGGGGCAGGTGTGGCGCAGCGGAGCGTCGACGACAACGGCGGCGGCGTGGCGCACCGACGCGGCGTGACGCCCGGGCGGCGGCGGCGCGTGCTGGGTTCTTTACAGCAACGGGCCCGGTCGCGCAGAGTCCGCGCGACTGCGCTCGATCCCGACGACGGAGCCCACCATGAGCAGCGAAGAGATCAAGATCTTCACCGGCAACTCGAACCGGTCGCTGGCCGAGGCGGTGAGCCGCGTGCTCGAGCAGCCGCTGGGCCGCAGCCGGGTGTCGCGCTTCTCCGACGGCGAGATCCAGGTCGAGATCGACGAGAGCGTGCGAGGCCAGCACACCTTCGTGCTGCAGTCGACGTCACCGCCGGCGAACGAGCACCTGATGGAGATGCTCATCATGATCGACGCGCTGAAGCGCGCGTCGGCCGAAGAGATCACCGCGGTCATCCCGTACTACGGCTACGCCCGACAGGACCGGAAGGTCGCGCCGCGCGCGCCCATCACCGCCAAGCTCGTCGCCGACCTGTTGTCGACGGCGGGGGCCACCCGCGTGATCTCGATGGAGCTGCACGCCGGTCAGATCCAGGGCTTCTTCAACGTTCCCTTCGACCACCTGTACTCGATGCCGGTGATGCTCACCGACATCAAGGACCGCTTCAAGCTCAACGACGAGCCGAACGACCTGGTGATCGTCGCTCCCGACGCCGGCGGCGTCGAGCGCGCCCGCGCCTACGCCAAGCGGCTGCACGCGAGCCTGGCGATCATCGACAAGCGCCGCACCGGCCCCAACGTCGCCGAGGTCATGAACATCATCGGCGACGTCGACGGCAAGCGCGCGATCATCATCGACGATATGGTCGATACGGCCGGCACTCTGGCGCAGGCCGCACGCGCTGTCGTCGCCTCCGGCGCCCGCGACGTCTGGGCCTACGCGACCCACGCGGTGCTGTCGGGACCGGCGCTCGAGCGCATCTCGGGCTCGCCGCTCAAGGAGCTTGTTGTCACCGACACCATCGCGCCCCGGCCCGAGGCCGAAGGGTCGCGCATCCGCGCGCTGTCGGTGGCGCCCCTCGTCGCCGAGGCCATCAAGCGCGTGCATACTGGCGAGTCGATCTCGACGCTGTTCAGCTGATCGCGCGCCACGACCGCCCCGCAGACGAGGCGCGCCACCGGGGAGGGGGCGCGTCTTGTCTGGTCCATGTCCTCAGTCGACGACGGCGACGACGGCGTCGACTGAGGTCAATCGAACGCGAAGTAGTCGCGCTCGTCGACCTCGTACATGTAGACGGACTCAGCGGCTTGCAAGAACGCCCGTGACAGCGGCCCGGAGAGCTCGCCGACGGCCTTGCCTGCCCCGCCGGCCTTGAGCTCGTCGTACTTGCCGCGCGCACCCTTGCCAAGGAACCGCTGCGCGGCCTGGTTCAGGTCGTCGGGAGCGCGACCCTGCGCGTCCCGGACGATGACGCGGGTGATCTTGACGTCCTTGTCGGTGGTGAAGGCGACCTCGTGCTTGCCGTCGCGGAAGCCGTCGAGGTTGGCAAAGACGACGTAGCCGACCTTCTTGTCGCGCTTCAGCTTGTCACGCTTCTTGGGCTCTTTCGCCGAGACGAACTGCTTGCGGTCCTTGTCGGCGTCCTCGCCGTCCAGCGCGTAGGCGACGAAGACGCGGCGGCTCGTCACCACGTCGTCGCTCTTGATGCGCGCCTGCTCGGTCAGGCGCTTCTCGGCGTTGTCGTCGAGCTTCGTCTCGGCGACGTAGACGTGCGTGGCTTCGGGCACGAGATCGCGCAGGTCGGAGTTCGCCGCGCGCAGCACGGCGAGCACGTCCCACTGGTCGAGGACGTTGTCACTGTCGACGGTGGGGAACCCGTCCTTGCCGCTGGCGAGCAGCTTCAGGATCGTCTCGTCGGAGTAGCGGTTGATCCAGGCGCCATCGACGCGCACGACGCCGCCGGCCTCCTTCAGCAGGGCCTGACCGTGGTCGAGGTCGCCGAGCGCGGGCGTCTGGGTCGCGAATGACAGGAAGAGGGGGACTGCGATGGTTGAGAGCATGGTTTAGCCTCCCTTGGCGTCGGCGGCCTGCGCGCGCTTGTCTTCGTCGTCGAAGTCGGGCGGCGGCCAAGCGCCGACGTGGACCGGAAACGAGACGTCGAGCGTCCGATCGCCGACGTCGCCGGTCAGCTGCACCTGCAGCACGCCATCCTTCGGTGGCGTCATATGAAAGCCGTACAGGCCCGGCGCGCCGAGCGAGTGCACCGCGTAGCGCTTCTTGCCATCTTTCTTGCCGCTCGGCTCGACCACTGTCGCGACCAGCTTCAGGTTCTTCAGCGGTTCACGGTTGCCAAACTTCGGGTCGGCGACGTCGAGCTTGCGGCCAATATCGAAGCGCACCTCGACGAGCGCACCCTTCTGCACCGCGCCCGGCTCGAGCGCGACGCCGACGCGATAGGCTCCCTCCTCGCGGACCAGCGGCCGCACACGCCGGGCCGAGGCGAGACGCTGATCGCGGGTCTCGGCCCGGCGCTTCTCGGCGTTGGCCTTCTTCTCCTCAGCGAGGCGGGCCTTTTCGGCCTCTTTCTTTGCCTCCTGGGCGGCGACGGCGTCCTCAGCCTTGCGGCGGGCGTCGTCCTCGGCGGCGCGCTTCTTCTTCTCTTCGGCAGTCTCTTCAAGGACGTCGTCGGGGCTCGCCTTGCGGCCCTTCGACTTCCCGTCGCCCTTCGACTTCTCGTCGCCCTTCGACTTCTCGTCGCCCTTCGACTGCTCGTCGCCCTTCGACTTCTCGTCGCCCTTCGACTTCTCGTCGCCCTTCGACTTCTCGTCGGACTTCTTCTTGTCGTCGGACTTCTTCTGGTCGTCGGACTTCTTCTTGTCGTCGGACTTCTTCTTGTCGTCGGACTTCTTCTTGTCATCGGCCTCGGGGGCGTCGGCGTCGGCGTCGGCATCGTCCTCGTCATCGACGCCGGCGACGCTCCGTTGCGCGGCGAGCGGCGGTGACGTGGTCAGCACGAGTCCGGTGGCCGCGAGGGCGGCAAGAAACGACAGCGGGCGGGGTCGACGCAGCATCGGGTCCTCGACGTTCAGGGGCGACAACGGAGAGGTCACTGACACGTGGACGTCGCACGGGCGGCGTCCATTCGCAGGCGCAGCTCGAAGCCGTCGATCGACCGGTACAGGTGATATGGCCGGCCCTCGACCAGAAAGGCCGGCGTGGCCGCGAAGCCGAAGCCGACGGCCTCGGCGCGGGCGTCGTCGACCTTCTTGTCGAGCGCGGGATCAACGAGGTCCTTCTTGAAACGCTCGACGTCCAGACCGACAGCCTTGGCGTGCCCGAGCAGCAGGTCGTCGGTCAGGAACTCCTGCGTAGCGAAGATCGCGTCGTGCATCGGCCAGAACTTGCCCTGCCGACCGGCGGCCTCGGCGGCGATCGCGGCCTTCTTCGCCATCGTGTGGAACGACAGGGGCATGTGCTTGAAGACGACCTGCACCTCAGGATGCTTCTTGACGAGCTCCTCGACGACCGCGGCGGCAGCCTTGCAATGCCCGCACTCGAAATCGGCGTACTCGACGATGGTCACCTTCGGCTTCTTTGAACCCTTGGTGGCGTAGCCGTCGGTCGCCGGTTTCCAAGGCGTCGCAAGAAAGCCTCCCGTCAGCTCGCGGGCGACGGCCTCGGCGAGGTCGTCGGTGGGCACGCCGTCGCCGATCGTGTCGACGAGGTACTGACCAAGGATCACGGCCGGTCGGCACTTCGTGCCCGCCTGCAAGCACTGTCCAAACGTCCGCGGGCAGTCGCACGGGCAGACCTCGTCGGCGAGGACCTTGTCGAACGCCGCCCGTTGCGCGGGGTCGAGGCTGGCGGCGTCGATGGCGAGGGCCGGCTGGGCGCGACCGGCGGCGGCCACCAGGTCGAGCACGACGGCGAGCACGAGGACGAGCGAACGCATGAGAGACGCATAGCAGGTTCCCCGATGACGTCGAGCGCCCTGCCCCCGCCGACCGTCTGCCCGACACCGCCGCCCCTGGCCCGCTTTGTAATGCCGTTGTGGAGTTCTTGCCTCGCCAGCCGCCCTCCCACTACCATCGCGAATGGATGGAGTTTGAAGATGGCGAAGAGTGAGTTCGGCGACGACGTCGAGAAGACGACGATCCTCGGTCTGAAGGAGCTGGAGCTCCTGTCGCCGCAGAACGCCCATCGGTCAGCCTACCTCATCGTCATCAACGGCCGTGCTGTCGGCAAGATGTTCAAGCTGTCGGGGACGCAGCTGGTGGTCGGGCGGTCGCCGCAAAACGAGATCCTCGTCGACGACGAGGGCGTATCGCGTCAGCATGCTCGCGTCGAGCGTACGCTCGAGGGCTGGTGCATCGTCGACAACAACTCGACCAACGGGGTGTTCGTCAACGGCACCCGCGTCGTCGAGCACAGGCTCGAAGACGGCGAGAAGATCCAGCTGGGAAGCTCGGCGATCCTGAAGTTCTCGTACCAGGATGAGGTCGAGGAGCGGGCGCAGAAGCAGCTGTACGAGAGCGCCACACGCGACGGGCTGACGACCTGCTTCAACAAGAAGTACTTCGCCGATCAGCTGAAGACCGAATTCGCCTTCTACTACCGGCATCAGGACCCGCTGAGCCTGAGCCTGTTCGACATCGACTTCTTCAAGAAGCTCAACGACGGCTACGGCCATCAGGCCGGTGACTACGTCCTGAAGAACCTCGCCGGGATCGTGCAGAGCGCGCTGCGCACCGAGGACGTTCTCGCCCGCTACGGCGGCGAGGAATTCGGGATCATCTTCAAGTCCACCGACAGCGACCGCGCCTTCGCCGTCATGGAGCGGGTGCGCCGAAAGGTCGAGTCCTACGAGTTCCTGTACGAGAGTAAGCGCCTGCCAGTCACGGTCTCGATCGGCATCGCGACCTTGAAGAAGCAGAACTACGCGACGCCCAAGCTGCTCGTGAAGGCCGCCGACGATTACCTGTACAAGGCCAAGGGCAATGGTCGGAACCGCACCGAGTCCGACCTGCTCGGTTGACGCGCGCGCGTTGACTCCGGAGCGAGCCGGCTTCCCGTCGGGCGCAGCGGCTTCTATGGACGCTGGATGATCGTCGAATTCGCTCTCGCGACGCTCGTCGCCACCGCCAGCGTCGTTGCCGCCGCTTCGCCGGGGGCTTCGCCGGCCCCTGCGGCGCCGGCTGCCCCGACGGCGCCACCCGCGCCCCGCGTCGACGTCAAGCCGGCGGCCCAGGCGCTGGCAGCGCGGTACCCGAAGCAGAAGCCGCGCATCGACCGCGGCCTCGCGCAGGTGCAGTCGCTGTGGCGCGCCGAGGATGGCGACGCGGACGCCTTGCGTGAATTCGCGCTGCAGCACTTCGTCGCCGACGACAAGGACCTGGACGTCACCTTTCACCGCCTCGAGCGCGCGCTCGAGGCCGTCGACGGGCACATGCTCGAGATCGGCCGCGAGCTGCGTGCCCCCACCGAACTCGAGCTGCCGCAGCTGTCGCCGACCACCGCCGTCGACGACGTCCTCGCCGGCTGGGACGCGGCCGCCCACGTCGTCGACGACTGGTTCGGCAACAAGCTCGCGTTCGCGGTGCTCCTGAACTTCCCGCAGTCGACGCTGGCCGAGCGGTTGAAGGTCGCCGACAAGCTGTCGCGCCGCGACTGGGCGGTGGCGCGCCTGACCGGCCGATTCTCGCGCCGTATCCCCGCCGCGGTGGCGACGAAGCAGGCCGCCACCGCGGCCGCCGCCGACCGCTACATCGCCGACTACAACCTGTGGATGCACCACGTGCTCGACCAGCAGGGGCAGCGGGTGTTTCCGCGGGGCATGAAGCTCATCAGTCATTGGAACCTGCGCGACGAGCTGAAGGCGCAGTACGCGAGCGGCCTCGACGGCGCCAACCGCCAGCGCACCATCGTGCGTTTGATGGAGCGGATCGTCACCCAGACCATCCCCGACGCCGCCATCGACGCGCCGTGGGTCGACTACAACCCGTTCGAGAACGTTGTCGTCGCCGCCCCCATCGACACCGCCGAGAAGCCCGCGCCGTCGGCGCTCGTCGTCGACACGCAGGACGAGATCCAGCGCCCCACCAACCGCTACCAGCAGCTCCTCGAGCAGTTCCGCGCCCAGGCCGCTGCCGATCCGTTCACGCCGAAGGTGCCGAGCGCGATCCTGCGCTCGTTCGAGCTGTCGCGCGAGCTGCCCGAAGAGCGCGTGCGGCGCCTGTTCCTCGATGTGCTCGAGTCACCGCTCGTGTCGAAGGTGGCCGCCGAGATCGAGCGCCGCCTCGGCCGCAAGCTCGAGCCGCAAGACCTCTGGTACGACGGCTTCAAGGCCCGCTCGTCGATCTCCCCCGAGGAGCTCGACGACAAGACCCGCGCCCGCTACCCCACCGCCGCCGCCTTCAAGGCCGACATGCCGCGCCTGCTGCGCGAGCTCGGCTTCGCCCGCGACAAGGCCGACTGGCTGGCCAACCACATCGTCGTCGAGCCCTCGCGCGGCGCCGGCCACGCGCTTCAGGCCGCGCGCCGCGGCGACGTTCCGCACCTGCGCACGCGGGTTGGTGACAAGGGTATGGACTACAAGGGCTACAACATCGCGGTGCACGAGATGGGGCACAACGTCGAGCAGCTGTTCTCGCTCTACGACGTCGACAGCACGCTGTTGCAGGGTGTGCCCAACAACGCCTTCACCGAGGCCATCGCCTTCGTGTTTCAGGCCCGCGACCTGGAGCTGCTCGGTCTGTCGAAGCTGTCCACCGAGGCGCGGCGCGAGAGCGTGCTGGCCGACTTCTGGGCGACCTGGGAGATCGCCGGGGTCGCCCTCGTCGACGTCGCGGTCTGGCATTGGCTGTACAAGCACCCGCAGGCCACACCCGTCGAGGTGCGCGACGCGACGGTACGGATCGCCGCGGACGCTTGGAAGAAGCACTACGCCCGCGTGCTCGGCGGCGTCGACGAGGACGGTCAGGCCACGCCGCTGCTCGGCATCTATTCGCACATGATCGCCTACCCGCTGTACCTGACGGACTATCCGCTCGGGCACCTGATCGCGTTCCAGATCGAGGAGCAGATCGATCGCGCGACCTCGTCGGGCAAGACCACACTCGGCGCCGAGATCGAGCGCATGTGCCGCGTGGGCGCCGTCGCCCCCGACGTCTGGATGAAGAACGCCGCCGGACAGCCCGTCAGCGCCGCGCCGCTGCTGCGGGCGACGCAGAGCGCGCTGGCGACGCTCCCCGCGAAAGCAGGCCCCGCTCGGTGACGAAGCCCGTCACCAGCGACGCCGGCGTGACGTCGAATGCCGGGTTCCAGACGCCGACGTCGACGGGGCTCAGCGGCGCACCGCGGGCGCTACGCACCTCGTCGGCGGCGCGCTCCTCGATGGGGATCGCGTGGCCGTCGGGGCACGTCTCGTCGAACGTCGTCGTCGGCGCCACGACGTGGAACGGCACGTCGTGGTGTGCGCAGGCGACGGCCAGCGCGAAGGTGCCGATCTTGTTGGCCGTGTCGCCGTTGCGCGCGATGCGGTCGGCGCCGACGAGCGCGCGCGCGATGCGGCGCCCGCGCAGCCCTCGGTTCAGGGCGAACGCCGCCATGCCATCGGTGATCAACGTGACCGGGATCCGGTCGCGCTGACACTCCCACGCCGTCAGCCGCGCGCCCTGCAGCAGCGGCCGCGTCTCGAGGGCTACGACGGCGACGTCTTTGCCGGCCTTGCGGGCGCTCTTCACGACGCCGAGCGCGGTGCCCTGCCCGCACGTGGCCAGCGCGCCGGTGTGGCAAACGGTGACCACAACGTCGCCGTCGTCGAGGAGCGCGGCCCCGTGGGCGCCCATCGCCGTGCAGGCGGCCTCGTCGACGTGGCAATAGGCCTCCGCGGCGTCGACGACGGCGACGGCGACGTCGTCGCTTCGGGCGTCGGCGCGGCCCGCGGCGGCGTCGCGGGCCGCGGCGATGGCGTCGAGGGCGACGAACAGGTTTACCGCCGTGGGCCGCGTGCGCCGCAGGCGCGCGTCGTGCTGCTTCAGCGTATCGACGAACGACGCCAGTGTGCCCCGCGGCCTTCGCGCGAAGGCCGCCAGCGCCAGCGCCGCCGCGCCGCCGATCGCCGGCGCCCCCCGGACAGCCAGGCCCTCGATGGAACGCGCGACGCCTTCAATGACGCCGCCGTCGCCGAAGACCCGCCACGTTTCGTGCGCCGGAAGATCGCGCTGGTCGAGCAGGTGCAAGCCGTGACCATCGAGAAAAAACGGACGCAGGTCGTCGCGGACGAGGAGCGCGCGGAGCGGATCAGACATGCCGCCGAGCCTAGCCCGGGCCGACGCTCCCGCGGTGTGTGGGGTCGCGCTACTTCACCGCCCAGCTGGCCTCATCGGTGGGGCCGTCGAGCACGTGACCCATCCGCGCGCCCTTGGTCGCCAGATAGTGCATCGCCGGCAATGCCACCGCCACAAGGTGGGGCACGCGCTGGGTGACGATGACGCCCCCCTGCGACAGCGCGTTGACCTTCATCGGGTTGTTGGTCAGCAGCGCGACGCTGCGGACGCCCAGGTCGGCGAGGATGTGGGCGACCATCGAGAAGTCGCGAGCCTCGTCAGGCAGCCCGAGCAAGCGGTTGGCGTCGACGGTGTCGTGGCCCTGCTCCTGCAACGCGTAGGCGCGCACCTTGTCGCCCAGACCGATGCCGCGCCCTTCGTGCCCGCGCAGGTACAGCACAACGCCGCGACCGCGACGGACGATCAGATCCAGGGCGCGGTCGAGCTGCGGCTTGCAGTCGCACTTCAACGAGCCGAAGACCTCCGACGTGACGCACTCGGAATGGACACGGCACAGCACGTCTGTCGCAGCGAAGACGTTGCCGGCCACCATCGCCACATGCTCGGTGCCGTCGTCATCGCGGTAAACAACCATTCGCAGCGTGCCGTGGTTGGTCGGCAACATCGTCTCCGAGTATCGCTTTGCTGTCATTGCTTTCTCCGCCGTCGACGTCGGCGTCCGGACCGCCGCCGCATGCGGGCCCGACGGTTCGCGTCGGGCCTATTTTCAACGGACACCCTGGTGCTGAGCCGGACCCCAGCGGATGCCCTGCGGGACTTCGTAACGCGGGCCGACCCTACGTTACGCAATGTGTCCGCTCGCGGCCAGCACGGCCGCGAAGACCCACCGCCGCTCAGATGCGGGGAAACGCATTTCGTTTCACCGGGCCAGCGTGCCGATCTGGCTTCTCTGCCGGGGGAGTCGCTGCTAACCGAGTCAGGTGGCTCTGCACAGCCTCGTCGACGGCGCGCGGCGCAACCTCGCCCGCCTCAAGGAATTCCACGACGAGCTGGCGGGCGCCGGCGGCGTCGTCGTCGTCGGCGGCCCGCGCGGCGTGGGCAAGGCCCTGCTGCTCGGCGAGCTGCGCAAGGAGCTCGCCCATCAGGGGCGTCTCGTGCTGCTGGGCCGCTCGGAGCAGGCGGCGACCAAGCCCTACGCGCTGCTGCGTGAGCCCATGTCTCAGGCCCTGGCGTTCCTGGAGGCGCGCGGCCTCGCCGACGCGTTCCTCGACGCCCACGCCCGCGCGCTGCACGTCCTCGTTCCAGCGCTCGCGTCGTCGACCACGCCCGACCTGCCGCGCGACAAGACCGCGTTCTTCGAGAGCCTGCGCGCCCTGTTTCTCGACCTCGCGCGGCTGGGCGCGCCGACGCTGCTGCTCGTCGACGTCCACCTCGCCGACGACGACTCCCGCGACGCGGTGCGCTTCCTCGCCCGCCACCTTTTTGCCCCCGATGGCGTCGACGTCGACGAGGCCTTCACGGGCGTGATGATGCTGTCGTCGCGCAGCGACGACGACGATGGGGCCCGCCTCGTCGACATCCTCGCTGACGGGCCGCGGGCGAAGCTCTTCGTCGTCGAGGGGCTGAACCGCGAGGGGCTGGCGGCGTACCTCGCGCAGCACCCGCTGCTCGAGCGCCTGCTGAAGGCCAGCCGCGGCCGCCCCGAAGACGTCGACGAGCTGCTCGAGGCGCTGCCGCCCGACACCGACGCACTGATGCGCCAGCGGGTCGCCGGCCTCGACGAGCTGGCGCGGCGCGCGGTGCTCGCGCTGGCCGTGCTCGGTAGACCGGCCACCGCCGACCTTGTCGCCGCTGTCGTCGGCGCCGCCGTCGCCGACGTCGCGCGGCACCTCGGCGCTCTCGTCGAAGGGCGGCTCTTGCTGCGTCGGCTCGCCAACGGCGAGCTGCTGTTTTCGTTTGCGCGCCCCCACCATCAGGAGGCGCTCCTGCGTGGCCTCGATGGCGATGGTGCGCGCCGCCTGCACGAGGCGATCGGCGACGCCATCGCGGCGCGCGACGCACCGATCGAGCAGCAAGCCTTCCACCTGCTGCGCGGCGCCCACCCCGAGCGTGGGCTGCCACACGCGTTGGCCGCGGCCGAGCGTCTCCTGGTGACCTGCGCCTACGGCTCCGCCGTCGAGCTGCTCGGACTGGCGCTGCCGATAGCCGACCGGGCTGTCGCCGAGGCCAGCGGCGCCACACGCGACGCGCGGCAGCACCTGCGCGTCGCGCTGCTCGGACATCTCGTCGAGGCCGAGCGGCTGCGCGGCCACGTCGAGCAGGCGCTGCGCGCCGCCGAGGACCTGCGCGGCGCCGCGCGCCCCGACCAGATGCCGCAGGTGCTGCGACGCATCGGCGAGCTGCTGAGCCTACGCGGGCAGCATCGCGAGGCCCTCGACGTCCTCGAGGAGGCGCTGGCCCGCGCCGACGACGCCCGCGATGACGTTGGCGACGACCCGCCGTCCCACGGCGACGGCGGCGCCGAGGACGCGCTGCCCGAGCGGGCGCTGGCGCTCGCAGCGATGGCCGAGGTTGCGTACAAGCGCAGCGATCTCGACGGTGCCACCGCCTTCGCCGAGCGCGCGCAGCACGGCGCCCCCGACGGCCCCACGGCGTTCAAGCTGCGGGTGCGCAACACCCTGGCCAAGATCGCCCTGTCGCGCGAGCAGCACGCTGTCGCCGAGGCCGCGTTCCTCGAGAACCTGCGCCTCGCCGAGGAGCACCGGCTCGAGCACGAGGCGGTGCTGGCGCGCATCAACATCGGTCTCGCCCGCCATCGGCTCGGGCGTCCCGAGGAGGCCCGGGAGATCCTGGAGCGCGCGCTGACGGCCGCGCGGGCCATCGGCGATCTCGGCAACGAGGCGTTCGCGCTCTTGAACCTCGGCACCATCGCGCAGCGGCTGGGCGATCTGCCGCGCGCCCTCGACGCGTACCGCGCCGCGCTGGGCCGGTTCCTGCGGATCGGAAACCGTGGCGAGGTGCGCCGCACGACGTGGAACTTGTCGAACCTGTCGGTGGCGCTCGGCAACCTCGACGCCGCCGAGTCCTACCTCGAACAGTCACGCCGCATCGCCGCCGAGGACGAAGACGTCCGCGGCCTCGCCTTCGTGCAGCTGACCGAGGCCGAGATCGCGCTGGCCCGCGGCGAGCCTGCCCGCGCGCTCCTTGGCTACGAGCGCGCCCGCGAAGGCTTCGTCCGCCTCGCCGAGGGCAGCCGCGTCGACGAGATGGCCACGAAGTCGGCGTGGGCGCTGCTGCTGGTCGGCGATCTCGACGCCGCTGGCCAGAAGCTCGCGTCGGTGCCGCGGCCGCGCGACGCCGTGGGCGCAGCGCGCCACGAATTCATCGCCAGCGCCATCGCCAGCTACGCTGGCCGCGGCGTCATTGTCCTCGCGCGCCTGCAGGCCGCCGTCGACCACCTCGCGCGGGAGCGCGCCACCGACGACGCATGGCGCGCGCTGGTGTTTCTGGCCGACCGCGCTGATGAACTCGGCGATCCGCGGATTGGCGCTTCGGCGCGCGCGCGCGGGCGGGCGATCGTCGAGGCCCAGGCCGCTGGCCTGCCCGAAGCGCTTCGTCGCACGCTGCTGGCTGACCCCGTGCGAGCCCGTTTGGTCGGCACGCCGGCGGCGGCGGTCGAGCATGCCGAGGAGGCGCCGCCCGAGGGGACACCAACGACGCTGCCGGCGACGACGCTGCCGGCGACGACGCTGCCGGCGACGACGCTGCCGGCGACGACGCTGCCGACGCCGGTACGCAAGCCCGAGTGGGACGCCCGCTACCAGGACATCGTCGGGCGCTCGCCGGCCATCCACCGCGTGTTCGACCGCCTCGACCGCGTCGGGCGGTCACGTCAGGCGACGGTGCTCGTGCGCGGCGAGAGCGGCACGGGCAAGGAGCTCGTCGCCGCCGCAGTGCACAAGCTGTCCGAGCGGGCACAGGGCCCCTTCGTGCGCGTGAACTGCGCCGCGCTCGTCGAGACGTTGTTGTTGAGCGAGCTGTTCGGCCACGAGAAGGGCAGCTTCACCGGTGCGCTGTCGCGCAAGATCGGCCGCTTCGAGCTCGCCCGCGGCGGTACGATATTTCTCGACGAGATTGGCGACATCAGCCCCAAGACGCAGGTGTCGTTGCTGCGCGTGCTGCAGGAACGACAGTTCGAACGGGTCGGCGGCACGCAGACGATCACCACCGATGCCGCCGTGATCTGCGCGACCCACCGCGATCTCGAAGAGATGGTGCGGCAGGGCAGCTTCCGCGAGGACCTGTACTACCGGCTGAAGGGCGTCGTCGTCGAAGTGCCGGCGCTGCGCGAGCGCGCCGAGGACATCCCGCTGCTCGTCCACGCCTTCCTCGACAAGGCGCGCGCCGAGCTCGGCCGGGCGCCGCGACGGTTGACGGCGGCCGCCGCCGAGGTGCTCTGCCGGCACCGCTGGCCGGGCAACATCCGTGAACTACAGAACGTCGTGCGCTCGGTGGCGCTGTTCTGCGAGTCTGACGTCATCGACGTCGACGCCCTCGCTGAGTTTCCCGAGCTGTTCCTGCACTCCGCCGCGTCAGGGCCGTGGGCTCCTGCCTACGCCGACGCGCAGCGGGGCATTGACGTCGTCGCCCGCGCTCCGGCGCTCCCTGCCTTCTACCCGGCGCCGTCGGGTGCCTCTCTCCCTGGGCCGAGGGCACCGGCGCCGATGGGGACGTCGGCGGCTTCATCCGCGCCGACGTCGGGAGCATCGTCGTTTCCGTCGACGTCCTCGTCACCCGCCGCCGCGGCAGCGGCCTCGCCGCCGACACCGACACCCGCTGCCGTCGCGGGCGCCGTGGCGCCCGCCGCCCCGGCCGTGCCAGCGACGAGCGACTACCTGCGCCGCGTGGGCGAGGAGAGCGAGGGTCTGGCGCTCAGCGACCTGAAGCGACGGCTCGAGTTTGAGGCGGTGGCCAACGCGATCCGCCAGACAAGCGGCAACGTCACCCGCGCGGCGGCCCTGCTGAAGATGAAGCGGCCGCGCCTGTCGCAGATCATCAACGGCAACCCCGAGCTGAAGGCCATCAAGGAGGGCCTGCGGCTGGCCGGCGCCGACGACGACGACGGCTGACCGGGCGCGCCGGACCGGGGCACCCTCGACGGACCGTTGACGTCGACGCTGCGGTCTGCGACGCGCATCGCTCATGGCTCCCCGCAAGACGAAGATCATCTTCATCACGGGCGGCGTGGTCAGCTCCCTCGGCAAGGGCATCACCGCGTCCTCCCTCGGCGCGCTGCTCGAACAGCGCGGGCTCGACATCACCGTCCTCAAGCTCGACCCGTACCTGAACGTCGACCCGGGCACGATGTCGCCGTTCCAGCACGGCGAGGTCTTCGTCACCGACGACGGCGCCGAGACCGACCTGGACCTCGGTCACTATGAGCGCTTCACCGCCGCGACGTTGAGCCGCCTGAACTCGGTGTCGGCCGGCCAGATCTACTCACGCGTGCTCGATAAGGAGCGGCGCGGCGACTACCTCGGCAAGACGGTGCAGGTGATCCCGCACGTCACCAACGAGATCAAGGAAGCCATCCGCGCCTGCGCGCAGCACCATGACCTGATCCTGGTCGAGGTCGGCGGCACCGTCGGCGACATCGAGTCGCTGCCGTTCCTCGAGACCGTACGCCAGATGAAGGCCGAGGACGGCGCCGAGAACTGCATCGTCGTCCACGTCGCCTACGTGCCCTTCATCAAGAGCGCCGACGAGCTGAAGACGAAGCCGACGCAGCACTCGGTGAAGGAGCTCCTGTCGATCGGCATCCAGCCCGATGTGCTCGTGCTGCGCGCCGAGGTGGCGATTCCCGACGACGTCAAAGAGAAGATCTCGCTGTTCTGCAACGTCCGCAAGGACGCCGTCGTCAGCTGCCCCGACCTCGACACGATCTACGCGGTGCCCCTGCACCTGAAGGACGAGGGGCTCGACGACAAGGTCACCGAGCTGCTGAACATCTGGAGCCGCGCGCCCCGCGTCGACCGGTGGGAGAAGATCGTCGGCGGCTTCCGCCACCCGTCCCACGAAGTGACCATCGGGATGGTGGGCAAGTACGTCGACCTGAAGGAGTCCTACAAGTCAATCAACGAGGCGCTGATCCACGCCGGCATCGCCAACAAGTGCCGGGTGCAGCTGCGCCACATCGACGCTGAGGAGATCGAGCAAAAAGGCCCAGGCGCCGCGCTGGCCGGCGTCGACGGCATCCTCGTGCCCGGGGGCTTCGGCAGCCGCGGCACGCAGGGCAAGATCGAGGCGGTACGCTACGCGCGCGAGCACAACGTGCCGTTCTTCGGCATTTGCCTCGGGCTTCAAATTGCGGTCATCGAATACGCCCGCAACGCCGCCGGCATCGCCGGCGCCACCAGCGAGGAGTTCGACGCAGCAGCCGCCGACAAGGTCATCCACATGATGGAGCACCAGAAGTCGGTGGTGCGCAAGGGCGGGTCGATGCGGCTCGGCGCGTACCCGTGCGCGCTGAAGAAGGACAGCCTCGCGCGACGCGTCTACGGCGCCGAGTCGATCACCGAACGGCACCGTCATCGCTTTGAGGTCAACAACGCCTACCGCGCGCGACTCGAGGCCGCAGGCATGGTGTTCTCGGGCGTGTCGCCCGACGACGAGCTCGTCGAGATGGTCGAGCTGCCGAACCACCCGCACTTCCTCGGCTGCCAATTCCACCCCGAGTTCCTGTCGCGGCCGTGGAAGCCCCACCCGCTGTTCTTCTCCCTGGTCGAGGCGTCGCTGAAGATGCAGCAGCAGGCGTAGGCGGCAGCGAAGACGACCACGCGAACGCTCGCGACGCGCGCCTGCGGGCGCGCGTCGTCGTCTCGGCACCCTCTCCACGGCGACGACGAGCCGCTCAGGACGACGACGAGGACGACGAGGACGACGACGAGGACGACGACGAGGACGACGACGAGGACAACGGCGAGGACGACGACTGCGTGGTCTCGGTCTCGCGCGTCGTGCGGACCCAAGCGTCGGACTTCGGCGCGCCCCGCAGCTTCAGCCACACCTTCCACAGCACGTACGCCGGCGCCTTGGCCAGGACGACGACGCTGCGCCAGCCCAGACCGCTCAGCTGGATGCCGCGCGCGACGTAGAGCGCCAGGCAGACGGCAGGCAGCGAGGCCACGACGGTCACGACGTCGACGACGACGCCTCCGCCGGCACCCATGGCCGCGAGCGCGAGCCGCGCGCCCGCGAGCCCGATCGCCGCCGCCGTCAAGAGCGCCACCGTCGACAGCGGTGGCACCACCAGGTCCATCGCCAGATCGAGCAGGAGCAGGCTGCGCGAAGCGAGCGCCTCACGGATCACATCGGGCAACACCTCGCGCTGCAGCTTGATGCGGCCGTCCTCCCAGCGGCGGCGCTGGCTCTCGCTGGCCTTGCCACCCGAGACCATCTCGCCCAGCACGTGGGCGTCAACGACGGCAGTGACGCGAACGCCGCCGCGGCCGAGCGCGATGCCCTGCTCGACGTCCTCGACGAGGCCGTAGGCCTTCTGCGGGAAGCGCGTCAGACACTCGCGCGTAAAGCACATGCCGTTGCCGCGCAGGCCCGCCGACAGGCCGAGCCGCTCGCGGGCGTTGCTGCGGAGCGAGTGGAACATCGCCAGCGCCAGCGCCATCAGCTGCGTGCGCCAGGACGCGTCGACGTTGCGCACGCCGTACTCGGCCTGCATCGCCAGCGCCCCATCCTCGATGCGGGTGGCGAACGCGACCAGCAGGTTCTTCGATACGACGGTGTCGGCGTCGACGACGACAACGGCGTCAGCGGCGGTGCCGAGCAGGTGGGCGAAGCCATGCTCGAGCGCATAGCCCTTGCCCCGCAGGTCCTTGTGATGGCGCACGAGCACGTGGGCGCCGGCCTGCCGCGCTACGTCGGCGGTGCGGTCGCTGCAGTTGTCAGCGACGACGACGACCTCGCAGTGGTCGGCGGGCCAGTCGACGGCGCGCAGGCTCTGCACCGTGGCGGCGATGCCGGCCTCCTCGTTGTGGGCCGGGACGAGGAACGCGAAGCGCATCGAGCGCGCGCCCGTCACGCGCGGACGGTGCGGACCGGCGCACAGGGCGAGCAGCGCCAGATAGACTGTCGGCACCAGCGCGACGGCGGCGACGACGACGGTGACGACCGTCAGCGCGAGCTGCGTCGCGGTCACCGGACGCTACTCGACGACGACGACGTCGCCGTCCTCAAGGTGGAAGCGCAGGCCCTTGCCGTCGGAGCGCGCCACCCTTGCGAAGTTGAAACGCACGCGCTGGTTCCCCTTGGCCTTGCGGATCACAAAGACGCGGTCCTTCTTGGCGAACTCGGACAGGCCGCCAGCCAGCGCGACGCCGTCGAGCACCGTGGTGCCCGGCTGCAGCTCGAAGCTGCCCGGCTGACGGACCTCGCCGGCGACGGCGAAGCTCGGCTGGCGGGTCTCGATCACGGCGACCGAGACGCTGGGGTTGTCGATGAAGCCGGTACCGGCGAGGCGCTTGGCGATCTCGGCCGACGCCTCGGGTGGCGTCATACCGACGACCGCGATGTCGCCGACCAGCGGCACCGTGATCTGGCCGTCCTCGCGGACCAGCACCTCGCCGGAGAGCGACTCCTGCTTGAAGACCTTGACCTCAAGCTTGTCGTTGCCGCGAAGCTTGTAGGGCGTGGGCGCCAGCGCCTCCTCGGGGAGCTCGTCCACCCAGGTGAAGGCGTCCGGCAGCTCCTCGGTAGTCGCGCAGGCGGACAGGACGGCGGAGGCGGCGAAGACTGAGACGACGGCAGCGCGGGACGGGCGGGACGCGGGACGCAAGCAGACCTCCTCGACCGGACGATAGGACTGGGGCGGTCTACCACAGCAGGGACGACGGCCGTACGTCGCTGGCCCCGGTGCGGCGAAGCGGCTATCTGCGGTCGACGCGTCACGAAGACCCGGTCTTTCGTCACGCGGTGATGGGCACGAAGAGCGAATCGGCCGACGTGCGGTCGCCGGCCGGCGAGCGTCGGTCCTTCGGGAGGTGGTCGGGAGCGATGGCGACCAACAGCCGCGGACCGCGCGAAGTTCTGCGCGACTACCTCGTGAAGAACGGGTTGAAGACCAGCCGTCAGCGCGAGCTGATCGCCGACACTTTTTTCGCCGCGGAGGGCCACCTGTCCGTCGACGAGCTGCTCGACCGGGTGCGCGCCGAGGACGCCGGGGTCGGCCAGGCGACGATCTATCGGACGATGAAGCTGCTGGCCAAGTGCGGCCTCGCCGAGGCGCGCCAGTTCGGCGACGGCCACACCCGCTACGAGCACATCCTCGGCAAGCGCGAGCACCACCACGACCACCTGATCTGCACGTCGTGCGGCACCATCGTCGAGTTCGTTGACGCGCAGATCGAGGCCCTGCAGACCCGCGTCGCCGACGCTCACGGCTTCACCGTCGTCCACCACAAGATGGAGCTCTACGGCACCTGTTCCGTCTGCAACGCCGCCGCTCGCCAGCCCTGAGCGGCAGGCCAGAGCGGCAGGCCAGAGCGGCAGGCCAGAGCGGCAGGACCAGAGCGGCAGGCCAGAGCGGCAGGCGCAGCCGTCGACGACGACTTCCCGCTGCCCTCTCCGTCGCCGGCCCCAAAGAAGCGCGGGGCCCGAAGACCCCGCGTCGCTCGAACCGGATGTCCGTGCCGATTACTTCTTGCCGCCCTTGGCCGCGCCGCCGCCGGCCTTCGACGCCTTCATCGGGTTCTTGGACATGATCTGCGCCTCGGCGCGCAGCGCACGACCCTTGCGGGCAACGTGCACCGACGGCAGCACCTCGACGAAACCGCCGTTGGGACCGGGCACGGCGCCACGCAGGAAAATCAGGCCCTTGTCGGTGTCGAGTTTGACGACGGCGCAGTTCAGAACCGTGACGCGCTCGTTGCCCATGCGGCCCGCCATGCGCTTGCCGGGGTGCACCTTGCCGGGGGTCGCGCGGCAGCCGATCGAACCGCCGTGGCGGAAGTACTCGTGCGTGCCGTGCGTCGCGCGGAAACCCGACATGTGGTGGCGCTTCATGACGCCCGCCGTGCCGCGGCCCTTGGACGTCGCCGAAACATCCACGGACTTGCCGGCCTCGAGCAAGCCAAGGGTGACCTCGTCGCCGGTGTTGAACTTGCCAGCGGTGGCCTCGTCGACGCGGAACTCGACCAGGTGGCGCGTCGGCGCCACGTTGTGCTTCTTGAAGTGGCCCCTCTCGGGCTGGTTGACGAGCTTCTCGCGGATGGTGCCCGAGCCGACCTGCAGCGCGACGTAGCCGTCGGTCGCAACGGTCTTCTTCTGGACGACGGTGTTCTTCTCGACCTGCAGCACGGTGACCGGGATGCGGACGCCGTCGTCGTTGAAGATCTGGGTCATGCCGACCTTGGTGGCCAGGAGGCCGAGGCGCGGGTTCTTCATTGCTCATCTGCTCCGGGGTCGTTCGCGCGTCGCACCGTGCGACGGATTCGCCAGAGGACCCCACCGGCGCCTGACGGCGCGGGAGCGAGGACCGTAGCGCAGGCGACTCCCTCGTCAAGGACTGTTCCGCTGCGCGCGGCGGCCGGGCCCGGACCGTCCGCCGCCGGTCGCCGCGACGACGCGGTTGCCGTCGACGGGGAGCGTGTGCCAAGCATGACGGGTGGCGCGCTTCAAGCCGACCCCCGACGGCCTCACGATCCTTCGGGCGGGGATGTGCCCCGACTGCGGCGCGTCGATCCCATCCGGGTTGACCGCGTGCCGCGCGTGCGGTCTCGAGCTCGGCGAGCACGCGCGGGAGCTGCCCGCCGGCCGCGCCGCGCCGGCGCCGCGCGCCGCCGCCGCTGGCCCGATCCCGACCGCGGCAAGCGCCAGCAGCAGCCCCGGCCTCGACGCCGGCACCGCTGCCCGGCGTGCCACGGCGTCGTCGGCGTTGTCCGCGGCGATGCCCCGGCGGCCGACGTCATCGACGGACACGGCGCCGCACGGGCCGGCCTGGCTCGATCTGGACCGCCTCGAGCGTCTGCCGCCCCGCAGCCTTGCAGTCAGCGACGCCGAAGGCCCCGACGTCGTCTGGGGGCCAAAGACGCCGCTGCTCGGGGCCGCGCTGGCGCGGGCCACGACGGTCATGGCCGACGCCGCCGTGGTCGACGATCCTCTCGTGCTGCTCTGCCACGCGCCGGGGGTGGCCCACGTGCCGCGCGCCGCCGTGAACCTGCGCTGGGCCGACGCCGCCGGCGTCGACGACGTGCAGGCGCTGCTCCGGCCCCCGGTGCCCGTCGCCGCGCCGGTGCCCGCCGCCGCGTCCCCGGCGCGCGCCGCCGCTCCGGCGGCCACCGTCGCGCCCGCTTCGCCGACGGCGAAGCCGCCCGGCGACGCGCCCCGACCGCTCAGCCTCGACGACCTCGAGCGGCTGGAGCGACCGGCGGCGTCGACGCAGCCGCTGTCCTTTGCCGAGCTGCCCGACACCTTCGTCGACGACCCGCGGCTCGGCGCGGCGCTCACCCGCGGCGCCAACGTCGTCATGGCCGACGCCGCCATCGTCGACGACCCGCTGGTGCTGCTCGGCTACCCGCCAGCGCCCGTGTCCATCCCTCGCGGTGCCGTCAACCTGCAGCGCAGCGACTCCGCCATCGCCGACGATGCGCTGTTCCTGCTGCGGCGCCCGCCGCCGCCGCCGCCGCGCCCGGCCCCCGTGGTTGCCGCACCGCCGTCCTCGGCGTCGCCGCTCGGCGCCGCCGCGCCGAGCCGGTCGAGCGGGGCGCTCGCGCTGTCGTCGCAGCCGACCACGTCGCGCCCAGGTACGCCCACAGTGCGGCCCCTGCCCGGCCACCAGCCCGCCGGCGCGACGACGCCCGCGCCCCGCCCGGGGGCGCGACCCGCCGGCCCCGCGGCCGCCCGCTCCGCCAACCCCGAGGCGACGGTGCTGCTCGACAACCAGTCCCTGCGCGCCTCCGTCGAGGCGTTGGCGCGCGAGCAGTCGACCCCGGCGGCGCCGCGGCCGCGCGACGACCGCCGGCCGCCGTCGGCGATCTCGGTGCGCGGCGGCGCGCGCACTCTCGACGAATGACGATGCGCGCGCCCCCTCGAACAACGCCCACGGCCGACACGCGACGGAGCGGGCGATGACCGACGACGGCAAAGGGACCGAACCGGCCTCGCCCGATCTCGCGCCGGTGGTCGGTGCCAACCTGCGCCGCCTGCGCGGCGAGCGTGGGCTGTCGCTCGAGGCCCTCGGCAAGCGCAGCGGCGTGAGCCGGGCGATGCTCGGGCAGATCGAGCTCGGGCAGTCGGCGCCAACCATCAACGTGCTGTGGAAGATCGCCAAGGCTCTCGACCTGCCGTTCTCGGCGTTGCTTTCGGCGCACGCGCCCACCGCCGGGACGCGTGTGATCGAGGCGCGTCAGACGAAGAGGCTGACGTCGCACGACGGCACGTTCTCGTCGCGGGCGCTGTTTCCCTACGACGAGCCCCGCCGCGTCGAGTTCTACGAGCTCGAGCTGAAACAAGACGGCGCCGAGGAGGCCCAGGCCCACGCGGCGGGCACCCGCGAGAACCTGACCGTCACCCGCGGCGACGTCGTGATCGTCGTCGATGGCGTCGAGCACGCGCTGTCGGCGGGCGACTCGATCCTGTTCGACGCCGACGTGCCGCACGCCTACCGCAACACCGGCGCCGTCGACGCCCTGCTCTATCTGGTCATGACCTACGTCGCGCCGCAGGGGTAGCGGCGACGCCGTCGCGCACGCGGCTCGCGGCCTGATCCGCCCCGCGCATGCACCGACGACGGCGCCGTGCTACCCATCGCGCGGGTCTGCATCCAACCGTCGGTCCACCGTCCGCGACCCCGCGCGGGGTCACACCACGCAGGAGTTTTCGATGTCGAAGTACGCCCTCCCCGAGCTCGGCTACGCCCACGACGCCCTCGAGCCCCACGTCAAGAAAGAGATCCTCGAGCTGCACCACGGCAAGCACCACGCCGCCTACGTCACCAACGCCAACGTCGCCCTCGACAAGCTCGAGGAGGCGCGCACCAAGGGCGACTTCGCCACCATCCCCGCCCTCGAGCGCGCGCTGGCCTTCAACGTCGCCGGCCACGTCCTGCACTCGATCTTCTGGAAGAACATGAAGAAGGGCGGCGGCGGCCAGCCGACGGGCGCCCTCGCCGAGCAGATCAACAAGGACTTCGGCTCGTTCGACACCTTCAAGAAGCAGATGAACGCGGCGGCGAGCACGGTGTTCGGGTCGGGTTGGGCGGCGCTCGTCTGGGAGCCCGTCCTCGGCAAGCTGATCACCACGCAGGTCTACGACCACCAGTCGAACTTCGCCGTTGGCGGCACGCCGGTGATGGTCATGGATGCGTGGGAGCACGCCTGGTACCTGCAGTACCAGAACCGCAAGGCCGAGTTCTTCGACGCCCTGTGGAACGTCTGGAACTGGGATGACATCGGCGCGCGCCTCGACGCCGCGAAGAAGACGCAGCCCGGCCTGCCCGGCGCCGCGGTGGCCTGAAGCACCACGCCACCCGTCGAAGACGGCCTCGCCCCCCGGCACCACCGGGGGGCTTTTCTTTAGGACGCCAGCAGGGACCGGTTGCGGGCGTCGGCACGACAGCGAAGAAGGGGCCCATGCACACCGGACTCCTTCACCTGCACAACCTCCTCCGCTGGGTCGTCCTCATCGCTGGCGTCATCGCCGTCGTTCGCGCGCAGCGCGCGCTCTCGGGCAACAGCCCCTACGCGCGCGGCCCCGGCATGATCTTCGTCATGGCGCTGCACACGCAGCTCTTGATCGGGCTGGCCCTCTACTTCGGCACCTCGGGATATGTGGCGTCATTCCTGGCCGCGCCGGGCGCCTCGATGAAGGACGCGGTGTTGCGCTTCTTCGGCATGGAGCACCTCGTCATGATGCTCGCCGCCATCGTCGTGGGCACCATCGGCAGCGCGAAGGCCCGCCGCGGCGCCGACGACGGCGCCAAGAACCGCGCGGCGCGCACGTTCTTCGCGGTGGCGCTGGTGCTGCTGCTCGCCGGGATCCCGTGGCCGTTCCGCGCCGTGGGCGCGGGCCGCGCGTGGCTCCCGGGCATGAAGCCGGCGGCGATGACGACCGCGCCAGCGACGACCACGGGGACCGCGCCGTCGACGCCGCTGCCGCCCGGCTGAACAGCGCGGCCCGGGGGGCGCCGGGGCGAGGGGACGACGCTCCCTCAAGCGCCACGGCCGGGTGGACGAGCTGCGAAAAAGAAAGCCGCACCCCGAGGGGCGCGGCTTCGTCCTTCCGCACGCACCAGTGCGTGCAGGTCGCGAGCTCAGGCCGACAGCGCCTTCGTCGACTCGTCGTAGGCAGCCTCGGCGATCACCTTGTCTAGGGCCTTCTGGCTGGCGAGCTGGAACTGCAGCTCCTTGAGCCGGTCGTCCTTGGCGAACACGCTCTTCACCGTCTTCAGCGGCGTGTTCATCTCGGCGGCCATCTTCTCCATGTACTCCTCGATGTCGGCCTCGGTGGCGACGAGCTGCTCGGCGGCGACGAGGGCCTCGAGGATCAGGCTGACGCGCACCTGACGCGTCGCCATCGGGCGGGCGTCTTCCTTCAGGCGCTGGCCCTGGGCGTTCCAAACCATCTCGGCCTGCTGCTGCGGCAGGCGCTGCAGGCGGTCGACGGCGATCTGCTCGGCCTGCCGATCAACGAGCGCCGGCGGCACCTCGAACGCGTTGCCCTCGATGAGCGCGGTGATCGCCGCGTCGCGCACCTCGTTCTTGGTCTTGACCTCGGCGACCTTCTTCAGGTCCTCGATGATCAGCTCCTTCAGCTGGGCGAACGTCTCGGCCTTCTCGCTGATGTCCTTGGCGAACTCGTCGTCGAGGGCGGGCAGCGTCTTTGACTTGATGCCCACCGGGCGCATCTTGAACGTCGCCGTCTTGCCGCGGTGCGCCTCGACGCGGAAGTCGTCGGGGAGCTTCACGTCGACGCTGAAGTCCTCGCCGAGTTTCTTGCCCACGAGGGCCTGATCGGCCTCCTTGTAGGGGAAGTTGGCTCCGCCGACCTCGATGACGTAGGCGACGCCCGACAGGCCCTTGACGTTCTCGCCGTCGACGGCGCCTGACCAGTTGGTCTCGACGAGATCGCCCTGCTGCACGACGTCGCGGCCCTCGACGGGCGCAATCTTGGCCTGCCCCTCGCGCAGGCGCACGAGCTCGCGATCGGCGTCGCCGTCGCCGACGGTGTAGGTCGTCTTCTTCAGCTTCAGGCCCTTCCAGGCCTTCAGGTCGATGACCGGCTTGACCTCGACCTTGGCCTGATACGCGAAGTCCATGCCAGCGATCAGGCCGCTGGGGGCCTGGATCTGCGGGTTGGCGATGGGGGCGACGTTGTGGGCCTTGATGGCCTCGCGGAAGGACGCGTTGACGACGCGCTCGAGCACCTGCTGCTCGGTGTCGGCCTTGTAGTACTGCTCGAGGACGTAGCGCGGGATCTTGCCGGGACGGAAGCCCTTGATGCGGACCTTTTGCGACAGCTCGCGGTAGGCGCGGTCGAGCTCCTTGGCGACCTGATCGCCGGGGACGACGATGGCAAGCTGGCGCTCGACGGTGGAGAGCTCTTTGATCTCAGAGCGGATCTGCAGGGCCATGGGCATTCCTCGTGGATGGAGAGCCGATCGCTCATTCCCCGCCCGACGTCGTCGCGCAAGGGGCTCGGGCGCCCTGATCGGCGGCCCGGCGCGCCGCTCTCGTCAACGCCGCGCTGCGACACACCCGGGCAGTCCGGGCGGGACGATCAAGCCGTCCGGCGGCTGCCACGTCAACGACGGCGCAGTACACTTTTGGTGTCGTGTCGACGCCGCGGTCGCCCTTCTTCGACGTGCTGCTCCGTCGCCCCGAGCCGCGGGCGGGCCTCGGCGTGGGTCTCGTCGTCGCCGTCGTGCTGCACCTCGCCGTGCTGCCCAGCGCCCGGCTCCTGCCGCGGCGGGCGTCGTCGCGAACCACCACAGGCTCAATGGCCGCCTGGGCGGGGCTGGACGCCGCCGCCGACCACCGCCGCCTCGAGCTCGAGCTGCGCGCGCCATCGCCGCCGCCGCCCCCCGTGGCCGTCGAGCCGGACGAGCCGCGCGGTCAGGTCGTGACGCTGCCGGCGAAGCAGGTCGAGCGCCCGGTCGCCGCCGACTACCTGTCGGACAAGGACCAGCGCGCCGAGCGCGAGACCCGTTCACGGGTCACGGGCGTCACCGAGACGACGACGCGCCGGCCGCAGTTCGCGCGCGAGAACATCGCCGACGAGACGCCTGCGGCCGACGAGGACCGGGCCGCCGCCGCCCGCGCCGGCGATGGCGCTCCCGCGGGCGGCCCCCACGGCGACGGTGATTCGACGAGCGGGCAGGCGCTGGCCTGGGACAGCCGCGACCCCGGTGGCGGCGCGCCGCAGGCCGCGCTGCAGGTGCCGCGCGTCGCGCCCCGGAACGCCGTCGACCTGCCGCCCACGGCGTCGGGCACGCTCGTCGCTGGCGAGAGCCGGCGCGCGATCGACGGCAACGGCGACACGCTGCGCCTCGCGATGGGACGTCTGACGCTGTCGTCAGCGACGACGTCGGGCGAGGGCCCGGGCGCCTTCGGCGTCGGCCGCGCCGGTGGCAGCGGTGACGGTGGCCTGCCCGGGCGCCCGCTGGTGACGCCGTCGCTGGGCAGCCTCGAGCGGCTCACCGGCCTGCCGGCCAACGACGCTCTCGACGTCGAAGAAGACGACGAGACGAGCCTGAACACCTTCGAGTACCGGCACGCGACGTTCTTCCACCGTGTCGCCGACGCCATCCGGAGCGAGTGGGTGGGCGGCGCGGTGCTCGCCCGCGCCGATCCCGGCGGGCTCGTCTATGGCCTCGACGACCGCGTCACCGTCGTGCACGTCACCATCGACACCGCGGGCAACGTCGTCGACCTGGCGCTGGCGGAGACCTCGGGCGCCGCCCCCCTCGACGATGAAGCCCTGCGCAGCTTCCGGGAGGCCGGGCCGTTCTCGCATCCGCCCGCGGCGCTGTTTCGTGGCCGCGACCGTTTCAGCTTCACGTTCGGGTTCAACGTCGTCTACCAGCGGTCAAGGCTCGACCTCGACTGGCGCCCCTACTGACCGCGGCGGTCACGGCGCTGCCGACGAGGGGCGGCGTCAGCGGAAGAGGTCGAGGGTGCCGCGCGGACCCTGGGTCGGCGAACCCGCCGCATCGGCGGTGGCCGGCGCTGCATCCTTCGCCGCCGCATCCTTCGCCGCCGGTTCGACGCCTTGCCCCGCCGACGGGGGCGCGACCGGCAGCGCGCGCCAGACGGACAGCGCGCAGCGGGCGTCGTCGAGGGCGCGGTGGCTGCGGCCGGTGGCAATCCCAAGGTCGCGGGCGACGAGGTCGAGGCGATAGCCCTTGAGGTCGGGCCGCCGGGCGCGCGCCGCCTCGAGGGCGCAGACCCACGGCGTGGGCGGCAGCGCGCACCCGCAGCGGCCGAACAGCGCGGCGACGAACGCGCGGTCGAACGGCGCGTTCCAGGCGACGACGACCTCGACGCGCTCGAGCAGCGCCGTCAGGGCGGCGACGGCCACGGCCTCGTCGACGCCAGCGGCGACCATCGCGGTCGTGATGCCCGTCAGCTCGGTGACGCGGGTCGGCACGCCGCCGTCGACGCGCACCAGCGTCGACCAGCAGCCGACGTCGACGTCGCCCCAGGACTCGACGACCGCGACCTCGAGCACCCGGTCGGCGGCGGCGTCCAGGCCGGTGGTCTCGGTATCGAGTACGAGCGCGCGCACCCCCGCGGGCGGGGGGGCTGGGGGGAGCGCAGCAAAGGGAACCGGCCGGGGCGGACGCATGGTCTTTGATGATCATTGGCATCCCGCCCCGGCGGCGTGCACGAAAAGTGCGGATCCGCGGCGGGGCACCCGCCGCTCGAGGGCCACCGCCGCCGGTCGATGGTAGTGTGCGGGCGATGCGGGCGCCGGACTTCTTCGAGGTGGTGATCGCCGTTGGCGCCGCGGTCACCGTGATCGGCGCGATCCTCGCGATCCTGTACCGGGTCACCCGCGGCAACGCCGAGGCCGAGCGCATCGAGAAGCTGAAGTCCGAGCTGGTCGAATCGTCGAAGAAGTGACCGCCGCCCGTCCGAGCGGGCCTTGGCCGCGCGGTCTGCTTCACGCCTTGCGCGTCCGCGTCGTCGTCGGCATAGGCGAGCCATGCCGCCCGAGCCGTCCGAGCCGTCCGAGCCGACCGCGCCGCGCAACGCCACGGCGAGCCCTGTCGCCGTACCACCGACCGTTGCATCGTCGAACCGGGGCGTCCTCGGCGTCGTCTTCCTGACGCTGTTCCTGGACCTGCTCGGCTTCGGCGTCATCCTTCCGGTGCAGCCGTTCTACGCGAAGAGCTTCGGCGCTTCGGCCGCTCTCGTGACGCTGATCAGCGCCGGCTACTCGTTGATGCAGTTCCTGTTCGCGCCGTTCTGGGGACGCCTGTCCGATCGGATCGGTCGGCGGCCCGTCGTCCTGACGTCGGTGGCGTTCGCCTGCGTCGGCTGGCTCCTGCTCGGCGCGGCGAGCACGCTGTGGATGCTCGTGCTGTCGCGGCTCCTCGCCGGCTTCGGCAACGCGAACCTCGGCACGGTGCAGGCCATCGTCGCCGACGTGCTGCCGCCGAAGGATCGCGCGCGCGGCATGGGGATGATCGGCGCCTCGTTCGGGCTCGGCTTCCTCTTCGGTCCCATCGTCGGCGGCTACGCCAGCGCCCGCTTCGGCATGGCTGCGCCGGCCTTCATCTCCGCGGGGCTCGCGCTGCTGAACCTGGGGCTCGCCGCCATCCTGCTCAAGGAGACCCACCCGCGCCACGTCGACGGCGGCGCGCGCGGCACACCAACGTTGCCGGCGTCGACGGAAAGACGCTCGCTGTTTCCATTCGCGGCGATGCGCGAGGCCCTCGCGATCCACGACGCGCGAGCCATGCTCGTCGTCGGCTTCGTCTACGCCGTTGGCTTCTCGCTGATGGAGTCGGCGCTGTCGCTGTTTGTCGAGCAGGCCTTCGTCCCTCACGACCTGCTCGGCAGCGACGCCGGCAACCGGATGGCGGCGCGGCTGACGATGCAGGTGCTCGTCACCGTCGGCGTCACCGCAGTGGTCGTGCAGGGCGGGCTCATCCGCCCGATCCGCAAGGCGCTCAGCGAGAAGCAGATGCTCGTCGGCGGCGCGCTGCTCATCGTCGTTGCCTTCGCCTTCAACGCCGCGCTGCCGCTCTTTGACCACGTCCCCGTCGCGGCGATGTACCCGATCATGGTGGTGCTGTCGGTGGGCAGCGGCCTGTACACGACGACCGCGTCGTCGTTGCTGTCGCGCGCCGTCGACGCCGAGCGGCAGGGCTCGGTGCTCGGCGTCGGTCAGTCGATGTCGGCGCTCGGGCGCATCCTTGGCCCGGCGGTGGCAGGCACGCTGCTGACCCTGTGGCCCGGGCTGCCGTTTGGCGTCGGTGCCGCGCTGCTGCTCGTCGCCGCCCTGGTCGCCACGACGGTGAAGACGCCTGTCGACGACGAGCGCGCCCCCGCCGGCGTCGCACACTGACCGACCGCCGCGTCCACCGCGGCGACCAGCACGCCCGACGACGACGACGCGCCGATCGTCACCGAAACGTCTCGTCGTCGAGCTGCGGCGGCGGCGCCCGCGCGATCGCGCTCATCTGGCGGCCGGTGTTCCCGTGCTCGCGGCGGTGCGAGAAGTAGAGCGCCGCCTGCTCGACGGTGCACCCGCCGACGACGTCGACGCGCTCGACGCCCGCCTGCTTTAGCAGGCGCGCGCACAGGCCCGCGAGGTCGACACAGGCGCGATCGCCCCGGCCGGCGACGACGAGGCCGTCGACGTCGACAACGGCGGCGGCGGCGGCGACGACCTCGGGGCCGACCTCGAAGGCGCGCGGGCCGATGCAGGGCCCCACGGCGGCGACCAGGCGCGCGGGCTCCACGCCCGCGCCGTCGACGAGCGCCCGAACGGTCGCCGCGATCACGCCGCCCACCGCGCCGCGCCAGCCGGCGTGGGCGGCACCGACGGCCGAGCCGTCGTCCACGGCGAGCAAGATCGGGGCACAGTCGGCGGTGCGCACGCCCACGCCCGCGCCGTGGACGCGGGTGACGAGGGCATCGGCAGCGCGGGCGGCGACGTCGTCGAGGTCGCTGTCGTCGCCAACGATGACGACGTCGCGCCCATGCACCTGGTTCGCCGAAAACAGCGCGTGCTTGCCGATGCCGAGCTGGAAGCGCACGCGGGCGAGGTTCTCGTCGACGCGGGCGGGCGCGTCGCTGACGGCGTGGCTGGTGTTCAGGCCGGTCCACGGCGACGGCGACGTGCCGCCCGTGCGACCGAAGAACCGGTGGCTGACGCCGGGCACCTGCGAGAGATGGGGCGACACGATCCCGAGCATCAGCGTGGTCTCCACAGCGACACGACGAACGACGCCGTGGCAGCAAACGCGATCCCGAAGGCCACCAACGAGATCGGGGTCATCCCGAGCGCGACGTGGGGCCCGTGCTCCATGGCCAGCGCGCCAGTGACGGCCCCGGCCGCCGCGAGCACCGCCAGCCCGAGCCGGTTCAGCGCCTGTGACAGCCGCGCGGCGACGTCGTCGAGGCGCTCGTGGCGCAGGCGCACCCGCAGGTCGCCGGCCTCGACCTTCTCGACGATCCGCTCCAGCGTCGACGGCAGCGCCCACAACAGGTCGATGACCCTCACGCCCTCGACCAGCGCCTTCTGCTTCACGCGGTCGACGCTGTAGCGGTCGCGAACCAGCGCTTCGATGTACGGCCGCGCCGCCTCGACAGGGTTGATGCCAGCAGCCACCGAGCGGGCGAGCCCCTCGGTGGTAACCATCGCCTTGAACATCATCGTGAAGTCGGCAGGCAGGCGGATGCCGTGCTTCACCGCGCCGGCCGCGAGGTCGCGAAAGAACGCCGCCAAATCCCACTGTTCGAGCTCACGCCCGACGATGTGCCGCTCGAGCACGTCGACGACCTCCGCCTCGAACGCCGGATAGTCCACCGACGTTCCCGGACGGCCGATGGAGAACCACAGGCGGGCGACGTTCTCGAGGTCCTCGCTCATCAACGAGAACAGCACGTCGACCATGCGCTCGCGGTTCTGCCGGCTCAGGCGGCCGACCATGCCGAAGTCGATGAGCCCCAGCCGGCCGCCGTCCTCGACGAAAACGTTCCCCGGGTGCAGGTCGCCGTGGAAGAAGCCGTCCTTGAACAGCATCTGGTAGGCGGCGTCGAGGTAGACGTGGGCGACGTCCCGGCGCTCAACTTCGTCGTGCAGGGCGGTGAGCTTGCGCCCGCGGATGCGCTCCATCGTCAGCACCTGGCGTGATGACAACGCCGGAAAGACCGCCGGGATGTGGACGCGCGGCTTGTCCTTGAAGTTGCGCTGAAAGCGCTCCAGAGACTGCCGCTCGACGTCGAAGTCGAGCTCGCGGCGCAGCGAGGTCTCGAACTCGCGCACCATGCCGCGCAGGTCGAAGGTCTCGGTCTCAGGGAAGATGGCGTTGACCTGCTCGACGAGGAACCGCAGCAGCGACAGGTCGGCCTCGATCACCGGGCGCAGCCCCGGGCGCTGCACCTTGACGACGACCTCGGTGCCGTCCTTCAGCGTCGCGGCGTGCACCTGGGCGATGGACGCCGAGGCGAGCGGCGCATCGTCGAACGCGGCGAACAGGGCGTCGACGGGCTGCCCGAATGCGAGCTCGACGGTGCGCCGCACCTCGTCGGATGGGACGGCGGCGACTTGGTCCTGCAGCGACTGCAGGCGCTTGACGAACTCGTAGGGGATGAGGTCAGGCCGCGTCGACAGGATCTGACCGAATTTGACGAAGGTGGGGCCAAGCTCCTCGAGCATGGCGACGAGGCGGGTAGCCAGGTCGAGCTTCGTCGACAGCGACGGCGCCTCGGCGTCACCGATCAGCTCCTTGCGGGCCGACTCGCGCTGAAACGCCTCGTGGTCGGCGCGCGACTGCAGGAGCTGCGAGAAGCCGTGGCGGGCGACGATGCCAGCGATGCGGCGGGCCCGCGCCGCGTCCTTGACCACGGTCAGCAGCGTCTGCGTGCTCGAATACAGCGTCCGGATCAGCGAACGGCTGCGGGGCTCCTCGTCCATCGGGGGCACCATACTGCGGACCCCGCGGCCCGCCCACGGCCCCGCGCGCTTGCCGTGGCGCGACCGCGGTCGCGCCACGGCGCCGCCGTCGGCGACCCTTTGACGACCCGTATCGGCGCGCACAGGGTGGATGACATGCGCGCGCCCGTCCTCGCTGTCGTCGGCCGACCCAATGTCGGCAAGAGCACCCTTTTCAACCGGCTTGCCGGGCGGCGGATCGCCATCGTCGAGGACATGCCCGGCGTGACCCGCGATCGCCTGTACGCACAGTGCCGCGCCGACCTCGATGGCGACGATGTGCTCTTCACGATCATCGACACCGGCGGCTTCGAGCCCGAGCCGTCGTCGGTGCTCTTTGCGCTGGTGCGTGAGCAGACCCGGCTCGCCATCGAAGAGGCCGACGTGATCATCCATGTCGTCGACGCGCAGCTCGGCCTGCACCCCGACGATGTCACCGTCGCGCGGATGCTGCGCAGGAGCGGGCGCCCGGTGCTCGTCGTCGCCAACAAGGTCGACCACGTGAAGCACGAGGCTCTCACCGGCGAGCTGTTCGCGCTGGGCGTCGACACCGTGCTGCCGGTCAGCGCCGCCCACGGCCGCGGCATCGACGACCTCCTGCAAGCCTGCTTCACCGCCCTGCCCGCGGCGCTGCAGGACGGCGCCCGCGCCGCCGCCGTCGAGGCCGACGAAGACGCGCCCCTCGACGACGACGCTCTCGACCGCGCTCTCGACGACGCCGAGAGCGAGCTCGACGCCCTCGAAGGCGAAGGGTCCCCGCGGACCGAACAAGACGAGGACGACGAGGACGGCGACGGCGACCAGGGAGAGACCAACCCGTCGCCGCCGCAGAGCCGCCTCTTGCGCGCCGTGCCCGAGGTGCTGCGCCTCGCCGTCGTCGGACGGCCCAATGCCGGTAAGTCGAGCTTCGTGAACAAGCTGCTCGGCGAGGAGCGCCACCTGGTCTCCGAAGTCGCCGGCACGACGATGGACGCCGTCGACAGCTTCGTCGAATACGGCGGCGCGCGCTTCCGGGTCATCGACACCGCCGGCATCCGCCGCAAGCGCAGCATCAGCGCCCGCGTCGAGCAGTACGCCGTCGTGGCCGCGCTGCGCGGCATGGATCGCGCCGACGTCGTGCTGCACCTCATCGACGCCGCCGCGGGCCTCACTGAGCAGGACAAGCGCATCGCCGCCTTCGTCGAGGACAAGGGCAAGGCGGTGGTGCTCGTCATCAACAAGTGGGATCTGGCGAAGGACAAGGACCTCGACGCCGACTCGTACGCAGCCCAGCTGCGCGACGCGATGCCGTTCGTCGACCACGCGCCTGTCCGCTTCGTCTCGGCGAAGACCGGCAAGCGCGTTCACGACGTGCTGTCGACGGCGACGGACCTCGCGAAGCGCCACTTCCAGCGCATCTCAACGAGCCAGGTGAACAAGGTCCTGCAGGAGGCGGTGACCGTACACCAGCCGCCGATGGTGAAGGGCAAGCGCGTGCGCCTGTACTTCGCGACGCAGGTGAAGACCGCGCCGCCGACCTTCGTCATCGCCACCAATGACGTGCAGGGCGTGCACTTCAGCTACCGGCGCTTCCTGATCAACCAGCTGCGCGAGGCCTTCGACTTCGGCGGCGCGCCCGTGCGCCTGATCTTCCGCCGTCGCGACGGCGACCGCCTGAAGAACTTGTCGCCGGCGCAGAAGCGCAACCGCAAGCTCAAGCGCGAAGAGAACGATCCGCCGCCCTCGCGTGCGCCGGCCCGGGGGGAGCCGAAGGCGAGCCCGGACACGTCGAAGTCGAGGTCGCCGAAGTCGAGGTCGTCGAAGGCGTCGAAGGCGACGCGCAAGGCCGCCACTCGTTGAGGTCGTCGTTGACGCACGGGGCATCACGGTGAGCATCCGCGCGCAGCTCAGGGCGCTCGCCGACAACCCGCGCCTGCTCTCGCGGGTCGACGTCGTCCGGCGGCTCGCCGCCGCCTTGCACGATCGCCTGCGGCGACATCCGATCGTCGGCGAGATCTACGAGGTCGTCGACGGCGTGTTCTTCGATTACGGCCGCGACCACAGCGCGATGTATGCCGGCGCGCTCGCGTTCTACGCCATCCTGTCGTTGGTGCCGCTCACGGTGCTGCTCGCCAGCGTCCTTGGCTACGTGCTCGCGGCGGGCACACCCGCCGACCTCGACGCCGCTCTCGGCGAGGTCATCCGGCAGCTGAAGAAGGTCGTGCCCTACCTGCAGCCCTCGCTGGCCGACGACCTGCGCGCGGTCGTCGAGCACCGCAGCCGCCTCGGCCTGCTGGGCTTCATCGCGCTGCTGTGGGCCGCCGCCGAGGTCTTCCGCGGCGTTGAATTCGCCACCGCCCGGATCTTCGCGCGCGTCGACGACCACGACGATCCCGACCACAAGAAGACCGCGCCGCGCTCGGTGTTCAAGACCAAGCTGCTGTTCGGCGCCGTCGCCACGGCGGCGGTGCTGACCTTCGCGATCCTGCGACTGCTCGGCGCGGCCTTCATCCATATGCAACGCGAGCTGCGGCTGCCGTCGTGGCTCACGACGCTGCTCGGCGATCCCCTCGGCGAAGGCACACCGCTGTCATCGGCGGTGACGTTCCTCGCGATCACGGCGGCGTTCGTCGTCGTGGTGCGCGTGTTCTCGCCCCACCGGGTGCAGGCCCGCTACGCCTGGTTCGGGGGCGCCCTGTTCACGACCTTCTTCGAGATCGCCCACTTCGGCTACGACCTGTACCTGCGGCGACTCACCAACATCAGCGCGATGTACGGCTCGTTCGCGACGCTCATCGTGCTCGTGTTGTGGATGTACTATTGTGCGTCGCTGCTTTTGTTCTGCTGCCACGCCGTCAAGGTCGCCCAGCGCCGCTTCACCGTCGGGCCGCGGTGGCCCAAGGACGGGCGCCTGCTGTTCCTGGGCTGAAGGTCCGGCGGGCGCTTGACTGCCGCGCTCGACCCGGTCTCAGCGTCCGCCGAGGACGTCCTCGACGACGGCGAGCACGAGGCGCGCGCCAGCCACCAGCGCAAAAACGTCGACGGCGTCGTCGCGAGCGCCCCTGCGGGCGCGCTGGGCCGGGTGGGTGAGCACCGGCACGGCGCCGACGCAGGCGAGGCCCCGACGCCGCAACGGCGCGCACGCCGACGGCCCCGGCGCGGTCGACATCGTCGGCGCGACGATCGTCGGCCGCGCCGTCGTGCTCATCGCAGTCGTCGTGGTCGTCGTCGTCGTATGCGCGCGGAGCGCCCGAGCCACCGGCGCGTCCCAGATCGTCGCGGAGGCATCACCGGCGCGCTCCACATCGACCACGACGGACGGGTCGTCGACGGCGCGCACGATGTCGTCGCGGGCGCTGGTCAGGGCACGGCCGGGCAACACCCGACAGCGCAGTCGCGCCGGGGAGGACGCCATATCGCGGGGCGCCGGAAAGTCGACGAGGCCGCAGCGGTCGACGACGAAGGCCCTTCGGTCGGGGTCATTGGCGAGGGTGCGGGCGTCAGCGCGCAGCAGGCCGAGGGGGCCTTCGGCTGGCAGCAACGCGAGCCGGTCGGCGATCACGACCGGCAGCCGTGGCGGAGGCGCCCATGTCACCACCCGACCCGTCGCGGCAAGCAGCCGATCGACGTCCGGGGGACTCACGCGCAGTGCGACATCGAGCCAACCGGGGTCGACGAGGACGACGTCGAGGACGCTCCCGGCGTCGCCGGCGGTGAACGTGCCTTCGGCGACCCAGACGTGCTCCACCGTCGGCGGCAGCAGGGCGTCGATGTCGCTGTCGTCCTCGCCCGCCACGACCACCACCGGGGCCGATGGCAGGGCGGCCGCGGCGGTCAGGAACAGCGCAAGCCCGGCGAGCCCCTGGGCGCCGCAGCCGAGCACGCGAAGCGGCTCGCCACCCACGACGCCGGCCTCGCGGTCGGCGCAGCTCTCGACGTCTCCGAGCCGAACGACGAGCGCGAGCCGCGCCGTCGGCAGGCCCGCGCGCAGCCCGCGCCCACCCTCGACGACCTCGACGCCGGCAGCCGCGAGGTCGTCGACCAGTCGTCCGCGCAGGACGTCGCGGGATGTGTTCCAGGCACGTATGACAGCAGCCAGGCGGGGCACGACCCCGGCGATGTCGTGGTCACCCCGCGCCGGCGCGACGACGGCCGGCGGCGCGACCGCGGGGGCAACGCATCCGATCACCGCCGCCGCGAACGCCGCCCCGCAGAGCGCCACGGCGAACGCGCCGCCCGTTGCGAGGGCGCCATGACGAGACACGAAGGCCGCGTCCGCGCGCAGTCGCGCGGACGCGGCCTTCGCCGCCAGAGCGGCCGCTGTCAGGGGGCCGCGCCCTCGGCGGGCTTCGCGCCGCCAGCAGCCTCGACGGGCCGATCGCCCGCACCACCACCGGCCCCGTTGGCCGGCTTGTCGGCCGTGCCCTCGAGCGGGTTGCCCTCAACCGTCACCGGGGCCTTCTTGCTGTCAAGGCTGATGCCAGCCTCGAGGATCTCGACCTTGGCCTCGCCCTTCAGCTTGTCGAGCAGCTCGCGGGTCGCCTTGGACTTCGCGCGGGCCCTGAGCGACGTGCCGATGGACTCTTTCACCTCATCAAAGGCACGCTGCTGCTCGGCCGTCTTTTCATATACCTTTATGATATGGTACCCGAACTGCGTCTCGACCGGCCCGACGATCTCGCCGGCCTTGGCGGCGAAGGCGGCGTCCTCAAACGGCTTCACCATCCGACCCCGCGAGAACGTACCCAGATCACCGCCGCGGTCCTTGGTCGGTCCGTCGGAGTACTTCTTCGCGACCTCCTCGAAGTTCGCGCTGGACTTCTTGACCTCGGCGAGGACCTTCTTCGCCTCGATGAGCTTCGCCTTCTTGTCCTTGTCCGTGGCGCCCTTCTCGACCTTGATGAGAACATGCGACGCCTTGATCTGCTCTTTCTGCTTATACTTGTCGAGGTTGTCGTCGTAGTATTTCTTGAGGTCAGCCTCGGTGGGATCAGCGCTCGCGAGGAGCTTGGCGAACAGCTTGTCGCGCAGGAGCGTCTTCTCGAGGTCGGCGACGACATCGGCTTCGGTCTGGCTCGTGCGCTCCAGGAAGCTCTGGAACGCCTTGTCGCTGCCGAAGCGCTCCTTGTGCTCCTTGACCTTGGCGTCGAGCTCTTCCTTCGTGACGGCAACACCCTCGCTCTTGGCCTTCTGGGCGATCAGGGTCTCCTCGACGAGCTTGCGGACGAGGTTCTCCTTCAGGCGGGTCTCGAGGGCCGGCGCGACCTGACGACCGGCGCGCTGGAAGCGCGCGCGTGTACGCTCCATCTGCTTGTCGAAGTCGGCGCGGGCGACCTCTTCGCCGTTGATGCGGGCGACGGGTCCGCCGGCGGCCGCCGACGTGCTCGCGCCGCCCGTGGCCTCCTCGGTCTTCTTCGGACACGCTGTGACGGTCGCTAGCGTGAGGGCGACGGCGACGGACAACAGGACAATGTGCAGATTGCGCTTCATGGCTTGGCTCCCGGGAGGGCGAAGAATCCAAGGGGGCGGCTACCGCCGGATGGACCCGGGGTCAACACCGGGGAAACGCGGTGGCGACGTCGAGGATTCCGCGCGGCCGTCGGCGGCCGCGGGGTGCTCAGGTCTTCTTCCAGATCTTGAGGATTTGCAGGAAGGCCGCCAGCGCAAAGCCCAGCGCGATGCCGCCGATGGTGCCGATCGCGACCTTCTTGACGCCAGCGCTCGACCGCGACTGCTGCTCGACGCGCGGCGGGTCGGTGATCTCGAAGCGGGCCTCGGCCGCCGTCTTTTCGAAACCGAGCGTGTACTCAGTCTGGTTCTTGTCTGAGTAGAGCTGGTCGTAATTCTTCTTCGCCGCCTCGTAGGAGCGGGTCAGGTCGGCATAGCGCGCCTCGAAGTCGGGCAGGCTCGCCTGGGCGGCGCGCACCGTCTCAAGCTGCTTCCGCGTCGATTCGAGCAGCTGCGTCTTGGCCGCCATCTCGGCCTTCATCTGGCCGACGCTCTTGTTGCCCGACATACCCGGGCCGGCGTCGTCGGGAGCCGCCTGCACGCGCGCGAGGCGCTGCTTCACGGCCTGCACCTCGGGGTGGTTGTCACCGAGCCCCTGCGCCTTCAGCTCGGCGAGCTCTTCTTCGACCTGCTTCACCATCCGCGCCTTGCGCGACGAGCCGCCCGACGACGCCGACTGGATCTCGAGCTTCAGCTGCTCGATGGCGCTCTCGAGCTCGCTCGAGTTCTTCTGCAGCTCGAACACGAACTCCTGGGACTTGGCGGCGTTCTCGGGCAGGGAGGCGAGGTACTTCTTCTTGAACTCCTTCAGGTCCTCGTCGTTGGTCTTCAGCGTCTCCTCGGCCTTGGCGATCTCGCTCTTCAGGTAGTCCAGCTTCGACGTGATGACCTTGGTGGTCTTCTCGACCTCGTTGTCGATGAAGGTCTTCACGTGGGTCTGCAGGAACAGCAAGGCGTTTGCTTCGGTGGCGGCCTGGAACTCGCCGTTGAAGTTCAGGACCGGCGGCAGCACGCCGAAGTTCGGCGTCGTCGTATCGAACGTCAGGCTCTTCTGGACGACGGCGATGCGGTCGTCGGTGACGTCGACCTGGCCCAGCGTGCGCAGCGTGCTCGCGATGAGCACCGTGGACTCGAACGTCGACTTCGCCGCCTGCGCGCGGTCCTGGGCGACACCGCCCTGCCCGCGTTCGCCGCCGGTGAGGATGTTCATCTTGAACGTCGCCTTCGCCGCCGGCGGCTGCACGATCGCCAGCCCGATACCAGCGACGACACCGACGGCGCCGGCGATGCCGATCATCTTCTTGAATGGCACGAAGAAGTCGACGATCTTGCGGACGTTGCCGACGATCTCCTCGAGGTTCATCTCCTCGCTGGCGGCGGCGGCCTGCGTAGGCGGCGGCGCGGTGCTGACCACGACCTGCGGCACCCCCATGCCCATCGGTGACATGCCCATACCGATACCCATGCCGCCCATCGGCGACATGCCCATGCCGCCCATCGGCGTCATGCCCATGCCGCCCATCGGCGTCATGCCCATGCCGCCCATCGGCGTCATGCTCATGCCCATGCCCATGCCGCCCATCGGCATCATGCCCATGCCGCCCATCGGGTCGAGCCGATCGACCCGGGGAGCCGAGCCCTGCAGCTTGAACACGGTGTAGCCGACCTGCACAAGGTCACCCTCACGCAGCTCGGTCTCGGCAATCTTCTGGGCATTCACGAGGGTGCCGTTCGACGAGCCGAGGTCCTTGACGCGGTAGCCCGCCGGCGTCCGGGTGACCTCGCAGTGGCGGCCAGACACACGCTCGTCGGCCAGCGCGATGTCAGCGGACTCCGACCGACCGAGCAGCGTCACCGCCTTCAGCGGGTAGCGGTGCCCGACGTTGGGCCCCATGCAGACGACGAAGAAGGCCTCGGCCGTCGGCGACGCGCGCACGGACAGCGCCTGCTGCACGCCCCCCGACGGCATCATCACCGTCCTGTCGGGCCGCTCACCCGTCGCTGGGTCGACGGCCTCCCACTCGGGCTCGAGCGGCTGCGACGGCTTCTTGCTGCTCATGCTGTTCCTATCCTCACCGCGGTGTCGACGCGCAATCGCCAGGGTCGGGCCCGGTGTCGTTCTTAGCATGGCTCGGCCCGTCATGGCGGACCGTCGGACGGCAACCGGCTGGGCGAGGCAGGAACCGCGCCCCGACGACCGTTTGTTTTCGCAGAGACCGGCGGCGAACATACGGCCCGGGGGGCGGCCCGGACAGGCGACGAGTGGGTCATGTCCGCCGAGGTCCGATCGACCAGCGACCCCGGTGCCGTTTGCGTCGCGGGCCGCAACGGGCGAAAAAACGCGCACCATGCGTGTGGGCTACCTAGTCAACCAGTACCCCAAGGTCAGCCACACCTTCATCCGCCGCGAGATCCTCGCTCTCGAGGCGCGTGGGCTTGAGATCGATCGCTTCTCGATCCGCGACACCACCGCCGAGCTGAAGGACGACGACGACCGCGCCGAGGCGACGCGGACGCGGGTCCTGCTCCCCCCAGACCGGCGCGCTGCCGCGGCGTCGTTGTCGTCGGCCCTTGCCCGTTGTCTGGCCAGCTCCCCCGAGCGCTTCCGGCAGGCGTCGACGCTGGCGCTGCGGTTCGCCCGCCGGTCCGAGCGGCAGGCGGTGCACGCCGCCTATCTCGGCGAGGCGGCGCAGTTGAAGCTGCGGTGCGACGAGCGTCAAGTTGCGCACATCCACGCGCACTTCGGGACGAACTCGGCGACGGTGGCGGCCCTCTGCCACGCGCTGGGTGGCCCCCCCTATTCGTTCACCGCCCACGGCCCCGAAGAGTTCGATCGACCGGACCTGATCGCCCTAGACGACAAGATCGCCGGGGCACGCTTCGTCGTCGGCGTGTCGAGCTTCGGACGCTCGCAGCTCTTGCGCCGCACGCGGGCCGCCGACTGGGACAAGGTGCGCATCGTCCCCTGCGGCGTCGACGACGCCTTCTTGTCCGACCGTTGGCTGCGCCCGGTGCAGGACGTCCCCCGGCTGTGTTGCGTTGGGCGGCTGTGCGAGCAGAAGGGGCAGCTGTTGCTCGTCGAGGCCGCCGCTCGCGTGCGTGATCGTCTCGGCGCGTTCGAGCTGGTGCTGGTCGGCGACGGCGAGCTGCGGCCCGACATCGAGGCGCTCGTCGAACGGCACCGGCTGCAGGACGTCGTGCGGATCACCGGGTGGGCCTCGGGCGCGGCCGTGCGTGAAGAGCTGCTCGCGGCGCGCGCCATGGTCCTGCCGTCGTTCGCCGAGGGCCTGCCGGTCGTCATCATGGAGGCCCTCGCGCTGGAGCGCCCGGTGCTGTCGACGTTCGTCGCCGGCATCCCGGAGCTGGTCGATGCCGGCTGCGGCTGGCTGTTTCCGGCCGGCAGCGTGGCGCCGCTGGTGGAGGCGATGGTCGCCGCGCTGTCGGCCCCGCTCACCGAGCTGCGCGACAAGGGCGCCGAGGGGCGACGTCGCGTCGTCGCCCGCCACGACGCCAGGGTGGCCGCGGCGCTGCTCGCCGATGCCTTCGCCGGCGGCGGGACGACGAGGTCATGAGCGAGCTGTTCGCGCGCATCCAGCACGAGGCCGCGACGGCGCTGTCGGTCTGGCTCGTCGTCTTCTTCGTCGCCGTCGCCGTCTTGCAGCGCCTGTTCGCCCGCCCCGGTCACCGCGGCCTGCGGGTCCTCGGGGGCCTGCTTGGCTTGCATGTGGTCGCCGTGTTCGGCGCGGGCGTCGTGCGCAGCCAGCCCTTCGACTTCGCCAACGAGGCCGGGGTCGCGGCCCGCTTGACCTTCAGCTGGAGCATCGTGCTCGGCCTCGGAGCGCTGTTGTTCGATTTGCTGCTCGCGCGCCTGCGCGTGCGTATGAACCGGATCATCGAGGACCTCGTCGTCTTTGGCGCTCTGGCGGTGGTCACGGTGCTGGTGCTGCGCCGCACCGGGGTCGACCTGACCGGGATCGTCGCCACGTCGGCGGTCGTCACCGCGGTGGTCGGCCTGTCGCTGCAGGACACGCTCGGCAACACCATCGGCGGGCTGACGCTGCAACTCGACGACAGCATCCACGTCGGCGACTGGATCAAGGTCGGCGACGTCACCGGCCGCGTCGTCGACATCCGCTGGCGCTTCACCGCTATCGAGACCCGCAACTGGGAGACGGTGCTCATCCCCAACAGCAAGCTCGCGAAGAACGATGTCGTCGTCCTCGGCCAGCGTCAGGGGCAGCCGCGCCAGCTTCGACGCTGGGTCTACTTCCACGTGGACTTCCGCACTCCGCCCGGCGACGTCGTCGACACGGTGCTCGACGCGCTGCGCGACATGCCGATCCCCAATGTCGCCGCCGAGCCGCCACCGTCGTGCGTGCTCCTCGAGTTGGGCGAGTCGACGGCGCGCTACGCCGTGCGGTACTGGCTGACCGATATCGCCGCCGACGATCCCACCGACGGCGATTTGCGCACGCGGGTGTTCTTCGCGCTCAAGCGGCGCGGCATCCCGCTGGCGATGCCGGCGCAGGCGGTCTTTGTCACCGAGGACTCGAACAAGCGGCGTGAGCGCCACCACGCCGAGGAGCGGACCAGGCGACTCAAGGCGCTGCGCCGCGTCGAGCTGTTCGCACCGCTCGGCGACGCCGAGTGCGAGCGGGTGGCCGACGCGCTGGTCCACGCGCCCTACGCCCGTGGCGAGCGCATCACGCGGCAGGGGGCAGAGGCGGACTGGCTGTACCTCGTCGGCGCCGGCCGCGTCGCCGTGCGTATCGCTGTCGACGGCGAAGAGCGCGAGGTCGCGCAGATCGGCGCCGGCGAAGTCTTCGGCGAGATGTCGCTGTTGACCGGCGAACCGCGGGCCGCGTCGGTGTACGCCCTGTCCGACCTCGACTGCTGGCGGCTCGAGCGGGACGTCTTCCGCATGGTCCTGCAGGACCGACCGGAGGTCGCCAACGAGATCGCGGGGCAGCTCTCCGAGCGGCGGGTGCGCCTCGAGGAGGTCCGCGGTGATCTGGACGCTGTCGCTCGTGCCCGACGCGTCGAGCAGGAGAAGACGGCGCTGGTGGCGCGCATGCGGTCCTTCTTCGGCCTCTAGCGTCCCGCCGTTCGTTTGACCGCCACCCGCGACGCCTCGTATCGTCCGCACGATCCCATGTCGCTGCGGAAGCCTCCCCCGTCGACGCCGCCCGCCCGCCCGCAGCAAGGCGTTGCGGCGCCCCGACCGTCGTCGCCGGCGCCTCCGTCGCCAGCGCGTCCGTTGACGGGCTCGTCCACCGTACCGACCACGGGACCAGCGACGCCGAGAACGACGGCGACCGCGCCGTCGCCCACCGCAACCGCACCGTCGCCGACGAGCGGACCGCGACCGGCGGCCTCGGCGGCGCGCGATCACGCCGAGCTGGCGACATCGCCGAACCTGCCGCAGCGGGTGTCGAAGGCGCACCCGCTGGTCGGCGCCGACGGCAAGCTGGCCAAGAAGGAGCTCATCGAGCAGTACACGCCATTCGTCCGCAGCATCGCGGCCAAGATCAAGAAGGGCCTCGCGAAGTCCATCGAGTTCGACGATCTGATCGCCTACGGCATGACCGGCTTGCTCGAAGCGGCCGAGCGCTACGACCCGAAGATGGGCGCGAACTTCATGACCTTCAGCTACTACCGGGTGCGCGGCGCCATCTACGACGGCCTGCGCGGGATGGGCTGGGTCAGCCGCACCGAGTACCAGAAGATCCGCTTCGAGGAGCGGGCGACGCAGTACCTCGAGAACATGGCCGCGCGCGAGGTCGTCGGCGGCGACGGCAACAAGAGCGTCGAGGACAACATCGAAGAGCTCGCCAACCAGGTCAGCCAGCTCGTCACGATCTACGTGACGTCGCTCGAGGCGATGGAGGATCTGCAGGTCGAGGACAAGGAGCGGCAGCCCCTCGACGAGCGCTTCGCCGACGTCGAGCTGAAGGGCCACGTGCGCGAGGCGCTGGCCCGCCTGCCCGACGCCGACCGCGAGATCGTCACGCTCTACTACTTCAAGGAGATGAGCCTGCAGGACGTGGGCAACCAGCTCGGCCTCAGCAAGAGCTGGACGAGCCGTCGCCATGCGCAGGCCATCGATCGTCTCACGCGCGTCCTGCAGGAGATCCTGAAGGAGGCACCGCTGGCGTCGACGGCGAAGCCGGGCGCCCGCGGCGCCGCCGGCGCCCCCGGGGCGCGGCGCTGACCCTGACGCTGCGCCGGCGTCGTCGACAAGGGCCCCGTCACGGGCGGCGAAAGCCGACCACCGCTCCCCGGCGCTGAAGGTCGGTCAGGTCGGCGCGCGCGCGGCGCCGGTCAAACACCGCTTCGCTGCCAGCGGCCTCGGCGGCCAGCCGGTCGAGCGCCGCGCCGACGCTGACGCCCTCGCCCGCCGCGACGAGGATGCGCGCCACGGCCGGCGAGACGATCACGACGGCGAAGTCCTCGGCCCGCTGAAAGCAGCACAGCAAAGCCGGCGATGACAAAGGCGACGGCCACGCGGTGGTGGACGCCGTCACCCGGTGCACCGGGTGGAAGTAGACGCACAGCCGCGTCGACGGGTCCACGACCACGATCCCGGCCTCGTCGACGTCGGGGATGAGGCCCGCCGAGGGCGGCTCCTGCCGCGCCGTCGGGGACAGCGTGACGTCGATCTCGAGCGCCTCGAAGTGGCAGAGCTCGGCGAAGCTGGCGTCGGGCAGCGCGTCGGCTGGCAGCGTGGCGAGCCACGCGGTGAACTCGCCGGCCACTGCGTGCAGCAGCCTGGTCGTCGGCGCGCGCTCGTCGAGGAAGCGGGCGATCAACCGGCTGAAGACGTCCTCGCCGGCGAGCCGCCGCGCGTGGGGACAGGCGCGCCGCAGGACGTCGCCGAGGGTGTTGCGGACGAGGTCGCGATAGACGAGCTGTCGCGACCGCGGCACGACAGCGTCGTCGAAGAAGGCTGGCTCGCGCGACAGCAGCAGTGAGCGCCAGCCGCGGGCGACATCGTCGACGTGGCTCATGTCCCCCCCGCGTCGCGCGCCCCGACGGCCTCGGCGCCGAGAGGCTCGACCGCGCCCGGTGTCGGGCCGCGGGACTGCGCGACGATCCGCTGCAGCCGCCGCAGCTCGGCCTCGAGCACCGGAAGCGGCGGGATCTGGTGGTCACGCTCGAGCAGAATTGGCGGGAGCGCGAGCCCTGCGTTGCGGATCCGCGCCAGGGTGCGCGCGAGCAGGTCGTAGACCGGGCCGGCGACGGCCTCGCCGTGGGTGTCGAGCAGCAGCGTCGGGGAGCCGTCGTCGGCACGCTGCTGCACGAGGTGGCCGGCGACGTGGATCTGCACGATGCGCTCGAGCGGCAGGCGTGCGACGTAGTCGTCGCTGTCGAAGCCGAAGTTCACCGCGTTGACGTAGACGTTGTTGACGTCGAGGAGCAGCAGGCAGTCGGCGGCCTCGACCACGCGCCGCACGAAGCCGGGTTCATCGAGCGCTGCGACACCGGCCGGCGTAGGCGCGCGCAGATACGCCGAGATGTTCTCGACGGCCACCGGCAGCCCGAGGCGCTCGCGCAGCAGCCGCACGCGCGCCGCGACGCGCGCGACGGCTTCTTCGGTGTGCGGCAAGGGCAACAGGTCGTGCACCTCAGCGCTGGCGACGTGGGTGAAGCAAAGGTGGTCAGAGTACCAGCGCGCGCCATGGCGCCGCAGGAAGGCGCCGAGCGCATCGATCAGGTCTTCGTCGACAGGGGCCGCGCCGGCGAGGTCGCCGCACAATCCGTGGCTGACGACGGGCCAGCGCTCGGTGGCCGCGGCCAGGCGTCGCCCGCGGGCCCCACCGACGCGGAGATGGTTCTCGGGCGCCACCTCGACGAAGCTGGCCGCGGTCGTCTCGGCGGCCAGCAGCGCCTCGGCGAGCCCGGCCCGGAAGCCCAGACCGACGGCTCCCGCCAGCGGCCCCACGATGTCACTCTGTATCAGGGCCATGAAGAGGCTCCGCTCGACGGTGAGGCGCGCTCACGCCTCCGATTCACTGCAGCGGGACGTCGGGCACGACGGCGGCGATGCCCGGCAGCGCCCGCACCGCGGACACCTGCTCGGGCGGCAGTTCGACGGTGAGCTGCCCGGACATCCACCAACGCTCGACAACGCGGGCGTTGACGCCGGCGAGCGCGGCCTCGACGTCGGGGCGCGTCAGCGCGGCGCGCTTCTGCTCGACGTAGCCGGCGACCGCCGCGGGGTCTTCCTTCAGGAGCTTACGGTAGTCGCCCAGGTCGGGCGTCGCGGCGGCGAGCGTGACGACGAAGCGCTGTCGTCCACCGCTGCGGGCGGCGACAGGGGCCCGCAAATCACCCAGCGGATCGTCGGCGCACGCGCCGGCGGCTCCAAGCGGCGCGAGACCAAGCGCCACGCCGAGCGCACAAGCAGCGGTCAACAACCAGCCGCGCGCACGCAGCGACCGGCCCCGACCCGACGGCGCTGCGGAAGAACAGGCGGATCGCGTGGGCGCACAGTGCATCCGGGCGAAAGAAAGCACGAACGACCGAGACGCGTAAAGCGCCCCGGAGCTTTGTGGCGGAATCCGCGCGCGGGCTCGCACGACGAGCGCCGTGGTCATCGCCGGTTCGACGCCGAACGACTTGGCGCGAGGCGGAGCGACGGACGACGGTCTGTCCGCATTGGACCTTTCCTTTCGCCGGCGTGGCCTGCTATGCGCCGAAAGTCCCGATCTCGGAGTGGATGGATGCGACTTCTGCCGT
>Ga0194129_10001098_pt1 | contig 46469 bp, 20 predicted proteins | sample TA2KigCa35mmetaG_FD_150862 | JGI IMG/M metagenome (GOLD analysis project Ga0194129, IMG submission 150862) | Freshwater microbial communities from Lake Tanganyika, Tanzania - TA2015038 Kigoma Deep Cast 35m | ecosystem: Environmental > Aquatic > Freshwater > Lake | place: Tanzania: Lake...
ATTCTTTAATTAAGTCTAAAAGTTTTGCTTTAATTTCATCTTCTGTGGGAGGGTCTGATTTATTATCATCGATTTGCCAATAAAGAGTCTCATAATCATTCATAGATATACCAAAAGAACAACCAGGTTTCAGAGCATGAATTGCATCAGAATACTCTGGAAATCTTGAAAAAGTGTCTCTGTATCTTAAAACTGCCATGGTTTAAATTCCTGTTTCTTTCTTTATTTATTTAGATAAAATTAGGTTCCTATTTCAAATAAATATCCAACACAACAAGTTCTTTCATAGTTGCCTTGCCCATTGCTGGACCAACTTCTATTCAGTCTCCACCAGTTTTCACCACCATGTGCAGCACGAACTGCAGGAGTAAAATATAGTTTACTTGTAGTGTTAGCCACACAGTGATAAGTCAATTTCCAAGATGCTGGTGTACTGTCGTTATTATTATCATACCATCCACCCAAAAGTCCCGACCATCTATTATTTCCAACTTCCATATTATAAGCTGATTGACCCCCATCTGTTATCAAACTATCATTTCGGTGAATCAATAATACTTCATCCCAACTTACTTCACCACTAATCACCCATTGCATTACTAAAATATTTGAACTTTTTCTGGGAGTTACCGATAAAGATAATGCATTAAAACGAGTTCCATTACCACTATTTTGAGTATAGACTAAATATGGTTGACAAAATGTAGTAAAATCACTTGATACAACATTGCCTACTCCAGATGCTACTAGTCTTTTACCACTAGTATTGTATATATCATTAACTCTGATTTCTGCAGACATTTGATTTTATTCTCATTCGTTAATTATTTATATTTATCCGTCAAGTTGTCCTTCTACACCTGATATTTGGAAAACCACTCCGGTACAAACACCAACTTCATGACCATCCTGACCACCAGAACCGAAAGTTCTATTTACAAATACAGTAGTTCCACCATCACCAGCATGTTGCGGCGCAATATCTAAATTGATATTTCCAGTAGCTCCCGCTCGACCTATCCAAAGAAGTTGATAATTTGAAAGGGTGCTGTTGTTATCACCATCATGATAAGAACATATTAAACCTTTCCAATACCATTCATCAGAAGGAGCAACTGATTGACCACTTGTTCCCATACTATTATCTCTCCACGAACCATCTATTAAAACTTTAAATATAACATTATTATCAGATTCTAGCGACAGTTGCCAAGATGCAATTAAAATTGTGCCTGGATGTGGTACATTTTGTGCAGTTAATCTTAATGGAAAAAGTACATTTTGGTTACTTGGCGCTATCCATCCTCTTGTATAATATCCAGGACGACCATCGTATCTCATATAATCGGTACGAATGACGCTACCAAAAGTAGGAACTGTTATATTACTAGAAAGATCTCTAATTAGATCAGCGTAGACAAAACTCATTGTACTTTCTCCGTGATTTATTATGCAGTAATTTCATATATAACACCGGTGCTCACAGTCATTTCATGACCATCCTGACCACCAGAACCACCAGTTCTATTTAAAAATAGTGTGTAGTTAGCACCACCGGCGCCTCGAACAGCTGGGCCATAACTTCTATTATTTGTATTATCAGCAGTTTGAAAATACTGTATAAACCAATGATGAGGTGTTGATCCAGTATCTGAACTGGCTGCATCATAAGTAGATGATACAAAACCAGACCATCTGTTATTTCCAACTTCAGAATTGTATCCTTGTATACCACCTGCAGTGATTAATCCACCATCTCTAAAAACTAAAAACACATTATCATGATGGAAGTCACCAGATAAAACCCACTGACATAAGATAATATTTCCAGAATGTCTGGGAGCAATAGATAATCTCAGAGGAGTAATTTCAGTTCCATTACCACCATTGTTAGATGACCAGGTAGTTCTACTGTCATATCTAACTCGGCTACTCTGAACAATGTTTCCGGTACTCTGGAGGATTGGTGAGTTGTCGTTTCCCGGTGAAAAGATATTGTTTGTATATAAATTACTCATTAGATTACCTCAAAGAATTGTCCAATAAGCATTGCCGTTGACGGTAACGGTTGTTCCGTTTGCAATCGTAACTGGGCCAATACTTGCCCAATTTTGAGAGGTATCTAAGGTTGTATTACCAGAAATCGTGGTATCGGAGGACATAATAACACCGTTACCACCTCTACCTAAAACTTGTGCCATTGGGTATCTCCTATATGTTAATTATTTATATTATTCTGTAGGAGCAACATAATCACTCTTTACAGATGGAGGTTCAAACTCGATAGATCCAATACTTTGTTTATATTCCATTCCTCTCAATTGTCCTTCAATAATTTCGTCAAAATAAGATTTATTTACTGATCCATCAGGAAGATATGGAATACAAACTGATTTTGTAAATTCTAATCCTTCATCATTAGTAAACTTAACAGATAATAACTTTTGACCGGGTTCTAAAGGAGAATACGAATATTTAATAGACATTATCAAACCTCCTTAGCATCTTTGTAATAATCAGTTGTCTTTAAGTGATTATATGCTTGTGTCAATAAACTGTCAGGACTATCAGGATCAACAAAGAAAAGAATTTTAAAATCTTTTCCTGGGGTACATACAGTTCTTAAATCTGGATGCATGACATCTGTTGCATTAACTCCAATTCCTCCAATTGGTGTTTTTCCATCATCTCTAGCGGTTTTAGAGGCATAAACCTCTAGAGCAATTCTTCCAACATATCCAGCTTTCCAATAGACTGGATCACCGCGTTCTCCTTCAGTTAATCCGCTCTTTGTAGAAGAATCTGGAGGGGGTGGAATATCATGCAATCTTTTTTCTGTTGTTACATTAACAACTAGATGATATGCATCACTTACAGTGACTCCTGTTCCTGGAATTTCAAAATCTTTTATTAATGCCATGTTATTCTCCTAATTTAGACTTAAGTTCTTCAATTTCTTTCTTCAAACTATTTATAATTGTAGTCTGTTCCTTGATTGCCTCAATGAACAAACCAGCGAAACTTCCATAAGATACTGCATACTCATCAACATCAGCTGCATGAGTGACGACTTCAGGAACAATTGGTTCAACCTCTTGAGCAATAACACCCATTTGTGTCTTTTCATAATTTACATCACTTTCCTTAAGATCATTTCGTGTATATGTTACACCTCTGAGTGATAAGACTTTATCTAATGCATTTCCAATTGTTTTAACATTAGTTTTAAGTCTTGCATCAGAAGCAGCAGTGACAGTTCCTGTAGCAAAAATGTTTCCACTAGCATATATTATAGCTGCAGATGAAGTAGCGGAAGATCCAAACCCCCAAGAATTATTTCCATAACTATAATACATCCACCATCTTCCACTATTTTGAGAATAAAATCCTCCATTATTATTCTCAAACATTAAGTGTGTAAGTTGGTTTCCTCCATCTTGGAAATAAATTCCGGTCCAACCACTTCTAGTTCCAACCATTCGCCATGAACCATATGAACTTTCTACATTTGGATTCCAATGGGCATTATTGGTATCAGAGTAGAAACCAGTGCTATTGGTATACATCCAATTATACTTAAAGATATAATTGGAACCACCATTAACTTGGAATACAAGTGTATCATCACCAAAATCTCTCTTAAATCTCATACCCTCATAACCGGAAAATGCAGCAAAAGTCATACCAGTGTGATACTGCATCACAAGATCTGGGAATGGGTTACTCCATCCACCACCTTCTTGGAAACCGAAATCATATGGTCTTGAACTTCTAGTAATACCACTATTTCCACCCGCATAAGCACTTTCGTACCAGTTAGCTTGAATCGCTCCACCACCAGTTCTAACAGCAACTGTATTTGCTGTTGGGCCCTGGGCTGTACTAAAACCATCAAGTAAATCAGCATCTAGACCTGAACCAGCTCCATCATTACCATCATTCCACATTCTTCTCCAACTGGAGAATCCACCACCCCAAACTCCTCGGATAAAGGTAAGATTAGGATCACCAGCGCCATTAACTAGTTGGAAACCATAACGGTTAGATCCATTAGTATAGTGCATGGATTGAAGACCAAGCCAGTGAGATGTTCCTGGTGGTTGGTTTCCTGGATTACCCCAAGTATCAAAGAATCCAGAACCCCAATTCATTACATTGTTAAAGTCATTATTACCCCAACCCATAACTCCAACAAAATAATTGGAGTCTGTGGTGAAATCTCTTCTATCGACATCATACTTAGCAGTAAGTCCAAGTTGAACTTTTATTGAGTTTCTATCAATATAACGGATATAATCATCATTTGAGAGGTAATACTTGTTGACACCATTACCCCAATCACCCATATTACCAGATATACTATTGATCCAACCAGCTTGGATATAACCAGAACCATCAGTTCTTACAACTCTATTCGCTTGGTCATTTCTGCCAGTATGAATCAGAAGGCCACCATGTAATTGTGTGTTCAAGTTAGTAACTTCAGTTGTTGATGTTACTGTTAATGGCGAAGTTCCAGTGGCAACTTGCGATATATATCTGCTTGCTGTTACTGTACCTTGACCTCCACCAAATGTTGCATTGCCTGATGAATCCAATACCCATCTATCATTGCCACTAGCGTTTCTTCCAATTAGGTTACTAGTAAATTGTAGATAAAGGTTGTTACCGTGGAATTGAATCTTACCTGCTTTTTCACCGGTCCAGTTTCCATAACTACCAACAATATCAGCTCCTGCAGTAAGAATTACTGAGTTCGAAATACCAGCGAAAGTTATTTGTCCCGTAAAGGTTGGATTCGCCGTTAAGTTATAAGAACTTCCATTACCGATGAGAATTGCTCCTGCAGCTGGGAGAGCTTGTAATCCAGTACCACCTCTAGTGATTGGAATGTTACCAATAATATTATTGATATCTAGATAGTAAGAAGCAGCGTTTCCGTTGAAAGTTGCAGCGTCAACATCACCACCCTGAGAAGTACTCTTAAGGAAAACTTGACCAGTACCAGTGGTAGAAATACCAAAAGTAGAGTTCTTAAACGCAGCAATACCTAATGTTCCGTAAGTATCTATTGATGGATAAACTCTGTTTAGAGTGAAGTTTACATTTCCATAGTAAGTATTAACACCAACTCCACCAGGAGCAAAATCAACACTAGTCGCAGTAACTCCAATGGGTTGAGTTGTACCAATACCAACAGACATTACCACCTTCTGATACGAAGAATCGCCTCTTAAGAATGTTTGGTTATTTGCAGCCCCAGAACCAAGTCTAGTGGGGGAAACAGTTCCACTTACGATATTCGCAGCATCTACTGTACTTGTTGCAAGTAACGCCCAGTTGTTAAGATCTGTAGAAGATGTATTAACTGTAGAGTTATAAGTAACATTTTGTCTTGTGAACGAAACTATTCCAGCTGTTCCAAGACCAATGATATCGACAGTGTTAAACAACAATCCATTTGCTGAAAGTAATGAATCAGATCTTGTTAAATGTAATGTAAATGTGTTTACTGTTTTAGATCCAATAAAGTAGAAAGCATTTGTTGTAATTCCAGAAGGTAATATACTTCCAGTTGGAACAGTAACTCTAATAGGATCACCCTGAGTAAATGGATGATTTTTAAATACAATCTGATTTGTGGTCGTATTAATTCCAAGTCTAGTTAGTGTATGAGATCCAGTACCGCTATCGGTAAGATCGACTTTACTGGATAATGCATAAGTATCATAAAGTTCTACAGAAGTTACACCTACCCTCTTGACAAAATAAGTATCTTGAAGAATAAGGGGAACTACTGGATTACCAGATGAATAATAAACTACAGGATCTCCATCGGAGAACATTGTATTGGAAGCTCCAACTACGATTCTATCATTGATGAAGTCAACATTTCCTCCAACATCAATACCAGTTCCTGTAAATGTTGCGGTTGAAGCCAATCCAACATTTGTAGAAACTGCAACAGCATTTCTATCTGCAAAATAATCTGGTAATGATACGGATCCTAGGAATTTCTGATTATTTGTTAATGTTAAATAGAGTCGTGTTTCTACACCGTTGATTCTAACTGTAAAATCAGCTCCCCCAGATCTACCACCAACATTTCCAGGAGCAACAGTTACGAAATCTCCTACTGCATATCCTCTACCACCAGTTTCAATGGCGACAGCAGAAACTGTTCCTGCAGCACTGACGGTAACATTCAGAGACATTCCAGTACCAATACCAGTTGTTCTGAGTGCTTGTACTCCGCTATAGATACCAGCAGATGAATATCCTGAACCGCCAGAAAGAGTGTTCAGTAAAAGTCCAACACCTCTAACAAGACCTGTTGTACCGTATCCAATCGCACCACCGGTTGTATATGGAGGAGCTGTTACTAAACCTATTGCTCCACCTTGAGAAACTGCACCTGTTACAGTGTCTCCATTTTGTAGATTATAAGTTGTACTATTATCAAGAATAATAAACTGACTTAAAACATCAGATACAAGAACATATGCATTGATTGGTTCAACAACGGTATCACCCGAATTTATATTTGCTGCAGGAATTCTATTTGCTAAACTTGTTCTTCCACCAGGATAAATTGTTCTAAAGTAATTAACTACCTTAGGTGGAATTAAATCTGCATTAATTTGACCAATAGAGTTTAATTGAACAACCGCAGAAGGAATCGCGTTTGTAGAAACGGTTTTATCTATGAAAGAACCAAGTCTGTTCTGTAAGAATGTTCTTATAGCTAATTGAGTAGATACTCTTTTGTTTGCAGGACCACCAATTTCGTTATCACCCAACCCAACATCAGTTGAGAATTCTTCAATTTGAACACCACCAGACAGGGACAATCTAATAGAGTCAAGAGTACCAATTGTTACAGTATTATTGAAGATAATATTACCAGTTCTGTTAAATGCAGTAATAAAATCACCAATCAAGAAGTCTCCTAGTTCATTTGTACCTGAAGTATAAACGCGACCTCCAAGTTCTGATACCTGTTGAGTAGAAACATCAGTTTTACCACCGTTTTGTGGTAAGGCATTATAGTCAACACCAGAACCGGAATATTCCCAAGTATGGGAAGAAGAGTTAACAATAGATGGGCGATGGAAGTGACACTTATAAGTTTCTGGTAGTGATGAAATACCAATAACTTGCGTTCCTGACGCCGTTGAATCTATTTTAAAGTTAATAGTCCAATATGTACTGACTCCAGCCACTGATGTTGCAGCAATCGCAACTGGTACTGGACTGTGGTCAGAAATTGTGCCATTAGCACCGCCTGTAACAGCAAAGTTTCTTCTAAGTCCACTTACTGCCTCTACAGAAATTACAACAACTCTTGTAGACGAATTGTATGTTAATGCAAATCCAACCGCGTTACCGCCTACTACTGATTGTGTAACTTGTCTACCAGAAACAAATCTAACTGTTGAAGAAGTAGATGCAAGACCAACTGACTGATAAACATTGTGAGTGCCAGATGGAATAATTTCTTTCACGAAGAATTCTTGATTATTCTTTGTGAAAGTATTGATACCAGTAGTTCCTGTAGTTAGATTTACTACTTTTGTAAAACTATCATCTTCAAATAGTTTAAAACTATTTGTATCAATGACTTGGACAAAGTATTGGTTTTGGTTTACAAGACCACCGATAATTCTTGGAGGAATGACTCCCTCATCACCAAAGTATACCACAGAATCGCCTTGATTAAATCCATGATTAACAATATTAAATTTATCAAGAGCGAGATCTACAACTCCTGCAGCACCTGCATTAAATTCTTTTGTAGTAACTAATGGTTTGAAGAGATTAGATTGGTCTACATTATTATTAGTAAAGAATCTAGTTACATATAGGTCTTGATCACTTCTACCAACACCAATAGTTACGAGTGTCTGGAATCCACCAGCAGTACCAGTAGCAGCGACTCTACCACGATCAAATGCGAATGAATTTTGACTAAATCCAGTTGATCTTAGAGCGTAGAAACCAAAGTTAGTCGCAGAGTTGGTAATTGATAGATATCCACCAGACTGAGCTAAAGATCCATATCTACAGAAAATTTGGAAACAGGATACAACCTGAGAATAACCATCATTAATTACACGCCAACCAATACCACCGAAGGAAATCATGGTAAATGCCGCAGCAACCATGGATTTACCTTGTTCTGGTTGAATAAGGTCTGGAGCAAGTTCCGCTTCTTCTGGAACAACTGGTATGTTTGGTGATAATACCTTAGATCCATCAACTAAAATTCCGTTTCCACCTAAGAATGAAAGAATGGAACAGTTCTGAATGTATGGAGATCTTGTAATAAATGTTTTGCTAGTCTTGACCGCATATCCTACTCTAGATACAAGGGGATCTGCGGGATCATCAAATGCAACTGCATAATCAAAAGTAAACTGTGGAACGCCTGCAGCGTCCGCATAGTCCTTCAGTGCAAATCCAGTTAGATAACAACCATTTCTAACCCTAAAGAGGTCTTTACCTGCGTTTAGAGGACGAATAATAGTGTTTCTAAGATTATCACCAACAACTGCAACATCATCATAAAGAATAATTGGGTTTTCTTCTAGGTAGTCTCCAGCCTCAACAATGATACAAACTGGATTTGATTTTGTTGTTGGATTACTTATGGCAGGGGCAGCTGTTGTTCCAACACCAATAATAGAAGTAACAATACCAACCAAGTTAACAATGGATGATTGTACATTTGCACAACAGGCCGTGCTATATCCAGTGGGATTACAAGCTTGATCATAAAGAATTGTATTATCAAATGATTGGAATGATGTTTGTGCAAAACCAATAGGATAGAGTTTTAAATTAGATGTGGTAATAGCAACATTATTGATAAGGAACTTAGACATCTCAAAAATATGTCTAATTCCAGCAATAGTTTCTGTTTTTTCTCCATCAACATATGTAGAAGTACCTATTCCAACAATATAAGATATACCAGCCCCAACACTCTTAGAATTACCGTTATAAGTTAAGTCATATACAAGTGCATCAACAATCAGTCCAATATCTCTTGCACAAACGGATCTATCCCAATCTGGATTCGTAGTAATCCCTGGATAAGCAAAAGTTACAAATCCTACAGCTTGATCCATTATAAATGTTCTATTTGCCTCTAGTCTATTTGCGCCATCAATAAATCTACTTGCTGGTAATACATAAGATTCAAACGAAGCTAATTGTGAAGCCTTTTTAATTGATTTAACTGGTCTAGTTTTACCATCAAAAGCATCGTTACCATTCGCGCTAGATACATAAATTCTATTTTCATAAAGACCTGCAGTTGCGAATCCTAAATTACCGAAACCATCGACGGTAAGAACCATACCATCTCTACCACGATCAGGTGGTAAAGTCAGAGTATAGTTAGTAGAAACGCCTGTTTTTGATAATCTAAATGTTACATCATTAGCTAGAGAAGTAAATGTATTAACACCAACAAAAGTTAAAGTAGAAAGTCCTACTTGATTTAAAGTGGAGACACCTATATAACTGAGATCAGTACCTCGTAGAGTGGTTACAACTCCAATTTGAGAACTTATACTGGTTACGCCGACAATATGATTGTTAATTCCACTAATTGTTACGCTACCTTGACCTACAGTAAGAACGCCAGTAATTCTTGCGTTGCCGTGTACAACAAAATCAGTATTGCCATAACCAATTTTTACATTTCCAATAGATCCCAAACCAGTGTAAGTAATATCTGTTCCACTTAAGGTTGTTACGATACCAGTTCCAGATAATAATGTTGGGATAGTTCCAATTCCTGCAATTGCAAGATTTTGTACTTGTAGTCCTGAAGTAACAATTGTAGTTTCTGCAATAACGGTATCAAAACTGCCGATACCGCTCATAAACAAATTCTTACCCGTCAAGTTTGGAATTGTACTAATTCCAGAGAAAGTATCTTCAAAGAAGAAATTCTGTGTTACTACTGCACCTTGTGGATAAACGAATTCATATGAATTTATTTGTCTGAAAGTAAAAATCTGAGTTATTACACCAACTTGAGAAGTTGGTTGTGAAAGAGTAATAGAACTATTTCCAATACTTACAACCGTCGTATTAGGAAGAATAAATGTTGGTGATAATACTATTTGTCCGGTTACAATTCCAACCGTTGAGATTCCAGTAATAGTGCTTATACCTGTATCTGAGACCGTACCTTGATACACACTTTCTCCAATAGGAGATGTAGTATTTTGAGATAAGATTACTGATGAAATACCAACTGAAGCTACAGTAGTACCCGCTGAAACATATGTGCCAGTTACAGCAGAACCAACAAATATATTTGTTGTAGTAATACCAGCAATTTTATTTCCATTTGCACTTTCAATGTATCCATTAGTATTTTGTGTTGGCGCGATATTTTGTGCAAATCCAGTTATGGTAATAGAACTATTACCAATGGCAGCCACAGCAGTACCTGGAAGTAAATATCCTCCCAATTCGGTAATTCCATACCCAACACCAATATTAGCGGTTGCAATTCCGCTAATTATTGTGGTACTTGCAAAAGAAAGAGTACCTTGATATGTAATTAGCGTTGGGAAGTCAACTGTAATTCTTTGCGCTGCACTAAATTCTCTTGATCTTAGATGATCTACGCCGGTGATATTTGCTGTTGTTCCATCAATTCTAATAGAAGAAACCCCTACGGTCAAAATTCCAGTAACTCTAGCATTACCAGTTACATCTAAATTAATTGTACTTTGTAATCCTAATTCAAGACTAGCAGTTGCAATTCCAACAGTATTTGTTGTATTCCTATCTAAGAACAGTGTGCCGACACCGACAGAACTAATTACGGTTCCTTGTGCAATAAAATCTCCCTGTATTGATTGACCAAGAGCTGCAGTGGATACTCCTGTTACTGTTAGTACTTTTAACGGACTTGATCCAAGAGTTGCAGTAGTTCCAACGCCAACTGCAGATGAACTTAAGTAAATTAAATCTCCAATTAAATATCCAGAACCACCTCTTTCTACAGTAAGCGTAGTTATATCACCAGAAGAAATAGTTAGATTGAATCTTGCTCCAGAACCAGCTCCACTGGTTGTGGAAGCAACACTTACATATGTACCATTGGTATATGAATCAGTAGTACCAGTGGCTACAATACTTCTAATAACTCTATTTGTTGATACTCCAACTATTCTATCCGTACCAATACCTGGAGTAAAGTCAGTACCAACGCCGGTATATGATGTTCCTAATGTTCCAACTAACTTAAACACATTATATGGTTTATTTACACCAATAGTTACATTGCTATTAGGATCTGGAACACCATTTATGTAATTAGCTATTGTAGTAAATCCTGTTACATCAAAGAAAGTAGCTAATCCTGAAGAAACATAGGCATTAACTAATCTCGCACTACTAATTCCTAATGTTGTCCCAATACCTGCAGCAACGAATAAATTATCTACTCTTGCACTACTAATTCCTACTGTTGTTCCAATACCTACATTGATATATGCTAAATCCGTAGTTGAAGCGGTTACAACCATTGTGGTTGCAATACCAACATTCATGTAATTATTGTCTACAATCATTGTTGTAGCAATACCTACATTGATATTGCCAGCTGTAATGTAAGCTGTTGTTATAATACCGGTATTAATTTTTGCTATATTTGTATTAGTATTAGTTAAGTTTAAATCTCCTCCATTTAACTCTGTCAAATTCAATCTTTGAATTGTTGCATTATTTACATTGAGCACATCAATATTAGCCTGCCCCATATTGGGATCAGTAAAAGCAAAAGTAGTTGTAAATCCTAAATTAACGAATACTAAATTTGCAATTCTACTAAATGTAAATGCGACGCTTCCAGAAGTACCAAGACCTACACTAGATACTATCTCATTGACACCAATTTCCCCAATAGTCGCATATCCACCACCGTAATCTAAATAATCACCAACAATTAGTGATGTCGTAGTAATACCAGTTATAATAGTTGTACCTGAAGACCCAACGGATCCAGTTCTAGTGGTAATTCCAAGCGTTCCGCTAGAGGATTGTGAAATAGTTACAGATCCACCATTAATAGATGTAATACCAGTAACGGTAGTATTTGATAAAACACCAGTTCCACTTACTCCATATCCTACTGCGACAACATTAGTATTAACTCCGATAATTGTTGTTCCATTGTTTGTAAGGAAATTACCTGTTGATAATCCAGTAAAATCAACAGTAACATTTGTATTATTCGTTCCTATGCCTAAAAATACTGTCCCTATTCCAAGAGAAGTTACTGAAGATCCAGCCGCAATATAACCTCCTGTTATTGCATACCCAACTCTAATATTATTAGTAGCTATTCCGATAATTTTATTTGAAGATGTACCAGTAAGGATACCAGATCTTTCTACAGGATCTTCATATCTAACTGTAAGACTTCTCGAATTTACATCTCCTTTTACTCGTACATCACCTATAACTCTAAGTTCATTTTGAGCTAAGATAGAACTGGTTCCAATTCCAACCCCAGTTTTATTTGTTATTTGCTGTGTTGCTGCTGCTCCAACTAAAGGATGTCCGCCTGCAGTAGTTCCGTCATGGACTACTGCAATGTCAAGGGTAGTATCAATGGTTACTTCACCTTCAGCTCCCGTAAATATAGAATGTTGTGAGTGACTGCCCCTTCTTAGTTGTATCTGCTTAGTCATAGTGCTATACGACTCAAAATTACTATTTCTTCTGATATATTTATCAGATAATAAATCAAATGATTACAACATAAGTTCTGGAAATTTGGAATGGATTAACTTCAGTATTAGCTGCAGTTGATTGAGTGTAAATTGTACCAATTCCGATATAAGTTGCCCTTGAGAATGACTCGAATCCAGATGATAATTTAAATAGATTTCCTGATGTATTTTCATATATTTTAATGAGAGAATTATTTGAATAACCAATAACATTGAGGGATCCAGAACCCTTATATGCAGGTATGAATATGATATTTGGATATACTAGTTCTCCAGATAGGGTTATTAAACCAGATCCAATTTGAGTATAGGTGGAAATCTTTTCGGTAGAAGAGTTTCCAGAAAGATTGATTTGACCAATTCCAACAATAGTATATTCAGATTCAATTTTAGTTGTTGCAGAACCATTAATACTAATAAGTATTGTAGATTCTGGAGTTTGAGCCGAATAAACTTCGGAACCACCAGAAACAGCAAAGAGAGTTCCAATTCCTCTATAAGAATCAACTTCGTTATCCAACGAGGAAGATATTGCAAATATTGTTCCAAAACCAGATTCAGAATGAGTAAGTTTAATATTGGTAGAGAATCCAGAAATAATACAGGTGTTGATTCCAGTGTAATCATATGCAGCAATTTCCCTAGTAGATGCAATTCCTTCAATGTTGAATAGAACTGTAGTATCAACAGGATTTACAACAAGACTTACATTTGCTGAAATTTCTTCGTCACAAGTGACTTCTACAGAGTCACAAGTATCATAATTATTATCACTGGTCCTAGTTACAAATCTAATTGATCCAGTTGTTGGATAGTCTTTAATGAGAATTGTTTCAGCAGAACCATTTACATTTACTGATCCTACTCCATTATATGCATAGGATACTGTTTCGATAACATTTCCGTCAATTGTATAAAGAACTTCGATTTCGGGAGTTTGAGCCGAATAAGCTTCTAGGGATGTTCCAGAAATACTAAAGAGTTGAGTATCTTCTGGGGTTTGTGCCGAGAATGCCTCTAGTGCGGTTTCGGAAATAGATATTGATCCAGAGCCAACAAAATTATTAGACTGCGTATATTCAGCATTTCCAGAGGTTAGATATGATCCACCACCTTCATATGAATCGGTTTCTAGTACAATTATTTCGGAAGTTTGTTGAGAAATAATTATTAATCCACCACTTTCATCTATTGGCTGTGGATATAAGTGGTCTCCTGGATTTATACCATATACTTGTATCTCTCTTGTTGAAGAGACTCCAGAAATTTCAATGAGACCGGACGCAATATATCCGGTTCTAGTGAAGCTCCAAGATTTGCCTACACCAGGACCTCCAGGATAAGCTTCCGTATCCTGTGGACTAAATCCAGTAGAAACATTAACAGTTCCAATACCTGTCCAAGGAGTTAATGGGCTATATTTTGCTGTCTTATTAATTTGATCAAATAAGAAGGTGCCAATTCCGGCTCCAGGAACTTTATCGTTTAGTGGATATACATTTGAATAAGTTCTTGCATCACGAGTATTACCTTCACTGTCCGGTGTAAATCCGACTCCTCTACGGAACTGAATACCAGTTGTTCCAATACCAATATTTTTCTCAATACCATAGTGTGGAGTAAAATCAATATTTGGATGTACAAGTTCTCCAGAAATACTAAAGAGTTGAGTATTTTCTGGTGGATTTGAAGTTATAGATTCTGTAGCAATTCCAGAAATACTGAAGAGTTGAGTATCTTCTGGTGTCTGTGCAGAGAATGCCTCTAATGCAGTTCCCGAAACAAGTATAGTTTCTATGCCAACATAAGAATCTACATCCTTTTCTATAGCAATTCCAGAAATACTAAAGAGTTGAGTAGACTCATCAGCATCTTCTACGAATTTTTCAACTAATGTTCCCGAAATACTAAAGAGTTGAGTATCTTCTGGTGTTTGTGCAGAGAATGACTCTAGTCCAGTTTCGGAAATAGATATAGTTCCTATGCCAACATAAGAATCTACATCCGCCTCGATTAAGGAAGATGAAAGAATTAAAGCACCAGAAGTTAAATAATCCTTTCCATATACCTGAAGTTCGAAGTTAGAAGAAATTCCAGATAAAGTATAGATTGGAAGATCGCCAATATATCCGGTTATAGTGAAGCTCCAAGATTTGCCTACACCAGGACCTCCAGGATAAGCTTCTGTATCCTGTGGACTAAATCCATTTACAACATTAATCTGTCCAAATGGATATATTGGACCACTTATTTGAGTATTGGTCTGTTGATCAACAATAAATCCAAAAGATTCAGTTGATTCTGTATATGAAAGATCACCATAATCTTCCGAAGGTAGTGTTAATCCATCTAAAATAGATCCTGTATTAACAATTACATACTCTATAAAGTCATATTCATCATATACATAAGTTCTACTTTCAAGTTTTTCACCAATACCAAATAAAGTTCCAGTTGCTTCATATGATGGGGAGAACCTCAAAATACTCAAACCATCTAATTTTATTCCAGTTGTTCCAATACCAATATTTTTCTCAATACCATAGTGTGGAGTATAATCTACAAATGGATATATAATCGAAGTATTGGTAATTACAATATTACCACCACTCTTATCTATTGGTTGTGGATATAGGTGGTCTCCTGGATTTATACCATATACTTGTATCTCTCTTGTTGAAGAGACTCCAGAAATACTAAACAGTTGAGTATCTTCTGGCGTTTGTGCGGAATATGCCTCTAGTGCAGTTGCTGAAATAGATATAGTTCCTATACCAACATAAGAATCTACATCTGCTTCGATTAGGGAACTGGAAATTGTTAGGGTTCCAATTCCAATAATATTTGCAAACAATGGCACTCTTGCCACGCCAGAAATATTAAAGAGTTGAGTGTTAGCCGGAATTCCTGCTGAGAATGACTCTTCAGCGGATCCAGATAATGTTGAAGATCCATATGGGAATATTGGAGCACTTGACCCCGGATTACCAGCGATTTGTCCGTAATCTTGATTATCTGGAACAAAATGTGGAGAGCTTATTTGTCCAAAATCATCGTAATCGACAATGGAACCGGTTAATGATGATCCATAATCTTCTACAGGTCTAATAGAAGATTCATTAAAACTGAATGTTCTACTTATATTTGCTTCCGTTATAGCCTCGCCATTCCATGCAAGTCGTACTGTACCGGAAGTTAAGTAAGCACATACGGATCTTTCTAATCCATTTTCAATTTCAAATAATGTTCCGTTACCAGACCAAACAAAGGAAACATTATCAATAACTACAGAAGATATTGTTGCGGATCCTGAAGATACATATGAATATGTAGAATTAATTGTACCTCCAGGTGCAGAAAGACTACTAATAGTTCCCATAGAATACTGTGATACGTTATTAGCAATAGCGTACCAGTTTTCGGATGAAGTAGGTGTTGATGTTATTAATTGATAATCGTCGCTACCAGTCGGAGAAGAAATAATAGCTCCAAAATCTTCTTCCGAATATATATCGGCCGTGGTTATGTCATAGACATAAACATTACTCATCTTCCATCTCTACAGAATCTTGTTGAATGATTATTAAAAAAGGGGATCGCTATAATAAAGCAACCCCCCTCAACATGAATCAAAATATTTATTTTTTTTTTATATAATAAAATTAGTCTAGAGCCACATTAAGAGTGATCTTAATTTGATCTCCGTTATTTTGAATAGTGTAAGGACCGTTTGTGAATCTCTCGGCATACATAACAGAACTAAAGAGAGTTGCGGTATTAAGGCCAACAACAGTGTTCAAAGTTGGATTGAGTGCAGGAGTTGTAAAGAACTCGTTAGCATTAGGTACGGAGAAAACAGTATAGGTGTTTGAATTTAGTTGTGTGTTACCAGCACCAGCTGCAATATAAAGAACATCTCCAGCTACAAGTTGGTGACCACTTCTTACTATTTTAGAATAATTAAATTCAACACTTGGGTCGGTCGCAACTTGAATATTGTCAATGAGTGGTTTATCCAAATATACAACCTTGAGAGCTCTATCAATTCCAATAACTTTTGTTCCAGTTTGAATTCCAAGATTACCACCCACAACCATTCCGAGTGTTAAGTCATCAACACTTTGATCTGGGTCAACAGTAATATATTGATTTCCAATAACTCCAATGACTGGATCGGTGTTATTTCCTTTTGTTACTGTAGTTCCGATTCCAACAGTGGCTCCATGTATAACGCCTTGTACTGCGATTGGCATATTATTTGCACGAGTCACATAGTAACCATAAATGTCACCTGCGTCTCCAGTAAATGTAAAGGTTTGTTCTGGATATGTTGCAGTAGTTCCGGAACCTACTTGATTAATTCTCCAACGAGATCCATTGAGAAGAATTCCGGTTTGTGATGTATATGTCTGATCATTTCTATTATTTACACAATATGGATAACCCGTATATGGAGCAAATCCATAAGCATTGGTATTTCCAATTCCATATGGTTCAAAATACTTAGTTTCACTAGGAACATCCGACTCAGCTGGAGTGGTGTTACTTGTAAAAAGTTTTAAAACTAGGTTTCTGGGAGACTGGTCAGCAAGACTTGCAGTGTGGTTGTTGTTTGCAACCAAGTATCTGAGTGACTCAAGTTCTCCAATATTTGGAACTAATAGTGCCATTTAAACGACTCCCCGACAGGTTATGATTGTTAATAACTATCTTTATTTATAATTTTAATTTTAAAGAGCTAATTTTAAAGAGATCAAAAATCTCTTTATGTTCGTAACGCTCACTACATCAAAAGTTAATATATCATTTGCAGTAATAGTTTTATCCCATGATACTAAATTATCGTCTCGTATTTTTCTACTATTTGTCATGATAATATTCGACGGATGAATAGAAGAAAATGTTGGAAAATTTGTGTAATTTGATTTTTTAATACTTAAATTCAAATCTCCTTGTTGATCTGACAAAATAACCACTGACTGCAAAATTCCAGTAACATCAAGAGTTACGGATCCTTTGTTTCCAGGAAGCATATTTATTGATCCGCTATCAACTATGTAATTGATAGTTCTTGTTAGATCTGCGGTTGTTGCAAGAGCAATAATAAAAACATCATCATTAACAACTGGTGCGGCCGTAAAAATTATGTAAGCACCGGCTGTTGTATAATCTTCACCTGGCTCCATAACTAGACCATTTTTAACAACAATTAATTGTTGATCATTTATTGGATCATAAAAATTTCCTTGACTCTTTAAAGCAAAAGTTTGACCAACTCCAGTAAACTGACCATTAATAACATCTAAAATAATATTTCCATATTGAATAGACTTAGTAGGCATTTCATAATCGATACCAATTCGATATGGACTGGGCTCATTTATGGTTACTGCGTAATTAGTCATTATGTTACTCCTGGAGTTACTAAAACATTTCCTTGAACTGCTCTTGTTCTATACTGATTTGGTGAAATTAAAATAACATCATATACATAACGGCCGCCCTCCATAGAATCTGTCGCAGTATAACCCATTGACACTGAAATTCTTCCATTTAACCTATCTTCAAAAAATAATTGAAGTGGGTATGCAGTGGAAGAAGAGGGATGTTTTCTTATCGAAGAAATTCCAGTATAACCAGTTAAATTTAATGGATTATTAAATTGATTTCTGATTGTAAAACTGGCTTGAAAATTAGCCCCCTGTTCAAGAACTAAATTTACATTCCTGGCCGCCATTATGGGAATCCGTTTTTAAGTATTTATGATTAAGCATCTAATTTAGATAAAATTAATTTCATCATATCTTTAATTTCATTCACATCATCTTTCAGTTGATCAATTTCATTAATTTTTTCGTTTATTTTATTCATATGAGTTAATTCATTTATTTTTTTAGCTTTCACTTCCAAATATTGTTGATAATCAGAATCAGAACAATTTAAAATTGCATCAGTACTTTTGTCTCTGTAAAGTCCTTTATTATTTTCTACGGGTACTAACATATAATTTAGATACTAGAAATAACTCTAAAATCTCTAATTTTAGGAACAAATGCGGAATTCGTTCCTGACATTAGAATTTTTATTTGGAATCCATTAAACTGTGGTAAGTTGGAAGCTGTAAATTCATATGATTTAAAATCGTCTTCTAATGTCGAATGAGTTACATTTTTATCTGGTCTTCCATTATTCTTAGAACGATCCTTTACTTGTAAATTAGCATCTAAGTTGTCATATCCAGGGAATAGTTCCCATAATTGAGTTGTTGCAGGAGCATCAGATCTAAAAATTCTATAACATACTCTAATATCACTAGTAGAGTGTCTGAATGCATCAAAAAATACTTTTAGATTATCAGCATTTTTTTCCAAGATAACAACATTACTTAAATAAGTTGCAGCTGTTGGATCGTTAGTTAAAGAATTAACTCTAGGATCATTAGCATAATCCTTAACTTTAGAGTTAATTCTATTAGCAATGGTTATCAAATTCACTCTGTCCAAATCAATCATTGGAGAAACTTTTTCATCTTCCGATGACATAGTAAGCTCCATGGTAAAAGATTTTTTACCCGGGAAGTTTGATAGATATGTATCTTCATTTATCTGTGAACAAATAATTCTTGGAGAACCAAATTCATTATTTGAGTTCAAAGTTACATCTACAAATCCTTGATCTAAGAAAGAAGTTAATGTACTATCTGGAGAAGATCCACTAAAAGTTCTTGCCTTTGCAGATATATTTGTCTTTTGCGGAGTCATTATTGCAAAGTTAGGTCTAATAATATTAAACGGTATATTTTGACTTGCTTTAGGTCCTTTTGGAGATCCCAGTAAAGGAACCGTATCATATGATCCACAAGATTTATCATCTTTAAAGAATAATGCTGGATAACCAAGAGCGTTTCCTGGAGTTCTATCCAAACCTCTACTATTCATTCCAACTTGAATATAATAGTAATCTAAGTCGGTGGGATATTTTGTCAAATTCGTATCAGAGAAGTTATGAATTTTATTGATTCTTCTCAAAGATACTCCATTCAATTCATATTTAAATACGGGAAATTCAAGTCCATAACTTCCTGAAACTGTGTTATCTATATTTCTAGTTATTCCTGTTAAACTATTAGTTGAAGTTACAACTCCAGTATATGATATAACTTCACTATCAATCAAAATATATCCGAGATTTATAGAAGAAACCGGAAGATTCTCAAAACTTGTAAATATTCCAACAGAACTTACAATGATATCACTAGTAGAGGTTGAATCGTATGTTGCTTTTAGTGTTTGTGGTCTTAAATCGGGCTCTATTCCAGAAAGAATCACTTTATCAACCAAAGAATACATTCCATGATTATTGTGACTAACTTTAAAGTGTAGTCCGTCTGTTAGATCTAATACTGTTGTTACAGTAGCACCAGAAAGAACATTAGTTCCCGCCGAACCAACATAGAATAAACTATCAACTGAATTCTGATTTGGTGTCCCTTGTACTTCATCTACAAGTAAAGAATTGAATGCAGAAATCACTCCAACCGTATTTGGAATAGTAAGTATTAAATTGTTTCCAAGGTTATCTGTTTGAGAATAATTTACCTCTAATGTATCTCCAATAGCATATCCAGTGCCACCAATTGAAACTGTAGCTGCAATTGCTACTCCACTTTGAACACTTAAATTGACTTTCGCACCAAATCCTTTACCAGTTAAAGTTACTAAATTTATATTAGAATATGTTTTAAATGTAGATGTAAATCCAAGACCAGCAGCAGTTACTGTTAATGTGCTGCCAATTCCTACTGAACCTACAATGCTTTTCAAAGTTGATTTAAATCTAGAATTATTTTGTTGCAATATTGGACTTCCTGGGGTCAACCCAGTAACTTCTGCAGAAGTCAAACTTTTTCCTAGTCCAATCAAAGTTGACTTAGAAATACAATCTAGAGGATTTGGTCTTAAAGTTACAACTTGATTATTACCAATATCTAATTTTGGATTATAGAATCTTGTTGTACTAGATCCAGTAACAAATTTTGCTCTGTATAAAACTAATTTTAAATCTTCCAATTGACTTGGATCCCAGGTAGCGCCATTCTGAGATTTAAATAAAGAGCCCAACAATGGTTGTTGTGATACAACGATCTTCTGTGATTCAGGTAAATTTAATGTGGTGACATCTTCTTCACCCATTCTAGAAATCCATACTGTATATTCATTAGATGCAGATAGTAAAACTACAGAATATGAATTTCCAGTTTCAAGATAAACTGGAGATGGGAAAGTGAATGTGGTGGGAGTTTTACCATCTAAAGATACATTCACTTGACTTGGGTCTAGAACTACTTCACCAAAGGGAATAATTGTCGTTGTGGGCAAACCAGTTTGCATAGTTCTGATTTGCATAGTAACGGGTAAATTATTAGTATCTTTAGTTCTAAAGAATATTTCACACTTTGTGATAAATACACCATTTTCATCTGGAACTTCAAAAGATTGTGCAAGTGGATCTACCCATCTTGTCTGAGAAACAGTTCTATTAACAAAAGAAGTTCCGGCTTGAAGTGTTGTTTGTTGACTAGTCAAAGTTCGTTCTTCACTTCTACTTAATCTTTCTACATTTGCATTTCTAGTTCTTAAAGTAACTTCTTCAGTATTGTTTAATAGACCAGACGATGTAAATTTAGTATCGGCTGTGCTATCAGTTGCACCAACAATTGTAGTATTAGTAGAACTAGTTGTAAGTGTAAATGTTTTTGTTCCGGTTTCAAATGCAGGTGTAGATTGTAATTTCGAATCAGGAATATGTAAAGATCCAATCAAAGTACCAGATGAATCCGTAATTAATCTTATATTTGTGACTGTAGCAACTGCTTTGGAAACTTCTCCTCTTAGTTGCATATTTTGAACAACATATCCATAAAATCCAGAAGCAGATTGCAATTCTAAAGAAGCCGTATCAACATTTAATATCGTTGATGTTGTTGAATAAGATGTGGGTATTGTTTGAAGTGGAGAATATGGATTATTAGTAAAAACTTGAGATGCTTGATTATATGGACCATATTTGTGGTTAGGAGACGCCAATCTAAATTTGATAGAGGCAGTCCCTAATGTTCCAGTTACAGTCTCACCAACATTAAATGTGCCACTTACCATTTGAATTTCAATCAATTTAGGCATGGCATATTTTGCCATATCAACATTATCAAAAAATGCATACATCCTTGTCGTTGGTTTTAATCTTCTCGCAATAAACTCTATATTTCTTGTACGCATCCTATGAATGACTTCAGTTGATATAACAAATGTACCTAAATTTACTGTATCAAACCTTTCAGATACTTTATATTGAATACCCTGCCTTGCTTGTTTTGTAGTAGTTAATGTGGTTACATTAGCAAAATTAGTATATTGATCTCTGTAGTTTATGGTAGTAGTTTCAGGAATTCCTCTACCTTTTTGGAATCCTCCCCTATGGCTACTTCTGGAAATTTCTTGAGTGCCAACATATATGCTACCCATATTTTGTCTGGCAATTTCTTGAGTGCCAGTCCATGTAGTTTCCCAAGATCCCCAATCTATGGGAGATAATCCAGTATTTGTATCAACACCAAGTTGTTGTATTGTAGTTGAATAATTACCTTCTTGATCAACAGTTCTCTTTGTGCCTTTAGTTTCAATCCAAGTATCCGTAGCTGGATTTAATTCAATTGCACCAATCCAATTAACAACATGGAATGGATTTACATTTTCAGCTCTGGTAGCGAAATTATTTCTAAGGAATACAACATCAGTATATTTTAAACAAACAACATCACCAACTTTAACTGTATTTGGATTTCCTAAATCTGATACAAATCTTAAGTCTGCATCTGGATTTGAAATATTAGATGCTCCTATTACTGCTTCAGAACCTAATAGAAGATCTACTGAAGTTGTGTAATGCTGTGCTCTTAATAAACCATCTCGTGTGTCAATACTACATTTATGTTGTGGATCACCTAAAGCTCCACTACGTACAGATTTAAAATTATCTACAAGGAATCCACACTTAAATCTATCTAACTGGGTTTGAGAATCTCTTAATGTTAAATTTTTAGTATCTGTTTCTAAGAGAGAAAGTGATGTATAATATTCGATATTTCTTATTCTATCTTCGAGTCTTGCAATATCTTGCATTCTATATCTCTTATGCGGAGATAATTGCACTGTTACATCTCCAATATTATAAACATAGGGTTTCATTGTAATTGTAGCTACTTCTAAAGCGTTTTCAATTAAAACAGGAGAAATTGGAGCTAATGCTGGAACTCCTTTAGATATGAAAAATTCACCAAATCTATTAAGATATAGTTTATCTGTTCTTGCAAGATAATAAGAATAACTTAAGAATAAATCTTTATCTTTAGCAAAATTATATAGGCTAGAATTAGTTGCAGGTATAAATTTTCTAGCCTCAAATTCAAATGGAGAATATGGAGTTAAGTTACTATTATAAGGACTAACTCTTGGTCTTAAGTCAATAATGTCACTGGCTCTATAAAAAGAAATTGATGGTAATTCGGACGAATATCTTTCACTATCGTATGAATTAACCGTAGTTAAATCGCCATCATCATTTGCATCTATGTAATAATGGCTAAATACAATTTTTAATTTTTTTGTTGGAGCGGTAACACCATCTTTTCTTTTTAATGATGAAAAATCTGCTATTTCAAGAGTTTGTCCACTGTCAAAAATAAAATCTGATACTATATTTCGATCTCCTTCTATTAATAAACTTACCTTTGCTGTAATATTTGATTCACTAAAAACAATTTTTTCATCTTTAACGAAGGTATTTTCATTAATATAAACGAATCCAAATTGATTTGTTCCGTTAGTTTCAATAAACATCGCCAAAGCACGACTTATTTCACCATAAACAATTTCACCTTTTATTGCATTTAAAATATTAGCATTTAAATCAACAACTTCTAATTTTGGTAAATCTGGAGCATTCGCATCTGAAGATTCAAAAATTGCAGAAACAAAAATTACATCGGGAACATTTAATGAAATTCGCTCATCTTGTACTCTTGTTCCATAATAAGGACCAAATGTTAAACCATCATTAAGAGTTGTACTGCCTATTCCCGATTTAGTTGTATTTGATTTTGTAATGTCTAATATTGCACATCTATTATAGATTTTTTTTCTTGCTTTTAATCTTCTTTTTCTTAAAGTTGCTGTTAATGTAGCGGAGCCATTTTGAGACAAATTAACTAAAGTTAAAGTTCTAGCAGCAGTAATTGTAAATTTATTTGCAGTCAGTGGTTCTACAACTCCATTACTATAAACTAATGTATAATCCTCCTCATCAAAGGGTTCTAAACTAACATTAGTATCACTTTCTAGAGTTGCTGTCAAACCATTTGATGCAACAGTTACCGAATATGACTTTCTAAAAACTATCTGTCCATCTGATATATCGACATTCGAAATATTTGTGTTTTCTAGTTCTGCAAAAAAGTATGAATCTCTGGGGTTTAATAATGTAGAAACTCCTTTCAATATATCATTGATAGTTGTTGAGCTTGCTGGTAATGCACCGGCATTAACACCTGCAACATTAGGAGTGGCTTCAATTTGAATAGATCTGGCAGAAGCATTTACTAATACTACTCTGTTATATGTTGGTAATGTTTCACCTGCCTTTGTATAGACAAAAATATCTCCTGTATTGATGCCAACTCCAAATGTAGAACTAGCGGATGTTACAGTGCTTATACCACCAGAAGCGGCAGAAATAGTAAAACTAGTGCCTTGAGGTGCAATGGGTATTGGAGTGGATATTACAGTGTCTGCAGTAAATGTTGTTGTAGCTCCATTAAATCCAACTATTTGTCTTATATCACTTAAATTATAATCTCTAACAGCAGTTATTGTTCTAGAAATATCTTGTCCATCAACTTTTAATTGTTCACCATTTGAAAAACTTCCAGAAACTTGATATAACACCAATTGATTAGAGTTTGAAGCATTTATAGCTAAAAATCCAGATGCAGAACTATTTTTTCCTTCAATGAATGCTGGTCTAGATAAAGTTATTGTAGCATTTAATTGCAAATATGTATATGTTTGTATATCATAGGATGAACTATCGAAAACACTAGCAGCATTTGAATACCCAGCATTTTTTAATTTCAAATCGTAAAGTCTAGCGACGCCTATGGGGATTCCAGAAGCAACACCTGGAGTTGCTGTTCTTTTTGAATACAAAGATACTTGACTTGTTGTTCCAAATCCTACAGGAACTGCTCCATAAACATTATTAAGTTCTACCAAATTACCCAAAGTAAATGGAACAGTGGTATCTTTTACCGACTCCGTAGTTCTGGGTTTTTCTAAATCCGCATTTACAGTTATTTGGGTTTCAACTTCATACCCTCTAACATATGCTTTTCCGGGAGAAATCTGTAAAGTTAATAAATTATTTGAAGGAGTATTTCCTTGTTTTGTTAGTTGATTCGGATTATAAACTCCATTGTTTCCCTGTGCATTATTTAAGGATTCTTTAGCAACTACAGTAAAAGGTTTTACATAATAATCTCCTGATTCATCATTTGTTCTTCTTGCTAATTCATCATTTACTAAAGAAATTGGATCTTGTTTTTTTGGGACTTTTTTAATTTCTCCATTTTCAATCCTTAATAATTCCACAAAATTTTCGTCATTAAAATCATCTAATGATTTTTTTATTAAACTAGCAACAATTCTAAGTCTATCAGCCCCAGGAGCAGCAAAATTAGAAAATCCTCGTGCGTTATCAAATAAATCTACATTTACTTGAGAAGGTACAGCAATATCCTCGAAAATAGATAATCCGACACGATATGATGGAAGGTTGCTGTATTGATCTAATATTACGGTTTGTGGAAAAACATCTACAAAAAATCCTCTTATAAAATAAACACCTTCTTCAATCTTAATTGCAGACCCTGTAGCTGTGGAACCAGAAATAACTGTTGTAGCAAATGAAGAATCTAATCTAATAACTCCTGTACCATAGTTTATGTTTTCTAATACTAATAAATTTTCACCATCTACAAATTTCTTAGCTGTAAAATTTGTATCACTAGAACTTTGATATTTTATATACAAGGTATTATTATTATTTTCAGATTTTTCAGCGCTGATATAGGTTTCAATTTTGGCATAAACTCCGCTAGTTTCACCTTTTATTCTTTTATCTTTTAATTTATCAAGATATACAGATACAGGAAGCCCTAAGTGAGTTGGGTCTATTTGAACACAAGTATATTCGGAATCATACGCTACATTTCCTGGTATTACTACTTGTCCTTCTTTGAAAAAATGTTTTCCAAATTTTTCAACTTGATTTTGTAATATTGATTGAAGTGTTGTTAACTCTCTTGCTTGAATTGGAGTTCCTGGTTTGAATAAAACTCTTTGATAATTTTTTGTTACATCAAAATCATCAAAGTATGGAGATGTATTTAAATTAGTATTTTGTGCCATTTTTTACTAGAACTCCAATACAATTTTGATATCTTCTTTTTGATTGGCAGATCTTGGGATAGGTTGTCTATTGTCCAAGTAAATGATATCTCCAGATTTTTTATTATATTCAGCTGAAGAAATACCAGCAACAAACTGTTGTCCCAACTGATATATTCTATTATTTATCGTAGTAGTTACCCCGCTAAAAGATGAATTAATTGTTAATGTTGGTCCAACAATTACAGAACAAGTAATTGTTGTTCCATACCCAATATCCGGATTTGAAGTAAATGGAATAATTTTAAATCCAGTTTCACTTGAAGCTAGTCCTGTTGGTTGATAATATTTCAATACTCCAGTTATTGGATCCCAGGAAGCTACAAATCCTATCGCTGTTGATCCAAATCCAACAGTCTGTTTTATAACTGCATCTACAGCGTATGTTGTATTAGTAGTAACTCCGCTTAATTTTAAAGCATTTAATCCACTAACCACTGAAGTATCTAAAATTTGAACATCACTTCCTGAAATAGTAGGATTTTTTAGTATCCCAACTCTAGCAAAATCATTTCCTAAAATAATATCAGGATTACTATCTAAGGTTTCATATCTAGAGTAAAGTAAAACCTTATAAGCACCAAGTTCTCTATAAATATCGTACCCATGACCACCCTTTGGTGGAATAATAACATTAAAAGAAGCTATAGAAGTCGTACCAATTCCAGTGTTACTTAACTGTTTTAATGGACCAGTTACCTCGGATCCAGGCGCGCCAGGATAAAATTGTATTGTTCCATAGGTATAATTTTTTCCACCATCAGTAACAAATACTTCAGATACTTTACCAAAAGAATCAATTGTAATTGTTGCTTTACCTCCAGTTCCATCTCCCAATATGGGTACATTTGAAAAAGATGTTGAAATTGGTTGATAATTCGTTCCTCTGCTATTAATTATAACAACTTCTATTTTACCATCAACAGAATTGGTTTTTGTAGAAATTGATTCACCCGTACTCCCCCAGTTTTCGGGAACAGGTATATATTCAATAGAATCAAACTTAACGATTTCAGAAGGTTTAATCGTATATAAGTATTTCCAAATATATCCATCACCACTAGCTCCTGCAGCTCTTGGTTCTAAATCAATAAATGTAGGTTGGTCAAAAGATGGCCTACCTTTTGGATTTTCGGGATCAGTTCCGTTTTGTAGGCAAATATATACTCTCAAATCTTCATTTATAACATAAAAATTTGATTCATATAAACCAGTTTGAGATGTAACTGGAGTAACATTATAAACATTATAGTCATGTCTGTACATTTCAAAAGTGTTTCCTGCTACCCAGGTAACTTTTCTGACGAGTCTTCGTACATCCTGACTTGTGATTTGTTTTAATGATATGATACTTTCTTTAACTACATATTCCTCTTTAAATCCATCTACAGGAGATGGAGTATTAGCAATCCAATTTGAAGAGCCGCCAGCGGCAGGACTAGTACTATTTGGTAGCCCTATAAAAGTGTAATACTTATTTGATGTGTCGCCCACACCAGAAACACTTTTTACAAAGTTTTCAGCATTTAAAACTCTAAATTGATCCGATATTATAGCGGGCATTTTAAAATATACTTTTTTTTATTTAGTTACCTTTTACTTACTTATAATATTTCTGGTTCTTATGACTTTTGGCGAAGTAGATAGTCCAGAACTTCCATTATCAGTAAGAGCTGTGAAGGTTTGAGGATTTCCTAAAACTCTATTTTGGTAGTCGTATATTTTGCCCCAACTATATCTTCCATAGAAATTATTTGTTCCAATTCCAGTATTATTTGATCCTCTACTGTAAACTTTTACATAATTATCAACCATGGGAGCAAAGTTGCATGTTACTGTTACTATACCAACTGATGGTGTCGTTATATCTTCAACAATATAAACACCGTCTAGGAAAGATTTTGCTATTCCAATTTTAGAATTTGGATAATTACTCATACCACCAAGAAGGGTTGTAATTCCAACTAAGTCACCACCAGTTTGAACATTACTATCAGTTATTACAAAATAATCTCCTTTTGATAGTTGGCTATTAACAATACCAAAAGCATTCAGTGCAGAATACCCTACACCTAAAGTACTATTATCATATTGTTCGGATTTTAAAGTGAAAGAAATTTTTGGAGATGTGGTTCCTATACCAGGAGTTCCTGCGATATATGTAATAATTCCCACAATTATTCCATGATCTCCTACAGCTTTAAATGACTTAACGAATTCAGTTTTATATGTGTCACTCTCTATTAAAACTGGTGGCGAACTGCCAAAGCCATATCCAAATCCAGGATTAACTATTTGGATAGATGTTACACTCCCGTTATTTGTAGTAGCAGTTGCAGTTGCAGAATTGTAAACCGGATCTGCATACATTATAGTAGATCCAGTTCCAACAAGAACATATCTCCCATCTGATCCAATATTATTTGTAAATATTAAATCATTGACATTTTTTGATTGTAGTGTACTTCTGTAAACCCAATTTGTCAAATTAAAGGAATAATACAATTGTCCCGAAGACGTCACTGCTACATAGAAACCATAATTATAATATATGTTTACTAGATTTTCGGCTCCAAGATTATTTGAAATAAGTTGATAGTTATCTCTATTAATTGATTTTAAAATTATTCCTTGATTTCCAACTATAATAAAGTCTCCATTAACATAGATTATTTTATTTAAATTATTGGTTACTGGAGATGTAGTGTTTTCCCATATTGTTCCAGTATCAGAAGTTCGAATTGTACCATTATTACCAACCGCAACAAAATAAGTATTACCAAATACAACACTATTAAAATCGGACAATGTTTCGGAATATCTACTAACAAAACTACTTGTACTTATACCATTGCCAATAAAAATAGATCCACCAGCTCCAACAGCAACCCAAGTATTAACAGAATTAGAATATACTATTTGATTGAATGTTCCGGTATATGCACTACCCACTCTACCTACAGCTCCTATACCTAAAACAATAATATCTTCTTCTAATGGAATTTTAGTCCAACTAGAAATAACAGATCCGCTATCTGTAGCTCTTATGATTTTGCCTGCAGTTCCAGCAGCGACTAATAAATTACTTGTACCAACACCGACCACTTGAATTGAATTAAAATTGGAGGTTTGGCTAAATCCAACTGTATCGACTTGCCAAGATATTCCATCAGAACTTGTAGCAAAGACTGAACTACTTCCGATAGCAACAAATTTATCTTTATATTGTATAGATTTAAAATCATATGATGTAGTTACCCCTGTTGCAAATTTCCAATTAAAAATAGGATCTTTTAATTTAATAGCAGATTTTGAAATAACTACTTTTGGTGATTGTGTATTTGCATAACCAACTCCGCCATTTGTTACAACCACAGAAGAAATCGTAGACGAAGAGGAAACTACAGCTTGACCCAAAGCAGAAGTAATAGATTTATCTTCAAATATGAAAAGATCTCTAATATCTTCAGCGAGTTGATCTAAATCCGAAAATAAAGGATACGCATTATCAACATATATCGCCGAATCTTGTGGTGAAATAGTTTTAATAACGGTTGCAGATGGTCTTATATTACTTTGGAAACTTGGTCTTGATTTAGAGTACAATGTGCCACTGATTACGGTGTCACTGATTTGTTTTTGCCAGGTAAGAGGTCTAATTTTTGTTGGATCAGTTATTATCCCAACAGAATAATAATTAAAAGTTTCTAATTGGTCAGAAGCCGTTATTTTTTTAACAACACGATCAAATTGAGAAATATCAAAAGGATCTTCTGGATTTTCCTGAATTATTACTTTATCTCCGGGTTTAATTGTTGGTGGTGGTACAATCAACTCAACATCATTAGATGACCCTCTGTAGTACAGAATAAAACATTTTGATCCTGGTTTAGGCGCCTCGGTAAATATGACTCTACTTCCAGAGAATTTGTACGATGAATTTGGAACCTGTAGTACATCGTTTATGTATATAAAAATATTATTTGTTACATCTAAGTTTGTTCCGACAGGAACTCTCAATCCAAGAACTTGTTTTACCCCATTTATAGTTGTAGAAAGAGTAAACTTTTTCCTAAATCCATTAAAGAATTGAGAAATATCATCAAATTTTATAAATTGACCAGGATAGAAACCAGAAAAACTATCTGTTTCAACTTCTTCGACCGTTAATATAAATGGTTGATATTGTTTAAAGGATACTATACCACCTTGAACATAATAATGTGGTATACTTGAAATAGAACCAGCTTGTATAGTAAATGTGTTTGTAGATGCAACGGAAATAACTCCAAATTCATAAGCTCCATCACCACTAGACTCAGTGTATCTGAGAATTCTTTGCATAGTTGGAACTTTTTTAGTTATTCCACCACTGACATAATTATGAACAATTGTAGAAATGCCTGCATTAAATGTAAAGGTGTTTGTAGTTATACCTGTAACAGTAAATGTGGCCCCATAAATGGAAGACCCTGGATATGGATATATCGTTGATGTAATACCAGCTTGCGCTGTTCCACCCGAAACATAAGTATGGGCAATACTAGAAATACCAACATTAATGGTAAATTTAGTATTACTTATTATAGAATTAACTTTAAAAATGTCCCAATTACTCAATGTATTTGAGCTAGATCCTGGATACGGGAATATTGTAGATGTAATACCAGATCCACTGGGACAAGTAAGAGCGATTCCAGCTAACTTGATTTGTTTTCCTTTAATAGCTAAGTGATTACTTGCGGTAGTGATTGTTGCTATTCCAGATACTTTATCATAAACAAGATTCGTAATATTTACAATTGGATTTTGAACATATCCAGGACAGGTAAGAGAAAGACCTGCCAAAGTAACTTTATCTCCAATTAGGTAACCATGATTAGTTGAAGTAGTCGCTGTTGCAATACCAGTTGTATTAGTATATTTAAATGTAGTAATTCCTATTTCTGGCCAACCAACAAATACATGTGGAATTGTAGAAATTCCAGAATTTATTGTAAAACTTGTGGATCCTAAAGATGTAAGAACTGGGAATACTTTTCCATAAGTACTTGTGCCATCGGGGAATATTGTAGTTGTTACACCCGATTGAGCTGTCCCGCCAGAAACATAAGTATGTGCAATACTAGAAACTCCCGCGTTAATTGTGAATTGTGTATTACTTAAAACTGAGTTGACTTTAAATACATCAAATGTCCCACTTACAGCGTTTGGACTTGATCCTGGGTATGGATATATTGTTGATGTAATACCAACTGTTGCTGTACCACCTGAACTATAAGTGTGTGCAACAGTAGAAATCCCTGCATAAAATACAATCGTCGCACCAGAAGTACCTGCAAGAACCCGGAACACATTAAAAGTTCCCCCAAGGGTATTTGGACTACTATTTGGATAAGAATTGCCCAAGGTCCCTATACCAGCTGAATATGGAAACTTGGTGGTTGAATACCCGATAGCTTCTGATGGGCAAGAAAGAATGATATCAGCAAGTTGAACATATTCGCCGGGTATTAATCCATGATTTGCGTTAAGTGTAATGGTTGTTATGCCGGTAGAATTAGTATAAACAAAATTGGTAATATTATAAGTTGCAATTCCAGTTGCACTATGTGCAGCACAAGAGAATGCAATTCCAGCCAGTTTTACTTGTTTTCCTGTAACTGCACCATGATTAGAGGATGTTGTAATTGTAGCAATACCAGCTATATGATTGTAAACAACATTACTAATATTGACTGCGGCATTCGTTGTGTATGATGGACAATTAAACGGTAAATTATATAAAAATACTTCGTTGCCTGTTTGATTATATGGAACATCAGTTCTCAATAATCCATGAGGAGAATAAGTAACAATTGTAGAAACCCCAGTAACATTATCATACGAGAATGTTTTAATTCCTACTTCATCATATCCACAAGTAAATGCAATTCCAGTTAAAATTACATCATCACTTTCGTTTAAATTATGAGAATTTGATGTAGTTATCGTAGTAATTCCAGTTAAATTATTATATGTTAAATTGGAAATCGATAGTGTATCATATCTAAATGTAGTATTGGTTTTTATTCCAAGTGGTGTTAATTTATCACCAACTCTATATCCTACCCCAGGTTCATCAAATTTATAGGAAATTATACTAGATCCCAGACTAACCTCAACTGTTAATTTCGCCTTTTGACCACTTCCAGATGATCCAGAAGTATACCCAAGAGATAAATTACTATATCCTGTAGGTATTCCAATTACTACTTTTGGACTAGATTTTTCTGGTATTGTCGTATAACCAGTTCCAGCATTTACAATAACAAATCCAGTTATTGTTCCAGCTGCGCTAACTAAAGCGGTTATGCTTGCACCAAATCCAACAGTGGCTGCAATGCTGACAACTGGGGCAGATCTATATCCTGATCCACCACCAGAAACTCTAACACTACTAATAGTTCCAGTAACAGATACGGTTGCAGTTGCAGCTGCTCCAATTCTTGGAATATATCCATGACTTGTTGACACGGCAACTTTAGATATTTTTCCTGCTTTTGGAACTCCAGATAAAAATTTAAGTGTGTTTGTTCCAGATCCATCAATCGTAAAATCTTCTAATGGATTTTGCGAAACATTATTAATTGTTATTATCGGATTATTACTTATTTCAGTACTACTATTGACAGTATTAAATAAACTATTTACGGTTTGTCCTTTAGACTTTATAGTAAACTGTGTCGCAGCAATACCGGTAAAAGATAATGTCAAGTCATCAATAAGTAAATTTTTGTCTTGAGGAACACTAGGATCAAATTTTCTACTGAAAACTCTAGCATTAAAAATAGATCCGGTCAATAGTCCTACTCGACCAATTTTTCCATATGGAGCAGTATCAAAGTATATAACATCGCCGATAATATTAAAATTACCGTTTAAAACGGTAACAGATGTTCCAACGGTATGTGATGCTGCAACCGAACCAAAATATCCTCTTACAACCTCTATTTTATTTGCTGACGAAACGCCAATTGTTTTAATTGAAACTAATTCATCCGCTAAATTAATAATATCATTTTTAGCTAATGAAGAAATTCCTGATGATATAGTTAATATTGTTGTTGATGCCGTCGAAACACTAGAAGCTAAAGAAACATTTAAAGGTTTTCTGGTTAAAGCTTTTTGTATTATTCCATCAATAGTAACTAATATACTGTGATTTGGTTCTTTATATTCAAGATGATGAATAGCTGTTCCTACACCAGTAATATCTAAAAATACACTAGTAGACAATCCAGATAATTTAAATTCATTATCATTTAGTTTATATACAAAGAGAGATTTTGGTAACACTTTAGTGCCCAGTTCAAGTGGACTAAATGTTAAATTATCATTTGAATCTGTACCTCCGATATAAGTTCCAGCAACAGAAACTATAGAGGTAGATGCATATCCAGATCCACCATTTAAAACTCCAACAAAATTAATTGCTCCAGAAGAATCTCTAGAGATATCAAAAGTAGCTCCAGATGAATCATTAGAAGGAACGGAAAGATAACTTTGATTTGATTGCCCAGAAATTACGGTTGGTCCAGTTTTTGAAATTACAAATGTAAGATCATTGGTTGGAGTGGCACCACCCAAATAAGTTCCTGCAATAGAAACAGTTTGTCCCACAGAATATCCCTTACCACCTTTAGTGGGTAATATTGAAGTCGAAAGTGGTTGACCAGTAGTTGAAGAGTATGATCTGAATACTGTAAATTCAGCTGTAGATCCGGTTGTTGTTATTCCGATAACTTGAACATATGATTTAGAAGTTGGCCCAACAGGTACTAGAACCGTACCCACTCCAGTTATACTTGTCGTTATCGCAACAGAATATCCATTTTCAAGAACCGCAGTACCATTAAAATTATGAACCTGCATTAAAGTTGAAGTTATTCCTGAAACATAAGAAGTTGTAGCAATTCCAATAGGACTTCCATTAGAATAAGAATATATCAATTCTTGACCAGACTGAAAATTATGATTTGGAATTATGAATGTATCAGTGACGGAATTAATATTATTACTGGAAACTTGATGTTTAAATAACGGAGTTCCATTATTTTTTAATTTAAATGTTGTTAGTCCAACTATACCTCCACCTCTTTGTATAGATGGATATGTTATGATGCTTGGAGCTGCAGTTACTCCAATTCCAATTACTGAAGTAATAATTCCAATATAGTTACTAATTGCGCTTTGAACATCTGCACAACAATTTTCACTATAAGATAAATTGCAATTAATGTCCGGTAAAATTGTAGTATTTGAATACTGTGTTGTAGATATAAATGCTCGTTGAACTGTTCCCCCGTTTACATAATCATGAGTAATAGTAGATGGTCCCGTATTAACTCTAAATGTAACTCCATCAATAACTTCTACTTTATAAACAAATCCTTTAGGAGATAACGAAGCATTTCCATCTGGTCCTGCACCAAGACTCGGGAAAATTGCAGTGGTTATTCCACCACCAGAATTACAAGAAAGAGTTATATTTTTTAAAACAACATAATTTGTAGTCGTAGTTGAGAGTCCATGAAAAGTTGTAGTACCAACTGTGGATATACCTGTTATATTATTATAAACTAAACTATTAATACCAACTGAATTAGCAAGTTGATATGAAGTTTTAACTCCTGTATTGTTAATAATAAACTTAGTTAAATCAACAATATACTTAAATCCGGCTATCGTTTCGGTAGTTTCTCCATCCACATAATTTATTCCATCGACAGTTGACCAGTATGAAAGTGCTGCCTCAACCGTTTTATTATTTGAGTTATATTTGAGATCGTGTGAAACTGCATCAACAACCAATCCCACATCTCTTGCACAAACATCTCTATCCCAATCTGGATTGGTGGTGATTCCAGGATAGGTAGCAGTTATAAATCCTACAACTTCTTCTTGAATGAATAGTCGGTTACCATCTATCAAATCAGATGCATCAGCAAATCTATCACGCAAATCCTGTACTGAAGTCCCGTCAAATTGATTACTTATATCATCGACCTGAATAACTTTATTTGTTTTGTTTACTATGAAAGAACTCAAATCAATGCCGCCATCAAAAAATATATTTTGAGTGGATCCATCTGATAGGGTTTCTTCTTCATAAACTCTAGCAAAGTTTTGTTTATTACTAAAATTTATTACTGAATCAACATTAATAAAGGTAGATGAATCATTACCTAATAATTTTGGTCTCATATTTGTTGACTTGGAAATACCAACATTAACTTCATTTAATGTCGCTTGAGTAAATATTTCCAAATCAGAAAATTCTTTAAATCCGGAAGGATGTACTATTGATCTTACGGATTCTCTCCATATATTATATGGAACATCACTTCTAATAGAATAGGAAAATTTTTGATAGTAAAAATTATCAGAAATTCTTTGAGAATATTCATTTAAAATACCAGAAGAAAGATCTATTGAAGATCGTTTATCACGAGAGATACCTAGTGTTGCATATAAATTAAATACATCAAAATATTCAACAGTTCCATTAATTCTAGAAGTATCTCCAAAAATTTTGTCTAGGACATTTATTTCGCCAGATATATTTTTTAATCTCATTTGATTGAGTTTATTGTCCCAACCATTTTCCATTATTACTCCAGAAAACTTTGCGGAGGATATTTTTTCATTAGAAAAATAATTTACATCATCTTTCAACACCATTTCAAAAACTGGTAAATCTTTTTTATTGATGACTGAACCTAAACCAAAATCATCATCATATGTACCAAAACCACCCGTAGCAATTCCTGCCATATCATAAGTAACAGTATTATTAACAGAGCTAACTCCTACAACATCAAAAAATCGATAATCGTATGAGGATGAGTTAAAATTAGCTAACTGTGCAGTGGATGGTGTTATTCTACAATTTTCAATAAAAATTTGATCTCCTGGAGCAAATGGGAATGTATAAGCGGTTTCACCAAATCCAGAAGGTATAAATGGATTGTTTGAGGCTATACTATTTGTTAATTCTAAAGTTACTAAATTTCCAGAAATAGAAACTGAATCTATTTCATATCCATTTGAATTGTGTATTGTAAATATTTCAAGAGGATTTGATATTGAAGTAGAATTTTTAATAATATCTACAGAAACCACAGATCCTGCAGATACATTAGAGGCAAGTTCTATACCATTAGTATCGTTTCTTACTATTAATTTTGGTGCAGTATTGAGTCTTCTACCTCCAGTAACTATTCCAATATAGTTTATGGTTCGTATATCTTTTACCCCAATAATAGTTGGTACACTCAAAAACGGTGAAAGTGTAGGGTCTGTTGGATAATCAAATCCATCCTTTACTCTATCAAAAGTTTCAACTCTACCAATTGTTGGAGATATAAGCTTTACGACAGCATTTGTACCTAAGGTGCTTTTTATTCTTTTAACAATTGGTAATTTCTTGTATCCTCTACCCTCAAAATTAATTTTTAATTCTGATACTGGCCCTAAAGCATTGGTAGATGTTGTTTTATAAGAAAACTTAGTTAAATTTTGAACTAGAATTTGTTTTTCAATATCTGTTAAGTTTTTATTATTATCGAATATAAATTTTTTACTAGATGGTACAGTTGTTACTACAAATGTATCATTAAGTTTATGATTTATTATTGAAATTTTATTGTTGGATATTACATCATAATCTGTTGATATTTGTTTTTTACTTTCTTCAGAGGATCCCTGAGAGGAAAATTTGTAATATATGGGGAAATTTTGTTCTGAAAGATCTAAAATAACTTTTGCGCCCGTATTTCCAGGAATTGCAGTTCTAGTTACAAAAAATCCACTTCTTTCATTAATACGCTCAATAAAGTTTACATCATAATAAAATTGTAAATTCAAATTAAGTAAACTAGAATCAGATAAATCAAATTCTATTTTTGTAGTTCTTATGCAACTAATCTGGGGGTTAATATAATATAATTTTTGATTAGATCCACCTGTTGATGAAAAATTTATAAATTTGGATTCGAATATATCGCTTCTATGCTGACATAGTTTTATAGAATTGAAGTTGGTTTTTGAAACATAATAAATTCCATAATTTGATAGTCCATTAATTGGATTTTGTGCAATATACACAAGTTTATCGCCAGTATTAATATTTCCCGAATATGAAGAAATATCTATAGTATCATCGTTAACGGATACATTGCTGTTTGAAAATGGAATTTCTCGCATCAAAATTTTTCTATTTACAGGATCAAAAATAACTTTTATAACTTCATTATAAGTTGTAGATATATTGAATTTTATTCTATCGCCAACTTTTAAATTATGATTTGTTTTTGTTGTTACTATGCCTACACTTTTTTGTAGTGTTCCCGTTATTTTTGGATTTATAGTAGTTAAAGAGTGAGCCGCTCCTATCACTCCATAAGCTTTTTCTTGATCCCAAAATTGTAAACAATTATTAGTAGTGCCTATTCCTATCGAACTTGTAAATCCAATTGTAGATAGTCCAACATAATCTCTACCTAAATTTACAGCGTAGACTAATTGATTATCCTGTAATTTAAATGAAACTGAAGATCCTACATTATTTACAAACAAAGATGTACCCGCAATTCCAGATCCAGAGTTGTAAATTAATGGTTGACCGGTAAAAAATTTGTGGCCAGGTATGAATATACTTCTTGTTGGAATAAATCTAATTTCAAACTGCGATGTACTTCCAACTCCCACAACATTCCGAGTTGAACCGCTGGTGCCAATACCTACAGTAAATCTTGGATCAAAAAATGTCGTATAGTTTTCAAGTCTATAATTACTTGAATCATTTAATTCAACTGTAGGAACTCCTGTTAGTGGTTGTAAACCAGAATCACGGATATCACCTCCAATTGTTGCAATTTTAAATTCTTTTGGAAGTAAAAATACTGTATCAATTCCAACAGAATGAATTCCAGTATTTTGAAGTCTATTTACAAAAAATCCAGATCTTCTAATATCAACATTAGTAATTAATAAAATTTCTGTTCCTATTCCTATAAAATCATTCGATTTAAATCCATTAACATCTTTTACTTTTATAAAAGTTGATATTCCAGTTGAATTTAAATCACCAATAGATTCTAGTAATTCCGATTTTTTTTCTGCAACTTTAGCATATTTAACACCTTGTAATGAAAGTGCAGTAATTGTTGATACTCCACTAATTAAAACTGGTTGACCATTTACAACTCCATGCGGTGAACTTGTTCGTATTATAGTATCAGGTATACTAACTATGACTTCGTAGTTAGTTATTTTATCTTCGATTAAACTAAAGTTTGTAATTTCTCTACCTTGTAATTCACTTACAACCACATTTGATTGTATACCCCCAGTATCACTTATGTCTATTTCTACAGGATCATTAACTTTATAATTATCTCCAGCAGAAAATATAGATACATCTTCTATTTTACCAGAGTTTATTTCGGTTATAATAAATTCTTGTTTATATTCTTCTAGTACTTTATCTATTAAATCATAAGATGAATTAGCAGAGTTTAGATAATATGGACCAACATTTCGAGTTAAACTTGTATCAAAAATTTTGGAGTCTTGATTAAATCCAGGTAAGAAATTTTCTTTCACTGGTTTATTATAAAAATACGGACCAACTACATATGGGTATTTGGGAACAGGTTCATTTGCGGCATTAAGCTCAATTGTATTATAATATGCATATACCCCATTTGGGTATTCTGGAGTTATGGAAAATCTACCATTATGTTGATCTAAATCACCTGAACCATCAAAAATATAATCATTAATGAAAAATCCATTTTCAAACAATGGAGGTCTTTTACCTGGAGTTAAGTCAATATTCAATATATAACTGGGATTCATTCTTCTTATAAATCCACCAGTTGTTGTGTCATATGCATATGGCCCATAGATAGGGTTTCCATCATATGCATAACCCAAAATTGGAGAATGATTAAGTGTACCTGTATTTTCTTTATTATTTTGTCCTAGATTATCTGATAGTTGATATCTTAATTTTTTAGGGACATAAAAATTGATAAATTGTAATTCAAGTTCTGGATTTTTAGAAGAATACAAAACACCATCATCATCATTGTTAATAATATTTTTACTTTTGACTACTTGATTTATTTTCCATTCAGTTATATTTGTTAAAAATTTCGCATTCAATCCTCTATTCTTTAAAGTTAATATTGTAGTTTTTGAATCATACCCTACACCACCAAAAACTATATTTACAGCAAATAGTTTTCCATCCTGTACAATTGGTTCTATTTGTGCGTAACTTCCTTCGCCTGAAATTGATATTTCGGAATTTTCTCTAAAACCATTGCCTCTACCGATAATTTGAACATCAACTATTGAACCATTAATGATGATTGGCTTTAAAATAGCTTCAGATGTTATACTTGCAATTCCGGTATTCGGTCTTCTATGATAATTAACAATATTTGTACATCCATATCCAATACCCCCATCCTCAACATAAACATCTTCGATAACACCCAGTACAATTGGTTTTAGCTCTGATTTTATATTTGTAGTAGCTCCTGTTCCAGATTTTGATTCTACACGTACTTCAATAGGTGGATATCCAATAATATGAGTTCCAATTCCTAAAGAGTTGAATTTGACAAATTTATTTTTTATGTAATTTTCATCGCTTAAAGAAGTACTAACTCCAGAATTATAAAGTCTAAATTTATCATTATCTATAACTTTAACCTTGTAGTATGAAATAGATGATAATCCGCTTATCGCAGTGTTTGTAGAACTGTATATTACAACCTCTCCGTTAGAAAATCCATGATTTTTTGCAAAAATATAAGAATCAAAAGTATTAATGCCTAAAGTTCTATTATCAGCTGAAAGTATAGAAGGAACTTTTATTTTTCTATTTGAATATCCTTCTCCAGGATCTTTTACATAAATCTTTGTGAAGGTATTTTTATTTTTTAAAGTTCTTATGAAATGGAATCCAGAGGAAATTCCAATAATATCTATTTCACTTGTTTTTTGGAGAGCATCTATTCTATTATTGAATAATTTGATCTTATTATCAGTCAAAATTCCAACAAAATATGTTGAACCATTAACAATTCCTAAAATATTACTGTTATTATTTGAATCATAAATTATCTGCTCGCCGTCTTCAAAAGGAACTGTATTTAAAAACTGTATAGTATTAGCTGCTGGAATTACATTGAGGTCTGCTTTAAATCCTGCGGAAATTTGTGTATTGACAAAGTTTGATTCTAATACGCAACCTCTGCCATTTCCACCGATGATGGTAATTTTAGGTTTATCTTGATATCCATATCCAGCATTTAGTATTTTAATTTCCCTAACTGTTCCGGAAAGATTTACATGTGCTTTACATCCAGATCCAGTATCATCATTTACTACAATTGGTGGAACATCAATTAAATCGTAATCCTGCCCTTTATTAGTAACATTAATTGACGAGACTGTTCCATAGTAAATATTTTCATCGAATAAAGTTGGAGAAAGTAGTTCGACCCCATTATTCAAAAGACCCAATTCTCTGTTAAAAGTAGTTCTTTCGTTTAAATCATCAAATGCTGCCTTTATCCGATTAAAAGGAAATTTTTTTAATAACTTTTGATGTTTTATAGTTTTATCTTGATATCCACTCGTAAATAAAATATCATTAGTTATTGGTATAGTAGTTGTTATATATTTTTTTGAAAAAACATCTGATCTACTATAAGAAAATTTTAATTTATTATTATCAACTTTAGTAACAAAATAAAGTCCTGTTTGTATTCCTGATACTTGTTGAGGTTTATAATAAACTACCTCTCCACTTAAGTAATTATGATTAGTAACATTGAAAGTATCAGTCTTAGAAATTCCAGCATTAGTTGATAAAGATTTTTTATTATCTGTGGAAAAAATTGTATAATTTGGTAATCCTGATGAGGTTACATAGAAATATTCCTCTTTTGAATCAATATATGTGTTTTGAACTGATGTTGGTATCAAATTTAAATTACTAAAGTAATTACTAAAATGATTTGTTTTATAGATTTTTTTTCTTATTTTAATGGAACTTAAAATATTAAAAGATGCAGAAGTTGTTATTTGAACAAGAATTGTTTGGCTATATTTTTTGACTATATCTGAAGGAGAATACTCGATAGAAATAATATTAACTTCTAAAGTTTGTTCATTGGAATTTATTAGTAAAATTGGTTCTCCAACATAAAAATAGATTTTATCAAATAGTTGAACTCTATACGTAGTCGCATTAACTTGAGATATAACATTAATATCATGATTTGTGGGAAGATTATATATCCAACTATTAAATTCAAATCTATTAAATAAATCTCTACCAAAACTTGACAGAGATATTGTATCTCCTACTCTTAAATTTGATGTTTTGGAAAAATCAATATTATCAATAACATTAACTACTCGGAATTCAACTTTAGATGTATTTCCCAATCCGACATAACTAAATGCAAATTTAGATTCTACTAAATCTAATCCAAAATCCAAAGGTTTTGTTACATTAGTAACTCCAGTAAATTGATTAATATTTTTTCCAGAGTAATTAATTGTAATGAAATCAGAATTTTTTGGTTTTACTAAAAGTGACCCAGAATTAGCAAATCCTACAGTAGAATCAACTATAATATTATTAGAATTAACTGCAACATCTTCCAATATTCTTGTCTTACCAGAAGCTTGAAAGATTCCTGTGAAGGATGTACTATCTAAAGAAATCTCATAAAAGTTTTTATTAGATACTGGTCTATACTCAACATTAAATATGGAAGCGCTGACTGTTCCAATTCCTGCAATTTCTTGAAATAAGAAATTACCTTTAATGTCTGTTGGATTTCCGCCAGAAACTTTCTCTACAAGAATATTTTTTGTTAGAAAGTATGAGTTTGATGATGGAGTTAATGTAAACTCCTGAGGTTTGATAATTTCAATATCAGAACCATATAAAATTTTAAATAAAAGTTTATATGATTGATCAGTTCCCTTAGATGAATATAAGTCTTTGATTTTATATGATACATTTTCTATAGATAGATTTTCATAAAAATCTCTAGATTCAAATCCAGGTAAAAATTCATATTTAAATTTTTCAAAAAATTCGATTAAAAATAAATTACTTAAATTTTTAACGGATGCTCCAGATTTATGTTCTGAAGATTGGGTGGACGAAAATATTGCAAATTCTGGATTATCTAGAGCTTTTAAATTTTCAATTCCACTAAATCCTCTAATACATCCTTCAAATGAAGTATTTGTTTTTGAAGTGTATGTAATAATTTCATCATCTATTTTTAAAAGTCCGTATGTATCTGGCCAACCTCTAGTTGATGTTACATTTATTTTTTGATCAAAAGTTAAAATTTCAGAAGTTAATGTAGTTTTTTCTATTAAATCTATATTGTTAAACTTTTTACCATTTTTATAGTTAGTAATATTGGAAATAATATCAATTGATCCAGATTGATATTCTAATGACTTATAATACTGTTCAAGAAAATCTACAAGAAGAGGAGATTCATTGACTAAAAATTCTGGAATTTGAGATTCTAGGAGAGAACCAATTTTTACTCTTTTAATTTCTGACATTTTATCTTGTATACTTTCCGTTTAGATAACTAGATGTGGCCACATACTGAGTTGCAGAAGAGTTTTCACCAGAGCTTACAACATCTTCTACAATATTTACCACAGAATTTTTAACATCTAATTGTAAATACAAATCTTGTAATCCTATGATATCATTTGATTCTGGAATTGCTTGAACTTCTATAAAACCATTACTTAATTCAGATGATTTAATATTTACAACATCCAATCTAATATCACCTTTTACATAATCAATTGTTCCTGCATTATTTTTAATAATTACAGGTAAATTACTATCCAATCTAAAAAAGAATATAATTCCAGTTTTTTTATCTTCCGATGGAATATCCGACATATAGATAACATCAGAAACTCCATTAATAATAAATCCTGTTGATTTTACGGAATATCCCCCATCTCTAGTATGTATCCTGTTTCCAAAACATATTTCATAAGTTGCGAATGAATTTAATTCTGGTTTTATATCTCTTCTCATCTTCACTTTTGTAATATTAGATGTAATTGCTTTGTTGCAATCATCTATCAATCCAACAACTTTACTATATTTAAATCTTCCACCAAAACTATTAACATCTTTAGAATTACCATATTCTGTTAATGTATCAACGACTTTTGTTTTCACTGTTTGTGGACTACTTGATAAATTTGCATTATAGTAAACGGATGCATCTAACTCAATATAAAGATATGACAAATCAATAATTTCCGGTCTAATTCCGGCTATTGAATATTTTTTAATAGTGTTTAAAATTGTTTGTTTTGTAATTTCAGATAAAAATGTTCCATTTCTTGGTTTTATAGATATAAAAACTTTTCCATATTCTGGTGGATCCAATTCATCGCCACCATATGCATTTACGGACTCTACATTTGGATAAACATATGGAATAAGAGCTTTATAATCATTTGATGTTACTGCACGATATTGAGAAGCAAATACTTTTGGAGAAAAATATTTAATAGAATCTACTGATTCTATATCATCTCCACTTTCAGATTTTGATTGAGTTGTAAGTAGAGAAATACCTGAAGTAATATCAAAAAGATTATTATCTTTTAATCTACCAGAAAATGTAAAATTCGAAGCTCCATTACCAGAAGGTCCACTAGTAACAATATAACTAACTTCTATTGTGCTACCATTCGATGGTTTTTTTCCAATAATATTATCTCCAAATTTAATTTCGTATTTGGCATCTTCAACTTCTTGAACTAAAAAGAATCTAATATCTTTTCCAATACCCAATAGAGTGTCATACAAGGAATAAATTTCAGTTACAGCATCAGTTACACTAACTCGAATAGAAGTTGTATCAATATTAATATTGGGTAAAATAAATCTTTGATTAGCTTGAGATGTATCTACAATAAATGTACTTGTTAAATACTGACCTTCATATATGGGCAAATTATCAAAAATAGCTATCCCATCAGTGTTAACAGGAGTTATAACATCTTCTGGTATCGAAAAAATATAATTACCATTTACTACAGCACCAAGCGCGACCTGACCGGCTAAAAGTTTTACAGTCTTAGCGTCGGTTTGACTCATATCAACAGTAAAACTAACATTTGCTCTTGAAGATCTTTTAGATCTAGGCAAATAACCAATATTTCTTGCAAGTGAAACTACATTTTCTCTGAGAGTAGCACTTTCAAGAAACATTTCGTTAACTGCCATATTAGTATTATAAGCAGTTATGTAACTATTGTAAGCCAATAAATCTATTAAAACCGAAAAGTTAGATCCTTCAAAATCAAAATCTGTGAAATTCTGATTTACACGCAGATAATCTTTGATCTGAGTTCTTAGATCGTTAAAGTCTAAATTTGTGAATTGATTAAATGACATTAGACTCTAGTTGGTTGTAATATGAAATCTATCGTTTGAGTTGGTAAAGATAATCCTATTATAGTGTAAGAAATTCGAACATTTAAATCATTGGAGTCTTCAGGGTATGCAACTAACACTGATGATAACGATATTCTTGGTTCAAAATTTTTTAGAAGACTTTCTATACTTATTTCAACAGAGTGAGCTGTTTCTGGAGATTGCAATTCAAACATAGAATCATCAACTCTAGACCCCAACAAAGAATTAAAAAATCTTTCACCTATTCTAGTTCTAACTAAATTAATAACACATTTTTTAATTGCATCAGCATCAGTTATTGCAAGAATATCATTAGTTACAGGATTTCTTACAAAAGAAAGACTGATGTCTTTAAATTTGCGAGAAATCCTGGTCATTACTCAAACTAAGGGTATTTATTATATGTATAAGACATTCTTACCACTTTTTACCATAGACTGGCTCGGTTCCATACTCCCAATCATCGTAATCTTCATCATTGCGAATTTTTTCATGAAGGTCTGTTTGCTTCATCAGATCATGTTTAGGCGCACGATCATACATTACTTCTTGAATAATTCTGTTTTTAGGGGTTTCGTAGTAATCTGTAACTAATTTTGTGGTTCCCCACATTTTTTTCATGTAATTTTGGTCTCTATCAACGGGTAAATTTGACATTTTAGCTCCTGATTGTAAAAATCAGAACTTTTTACGGGGTTGCTATCCCGAAATGTCCAAAATTTGATATTTTACTCGTCTTCGGAGGATTTTTCTAACAATTTATAGTCATCTCCGAGTATTTCTTTAAGGTAATCTTCGGTCCAAAAGGTATAATACTCGGTTTCTGCTAATTTTTTGCGAATTTTGCTCAATTTTTGCTTCGATTGACACAAAATTAGGTTATATTTTTCATTATTTGTCTTTACACCAGCAATAAATGTGTCTCTGCAGGATAAATCTTCAAAAAATTTGTAGTAAGGGAATTTTTCGTTATAATGTTTGACCCATTTCATCACATGATCGGGTCTCCAAAAGCTTTCTATGATAAAAATGATAACATCATACCCAGGTTCGGGTACAATGTTATCAATAGTTGTATCTACGATTAAATTTTTTGATGAAGAAGCGTAAGGGCAAATAGCTAACCCACCCAATTCTGGTTTACTTTTCGAAACTTCTCGAATCCATTCATGAATATAAGCTTCTTTTTCAGTCATATTAACCCGCGGCTAGAGGAGAAGCTGGATTTGGTTTATTTGCAGTTGAAGAGGAAGCTTGAGAAGAAACATCATAAGAAAATACTGAAGCTTCTTCGGGAGCTTCTGGCTCAGCTAGGGGTGATAGTTTTGGATCTGAATCTGCCATTTCTTTATAAATTTATAGACTTAAATTATTTAGACTTTTTGCCTTTATTTGCTTTTGCTTGGGTTTTAATACCTTTATATCTTTTATCTGGTCGGCAAAGATTGCCCTCTCTTACTGTTCTTTGAGTTTTACTCATTTTCCTTGTCCTCGATAAGGTTTACGAGCCTTGTTACGGCTTGTTGCAGCATATTTAGTTCCAGTTCCCATACCTTGACGAGTCAGTTTGGGTTTTCCAGGTATATA
>Ga0194129_10001100_pt1 | contig 46391 bp, 48 predicted proteins | sample TA2KigCa35mmetaG_FD_150862 | JGI IMG/M metagenome (GOLD analysis project Ga0194129, IMG submission 150862) | Freshwater microbial communities from Lake Tanganyika, Tanzania - TA2015038 Kigoma Deep Cast 35m | ecosystem: Environmental > Aquatic > Freshwater > Lake | place: Tanzania: Lake...
AACGCGCATCTCTTTCTTATTTTGGATGTATGACGTGTTGTAGCGGACCACTGAGCATATATAAATTATCCACATTACCCCCGACCATTATGGAAAGGTTCCGCACACAAACTTTTTTGGGACACACGTGCGAACCAGGGGATGACAGACACCTGACAAATCTCATTCTTCTACAAGGCTACACGTCAAGACAGACATCACTCGCAATCGCGTCAACGGAAGCCCCTGAAACAATGATGCGGTTCCTTTTACAACAGCTCCGATGGTCGCGTTCTTTCTATCGTGAACTCTATTGGCAGATAAAATCCCTGGATAAACAGTCTTTTTATCTCGGGCTCGTCACCGTCTACGAAACCCTTTTCCCATACTTTATTCTTACCTGGATACTTATTTTATTTTTCAAAAGACATGAAGAAATCTTGTATATCAAGGCCGTTATACTCTCTTTTGGGATTATTTTTCTGAGGACGCTCCTCATGTACATTTTTTCAAAAGGAGACCGGCATATCTGGTATAATCTCCTGTATTATTTTCTTTATTTCTTGTTCCTCCTTCCTACAAAAATCTACGCTGGCGTTACCATTACAAATAATACCTGGGTGACACAGAGCCGTGATACCAAGAAGATATCATTCTCACGAGATGCCATCTGTTATATAACATGGATCGGTCTTTACCAGGCGATGCTTGTCACAGGCATTTTCAATGTTGTCTATTTCTTTTTGATGTAAGTCGACATGTAATGATCCTTGTATTTCTTGAAGGATGGTACATCATGCACCAATGCCCTCTCCAGGTATTGCTTTTTATCTTCTGTTTTTTTATGCCAATACATACACGCATCTCCTCGAGAACATGTCTTTTCATATTTGCATTCCCGGGGCTTCCACTCCGTGAGACTGTGGACAAAATTACACGTCCGGCTGTGGTTCTTTTGGAACGCACACAGAATATCAATCCGGTTCTGTTGTCGTTGATTGCTAGGAGGCCTCCGTTCCGGAGCGGCGGTCTTGAAGGCATGTCCATCATTTTGCTCGACCACGTGTTCAGATGACCTCATGTTCATCAACAGAGAAGGACGACGACGAGGTTCATTCTCAAAATTTTTAGATGATGACTGCTGTGAAAACCGGTCAAACTGCCGAGGAGTCCTTCTACCGTCATTATGCTTCTTATTTTTTGCCAAGGCTTCCTGTCTCTGACGCCTCTTTTCTCTCTCCTTTTCGAGTATTTTTTCTTCCTCCTCTTGTTCTCCCATAATATCTGAAATCGCAACAGCGACAGACGGTACAACCTCCCATTGCTTTTTCATGCTATCTACAGGCACCGTTTCGATCACGGGCTCGATGATCTCAAAGACAAAGGTCCCAGTCCGAGAACACCATTTGTTCGGTAACGGTGTCAACCGCGATACCATCATATCAAAAACCAGATGATCATTATTTTGGTCATCATTCTTCTCAATATCATCATCACTGTTCTCAATATCATCATCGCTCATATCAATATCATCACACAAAAGATCATCTGGTGAAGAAAAAGACAATGTCGACCATTTGTCCTGTTCAGAACAGTATTCCGAACAGACGTCTTCTGTATCATTGAGATGCAATGTCGACCATTTGTCCTGTTCAGAACAGTATTCCGAACAGACGTCTTCTGTCTCATTGAGATGCATTGTCGTCATTGACCTGTCACCACACAAACAATACGTATCGCTTTTGTTATGCATCAACCAAACAGGTTCACGTTCTTCGCATGTCATCATGTGTATAGGTAAACTTTTTTATTTTTTTATTTTCACTTTTTGTTTGTTCTTATTTGAACGTTTTTTTCCGAACCGTCAAAATTTCCACCTGTTGAGAAGTTGCATACTGATCCCAAATATCATCCGGAACATTTTTCTTGCACACGGAAAACCTGGTCTGGACCTGTTTTCTTACCACAAATCCTGCATTTTTATATTCCGTCAACTCTCGTCTCGCAAATTCATCCTTTAACTTTTTACGGTATTTTTCCATTTTTTTTTCCAAGACTGCGATCTCGACACGCGTCTCCTCATATTTATCAATCAACCGGTCAATATCCTCCATGTTGTTTATTTATTTGGAAACACAAAATCTATAATCTGTTCAGTTTTTCAGACCCATTCAATTGGAAAACCAATTGAATGGAGATGCACCAGCACGGGTTCGAACCGTGGACCTATGGCTCATAAGACCATTGCGCTACCGACTGCGCCACAGGTGCTTCGCTTCTTCACCTAAAGCACCTAAAGCACCTATAGAATTTTTCATTTCAACCATTCATGAACGAATGGGCCATTTCTTTCATCGACATGTCCGCATTATTTATTTTTTGAAGCGCATCCTTTGAAACAACCATGGTATTTTTTGATACTGTTTTTTGAAAACAAGTAAACGACACAACCTCTTCGAACGAACTATCAATAAAAGCATCTACAAAAGAACGCAAACACGTATTTGTATTTATCATCGGCTCAATCAACGTTTTCGAAAGATACTCAATATCAAAATACGACTCAACACAAAGCTTCGATAAAACATCATGCCGGTCAATCAATCGGCACAATGAAAAAACAAATTCAGGTTGATTACTGGACACAAATACCACTTGTTTCGTAGTATAACAAGCGTAATGGAACCGTTGAGTAGTGACCGATGCCTCTATAAAAATATATAACGGCCTGCAATATGTGACACGTTTCCTCTCGTCCAAAGAAAATTTCCGACGCCGCCACCGACATAAACAATGATGTGTCCTATTCAGTTTCTGCAAAAATTTCCCACACTCCCCACACACACGCGTCTCGTAGTGTAGACGCAAAACATCACAAAATACTCCAGCGAGAGAAAAAAGCCGGGGCGCGTACGAGGCAACCTTCATTTGAAGAACAAACGGTAATCCACGCAGTGCCGGCATATCTTTCTCAGACAGTATACTATCAAGCATTTTGCTTTTTTATACGAAAAAAATTTCGTACACCTTCACTTTTTCTAAAGACAAGCAAGGTGAGTCCTCCCTGTAAAACGGCAAAGATAATCATTGTCAAAATAATCAATAACCACTGTTTCCAAGTGGGGTTTGTAAAAGTAATATTCTCATGACTGGCACGACCAATATTATAGTGAATAAGATTTTCAATGACATTCAGACAAATAAAAATAATGCTCGCCCCAATAAAAAGAATACGTTGAACACCCATTTTTTCTCTTGAACAATATTTTTCAAAGGACCAACAAATACTTAGGTTTTCAGGATATGAGACTGGATCTTCTTTTGCATGCTGTAGTACGTGAGCGGCTCGGGACTATTGTCCTCAAGCTTGAAAATTCTCTTCATCGAAGGATCAGGGACAATCTCACGCCTGTCCTTCGGGTTCTGAAGGTCCTTCTCCTTGATATACTCACAGATCTTTTTTGTAATCAACACACGAGTAATCGGCACCTCTACATCAACATTGATAAAAGATGCGAGTTCAGGAGTGATATTCACGGGTTTCATAAACCCCGACTGCGCATTATCTGAACGGGGCTTCTTCTCATCACCCTCGGGACGGATCTTGAGCAGTTTATATGTGTCGTTCTGAAGCTTGTGGATAAACTTGTCAAGGCTCAGTTTCTGTCCCGTCCTCTTCTTCACTTGCAACTCCTCCGCATATTCCGTAAACAAAAATTCCCAATCGTGTCGGAGCGTGTCCTTATTGACCACACGTCTCGTCCTCTTGGACGTCTTCTCCTCATCACCCACAGGTTCAACAGGGATAGGCTCTACCGCAATAGGTTCGCCATCCAAAACAATATTAGTATCAATATTCTCCTTCACAATCGTAGGGGTAATCTCATCAACAGGGTTGCTGGAGACAACCGGCTCACTGGACACAACCTTCTTCCGACGCACCTGTTTCTTCACCGGTGGCTCCGTCGAAGAAGCAAGGACCTCCTTGGAAAGGATTGGTGTCGACAGTGGTTGTTGAAGATTAGTCGATACCAATTCAACAGGGACTGCGGTTTGGATGGTTGCTACTGTACTCGAATTCTTACGTGGCATTGTTTTTGTATAAGCTTTGTACTTTTTTAAATCATTTCACTTTTTTGAGAAGGAAATCATATTGTGAAAAAATACTCGCATCGAGTTTTTCTTGTAGGCTTTTAAATGCCTCGTGTTGTGCACTATCTATTTGAAGTACGACTTGTCGAGAATAACGCATAATGTCGCGTTTGTACAAGCTCAGCAATGTATCCCATGTACATTCAGAATAGTAGTGAAGCAGTAAAAATCGTTTAAATCTCTTTTGAATTTTGTCACTATTTTCATCGGTTTTCAAAGAATGGAGTCCACATAACAAAGATGTGTAATACCGACACATCTGTTGAAAATCTTCATTCTCTTTTATCAGCGACACCTGGTCTACTATAAAATCGTAAAATGTGATTGCATTCATGTTTGATTTAAAACATTTTGGAAATTGTCTTTTTCGATGAAACATATAAAGTACCTATTCTTGTGCAATATTTTTTTTATTTATTTTCCATCTACAAGCTCTGTGGCGGGACTTTGTTCAGTGTAGGCTATGCTTTCCGGGTTGGTTGTCCAATTGTCTGTCCGCTTCCACAGCTCATTCTTGCCTGTCGCCGTCAACCATTCCTTGTACAGAGGCGGATATCCCCCAACCGTCCCCTTTTGACAGCAATTACATGAACGTCGGTCGATATTCTGGGAAACTTGTTCAACAAGGCATTTCTTTCTTTCAGGGCTTACTTCAAAAAAGAAACCTTCTGAACGACTTGTAAAAAAGAGGAAAAACAAGGATACGACTTGGATAAGTGCAAGGAAAAAAATAATCACATCTTTTGAGAGGAACCTAACAGACACAAAATACATGACGAGAACTATCGCGAATACGGATGAGAGAACTATGCCCGCTATCGTGTTTGTATGCATACCTTTTTTTTTATTGTTGATGAAATATTAAAATTGTTCCATGTTATTTCAAAAAATTTGTGTCGTGATACTTTCTCTTCTTGTTTTCGTATCTTACCTCATCATCCCGAAGTTTTTCCCCGCAATCCCTGTATCACAACTCTGGGGTGGGATCACAAATCGAACCGCAAAATACATCTATATCATCTCGATTACTTTGTCCGCCGTCGCCTTTCTACTCATCCTGTCGTTTTTTCTTTCCACGACCCAATCGAACAAGACACTCTTTTGGTCGCTCTGTGGGTTCTTATGTTTCTCCCTCCTGTGGATGCCATGCATGTACCTGTCACGCCGTTATCCCGCACCGAAACAACCGTATCAATACATCTCGGTTGTCATACTGGGTATCGTGGCCTTTTTTGCATTGTGCATTTTCTTTGCCTTCTACCAGCTCACTGCCAACACAAAAAATACCACTTCTTTTCTTGTCGCGGCTCTTGTTTCTTCAGCCTATCTGTTTTTTCACACGTTTTTCCTTGATTTCATTCTATTTACATTCGCTGATACCGTCAAAAACACATGTTGAATAAACCACGTATACATTGCATTTCCATCCACTCTTTTCTTCGGACGCATCTCCCACAACGACTTATTTTCCATCGTCGGTTTCAAAAAATGTTCCTTAAAAACATACCCCTGCTCCTGTAAAATTGCCTCAATAATACGTGTTGTTTCGTATTTCGATTTTTCTTGACATTGAGTGTACACTTGGTGTGCCTGCTTCATGAAACTAAAAAGTGCAAAATAATCAGGCGGCAAGGTATCTGTTTTAACAACAATTTGTTGAATGATATCAACCAACTGATCATATGTAAACGTTGTCATGGAATACGGGTTTACCGGCATCCGAAAATTTTTGACAATGGTGTATATCTTGTACGTTTCATCGTACACAAGTGTAGAACGAGAAATATCAGCAAGACAGATATCGCATATTTCTTGTATTGTAAAACAAAATTTTGCCCCTGTTGTGGTTTTCACAATAATAATGTCCTTTTCCGACAACTTCTCAATCGGTGTTTCAAAATCAAGCAAAAATTCATTCATACAATCGAAAACATGGTTTCTGAACAATCTGTCGTACATGTGACCATAACAATACTTGAGCACCATAACTTGCAAAACCTGACCTTTTGTTTTCGTGTTTTTCTCTATTTTTCGTACAAGCGGTGATGTACACATTATATCCTTTCCTAATACCGCTTTTCCAATAGTATAAAAATCTAAAAATACCATGATTATTCTTGTTTTTATTTTTTCTTTTTTTTTTGTATTTTTACATCATTTTTTTTTTACTGCTTCAATATAAATAAAATGTACGACACATTGTCTCAATTAGGACCAGACTGGTCACCAAAGGGTGTGCCCAATATGTACACCCAGATTGTAGCGATAACACCTAACTTTGGCTACGAAGCGTTAACACACGCCGTTGCAACCCCCCCCTCATCCGGATACTTTGATATTGATGCCGCATACAACACCGACAAAATCAAAACCTGTGGATATAAATTTGCCAAGAGAGCGTGCGACGGTGGACTGACACGTCCACCCGTGTTTTCGGCGTCGTCTCAAAACTGCACCAGCCAATGTCAAGCCGTCTCCAATATTCCTGTCGCACAAGCGGCGTGCTTACGAAACTGTATTAAAAACGGCGGAACTCCCATGTAAAAAAACATCACGGTCCATCTGACGAGATGGGGGAGTATACTCCCCCTCAGGGCTTCACCCAGTTATTTTCAGTTATTATAACTACCTTCAATGTAAAGGTGATTTTAAAAACCAGTTAACTGGTTTTTAAAATGTAGTATAAAAAAGGAGCTGAAAATAAAACCAGTTATTTGACGACCAAGCCCTGCTCCCCCATCTCGTACAATACGCCTCGACAACGATCCCCAACATGTTGGGGATCGTTGTACCGTCATCGCCTGGTCAGCATCGGCGTGTTGCAGAGCAACCGCCGGCTGAACCTGACCGTGTTGCGGAGCAATGTACAAGACGGGAATACTACTATTCCCGTCTTGCCAAGTCGCTAAGATGACAAAAGGGTGATGCTACAGCATCACCCTTTTGTATGAGTTAATTTGTTTTTAATTTAATTTATTGAAAATAATGGCTATTGAAAATAGCCATTATTTTCAATAGCCATTAATTAAAGAACAATTAACTCATAGGCGTATAATGACGAACCGATATAGCAATAAATTAATTTGTACACAAATTAATTTATTGCGTCTACGGTACAAGTTAATTGTCAAGGCATTAAAAATATTGGCTATTTTAATAAATCGACAAGTTGGCGACTATAGTCGCCAACTTGTCCAGTTGAGCAACAGTCACCTGACAAATGAACTCCTATATTTCGGTATCGCCGGTTCCATAGCAACCGTTGATACCGAAAGAACGCTAAGCCACCACCTCTACATGACCGTCTTTTCAGATCATTGAGGATGCACGGGCTGATACATACACATAAAAATTAAATAATCTATGTATATTAAAAATGATTTTTGTATGTGTCTTCACGTTCTGCTTACTCATTGTTATTATTCTTACATTTGTCATGACAAGAACTGTTCGATGGGAATATTTTTCGCCACAGGACACGTGGCGTTTTCAATTTTATACTCGAGCCCCAAAAAAACACACTGTATTAAAAAACAGCTTGAATACTCTCCTACAAAAATTTCCGTTTGAATTCTCTCATAAAGATTATACTCTTCTTGATTTTCCTCGCTGTACCGAGTTGTTCAACACACCTCCTTCCTCATTACCATTTCCGCATTGCTACATAAAAGACCTGTTTTACATCTGGAAAGCTTTAGACAGCTCATACAAGAAAAAAAAACGATATATTGTCTGGTACCCACACGATCGTGTCGAGGCTTTTTCATTTCCAGTCATTGTCAAAACACGCCCAATTCATTCACATGATCAACACGGTTCGATCCTGTTCAAATTGAATACTGGTCGGCATTTCGACATGATAAACTCTGTGTATAAAAAAGATCCAATGATGTTTGACAAAAAAAAACCAAGTGTCATTTGGAGAGGAAGTCCTACTGGATACGGTTTTGGGAACAACATACCGCACCGCCCCACATCTCGAGAAACGCTTGTCAAAACATTTTTTTCATCGTCTTCGCCCTTTCTTGACATAGGTCTTGTCTTGACTAAAAAACAGCGAAAGACCGATAAATATAAAAAATACATACGGTATGAAAAACCTCAAAAGACTTTGAAAGAACTGCTTTCCTATAAATATATCTTATCAATCGAAGGGAATGACGTGGCTTCTAATCTCAAATGGGCCATGAGCTCCAATAGTGTTGTTATTATGCCAAAACCACGTATATGTAGTTGGTTTTTAGAAAGCATGCTGAAACCGTATATTCATTATATTCCCGTTCATGATGATTTTCACGACCTTGAGCATCAGGTAAAATGGGCTGAAAAAAACCCCCAAAAATGCAAGGATATTATACGTAATGCACACGCCCATATCGAAATCTTTTTGGAACAAACAAATGAACGTGTATTGCTACAAAAAATTTTGAAATATTATCTTGACAATTTTGAGTGGTCTTAACTCAACACGTACTCAATGGCAACAAATGTTGGTAAAAAATTAAATTATAAAATAGTATAATGTCGCACAATGCAATCGCATAGACCACAGTTTCCATCGTGTATAAAATGATCATAAACATTATGGGTTTAAATAAATAAATCATCTATTAAAATGAATTTAAATGTCTCCCCGTCTTCCGGAAGAAATTTGGGGTCATATAATGCAATACCTATATTTTCATGAGATGGATGTCTTTTCAATGTTTGTAGGACAACAGAAATTTATGGAAAAATATTTTGGCATTTCACGCTCCCATACATATGTACATAACCATTCTGTGGAACAATCGCGGTTCCAGATTGTTTTGTTGCAAAAGACGCGTCATTCTACGTTAATAGCGATTTTACGTAACCTACACACCAACTCTCTTCATCACGAGTATCTTCCGTCTTTTTTTCATTTTTGTCATTCATTTACACCAGTCATTCACACCAGACAACACTGTCTGGTTCAGCCGGCGGTTGCTCCGCAATACGCCGATGCTAACCGGGTGCGTAGCACCCTGGACGCTCCGTATCCCCTCCCCATTACCGTGTTGCACAGCAACACGCTAGCGGAGGTAGCTTACGGATAGCACCGAATATCTATCATAGTACCATTGATACGATAAAAACAAATTAAGGAGTAGTATGATCAGTAAATAAAATATGCACGGTCAATCAAGGTTTTTGCAAAACTGGGTCCACGAGATGATCGAGACCCTTCGACTGGTTCCTACTCTCCACAGCACACCTCCTTTTACGGCTCGTCTATTTGGTATTATTGGTGTTGCACTCTACGTCGCGGTCCAAAAAACATTTCCACTCAACACCTCTCTCCGGAAAGACGAGATCGATGGCTGGCGTGTCGGTTTGCGCTCTGGTCAACTCCAGCAACCAGAGTTATTTATAGGCTGGATTGAAGCAACTCTCGCATATATTCTCGATCAGATATATTCATTGTACATTCCAAAAGCATCGCACGCTGGTTTGCAAAACACATACAAAGATCATCAAAAAATGTCTTCGCAGACAACATCACGACTGATGGGATACCTGTCACCATGGGATCCTCAGAAAGCACCTCTTCAATATCAGGGATTTGTTCGTCTGCACAAGATGTGGCAGAAGGATTTTCAAGACTATCTTATGCAACGAGATAATGACGGGTGGAAAACGGCACAAGATGTTCCTGCTGATATGCCAAATTTGGGGGTTTTTATCCCGGTTGGAAATCTAAAGATCGAAGACGAGACAGACCTCAACGTCCTGATCCCGGACCCGAATAAGTTTACACTTTTAAAGGTCTACAACGAAGACAACCAAACCCCACCGAAACCACAAAAATATCTCGGTCCTCAATTTGGTGCCGTCGACATTGACGGTTTCCTATCAACTGAAAAACGCAGTGTCTTCAATCAGATTATTATCGATCATCTCCCAACAAAAGAACAACGCCGGCAAGAGGTCCTCGACTTTCAAAACCCCCCTTCTGACTTTGGACGGGCCAGTGCCGAGACCTGGGCGGGGTCGTTTCCAGGGTATTACAATCCACCATCGCAAATGATGTTGTTATTTTCTGTTTATCTTGCCGGTCAAGATGTCCCATATAATGATTGCATTGTCTTATTTTCGTCGGTCTGTATAAATATTTTTGTCGTTGCGGTTGTGGCGTGGGACCTGAAGTACAAGGTCATGCAATCGCGTCCCATCCAAGACTTTCGTCTGTGGTACCCAGAGAAAGAGATCCATCTGTGGGACGGAACGGTTGTCAAGGGAAAACACTGGTTGCCCTACCAACCCCGAGATAGTCCGACACCACCGTTCCCAGACATCCCGTCGGGTCATTCGTGCTTCAGCTCTATTATCACAAACACGATACTATTGTGGAAGAAACAGAATACCGCGGTATTGCCATATGGAACACTGTCAGACATATTCCGATACATTTCGCCATTATTGCATCAGCCTCTTTCTTCAGTGACGAACGGATGTTCGCTCACAATTCCCGCAGGTGCGTCAACGATAGACCCAGGTATCAGTCCTACCTCTCCTGTGTCCCTCAATGTGGAAACATGGACAGGGATCGCGGAGATGATCGGCAAGTCGCGCGTGTACGGTGGGATCCACACGGAGAGCTCAAATATCTTGTCTCAGCTCCTGGCGCAACAAGTCGTCCTCATCACACATGATTTTTTCATTGTATAGTCTAAAGAAGTAAAAATGTTGAAGAAAATAAAAATGAAATACGTTTTTTTTATTCTCGCCAGTGTTGTTGGGAGTGCACTCTCATACCCTGTCACGTTTGGTGGGAAAGTATACGGTGGTCCAAGAAATAATTACCCAATAAATGCCTGTTCACAATTCGATCGATCGGTCATGACATTTTCTGGGTGTGATGGTTCCGATGCCGCCGCTCTGTATTGTGAGACGAGAGGATATTCAACGGCACAGTCATTTTCGTTAGGACCATTAGAAAACGTTGGGTCGTCGTATGTGATTGGAAATCAAAAAATCGTCGAAGCGGGTCTTGTTGTTGACCAGCAACTGTTGACAGATGTGACGTGTGTCTGATAAGATAGATGCAATAAACGCATCCAAATGAGTGCACCGTAGATGCAATAAATTTTATTTAAATAAAATTTATTGCATCTACGATAAAAGAAAATATGACGTACAGTGTAGCGACGTTTTCGATAACCAATGAAGATCTGAAACAGTTCAAACGGTTCATTAAAAAACCCATGGATTGTGTGATCAATGTCTTGAACCTGTTGAACATTATAGATCGGAAAACAGCGGATATTCTACGAATAACGGTGGGCTACACGGGCCTGGAACAAAACCAGATCGAAGAATTATTCGCCTATTTTTACCCCAATGGGAGATGGAGATTTTACAGCTACACCAATATCGATACACTTGTACACTATTGTCAGAAAGAATTGCCGATCAACCATGTTATATTTTGCGGTATAACAAATAAAAAAGAGAGCCATGTCTTTCTTATCGGGAAAACACAAAACGGAGAATTGATCTTTATTGATCCTTCTATTGATCTATTGTGTGATCTTGCCGACATACAGTGTGCACGCATTTTATTACAAGCATCTCGGTATTACATCCTCCAAGGAACTATACCAGGAACACAAGTTCAAATGTCATATTGATCGTACCTACCGTAGACGCGATAAATAGGCAAGTTGTCGGACCATTGGTCCGACAAGGTGCTCATTTGTTTACAAATTAATTTATCACAATATCGGTCCGTCATTGTTCGCCTATGAGCTAATTGTACTTGAATACAAGGCATTGAAAATAACGGCGATTTTAAATCGCCGTTATTTTCAATAAATTGAATTAAAAACAAATTAACTTATGGCGATGACGGTATCCTCCCAAATAAAAATATGTAATTTTCATATGTAAGATGTTATGGAGAAATGCCTATTTTTTTTTTTGTAAAAATAAAAAAAATATATTTTCATTTAGAATAAACAAAACATGACAAGTCTAAGTCTCAATGGATCACTCAGAACATGCAAAGTCGATCAAGGATGGGCCAATCGCATACAATCTGACCGTTTCGAAAACCCTGAATTGATGGTATGCCCCGTGTGGAGCGGGTTTGATCTCACAAATCGTCCGGTATGTATCGATTCGTTTTATACAAAAAGCGAAGGGTGTAATAGTGCTCTCGACCGTGTCGCTGTAGAAAACTTCCTCCGCCCTCAGTACATGGAATATATCAATCTTGATGCCGAAGGGTTCCGCCAAGGAACAAACGACATTGAGCAATCAAAGTCACACGAAGGATTTGAAACCTGCCGCAACCCCAATACAAACATGGATTGCTACAACGCCGGTATCCGCACTATTGGTTTGAACCAGCTCCCCCGCATCACTGGCAATTTCGGCACCGTCCCTTCCGGTGCTGACGTGTACCCACGATGCGGTTCGTACCCGTACAACCGCGCCGAGCGCCAGGAGGCCGCCGTGGCGGCGGAGACGAACCGCCAGGTCCAAGCCGTGCAACACAGCACAATAGCTCAGATGCGACGCCAACAATCAGGGATGCGATAAGCAAAATAACGACACTGGGGCTTGACCCAGTTATTTTCAGTTATTATAACTACCTTTAATGTAAAGGTATTTTTAAAAACCAGTGAACTGGTTTTTAAAACGTAGTATAAAAAAGAAGATGAAAATAAAACCAGTTATTTGACGACCAAGCCCTGAACGACACCTTTATACAAAAACACCGACCAAAAAAAAAATACGAAAAGAAAAAAAAAACTTGGGTGTATATAGGAAAGAATTATAATTATGCCAATTGTATCGATGAACGTTGACACGGCAACCAACCCACTGAATATTTTAGCCTCTTTTCCCAGCAAGATTACGGTTGGAGCGATCGCCACGTACCCTTTCTTTTTTGAAACATACTCCCCGACATGGCCTTGCCAAACACGCCAACCATTTACCGCTCTTGATGGTAATCCCATCTTATTGGATGAGAGCTGTGCCCGACGTGGTCTTTCCTGTGCGGTGAAACGCTAAACTCTCGTGTCCTTGAAAACAAATTGAACCCTATGTGCAAGAAATACATAGACAACGCATCTCATTGATGAGATGCGTTGAGTACACACATGAACACGTCATGTGTCAAATGGTAATCGAATGATTACCATTTGACATGACGGTTCATGTGTTTTTAAAATATGCTCTGAAACATGAAAACAAAACGAAATTTATTTTTCATTTATGGAAAATAATTGCTGTTTTATCAAAACAGCAATTATTTTCAATAGCCAGATAAGCACCACCGTACAATGTACTTACAGATACACAGATGTATCAGTCAGATGCATCTCTACTTTATCGCAATCTGGACGCAACCACACCGTCCAGTGTGATAAATTAATTTATTGCATATACGATAAAAAAAAATGAGTTTCCGTCTTCTCGAGGTCTTGTTTTCTTACAGCGATCAACTCATACCTGTGCACCAATGGGAAATTGAAAATATGGCAAATATTAAAAAGAGGCTCCTTCGGGTATTTTTCACCAGATCAAAACATTTTGAGATTGTGTTGTATGGAATGGATAAAAATGTCAAGTGGCGCACATCCCGAGTACAAGACCTGAATAAAGTGTTTGAGGTGATTGATGCAATGCCTCGTGGAAAAGAGTACAGTGGTGAAAAGCCCACAGTTGCCAGTACGTGTGGTATTTTTACAGATCCACTCGTCAGGCATTGTTTTAGAGATGTAACTCACCAGACGTGTTGTCTTTTAGGGAAGAATGCAAGAAAATATGCAGACGCATCTGGCAATCCGATAGGGAACGCATCAGAAAAGGCTTTCGCCAACAATTACGGTTTTCTTCCTTCAGAAAATACATTAACACCGTGGTGTACATGTATTGGTTCGCAGGTGTGTACGTACTACACTCAAAAATTTGGAAAAGAAGATGGAACCCATATCAAATTTATTCACCAAAACAATACAATCATTATGGACCAACAAGAGAGAAAATATCAAAAATACCGCCATCGGACTCCTGGTGTCTTCTGATCATACAGGATGAATGACAAATGATACGGTAGGGGTTTTCCGAGAGTAGTATCGTATGTTCGCAGTTGCTAATTCCCACTGATTATCATAAAATCCTCGGCTTGAAAATGTCGATTGCACTTTTGATGCTTTCCGTGTTTCAACGGGCACCCATATTGATGGGTGAAACATATTCAAGATGGACATGTCATTGAGACAGATAAATCGCTTGACATCGGTCGTTATAGCATCTGTGGTATAATGCTGATAGAGGATATTCAAAAAATGATCTTGAAAATATTCAATCTTTGGATGGCGATACATTGTCCGGTGCATCCGCTCACGGATCTGAAAAAAAAGCTGTATCTCATCACGCACGCGTTCACAGAAACACAGTTTTCCGTCAATAATCATCATGTTGTTCCATAAACGCGACATGTTTGGAATACACGTCAAACCAAAATGAAAAGAATCGCGTATAACATAATCCATCTTGTCCGTATCGATGCTTGAAAACGGGTTGCAGACGAGTGTGTCATACCAGTATTCTTGTGGTGGGTCAGATATACGCTGACATATGAACTCGATTTCATCGGGTGAGAGTGGGATGTTATACTCTTGAACGAGGTCGCGGAATAAAATGATGCTCCGGTACTCGTGAGAACACCACTCGACGTCTCCAACCGCGTTTTTCAAGAACGTATCGTAGAGATGAGAAAAAGGTCCATGTCCGAGATCATGGACCAATCCTACTATTGAGACAAGTTCGATGGTGCGGTCATCGGGACACACGTCCGGTTGTTTTTTTTTAATCTTGTCAAAAATACGGCGTGTGACATTATATACACCCAGGGAATGTTCAAAACGACTAGAGGTCGCGGTAGGAAAAACTTTGTACGCAAAACCCGTCTGTTTTATGTAGTGCAGTCTTTGGAAATGGTGCGTGTCGATAATCTGTATTGCGAGGTCAGAAACCTCAATGTCCCCCCATACAGAACAATGTATAATTTTCATACCTTTAATTATACATGAACCAGATTTCATATCTTCAATTTTTTTTTTATGACAATTATCGTCACCGCGATACAAAGGTAGATACCACATAGTAGAGACAAAACAACAATAATCACAACGATACGATTGTCTGATGCTGGTGAGAATGGTGGGGTTGTGTGCAAAAGACAATAAGTATACGCGTTATCATCTGTCTGTGCGACGGATGTACAACATTTTTTTATATTGCGATGACCACGACACGCACGCGCCGCATAATCAATGCTGGACGTAAGAACGTCTTGAACAGATGCACAATATCGTTTGCATTCCTCGTGGTTTTGTAAAAGTGTGCAATTGGAAATACAGGTATCGTACGGGGAAAGTGAAAATTCAGCTACTCCCTGTGACGGGAAAAATGTAGTCGTGTTTGCAAAAAGAGTGTCTATAGGCAACCAGTTGACAATTGTTTTTTCAAAAAAGGAAGACATTTTACACCCTTGAAGATTTAAAATGGACTTTTTTTTATTTCTTTTTTGAAATAAAAAGTTTTCATTCTTATGAAGCACAAATCGGAAGATTATAAAATTTCCGCTGTTCGTTTTTACCTTTCTAATTCTTCTTTTACTGTAGACGCAATAAATAGACAAGCACTCCACTTTCAGTGGAGTGCTTGTCTATTTATTGCGATATCAATCAGTCTGACAAGTATCCCTTCAGGGGGGAAGGGATACTTGTACAATACGCCTCGACAACGATCCCCGACATGTCGGGGGATCGTTGTACAAGTTAATTGTTCTTTATTTAACCCTTCAACAACCAAAAATCATAAACATTCTTTTCCAGTTTCGAGGAAAAGAATAAAAAATTCTTTAGACACGTTTTTGGGTCTCTATTGGTCGTGTTAAAAAGGAGAATTACAACAATTATTTCAGGTATGCTTATAAGGTAGATGAATTCAGGGTCTTTCAACGGAAAGATTCTACCCGTAAGCGTCATCTCAAAAAATATAAAATGGCTGAAGAACTCCATTTCTATATAGAAAAGAAAAGTGTCATCCGATACGAAACGTCCCGACGTTGCCGTCCGCCTCCGTGCCCGCCACTCTGAAGATACTGTCATTGTACAATGCTCTATCGCTGGAAAGATCCTGAACTCTCGTCTCCGTCATGAGATTGAGAATTGGGTCCAGACCACCTCCATGGCTACCCATAAGGCTTCCATCCTTTTCAATCATCTCCTTCTTCATTGTCTTTCTTCTAACACTCCCCTCCCTGACCTTAATAACCAAACCCTCTATCTCCAGTGTATGAATATCGGTATTGGTCGTGTTAATAAATCTTCTGCAATTTCTGTTCTCCAACATGTTTGGAATACCTATTTCCACGATTTTCCGATCATAGAAAAACAACGTGGAGATACTCAGGCGTACTGTTATGCGGGAAGACAATATGCCACCAACTTTAAGAATTCTTGTTTCATGAATTTTATCCCCCGACAAAAAACCTACCTTTGTAAATACTTTGAGCAGAATAATATCCCTACCGAATATTTCAAACCTATCCACTATGCTATTAATGGGTGGGAATGTAAAGAGACATACCCCGAAGAACATCAAGAGTGGGTTCAATCACAGAGGAATATTTTGGGGCAACCTGAGAATATCACTGAGAAATGGATACTCCAGAATATCGAAAAGGTCGTGCATTATTTCTATTTCATCCTTCAATACTTGGAGCAATTTGACGATGTGAGGAAATTCACTCTCGCCCCAGTATCAAGGATCAAGTCTCACTTTCTCACCATTGACACAACAGTATTGTTTGAGATGATGAAGAATGTGGATCTTATCAAATGTCCGAAACCAACTTTTATTGATATGAAAAAAGAGCAGTGGGAAAGTGTGTTCAACTTATCTTCCATACGCCATAAGGGAGAGTTTGCTTATATGGTCCAGACGGATGGAGTGAGTGGGTGTATCCATTACCACATACCGAAAAGACAAGAGAAAACAACAGGAGTAAAAGAATACAAGAAAGGATATCGTGTCATCGGGATCGATCCAGGAAGAGTGAGCTTAATATATGGTATTGAGAAAAGAGATGACGGAAACATCAAGAAATACCAGTTGAAACGATCTCAGTATTATACTGAATCGGGAATGAAACGGGCTGTCCTCAAGACCAAATCATGGGAGAAAGAAATTGAACAAGAAGAACTGATTTATCGTAAGGTCAGTCTGAAAACAACATCCATAACAGAATACACTGAATTCCTTACGAATTACAAATCCATCTACACAGAATTATGGGGGTATAAAACCCTTAAAAAATGGGGACGATCTCGTTTCAGGGTGTATCGTTTGAAACGCAAATGTCTGGATACCTTTTTCCAATCCATGTGCAAGAAGGGAGAACAACGACCTGTTATAGCATATGGCGCCGCTAAATTCAATCCAACAAACAAGAATGAGTTGTCCGCCCGACAACATACTTATCAAGGAAATGTTCACGGTATTATACAACAGTAATGGTGGATGAGTACAACACCACGAAGATGTGTAATGGATGTGGGAATCGATTACACGGGGTGAAATACCCAATAACAACAAAAGAAGGGAAACGATCTTATCGAGAGGTGAGGGGATTGAAATGGTGTTGTTCCACCAGATGTCGTCACTTCCTGAACCGAGATAAGAACGCAGCGTTGAATGTAAGAAGGATCTTCATTGAAGGAAGACCGCACTGTTTGTCTCGTAATTGTTCTGGTAGAGCAAAAGGGAAATACAGCCTTTTGATCAATCAAGGCGCTTTGCGCTTCCAAGACGAGATAAAGATCATGAAATCCGATTTGGAGGAAGTGATTATATGCCAGTGAAAAAAAAAGTCCATTTTAAATCTTCAGTGGTGTATAAAGACATGGTATTAAAACAAAATTTTTCGCTTTATTTCCCGATACAGCTCTGGAGGGCAACAGATGGGCGTGTGCGTCTCCAACCACCTGTTCTCCTCACATCTGACAATGAAAAATACACGTTTCGTGAAACTTTTTGGCCGGAGAGTGTTGATGAAAAAGAAAAACTAAGAACGACATGGGTTTTCGAAACAACATTCTGGGGATTTCATCCAAAATATTTTATGGAACTGAGCCGCGGGTTCGTCACGCTTGTAGCCTCGCAAAACACGATATTTCCGTTTGAAACAAAAACAGTTGATGTATACGACCTGTCGACCGATATTTTTCAAGATGAAACGTCTTTTCTTGGGTCGTTTGGATTTATTGCGTATGCCTACCCAGTACCGGGGACCGTCTTGCTCTCTTTTCATACAAATGGAACGAGGGAGCACCTCCTTCAACGTACCGTCTTGTGTCCCCTTGATCAAGGATGTCCTGTTGATCATACGGAGTACAGTGAACTTCCTTCTCGTGGACAAACCGTGCCGTACTACGATGTCGGTGTCTCGGGAGTATCCATCTCTGTGTACGTCTTCACTCAAAAGCCACTTGGACAATATTTTCAAATGAACGGCGAAGGTCTATGTCTTCCTTCTTCCAATCCTCGTGATTTCTCCTCCATCCGTGAATGTATGCACGCGTCGTTGGAAAATAAGGTATTGTGGTACCGTGCATTCACGCAAACAAATAATAAAGACCTGCAACAGATCATGTTGACGTACCCTATAAGTCGCTTGCATCCAGCCCTGCGGGCATGGATCGCTCTTGTATTGTGCGGATTGGTGCTTATCATTATTTCCTTACGAATAGTACTATAGCAACCATACTCCAACACATGAAGCATAAAACAGCGACGACAATCAATACAATACTCTGCCATGGTTTTGCATATGCAGGCACGGCTTTCCGTACACGACAATTCGGAAAATTTTGGCATAAAAAATTTTCCATGGTTTTTTTGAAGTCTTGGTCGTCAGCCAAGACCCTCTGCTCCCACGGTCTTCTTGTCATGGTATTTATATTGTTCTCGGCATCATACATAAAAACAAATGGCTCTGATGGTTTGGTCGATGAAAACACAAGTTCTTTTTTATCATTACATGTCAGATATCCCAACCCTTCCGATATCAAGAAAAATGGAGTGCCGTAATCAACAAAAAATTGCGGAACGTCTTGAAACCTGAACTCAAGACCGGGAAGAGTATACGGTAAAAACGACCACATACCGTCTGAGGTCCACGTCAAGAGAGCAAGCGAATTTTCTTGGAAAAAATGAATGGCGTTCTGTTTGTTGATACGAACATCGAAATCAAACACAAGATTATTGCTCTCACCAAGTGTTAATGGTAGTGCATTGTCTTGATCAGGACGAAAGAAAAAATCTTTTTGAAGAAAAACAAAAGTTTCATCACTTGATTTCTGTGCAAGAAAACATGTGTCTCCGTGGAAAATATATTTTGTCAGATCAACATCTGATGGGAAACGTTTTGGATTGTAGAAAACAGTGAGATCGATCCCATTATCGCGTGAGAGACGTGTACTGTTCTCAGGTGTGATGAGGTTGTTCAAAAAATTTGTATTTTTATAAATGGATGTGTTGAGGGGAACGCAATATGATGAAATGGGAAGGTCACGAAAAGAAACATGATATCCAGCGTCACAAAATGGACTATGCTCGCATTGTTGCATACATTCATCCAGTGTGGACCCCCTACCGCATTCACCCGTGATGGTATCTATACAACTCATACCAGATGCAAACGGTTTTACCCAATATCCCTCCAATTTTTGCATTCTTGTCTTTTCTTTTGTATCACATCAAAATAAAAAGAAACTGAATTATCGTTCCTACCGTAAATGCAATACATATGTATTTCATCTATTGTACTGACAAAACATTAGCTTTATTTTTTTTACAGATAAATGAGACTTTTAAAAAAATTGTATATTTTGATAATGTGCACAGTGTCCAACGGAGAATGGACGACGAAAAACAACAATATATATTATAATGACCAATTGTATCGTATACGAGGAGTAAATTGGTTCGGCTCAGAGACCGATTGTCGTGTCCCACTCGGAATGTGGGTACAATCCCTTGATTGGTATCTTGATACTCTGCGTGGATATGGATTTAATTCCTTGCGGATCCCTTTTTCGTATGAAAACGCCCAGACGATGGATGTCGAAGTAAAACAAGAATGCGTGTCCGCTTGTCCGTCGCTCCAAGGACAATCAATGAACGAGGCGTTCCATCATTTATTTCGTGGTGCACAAGAACGACAGATGACTATTCTCCTTGACTTTCATACAATCAATGGGCACATTACCGAATACCCAACAACCGATATTGTCAACGAAGACATGGTTTTAGAAACATGGGTTTCCGTTTTGAATGGATTCGGGTCCTATCCCAATCTTATCGGGATTGATATTAAAAATGAACCTCACGGGAACATACGATGGCCAGGATGGGGAAGTTTTGTTCAAAGAGCTATCGACTATATTTCAGGTGTTGTTCCTACCTTTACGGGTCTTTTTTTTGTCGAGGGTATCCAAGACCCCGCTGACATGAGCGTTTGGGGTGGTTCTTTTCGAAATATTGATGACGTGTTTGGACTCGTACCAAACCCTCGTATTGTTTTCTCTCCTCACGTGTACGGTCCTTCAGTACGAGGAAGCACCGCAATATCAGACGATAAGAGCCGTTGGACCGAGTGGTTTGCCTTTTTACAAGATAAATATCAAAATCCCGTGTGTATCGGAGAAATCGGTGGATGGTTTGAAGGAGATGACCGCACATGGCACTATCAGATACTGGAGTTTTTACAACAGAATAATATTTCGAACGCCTACTATTGGTGTCTGAACCCGAATAGTATCGATACGGGTGGAATATTTGAATACGACTGGACGACCATTAACCAGGAAAAAATCGCGTTTTGTAAACAACTCCAACCAAACCCCGTGTTTTTATCATTTTCGTGATTTGAGAACTTTCGAGTTTGTGTTGCACAAAATCATTTCCAATAATGTGTCGAAAAAATTGGTATAATTATGTTTCCCGAAATATTTATTGATGCCATCGACATGTTTCTTCAACAGAAAATCAGAAACCAATTCCTTTTCCAAGATTTTATTGTGACTATTAAGGTCGTATTGAAATATATGTGTGGGGTGCTGTCGCACGTACAAATTTTTTACCCTTTGGATGTATTCGAGAGTATTTTCGTCAAGAGAATAAACATTCTCTTTGGGGAAATAATAAAAATAAAAGAGCAGATACATTGACAGTATACACAGAGGCTGAAACTTTGGATGAGGCATCCCAAGAAAAAAAAGACCAACCCTACTATATTTTTTTAGAAACTCACGCAGTCGTCTGTTTGATATTTTTTGTAGTAGTTGTTCATATAGTGATACGCATTTTTTCCTTGTCGTAAGCGATTGTCCTTCATCTTTCTGAATAATTTTCAACATGTTATACACGGCCGTCAAGACCTCAAAACCGTCTTTTTCAAAAACAAGGTAATACAGCGTTGGGAACGACCTCTGAAATGCGTCTATGGCCTGTGTTCTTGACAGCGGTATCTGGTTCCCCCGCCTCCCTTTTATCTGCCATTCCAGGATGGTCATTGAACATATCTCTTTTATGTCACTTGGGGGTAATATCTGGTTCAAGATGGTCTTTGGATAACTTGGGATGAGCGCACCTGCATTCGTGTCGAACGATTCTAAAAGTTTTGTAAAGTAGATTAATAAAAATTCCGTGTCTGAAATGATACGGAGAGACGGATTGACGTATTTCACGTAGTAGGGAAGATCATCCCAAGATATATCGGACGTGCTTTCAAGATTGCTTGCCTGCTGAACCTGGGATGGATACAGAGAGCTCACATCAGTAGATGCATATTTCGAAATCAGATAAAAACACTGAAGCGCGTTTTCAAAGATTTTTCTTTTCGCTGGGTTCTGTTCATTGATCTGAATGTCAGAAGGAAACTCATCCAATCTATGAACGTGTGTGACGAGATAGTCAATAAATCCGTCTATTGTCGTATTTGCGTCAATCGCGACAATAATGCGACCTTTTTCCTGTTTTATGTTCATTTATATAAATTATTTCATTTATATGTCGATGTGATAAAATACAAACGCAGATAAATTGAGTCTGCGTTTATATTCAGGAATTAACCCAGTTATTTTTACATATTATAACTATGTAAAGATGTTTTTAAAAATCAGTGAACTGGTTTTAAAAACGTAGTATAAAAAATAAGATGAAAAAAATAAGATGAAAAAAAAACCAATAATTTGACGACCAAGCCCTGCTGTATTTTATCATACCGTTATCACATCTTTACATATTTAACGACCCCCCCACACTGCTCGTACACTTTTTTTCTGCTCAAAAAATGCTTCTTGAGTATAGGATGTTTATCAACAAAATCAATAACTATCGGTTCAACATCTGGACGTCGAAAGACACGTCCTAGATACTGGATGAAATATTCTTCGGTATCAGATGCGAGAATAAGCATGTCGAGTTTGTCATGAGAAAATCCCGTTCCTACTTTTTGAAAAGTTGCCACTAAAATCCGAGCGTCTTCGTCAAATGTGTTGTCATTTTCTTTCATAACCGTCACGTTTTCATTGTTCCCCTGGAGGTACCGAGAGATCTCTTCGATCTGTTTAATCCTCTTACTCAGGATCAGAATGTTCCGGTCAGGATATTTCTGACAGGTTGATGCGATCAAAAGGTTCCGTTCACCGTCCGACGTCTGTTTATCAATCACCGAATTCCAAATGATATCACCCCGTCCGTCGCAATCATGTTGAATGACAATCTCTGTATTCATGCAATAGACGGTATGTGGCCTCTGAAGTTTTCGTATCACCTTGTGCAATCCAAAGTACAGCTCCAAAAGAATATCAAACCCGTCGAGCCTGTACGGTGTTGCACTTAATCCCATCAGGTAACGCGGACGTATATATGAAAGAGCCTGTGAAAATATTTTTGTCATCATGAGATGGCACTCATCGACAATCAGTAAACCAATACCAAGTTTTTCATACTCCGTAAACAAATGTTTCTTCACGTTCAGGGCATTCACAATATAGAAATCCTTTTCAGGGACAAGGGCTTTTGACTTTCCCTGGATGACCTGGACAGCCGTCGAGGCGCCAAACCATCTGTATATCGTTGCAAGCCACTGATCGATCAAGACCAGTTTGTTGACAAAAATCATGGTCCGTGTGTTGATCGTTGATGCGATCGAGAGTGAGGTAATGGTATTATGGGTGCAGATACCGTTTGCTAGAAGGAACCGTCTATTCCCATCAATCACAAACCCGAAATACTCGTCACAACCACTTTCTTGAGTGATCCGTAGAGGATATGTGACCATCACACGCTTGTCCTTGTGCACGAGGACATTATACGGGTCGTCAACACGGATACGGGACGGGTCGTCGATAAATGGGTACCATCTCAATCCACACAACATGACATCACGCCATCGCGTCCATGGGACCGCATTTTCTGACGATGACGCCAATTCTTGAGCGATGTTTGTGCGTTTCTCTTTCAGGTCAAAGTGTACAGGATGGTCGTAATCAAAGTACACGCCGTGATATTTTTTTTGCTGGTAAGGTCCCATTGCGAGAAGGACGTCGATCCCAATATCGACCAGTCGTTCTGACACCGTGTCGTACACCGTCAGTATATGGACAGAATTCACACGGTAATCCATGGGACCATCCAAACCAGGATCAGCCGGCGACCGCGGAGCGGTAGCGCCGAGCTGACCGGACGCTTCGCGCCCGACACGGAACATGGTGTCGACCCCCTTGCAGGTGGACACGACGTTCCGCGGGGTCCCATCATCGCCACACAAGACATCTCCTTGACAGACGTCTTCGACGCGTTTCGACGTCCCGTTCCATAGACGGACCTCCGTCCCACGCCCGAGGCATTTCCCACCACCTGGATAGATCGCCATGAGACACGAACTGGATTGGTTCAAGAGCGCGACGCTCTCCTGAAATATGTCATTCTGTTCGGGGCGGAGACACCCCTGAAATCTTGACACGAGTGTTCCACAGGCTTCGCGTTCTTTTCGTGAACGTTTCCCAAAATATGATATTCCCCAATGGAACGGGATCATAAGGTGGTCCCCTTCTTTCCGATAGACGTGGACCTTCTCAACAGGTTTCCACGAAAATTGTGCTCTTCGTGCGTTTTTTTGTTTTGGTGCGAGTTCAATCACAAGTTTTTTCTCTAAAATATCAAGGTCTTTTTCTTCAAGCGTATCGATCGGAACGGCAATAGACATGATATTATGTATTTAGTATCTTCTTCCAAGGTTTTTCATTTTTTATATCATACCGAGATGCAATTATTTGTTAGGAAGAGGAGGATGGTCTTCACAGTCGTACGACCAGCTATGAGACAGTGGAGGCTCTCTTGGAATACATGAGTATTGAACGTTTTCAATAGAAACCGCATAAGAATTGTTTTCATGATGAAGGATATCGATATGGAAAACTGCACACGCGGACGCAAAAAAAGTGCAAAGTACAAAGAACCTCATATATTTTTGTGAAAAAATATATAAAAAGAAGATAAAATCATTTTTTGTGGGAACGGTCTCATTTCTTTTTTTTGAAAATCTTGAACACAACTCCCAGAAGGAATAAAATAAGAATGATTGACAAGAGCGTGACAATAATATTGTTATCGTAAGATGTTGAGCCATTATCTTTCATTGGTCGAGAAGCGTGTGTTTGATCATACTTAATCTTGCTTATGGACGGGTCGCACGGACACTTATCACAAATCCATTTCTCATCTATATTTGTACATTCTTGTAATGTTGAAGGGTCCTTGAGTTGACTTCCATCCATGCAATACTTATTGCTATCTCCTCCACAAAATGTATACCAATAGTGTGGTGCGGGAGCGGGTGATGGACCTTGTTCTGGAATGTCTTTATTCATGTCTAAAAGGGCTCCGGTCCTGGTGCACAGGTTTGTATTATAAATACCAGGCTGGTTTGGTGTATCTTTACAGTTTGGAATGGCGTGTGGTTGGTCTCCATGTGTCATTCCCTCCTTTTCAAGGAATGTCAACCCCGGCGGGCACTCTTTGTATAGATAGTTAGGATCATCCGATGCCTTTTCTGGCCATACACAGTAGTTTGTCAAGTTTTTCAAACCGAGGGTGCCACAATCATCTGTAAACGAATACGTCGAAGTATCATCTCCACTCAATCCGGAACTGTCGGTCTTTGTGCTCGGTAGTTTGTTCGCGTCAAATGTTTTCACAACAGGCGTTGTTTCATCACCTGGTTTTGAATACACAAGTGTGTCAAGATATCTTACATTCGTTGCGCCCAACTTTAATGGATCGAATCCGGAAGAAACCTTTTGTGGGGTTGGAGGCGTGCACGAATAGAGTGTATTCATGAGATAGCCGTCACCACTTTTTTGAATATAGGGGAACATTGAATTTGAATGCAACGCCTGGTCCTCCACTAAAATATTGAGCATATTGTCGGTTGTACATGAACCCGTCGTCGGAGTAATTTTCTTTGTTTCCAACCGGACAGCGGGTCCGCCACAAAAATGTCCACTATACCCATCTATCTCTTCTTTATTATCAAAGTTAATACCAGCCGCTAATGCCTGTTTCATTTTCTTCACATCATCACTGCCCTGTTGTGTCCAATCGATATGAAGCACATTTTTTAGTTCACAATCACCTTTACATGCACTGATGTCAACATTGTCACCATCTTTCGGACGAATTTTACTCCAACAATCAATGTAATCCTGCGTTATGGGATCTGTCTTTGTCGTAACACATACATTATATTGCAACGGAAGATTTGCAGGGTCCTTAGTCTTATCAGTCACATTAGCCCATTTTGTTGGCCAGCACGAGTAAAACACTTCTTGTCCCTGCGTCGCAACCGGATGGTAAACAGCGGGTTGTAGATCGCAGTTTGTTTCTTGTTTTCCACACCATGTCAATGTCGACTGATCTCCCTTGTCCGAGAACTCTATTTTTTTCTCATCAACACCGATATTTATTAAAGATTGTTCAAAGGTTTTCAGCGTATCAGCCTGTCCTGATATTGTATAACACGTCTCACCGGCATCACATGTCTTTTGATTGTCCTTAAAACACACAAGTTGACATTCATTACCTACGGCTTGGGTCCCCGCCGGGCAACACCCGATAGGATTTCCATCGACATCCTTTTTGACGCGTTCGGGTGGACAGCAGAACGTCTTTCCGTCCTTTCCTTTGACACACGCCTGTTGGCAACACGCCCCATCATCACATCCATACCCCGTCGAGCAACACTGTCCTTGATGACATGTGGCACTGCCTCCTCCACAATCAGCAGATGTGTCACATCCGGGGAAACAGCTGTTGCCCTGCCGGTGCGACCCGCTAGGACATTGACATCTTCCGTTCACTTCGTTCCCAAACTTGCACACGCAATCTCCATAATAATTTATTGTCTTGTCGGGATCGGAACTACAATAATCCTTCTGAAAAAGAAAGACCGCGCTCGTCGCAATCAAAGCGAGTTGTAGTGCCAACCCTATAAAGACCACGGCCTCTGTCCCGGTGAATGGCGACCATGAAAATATCCGAACATATCGTACAAGAAGGATGATTGAAAAAATGAGTGAAACAATACTGATGAGAATGCATACAAGGAGGTACATACGTTTCAAATCAACGTAGTGTCCTTTACCTTTTGTATCAACAATTTTTTTCCGAGACGTAAAGTACAAAACAAGAAACACCACGGACATGATTGTTCCAAAAAATAAAAGTATCGTCAGGACCTTGACACTGGTATATGACGAAAAAAGGAATTGTCGAGAAGAAATCTGTAATTTCTGTGGCATTGTTTTATGAATAAAAAAAAATTATTCCTTCACTAACCGTATAATTTTTACTAGGGATCAACAGATACATATTCACCACGTAAAAATGGATGGATCCTGTCGAAACGTTCAATATCGACCTTGATCTCACTTTTTTTTGTCAGTGTCTCGATAAAAAATCGCGTGTCCTCGGTGAGCACGCGTTTTTCATGAAAGAACAACGACAACAATACGATTGCCTTTTTTAACATCTGGAATGGATCGGATAATCCTTCAGAAGGTGATACCGACTGAAGGCTTGTAAAGTAGACAAGCGAGAGCAACCATCTTTGAAAATCAATGTTTTTCGTCTTGATAAATAGACAAGTGGTCTGAAGATCCTGGACAACATGCCTCTTGAACGCGTGGACCGCCTTTTCAAGTTTTTCATCATCGTCAAGCCGCAGTGCCTCGTCGACATTTTCTTTCATACAATAAAAAACACGATAAAGGATACACACGATTTTTTGACGAAGGAGTGGGCTCCGTATCTGTGAAAACAAGGTCTGTAGAGATGAGGCATGAATATCTAATAATTCCACGCCATCGGTTTCTTGTGGAAGGGTTCCATGCACAAAGGACTCGACACAAAACCCGGTCAGCAGAGAATATTTTTGTTGAAGAGCCTCGACCCATCTGCTGACCACATGACGCTTATAAGCACAAAATGTACATTGAAAAGAAGCCTCCAGATGTAATTGATTGAACAATCTGTGCATGTCTGGGAAGCGAGTGTGCGACAGCGTCGCGACATGGTGAAAAAACATTGAGAGATTATGATGATCTTGGTACACACATTTCCCAATAGGATCATCACTTATTTCCACGGGTCGGACCGAAAATCCTTTGGGATGGTCGCAATACATGTAGCCACCATCAACCATTATCAATGAGGCCTGCATATTGACTGATGGTTCAAGATGGAACACGTCGACTTTTGAAGAGATCTTTTTATGCTGGACCATAACCGACATGCAATACAAAAGGAGGCGAACACATTCAGATTTGTATCCTTCAATATAAAACAAAAATGAGCATTCAAACATTTGTTTTATTCTGATATTTCTTTATACCGTACGGTATATGTTTCAAAATGGACGAATGACAATGGTTGTTGGATATATTGAAAAAAGAAGAAAATACAAACACGAATATATTTTGTATACGGTCGTGGTAAGATCACAAAAGCTGTAATAGATTACAGGAATGGATGAAAACGGCGGTCCCATGTATAAATTCGGTAGTAGTTGTTGACGGCTTCATTACGAGGTAATAATTCACAAGGTATATCCAGATTGACGTTTGAGATGCGAAGGGTTTGTTTGTATTCATCCAAGGTCATGTAAGAGACAATGGACTCACTTTCTAACCATCCATCATCAGGAAAAACAAACATGTAATGCACATCTCGTTTGTCGTGAAGAAATGCAATAAGGATCTTTGCGACCGCATCCTCAATTTTGCAGTATTCATTATACGATATAGTCTGTCCATATCGTGATTGATATATATCCTCATAATGAAACCGAGAATATGTATAAAACGATGGGATCGTTGTCTTTGTGTCTAACGTCTCATAGATTTTGTCAAATGATATTGATAGTCCATCCGATATTGGACGCTTCATTCCAATCACTATCTATGTCAATGAAGTATGATAAAGAGATGGAATTGAGATCCCATTGGTGTTTGATGTTGACGACGACACCATATTTGTCATTATGACTTTGGGAACAGGTTGCTGTGTTGGATAAAAAGTATGAAACAATAAAGATGATATAAATTGAAATGAAATAAATAACATCATTTGTTCTTACTGTAGATGCGAGAAATTTATTTATAAATAAATTTCTCGCATCTACGGTAGTTATAGGATCAATTGTAATTTGAAGAGACGGTGACTTGTACCGTCATCGCCATAAGTTAATTTGTTTTTAATTTAATTTATTGAAAATAATGGCTATTGAAAATATCCATTGTTTTCAATGCCTTTAATTGAAGAACAATGAATTCATAGGCGTATTGTACACGTATCCCTTCCACGGAAGGGATACTTGTCAGGGTGCGCAGCACCCGGTTTGCATCGGCGTGTTGCGTAGCAACCGCCGGCAAACCAGACGGACCGATATAGCAATAAATAGGCAAGTTGTCGGACCACGGTCCGACAACTTGCTCATTTATGTACAAATTAATTTATTGCGTCTACTGTACAAAGCGATGACGGTAGAAACAAATCAACACGTGTACGACAAGATCTCGTCTGTGATTTCTGAAAATAGTTTTTGACCGAGCACTGGTTGATAGTTTGTCAACGGACACATCTTCATACTATACACTGTACACCAACTCATAACTGTGGCTTCTATGTGCATAATCTGATACGCATCATAAAAAACAAAATATTGGGGATTGTACATGTCGGGTTCGGGGCAATAATGACATCGATCCATGGGTCGTGTATACACACGAATATTTGGGTCATGAATAATAATCTCATTCGACGAGTTAGCCTCGCATTGGATCCCGTACAACGTCAACTTTGTGAGACACTCCTGTGTAAAGTCGCAGGACCAGCTTGGGATGCTCTGTATCCTACATGGACCTGTTGAACGATGAAGCAATATTGTGTCTCTAAAGGGCATGTTTCATAAGACAGTCCTTGTCTTTAATTGGTTGTACTTCATCGCCAGGTATGGTACTCGGGTTAACCCGAGTACATAATCCAACAAAACGGATTACTCTATAGAGTAATCCATTGTATTCACCAAATCTGCCTATGTATTGAAAATCACTGGAGACCGTTCTGTCATGCAGTCATGGTACTAGGGGTCGCGGGTGTCGGGGTTTTATCATCATCTTTTTTATTTTTGTTGTACTGTTGTATGGCCAGTACAAGAGCGGCGATAGAAAGGGCGACCGCGATAAGAAGTAAAACAAGGAGCCATATAGAAGCGGCATCATAGCCTTTGGCACGTCCCTTTTGTTGATTTTGCATTTTATTCACAAGAAAAAAAAAAAAATATATTCAATCAAAATATGCTTTAGAATAAAAAAAAAAATGATCCTTATTTTTTTATGCGCGGGCATGGGGAAACGCATGAAATCTAAAATTCCAAAGCCTCTGCTTCAGGTGTGTGGAACACCCATGATCTCACACCTTCTGAGAACGACAACGGGTGATGGGTTGTGTGTAGAAAAAATCATCTTGGTCATCAATCCAGCACATCGCTCTCTTTTTCAAAGCGTTCTCGACAAGCATGATCGTATCGTTCTTGTTGATCAAGATATACAGCTAGGAACCGGACACGCCTTTTTGTGTGCGTGGAATTACCTTCTGAAAGAGCACATATCAACCTCCATTGTCGTTGTTGCAAATGGTGATACACCATTCTTGCCGCATTCTCTGTTTGCATACCTTGAAAAGGCAAATGTATCAACCGTCGTCGGGTTCCACACTCACGATCCTTCAGGGTACGGTCGTATTATTCATTCGGGTAGAAACGTTAAAATTATTGAGGATAAGGATTGTTCAGAAGAAGAAAAGAGGGTTGGTCTTGTGAATGCGGGTGTCTACGCATTTGTATGGGACGATGTCTGCACTATCCCGTTTGTATTGTCAACCCAGAACGTCCAAAAAGAGATGTACATTACAGAAGTTGTTTCAATCATACAGGATCATGGGTATCCGGTACAGGTTCACGTGGTTGAGAATGAAAAATATTTCAGAGGGGCAAACACACCAGAAGAACTTGTAGCTCTTGAAAATATATTTACCAAGACATTGTGACAAGCATGTTGATACTGTCATGACTGAATTGAGCACGTTGCCGACTTGTGTCGCCGATGTGCATATTTATTGCAACTTGTTGCCAATAAATGAGTTTATAGCGCTGACGGCGCCGTCGTATGAGAGGTGTACGATTTTGCCGTACACCTCTCATCAAGCACCGTAATTACAATTTGTGCCAAATTGTAATTTGATGAAGACGGTAAAAACTTTTTTTTTTATTCAAATAAAAAAATGGGAAATACCGCATTGTTTGTTTTCTTCTACATTTTTCTCTACATCGCTCTCATCGGAGGATTTAACTGGGGTCTTATAGGAACCTTTAACTTTAACCTCGTCCAATTCATCTCGAACGGAAAGAAAAACATTGAACGAGGTTTATACGTTCTTGTCGGGTTTTCGAGCATCATCGTCTTTATTCTCTCCATTGTGGTATTATCATCAAATTCAGAACAGTTTCGCAACGATGAGATTATTGAAGAATACTCGACACACAGAGGTTGTGAATGGTGCGAGTAAAACAAATCCTGAAAAACTGAAAAATATTTTTTTTATCTGAATTGTTATAAACCCAAACAGGACAACATAAAGCAACAATGACGAGCACACAGCTTACGGATCTTCACAACCTCGATCTGGATAATATGGTTTTTTCAAAGCCGGAAATCGGCAACATTGCCGGACAAAAACTGAGTTTCAAGCGCATCCGCGTCGCAACACGATATCCTGATGGTAGTATTGGAGACCTTGTGATTGCGACGCCGCCAAACCTTCACAGTTTTGGTTTGCAGGAGACGCGCGACATGGGGAGCAATCTGTTGAATGGATACACGATGCCGTTGTGTCTGTGGAACCGGAATGGTCCTACGGCTGATGAAAAACTATTTACAGATCAGTTCACAGCAATTGTTGAACGGTGTAAAAAATATCTCCTCGATCATCGCGACGAGATTGAGAAGTATGACCTTGAGGCATCAGACCTGAAAAAGTTTAATCCCTTGTATTGGAAGATGGAGAAGGGGAAGGTCGTTGAAGGGCGGGGTCCAATGCTCTATACCAAGGCTATCTACAATAAAAAGAAGGAAAAGATTGAGACCATCTTTGTCAACGAGGATACAAACGAAGAGATTGATCCTTTTGAGATGTTGAATAAGGTGTGCACGGCAACGGCGGCGGTGAAGATTGAGAGTATTTTTATCGGGAACAAGATTTCTCTCCAGGTCAAACTCTTTGAAGTCGTGTGCAAGGTGAAGGAGCAGACCATGAGAGGATTGTTGAGACCAAATGCTCTGAAGCGTGATTTCCAGACAACCTCAAGAGACGTGTTGGAGCACCTGGCGGTTGACAATGATGACGACAGTGGCAGCATCATTTTGGAAGAAGACACCCTAGCATCCGCACCAACATCATTGCCGGCACAAGGCGTACCTGTTGTGTTGCAACAGGTGGATCAGCAGTTGTCATTGGATGACGACGTCGTCGAGGATGACGATGACGACGAAGATGAGGATGACACTGCTAACCTGGCAACACAACCACCACCTCCTCCACCACCGGTGGTTGCGCCGACCGAGACAAAGAAACGCGCACCCGCACGTTCAAAGGCAAAAAAGTAGGCGTATCAGTATCACATCAATCTAAACACAATAAAATAACACATGGTAAAATTTTCGTATCAATCTAAACACAAAAAAAAAGAACATAAAAAAATGTTTGTTTGGTCCCATAGCTCAGTTGGTTAGAGCGCGCGGCTGTTAACCGCGAGGTCGAAGTTTCGAATACTTCTGGGACCGTAGAATAAATAAACCACATTAGCTCAGTCGGTAGAGCGCGCGGCTTTTAACCGCGAGGACAAGGGTTCAACCCCCTTATGTGGTGTTCCCAAAATGACATACCGTTCGGCGTTGAAATGGGAAGATTTTGTGAGAAAAGATCCAAAGGATGTCAGGTATTGCCGAATTGGAAGGCGGTCTTTTTAACTCAAAGACAACGTTCCCGAGTGGTCAAAGGGGTGTGACTTAAGCTCATATGCATAATGCTTCGCGAGTTCGAATCTCGCCGTTGTCAGTAAAAATATGTACCTACGAAACGTTTTGATTGATTAAATCAATCAAAAAAGCCTACCGTATATGCAATAAATTAATTTGGAACAAATGAGCACGTTGTCGGACCACGGTCCGACAATTTGCCTATTTATCGCATCTACGGTATTGCATCTATGGTATAATGAAAAACTGAAATTTTTCAACGTATCAAAAATATAAATATGACCCAAAATATACGTATGTATTACATAAAATTTTTACTGATAAAGACGGTGACCTGTCTTTTTTTTTGACTATGACGTAGGAGACTTGAATAACGACCCCGACCTACGCAAGCATCACCAGGCACAACGTGGTGCTGCGTTTCAGATCTCTGTATCGCTTCTACAAGGTATTTTCTCGTCTCCCAGACGACATCAGGTCGGAAGTCTCGTCATATGTACTGTTCAACCCCTCAAAGGAACAGTTATACGAATACACGAAAGCCTGTCTACGAGAAACATTGGGACATTGGAGTCCAAAAGACGCCATTTTATAATATCGTAGATAAAATAAATTATCGTTGCCATCATCGCTTGATAAAACGATGATCCGAGAGTACAATATGTACAATATGTGTTTCAGTTCATTGGGTGTTTCAGTTCATTGGAGCATCTACGGGTACTACCGCCAGGCGCCATTTGATAAGAAAGCCATACACCTCCCATCAAGCACCGTAAGTAGAATGTATAGCCAACTTGTTGGACAAATTCTATTTATGGTGAAGACGGTACAAAACGGATTACCTTGGGTAATCCGTTTTGTACAAGTTATTTTTTTTTTAAAGAACAAATAAATGAGCTCCGAGGTATGTACCCAATTTGTTTCACGGGCATTGTCAAATTGGAACGCCAGTGACAAAAAAATAAAAAACCCAGAAACCGGAAGACCCATCACAATATACAAGCAGACGTTCAAGGACCTCGCACAACGTTGTAGCATGTACAACAACTGTTCAATGATCCACGGGCTACGGAACGTCAACGGGTTTACGTGTTATCTTGACAGCGTTCTGATGGTCCTCTTTGCTGTTCAAAACAAACTTATTGATAGATACATTCTTGACATGACCCTTGATAACGATAATGTGGGTCAAGCCGTTTGTGATCAGGATCCTCAAAAGAACCATGCCGCTATACAAAAAATCCAGGATGAGTTGAGGCGGATAACGTTCCTCATACGGAATGGTGAGTACGTGTCCTTTTCTCATCGTGTGTGCACGAACCTGTTGAAACGGCTAAGACGACATTGCAAACGGTATTTAGGAACCGTGTATGCAAGGTTTTACGAACCCGTTCAAAACTCCGCGTCTGACTTTCTGGCATTCATACTGAATGTCTTTGGGTTCTCAGAAAAGATGCATATCACATTGTGCACAGAAAACGCATTCAAAAAGAGGTCGACGGACGCACGTGTTGCGTACCGTACAAAGGTGATCAATAGAGACGTGAGTTGTCTATGGGTTGTTCCGTCTGATGACCTTAACAAAAAACGATATCTGCGATCACTGCTCCGCCAATATTCACAGACGGTTTTAGAACAATCCCAAGCACTGTACCGCGATTCCGATAAGAAAAAAGAAAATCCAATGTTGTATTACGAAAGGACCGTCTACTGGGAACGACTGCCTCCATTTTTTGTCATGGAACTCTCACGCGTCGACCTTGTCTCGCGCAAGTTTATCCATACCCCGATCATTCCAAATATATCGATCGGTCGTCGGAAGCTTTTTGGGATCGTCGTGCACCTGGGATACGTTGAACCGGATGATGACAACAACAGCCCTACCGGCACTCTGGTTGGGTCTGGTCATTATGTCGCGTACCTCAAATGCAAGAATGAATGGTTCAGGTACGATGACCTGAGGTCAAAGCTTCGCAAAATAGGAGGACACAAGGACCTGGTGCAACGGTCAGAGGTGGTGAATAATGGTATATTATTTTTTTATTCATTGTAAAGTGAAAAGTGACGACGGGTTCTTATTTTTTGAAAACAAGAAACAAACCAAAAGATGTTGTCAAAAGATCAGGATCATGCTCTGAAACTTTTCAAACAGGGAAAAAATGTTTTTTTAACAGGACCTGGTGGCTGTGGCAAGAGTTTTTTGATACAAAAGATGTATCGTCATGCCCGGCAATCTCGCCACAATGTACAGGTCTGTGCATTAACGGGTTGTGCAGCCATACTCTTACAATGCGGTGCACGGACGCTCCACTCGTTCGCCGGGATCGGGCTTGGACGTGACACAAAGGCCGACCTCGTGAAAAAAATCGTGAAAAACTCCTTCAAAAAGAGAGTATGGAGAGAAATAGATATTCTTATTATTGACGAGGTGAGCATGTTATCAAAAAAGATATTTACGGTGCTTGATGATATCGCACGGATTGTTCGAAAGTCAAATAAAGCGTTCGGTGGTATCCAAGTCGTTTTCTCCGGTGATTTTTATCAGCTCCGCCCCATAGGAGATGAGGATGATCCGGACACGCATGCTTTTTGTTTTGAAAATGATGTGTTGTGGAGCGATCTCTTCCCTTCCGGACACGCCGTGTTTCTCTCTCAACACTTTCGTCAACATGAAAATGAGTATATCTCCATCCTGTGCCAGGCGCGACGAGGGACCCTTGATAATTCGTCGATTGAAAAACTCGAACAGCGTCGTTGTAGTCATTCTCAACATCAAGAAAATGCGGTAAAACTTTTCCCAATAAAATCGAGGGTTGTGAGGTGGAACGCATCGATGCTGGAAGAACTTGAGGGCGCAGAGTATGTGTACACGCTCTCTGAACACGTGGATGATTGTGTGACGCAAGAACAAAAGTTTGAACTGGATTTTTTACGACAGAACGTCCTGTGTGATGATGTCTTGCGTCTGAAAAAAGGTGCCCATGTCATGTGCATCGCGAACCTTGAGAATGGATTAGTCAACGGGAGCCAGGGCAAAGTTGTCTCATTTTCGAGCGAGGGGTTTCCTGTTGTTTCATTTGTGAATGGGATAGTGTGTGAAATGAAACCGCACACGTGGGTATCTGAACGGGAACCATTGGTTTCTCTATCACAGGTTCCACTTATTTTAGCGTGGGCGGTGACCATTCATAAGGCCCAGGGCGCCACTCTTGAATACGTCGAGGTCGATGTGGGTATGTCGATTTTTGAGTACGGACAGGCGTATGTCGCCCTGTCCAGGGTAAAATCGATCAAAGGACTTTTTCTTGTCAATTTTGACCCAGAGGTTTTTCAAGCAAATCCTCTTGTTGATAAATTTTATGCATCCCAATTTCCAAATGTATGCTAATATGAGAGAGGGTAGATTGTGATCTGAAGACATGTATATATTCATAATAGAGAACAAACGAGCAGAATGAGCTTCACGCAGTTATTGACGCATTATAATGTCAGATTCGTCTTGAATGAAAATTTAGAGATCTGTTTAGATGATTTCATTGAAAATATTGCGGAATGTAAACCATCCTATGCGACCAAAATCAAAGATAAAACCAAACGTAACGGTTTGTGGTACCGTAGACGCAATAAATTAATTTGTACACAAGTTAATTGATTGCATCTACGGTATGAACGGTGGAAATCTTTGAAAAACATTGACTCTAATGATCAGAGCAGGGCTTGACCCAGTTATTTTCAGTTATTATAACTACCTTCAATGTAAAGGTGATTTTAAAAACCAGTTAACTGGTTTTTAAAATGTAGTATAAAAAAGAAGCTGAATATAAAACCAGTTATTTGACGACCAAGCCCTGGATCAGAGAGTACCCGAATCAACTAATGAGATCAGAGATACGGACACATTGACCTCTTTTGTCGACATCCGAAATAATTATTTTCAGTATAAGGGTAAGAAAGTTTTGGTCATTGTTAAAGAAGGGGTTGTATGGTTCAAAGGTATTGATGTCGCCAAACTATTAGAGTTTCAAGACATGCATCAAACATTAGGCATAAACGTCCAAGACCCAGACAAAACGACTTTCATTACTTTAGGGGTATGTACAAATACATACCCTGAAATTCAGAAGATTGATCCTCAGACTATATTCATCAATCAAGAAGGGATGTACGATCTTGTCATGTCTTCCCGCAAAGCTGAAGCCAAGATCTTTCGCCGTTGGATCTCTCACGAAGTCCTCCCTTCGATTAATCGATTCGGTTCTTATTCAATCGAGAAAAAATATGGGTGTTTTTATGACGATCATGATCTGTATGAATACGATGGATGTAACGTTTGTTATATGGCCTATATTGGTGTGCATGACGGTATACCGTTGTTCAAATATGGCATAACCTTTGATTATTATCGGAGAGAATACCAAGAGCATCGCAAAACCTTTGATACGTTTCAATTGCTCTATCTCCGACAAACGGACAATAATCATATCATTGAGAGTCTGTTCACCAAAGAATGCAAGAGTAAAGATATCTATGTTCAGAAAGAATTCAAAGGGAAAAACCGGACAGAATTATTTACAGTGAATGAATCACAGTCTTTTGAACGGATGAGGATGATCATGGATAAACTTATTGAACAGAATCCGACGAAAGAGCATCAAAAATACGAGAAAGAAATCCAACGATTACAACAAGAGAAAGATGAGTTGAACAAAGATTATATACATAAGATTGAACTCTTGGCAGAGAAAACCGAACGCATACAAGCATTACAGAATGACAAGGAATTTTTACAAAAAGAAAAACCGTATTATATCAGTTGTTCTCCACGATGAAAGATATGATAGCATCACTTAGCCCATAAATAAGAATCGACAGACAACAAATCGTACCTTGGATTGTCAAGGTACGATTTTTTGTCTGCCCTCTCTTATGAATAAATTAATTTATCGCATGTACGGTAAAATGAATGTTTTGTTTCCAGAGACGTTGTATTTCGGCGCCTTGAGCTATAGCATCTTGCTTGTCACGTCGGCATTATTTTTTTATCACATGACGCGTGTCAAGTCTTTGGAGATGCCCCCTGTAGCATCGGGAATGTTTGCCATCTCATTTATCGTGATTTCGATCTTGTTTGTAGCGATTGGGATAAGTTCTTATTATACTCGTCTCTATGAGGTAGATGAACAGGACCTTTCTCAAACAGAACGAATTGTGTTGAAGCATGAACGGGTCTATTGGAGCTTGTACCTGTGTATGGGGATTGTCTATATACTGGTACAGATTGGTGTGTGTTATTACATCGTACGAGGAACAATGAAAACTCTCAAGGAAACACGACCATCCCTGATCGTCATGTGACGGTGACGGTTTTGATGTATTGAGCTTTTGTTTTGAATTCCAATTTGCTTCATTTATTACAAGATAAGTGCCCACGTTAACGTGGGCACTTATTACAATATTTCATCTTTTTTTAGCATACATGTTACATTTTTATATCCTTTTTTCTGCTCGTACGACGGTAAAAAAAAAATAGTGTTGATAGACATAAGAAGGAATACTATGTCAGTTCCGATAGTAAATTCGGCCGTCTTTTTGACAAAGTTTACCACAGCCTTTATACAAGGGAGTGGTCTTTTAGTATATTCTTCTGTGTCTGCAAATCCAACAAATTCTTTTGGTGGAGATGGTTTTAATAAACGAGTATGGAAATTTGAAATAAACGGATATCTGAATCCATCCGATACAGAATACATTCTGCGATTTGATTTTTCAAAAGTTGAGGTTCCATTGTCATATTCATTCGAGAATAATGTCGTTGGTATCTATACGCTCAATAAATGCAAACCACAAAACGCACGTGAAGTCTTTGACTACAGTTTTGATAGCGAACTTAAGATTCTTGACTTGTGTTTCTTCAAAGGGAACAGAATTACAAAAACAACGGAAATATATTTTAATTTGGCGATATTTGATTGTCATGCAGGTTGTAATGGTACGAATTGTTGTGGAACTGATAGTTCATGTTACTGCACTGGTTCTTGTTGCTCCTGAAATTAATAACCTGTTTCAAAATTGACTACGGTACGACCCAGTTTTTTATGAAAAAATAAATTGCACCTACCGCCTTCACCACGATTTTAAACGAAACGATTGACTCGTTTCGTTTAAACTCAAAACTTCACCTTTACGGTGAACGTGTGAATTCTAATTTATCCAAATGAGAATTTATCCAAATGAGAATTTATCCAAATGAGAATTTATCCAAATGAGAATTTATCCAAATTAGAATTTATCCAAAATATAATTTGTGGTACAGATGCTTGTTCATTTTATATTTTGTCGAGAACGGCAACGTACGCAAGAATTCTATCTTGACGAAACACTTCCTGTACTCGAAATGTCACAGTTCTCCCATCTCTTGAGAGATTGAGAAGAATATAACCCGAACCGAGTTGTGTTGGAGAAGGATTTTCAGCGCCAATCAGTTGTCCAGTACATCTGTCATACGTGCCTACGATAAAATAGACCGTCGACAAATTTGAAAATTTGAAGGAAACATTTTGATATCGTGTCGGATTTTGCTTTATCGTATATGTGACAGGATGTCCCGAATAGTTTCAACCCAGGAAGAAAATATTTTTTATTGTCATAGTATAGACACCATGCGAACACACTGTCAACCGTATCGATTAGACACGAAAACGCAATGGGCGGGAACGTATCTAACAAAATCTTTCCAGGTAAGAGCAAGTTCACCTGACAATACATTTACAGGAAACAACACAATAACATATATTATTTCACCCGTGAACCCCAATGTGTCAGACGGAGCATATATTATCAAAGGCGTTGAATTATCTGTGAATGCGATTGGCTTGTCTATCGCTTCTCATACCGGAATAAAATCTCTTATGGTAGTTGAAGTTGACGACAAGACAAATCTCAACTTTACAGCCTTTGAGATTGCAGACAATATCGTACAAAACTTTGTGTACACAGCTACCGAAGCAGGACCGACTGACCCCGCAAATGACGCGTTGGTAAATATTAGCACAAGTTGTACACGTATATAGCGTACATTAGATGCTTCATGGTGTTATTCTACGATACCGTATTCTTCTCTCTGATCTTCGACAAGATCCTTTACAATATTCCGACACCAACGATTAATAAGAGTATTTTTCGGTACAGGATCCACAATCTCTTTTAATAATTCAAAAAGACTGTCAACACAAAGTATATGGTCACGCAAAAAAGTTTCATAAAAGAGGTTTTCTTGATTGATTGATGCAAACGGGACCACGGACTGATCAATGTGGAGTACAATATTTTTTTTCTCGTCATGTGTGATGAAATGTGGTTGAAGTTGAAAAATATCTGAGAACGGGTAGTAATCCTTCATTGGGAGTACACCAAACTCCGTCAGCTCTTTATCAACAACCACGATGCCTGTGACGTTCAGGGATTTCAACCGGTTGATATGCTCCTTGTCATTCCACAAACAATGCCATAAACCATATACTTGTGGTTTACGAAGAAAGACCTCCAGTGGAGATGGCCGTCCAAATTTATCAATGATGTAGAGGGTAATCAAAAAAGATAAACCCGAATTCAGATCATAACTTTCACGACCAGCGAAAATCCAAAGCGGTTGCCATTTTCTAGTTAACATACGTAATATATATGTACACGTACATATATATTTTTTATACTCGTTCATTTTTAGAATGTCAATGATTACTCTAAAAGACGTTCTTCGTCATTATCATCGTCTGCGTCTCCATCCTCGTTTTCTTCCTCGTCATCACAAACAGTCTCAAGGTCTTCGTTCTCAATATCTTCACGGGGCGTTCCAAGGAGAGGCGCTTCTCGTCTCGATGGGACGAACGCAAGCTCGTCTAAAAAGCACAAAAAGTCGCGAGTATCGACAACACGCGTCTGCGGAAAATAATACAAGGGACATGGGACAAGGACATCGATAACTTCTCTCCCCGATGGAACAATATCCACATCATAGAGGTACGAAGCAACGTCATGAACAAAATCTTCAAGGTCCACACGCTGTCCCTTGCCCGAGACGTGATCGTTCCGTGTAAGAATAGGAACGTCAAATACAGCTTCACACGATAAACGATCAAGAGGGGCTTGATGTTGTGTCCATTGCTCCCAAAATCGTCGCACAAACAGATTTTTATGGACCTTCCACATAAATTTTACATGTTTGTCATCTTTTGAAAGGAACATTTCAGGAAAGGCGACATTCATTGGCAGGATACATAAAACATCCATCTTGAAGTACATATTGTCCATCCTCTCTTTCAAGGTGCGATGGTACATGGAGAGTGGGAACACCGGGTGGAGCCGTCCCACAATCATGTACAGCAATGACGCCCACTCAAGAAAGGTCGTGGACCTGGACTTGATAGACAGCACAATGTCGTTTGTCATACGACGATGATCGAAATAAGAAACATCAAGGAACGATGACAAGGCACTCATCACCCATTGCACCGAGATCGAAAAAAGGTACTCTGCATCAGCGGGAACGGTCATCACAAGAGGGACATACGGGGGTCCTTCCTGGTTGAATTTCCCACCGGTGGAACGACGTCTGAAATATTCATACAGATGAACGTCTTGTACAACCTCAAGTCCATTGCGGTCGATATAGAGGATAGTATAGGGGTCCTTCCCTTTCCAGTAATAAATATGTTTGTTCTGCCTGCTCTTGGGATGGAAAAAGCCTAATGCAAAATCAATCTCTTGGCGTTCGATTGATGTCCCAAGAGGAATAATACGACGCCCGATGAAAGACTTTCCAATGTCCCAAAACCAGAGGTATTCTTTTTGTGTTCTTGTGTACCCTTTCGGGAGGATATTTTTATGATTGTCGACGAGCTGGAGACGATGTCCCAGATCCATCTCTTGGACCACCTGTGTCAACGTCGTTTGAGATAGTTTTGTCTTTTTGACGATCGCCAAGGCATCACGAAGCTGTGCCAATGAAAGACGTGTGAATTTGGGACACCTATTTTTTTCCGCGAGCAAAGACAGCACCGACTGAAACAGATTTTGTTGTGTAGGATCTGAGATGACCGTTTGAAATAGATGATTGCAATGGTGCGTTTTCCATTCTTGGAAAGAATGGTCGTACCCGTCCCAATTCCTTAAAAAGGCGATACTATCACCGACAGGTCCCCAACGGAGAATGTCTTTGTTTATATTCTCATTGACATAGTCGGCGAGTGGTATGAGGAGTGGTTGTTCCTCGCGACGTTTGAGTTCTTCAGACAAAGCGCCCAATGTTGGTACGTCGGGTAGGTCGCGTAGGAGATGACGATAATGACGCGCAACGTCGTGTTCAGACGGGCATGATGTATCGATCCGAGAAAGAACGGGACGGGTTGCAAGGTATGCATTCACAAGCTGTGAATGTAAGGTTTTCTTTTTTCTTGTTCTTGTTTTTTTTTCAAGCAGTGTCGTTGCTTTCGGAGACAGCGTTATCCGCGCGTTGATGTCCCCTTCGAGCACGGATATGACATAATCACAGAATTCAGTAGGGTCCATCTGGCTGCATAGGACCAGGAGCGGCTTGTCGCCGGCAACAGCATTGACGTGCTTGGAAACCAGTGTGTTGAGGAGTTGTGGGACCTGAATGCTCTTTGTTTTTTGTTTCTTCAAAACGTGGCGGATCTTCACAATCTTTTGTAGAAAGTCCGTCCGTGCGGATCCGTGTGTCATCTGGAAAAAAAAATGAAAGGAAATTATTATTTCAATGGTCAATAAATTTCTAAAGAGATATATTTTTATAAAAAATGAACAAGTTGGATCACTTTTTGCACGCCCGTCGCACCGATGGGCGCCCGACCCACCTGTCGTTGTCTCCAAAGGGGAAATTCTTGATCTGTCGGAACGACCTTGAGGAATTTTGGTCATTATATAATTATCACTATATGATTGAACGCCTCTGTGTCGCCGAAATGCAGACGAGCCTGCATATTCCGGTGCTGGTTGATGTAGACCTCAAGGTTGAAGATAATAATACATACATTGGGGACCCGCGACTGTATACCGACACTCACGTTGAAGCGTTGGTGCGTGTGTATCAAAAGGTGTTGTCCGAGATCCTCCAGGATATCGAGCCCCGTCATTTAATTGTTTTTCTTTTTGAAAAACCACCATACAGGATAGAAAAGAATGGGATTACATACTATAAAAATGGATACCATCTTCAATTTCCCAATATTTTCATGACACGATACCAGCAAGAACATATTCTTCTTCCACGGATCCGTCTTGAATGCAAGAAACTCGAGAAAAACGAGTACCCGTCGTGTATCCCTCTTGACACGATGATCGACAAATCATATTGTCGTGGACAGGGGCACCCATGGCTTTTATACGGATCGCGGAAAGACCCATCAATGGATCCATATCTTTTGTCAAAGGGGTTTGATGACACGGGACGCGTTGTCAACGAGTGGTGGCAATTGTTGATGGGATTTGAATACGGGAATAAGGTATTAACAACAAAACAAGAGATTGACGAAAGCCTCCCCCAGATCTTCAGCATCCAGGTTGAAGGACGCTCCCAATTTATTTTAGAAGTCTTGGGCAACATCCATCAGGTCAATTGGGAAAAGCCTTTATCAAATACCCCTAAACTAAAAAAGAAGACTATCCAGGTGTTTGATAACCAGGACCCCGTGAGAAAGGGGAACCTCGTGCAAGAATTATTAAAGGTGCTCTCTCCAACCAGGTATGAAGACCGCAACGAGTGGATACGTATCGGATGGATTTTGTATAATACTTTTAATGGCAACGATGATGGGTATAACTACTGGGTTGACTTTTCTCGTCAGTCGACCGCCAAGTTTGATGAGAAAACGTGTCACTATGAATGGTCTCGCATGGAAAAAAAGGACCTTACACTTGCGACCCTGAAATATATCGCACGTATGGACAATCCAGCGGGATATGAAAGTGTTATGAAGATGTATATCCAGCCATTCATCGACCGGTGTCTCAAGCTCGACGGTGCACATAATGACCTCGCATTGATCCTTCACCAAAAGTACGAACAGGAGTTTCGTTGTGCTTCGATTATCCATAAGCTCTGGTACCAGTTCCATGGACATACCTGGCATAAGATTGAGGAGGGGTACAAACTCCGACAAAAAATCTCTTCCGAGATTGTCGAAGACTATGAGATGGTTGCAAAGACGTACCTTGAGAAACAGTTGGCGGCTGAAGATGAGGAGGAACAAAAATCATTCAAGAAAAAAATGACCACGGCGATGAAATTGGTGTCAAGATTAAAGACGGCAACGTATAAAACAAACGTTATGAAGGAAGCCATGGAGGTTTTTTATGAAGAAGAATTTTTGGCAAAACTGGACTCCAATCCATATCTGATTGGCTTCAGTAATGGTGTGTATGATCTGAAGACGTTTGAATTTCGTGAAGGGTCGCCAAATGATTTTCTGAGCCTGAAGATGAATATCAGGTATAGGACGGATATCGACCACTCATCACCTGAAGTACGCGACGTTATTGATTTTTTTGAAAAGATTTTTCCAGACCGAGATGTCCGCGAGTATTTCTTAAACACATCGTGTGATGTCTTTATCGGTGGGAACTTTAACAAGATTGTTCAGGTGTGGACGGGTGATGGCGACAACGGCAAATCGATTACACAATCATTGTTTGAACAGATGCTTGGACCCTATTCGATCAAGCTCCCCACGTCGCTTATTGTAGGGAAACGCACTCAATCAAGCGCGGCCTGTCCAGAATTAGTGCGTGCGGGGAATGGTGTACGGCTTGCCGTTCTGCAAGAACCCGACCAGAAGGATGTTATTAATATTGGTATTTTGAAGGAGCTGTCGGGGAACGACACCTTTTTTGCACGAGGATTGTATCGCGAAGGGTCGGAGATCACACCTATGTTTAAACTGGTATTGATCTGTAATGAACTCCCAAACCTTCACAACAGCGATCGGGCGACGTGGAACCGTATCCGTGTGATCCCTTTTGAATCGGTCTTTTCAGATACGGCCCCAGCGACGTTTGAAGAACAATTGCGCGAAAAGATTTTCCCCAAAGACCCTCAGTTCAAGGACAAGATCCCGTTGCTCATTGAACCGATGGCGTGGTTCCTTCTTCATCGTCTGAAAACAAAACCCAAGATTGTTGTGGAACCGGAAAAGGTGGTGTTGGCCACTGAGCATTACCGGAAAAAGAATGATGTTTTCCGATTATTTGCGGATGAATTTATCGAAGACAAGAAAGACAAAAATCTACAACTCATTGAAATGTATTCAACATTCAAGGATTGGTTCCGTGAAAGTTTTCCAAATAGTCCTCTTCCTTCAAAGATTGAAATGAAGGAGTACTTTGCAAAGAAATGGGGTGATCCCGTGGGTCTTCAACAGTCTTGGTTTGGACATTCGATCCGAACAAATTTTGAAGTCTGAGAGATGCGTGGTACCGTCATCGCCATAAGTTAATTTGTTTTTAATTCAATTTATTGAAAATAACGGCGATTTTAAATCGCCGTTATTTTCAATGCCTTGTATTCAAGTACAATTAGCTCATAGGCGAACAATGACGGACCGATATTGTGATAAATTAATTTGTGAACAAATTAATTTATTGCATCTACGGTTGTAAATTAATTTGTGAACAAATTAATTTATTGCATCTACGGTAAAATGGAAAAGAAATCCGAGATAATTCTTTTAGACCTTTTTTCAAAAAAAATAAAACCTGTTATTGAACAGCTTATCAGGCAAAAAAAAATAAATCCTCAGACACTGCTCGAGGGTTTACGGTCTGCTTCTATCCACCAAAAAAAAAACACGGAATGATCTGGCAAAACTTGTCGGTGTATCACCATCGGCTCTCCGTATAAAAAAAGAGAAAAGGAAAGTGCCTCAAAAGAAAAATCCGGACATCCCAATGCTGGACCTCATGAAAAATGTTCAACATCAAGGCAAACAACACCAGTTTGAGACCCTGCATAAACTCGTTCATCTGAACAAGGATTTTTATAATGCATTCAAACAATCCCTGGGCAAGAGAAAAAAGGAGATCCAGAGCGTCGTTGCCCTGTGTTATTTTTTTGACCTCACACGCAGATATCCGAAAAATGATTTTCAAGCGGTCGTCGGGGACACACTACCCTTATACGTTGGTGGTAAGAAATTTGCAAATGTCGAGGAGTTTATAATCAATCTTGAAAACAACAAGTTTTGTTTGAATGTGCACAAATATTCGAATGATCAATACAAAACAATGGAATTTCCAAATACCAAGCAAGGTTTTATTCAATTATTAGATGTTTTTATCCCCATTCTTAAAAAATCATCATTTTATATTGAACCCTATTGGAAGGGTATCTTAAGACCTCTCACAGTTTTTGACAAACAGATGCTAAAACGATTTCATCTTGTTCAAGATGAACAACTGAAAAAAATGAGTACGACAGAGAACACCCTTTTCAAAAAAGACCCGCAAACGATTGCGCACTGGGACATGAGTTATTTAGATTACCTG
>Ga0194129_10001104_pt1 | contig 46317 bp, 31 predicted proteins | sample TA2KigCa35mmetaG_FD_150862 | JGI IMG/M metagenome (GOLD analysis project Ga0194129, IMG submission 150862) | Freshwater microbial communities from Lake Tanganyika, Tanzania - TA2015038 Kigoma Deep Cast 35m | ecosystem: Environmental > Aquatic > Freshwater > Lake | place: Tanzania: Lake...
CACAATTACAGCTTGTCCGGCAGGTGTAGGTGGCACTGGTGGCGGTATTGTTTGGTCTTGTGTTCCACCTGATACTTGTGATGGTAACATATTATATATTTGCTGTAGAATTGTAGGACACGTTACGGGAGCACCAGTTTGAGCACCAGCGAGTGTTACATTTTGACCACCAACACGTAATAAATTATGAACATTTGGATTTGTATATCCGCGATCATTTTGTGCCGCATAAGTTTTTGTTCTGTTTGTCCATTGTCCTTTTGCGATTTTTGAATAGCGCAGATTTTTTGTTAGATTACTACTATTAATCTTGTATTGTAATATATTACCTTTATTTATTAGCGCTAATTCATAACCTAGTTGAGAATTTGGAACTTCTTTGTTAGTATATGGCACTCTTACAAGAGGATTAGAATTAGCTGGACTTGTATTTGTATCGTTTACTAGTGAACAACTATTTTGAACTCTAAACCATGCTCTTGGTGGTTGAGGTAAATAACATTGACTATTAAAGCATGACATCTTAATATAATAGTGTATAATATATTAAGTTATAACGTGATTTATAAATATATTTATTTTTTAAATTTTTTGAATTTTTTTTTTCAAATTTTTAACTTCATTTTTTAGGATTAAACTGGTCTCCAGCACCAAAGAAAAACCATCTTAATGATAAATAGTTAGGATTAACTAAATTAATAGCATCAGTTCCAGAACCAGGTCCAGAACTAATTAGTTTTGTATTAGGACCCTTAGTAACTAATTTGCTTATTTCAGTTGCGCCTAACGCATAATTATAATACCATAAATTAGAAATATAACCATCAAACCCACCATTCATAGCAACATAGACATTTCCATAATTTTGTTTTGGCACACCGTGTAGCTCGTGACTCTTAGTAATTGTTCCGTTTATATACACATCTAAAGTTGTATTTTGGCAGCGAATAATTACGTTAATCCATTTATTCAAGGGAATATTTGGAATAGTAATTTCTTCATTAATTACGTTATATGTATTCATAAAAACTACTAAAGAATTTGTATTAGGAGCAATATAAAGACCGGGGGCATTATTGGGAAAATTGAGACCCGCGGGACTGTCACTGTCACTAGCAAAATCATTACCCTTGTAAAACACACATCTGTATTGGCCTGAATTATATGTTAAATCATCAATATATATCCATGTAGACCATGTGAATTCAATGCCATCACTAGCATTTTCGGATCGCGCAATTGTTTTAGCACCACTTGTATTAGGGTCTTGAGGTATGACAACTAATTGTTTCGCATTGACCATACCATCAATTAATTTTGGGGTCCCAGATGGTCCATAAATATATCCTAAAATAGCAATACCGACTCGTAATAATATAATAAAGCCTACAAGGACAAGTAATAAAAACGCAACCTTGGCTACTAAACTATTTGACTCAAGAAAATCATTTGAAGCATTTACATAATTATTTGATGAAAATTTATTAAAGGTTTCGGGACCCATACCTAAATTGGTAGAAGCCGAACTAGGACTTATACCTCCTATTCTGTCACTTATTTCACTCATATTTATATACTATATATATTATATATTATATAACAATCTTAATCTAAAATCTTAATCTAAAATCTAAAATCAAAAAAAATTAAATACTAAAACTACTATCTTCAGTATTACCTTGCATTAAAGATACTTTGACAGTATATTTACCAAATAAATTAGCTAACATACTGGCACCATATCCGGCTTCATAAATATTCCAAGCAGTTTGAGGGTCACAAGAGTCGGCCCAATATTGGAACTTCGCAGTCCAACCAGAGAAGCCACCATTAGGTGTTATGTAAACAGGCGCAGTAGAATCTACTTTCGCAACACCAGGTAATACACATGTTCTAACAAGTTTGCCATCAATATAAATATCCATTGAACGGCCATAAGTGCTAACTAACAAATTAACCCATTTTTGGACAGGGATATTGGAAACAGCACAACGATGTGTAACAGTATTAGTGCCTGAAGTTGTAGGGGCACTGTCTAAACCAGGAAATACTGTTTGTGAAACAACAATATTGTTTTCAAGAGCTCCTAAAACAACAGATGGACAAGGCTGTAGTGGTTTAGACCCAGCAACCATTCTTCCAAAAACAACCTTTTCCTCACCATATCGGTAGTTCCAGTCATCAATATAGAACCAAATAGAATAAGTAAAATTAGTTGTGGTGCCTGAACTAGAAGAGCCAGTCAAACTACTGGCATTAATAGTTTGCATTGTCTGGCCAGATGTTAGTCCAGTTAATGTGCCAACATCTTTTGAAATATAACTGTAAACAATGTATAATAAAACAACTATAATTACAAATAACAATACATTTTTTGCTTCCATTTAATTATATTATATACCTAGAAATTACTTTTTTATATCATTCTTTATATCATTCTTTATATCATTCTTAAATAACATCTTTTATTTGTTGTACTATAGTTTTTGTCCCTGGAATAATTGGCGGATTAGAATTTTTTAATGAGTTATATATTGTATGAACTTGTAAATAATTAATTGGCTCATCAAAATACACTAAATTAGCTACATTACCACTGGCACCACCATCACTTCCTACTGTTAGCATATCAAATTTCATATATGGCACAACTTCTATTGCTGATTTTACTAATGTGCCATTATAAAATACATCTAAAGTTCCGCCTTTATAGTTAATTATAATATTATTCCATTTCTGTAATAAAACATTGGGTTGTTTATATATTATTCGGTTACCCATACTATCTAATTCAATCTCAGTTGGCATTGTCTTAATTTCCTCTATTTTGTTTCTAATGTCAGACATTGTAAAACCTTCTTTCACTGTATTTTTATTAGACTTCTGTAAAGCAATCTTGCTGTCACCATCATTCTTAACAGTAATATAAATAGTGTTAGTTGCTACATCATATCTAACACATGGATTTCCACCATAAGATAATAATTCTGGAATATTATTATTTATACTGGTTGTGCTAGGACCAAATGAATCTAAATAGAACCAGAATGACATAGCATATTGATAATTATATTTTTCTGAAGAGTTTTGTAAATCAGACTCGTTTGCGCTTATATTAGCATCAACATTTACATTTTTATTAAGGTCTTGATATGTCGCAACATTTGTTTGCTTATATGTAGGTATAGGTTCATTGACCCACGATTTACCACCTTGTCCATAGTATTTTGTGGAAACATATGGATACAATAAAAATTTAATTATGAAAAATCCACCAAATATGCCTAATCCTAGTAATAACAACATCATCTCAGTCTGCTTTGTTTTTGCGTATTGGCTTGTAAAATAGTCAATTATATTTACGACTAAACAAGGAATATATAAGATTGTGTGTAAAACCAATCGGAATACAGGATTATCCTCTAAATAACCACCGGCATTTACTAGTTTCCATATAATAGCAAGCATTCCAATAAGCATAATAATATTTAACGCAGTAGAACCAATTGTATCACTTGTATATGAGTTCTGTTTAAATGCGCCAATCCAAGATAAAATACTGTATATTAAGAGTCCAGAAATGCCCATAGCTCCTAATATGTATATTCCTCTTGTAAGCAACTTAACTAATGTTGGCGATTCGCCATATAATCCGGACTTAGACGGATTTGTAAAAAAATAGTGATAAATAAATATCATTAAAAATATGGATAGTCCTACACAAGCTATTAAAAATGTAGAAATGCCTACATATTTTGTCATTATATTCCAGGGGTCATAGAAATACAATAAAGAAATTACTAAAATAAATAGCATAAACATTGCGGTATATTTGCTTCGTTCACTATAAAACATTTGAAGATCTCGTGGCAAGTTTTTCTTAGCAATATCATCGTCTTTGGTTACAACTATATATGAGAAACAAGTAAGAACTAACACGGCAAATAATACAAGATAATTTAATGATAGTGCTTTATTTTGCTTGAATTCATTGCTAAATAATGTAATTAGTATAATAATAAATGTGCTAACTGCTCCAATAGTATAGACTATTTTTGTTATAGGATTTGAATCGGAAGTAGCTATACCATTTTTGACATTTAAGAACATTTTAATAAGCATTGTTGCGCATATAAAAAAAATGATTGTCGACACAATAATATAAATTATCTGAGTTGTTAGTTGGAATGGATTAAATAACTTGGTTAAGATTACAAATGCTATAAAAATACCTATACCAATTAGCCACATTTTGTATCCTTTTATTTTGTTTTCTAAATCTAAAATAGTTGGGTCTTCTGTTGGAAACAAATTAGTATTAGGAGCACAACTAGGATTAGGTATATTACTACTAGGCGTAAAAATTGTTCCCATACTGTCTTTTATTTTCTGAATAGTTTCTTGGAATTTATTTTCATTACTTTGTTTTTCATTGACACTCATTATTATAATAATGTTATAATATTATTGTTATAATAATATAATACTAACAAATATTAACATATACTAACAAATACTAATATATACTACCAAATATTACATATTTTCAGAAGCAGTTTTCTGTCCGTGACATTCGCGACAAAGTGCTACTAAATTAGACGGATCATTTCCTCCACCATGTTCTAAACGGACCTTATGATCAACCTCAAATGTATGGGTCAATTTATTGTTACAATGTCCACATTTCCAGTCCTGTATTGATGCTACATATTTCTTCTTTGTCTCACTAACAGAGCGTTTTGTAGCCTTTTGACCTGATAATTGAAGTTTTTGTCTCATACTAAGGTCTTGGTTCTGGTTAAAATTTGGATTTTGGAAGCCATTGAGCCCTGCCATAAAATTATTTTCCGCTTTACTTGTAAAATCAAAAATAGGTGAAATCATATCTACTGTATTTTTATCAATTGGCATATATTTTATTAAATTGTTAGTATACAGCAACATTTTCTTTGACTGTGTTGGATTTCTTTTTAATAATAAATATAATGATATTCCTAGAATACCAATAATAGCCATTTTATAATATTTTTTATAAGCTGTTAGAACTTTACTATATTTTCCATCGTGATAAGCATTATATATTAAAAATCCTGTTATTCCAAGTATTATTAATTCTAATTTCATAATTATATAATATTCTTATTATATAATTTTATTTTATTTTATAGATTTCAGTTTTTTACAATAATCTTACGAGTATAGCGTCTAGATTTGGGTTTCTTATATTTTCTTGTATACATTTTATTATTAGCCTTTTTATTAGATTTATTTTTATTAGATTTATTTTTATTTCTTGTCTTCCATTTTTTATGATGCTTTGTTTTGCGCTGAGTTTTATTTTTTCTTATTTTAGAACCACCAGTTTTGTTAGTATTTTTTACTGAATATGTTTGCTTATCAAATAACATTGATAACATTAATAATATTGACATTATTTCATCTGTATTCATATCTATAATTGAGTTCGCATTATTTTCAATTGCTAATTGCTTTCCAGGATTAATATTAGGATTGGCGTTTGCTATAATATTATTATAAGTTTGTTTAAATAAATTAAACAATGGTGTTACTACTAACGGGTCGTAATTGGGTAATACTTTGTTAGTATCATTTCCTAAATTTGCTGTTACCATTGTAAATAAATATAAAATAAGAATTATGTTTTTTGTTAGTATTATTAATAGCTTTTCAATATTTTCTTTGGACTCTGTGTTAATATCAATATTAATAGACTTAAATAAATTACTAGTCTCGGGTCTAAGTGATGCTAAAATAGGTAATACTACTTGTTTTGAATAATTTGTTAGTTCATTGTTAGTTTGTTCCAAATATATGTCTGATATTTTATCATTAAAATTAATAAAACTATTATAATCAGATGCTATATTATTTGTTATATTAGAAAGACTATTGTCTATATTTTCTAATACTGACAACATTTTTACATCTGTTTCAACAGTTTTATATTTTTTTAAGACTATATTGAACGCGCTTAAATAAATAATTGCTTCAATATACACCTGTTCTAGAATTTTCTGTAGACGTATCTTGTCTGAAAATACAGCATTATCAATATTTCTTGTCTTACCAATAGTTTCTAATATTTCTTTTGTAAAAAATCCTGTTACTGCTGTTCTATCTAATATATCAAATCCTAGATCTATATTATACTTAGTCCATTGTAAAGGCAAATTTGCTACTGTTTTATAATTAGATAATGTTATTTGAGGTTTCAAAACAAATTCATACCAATTTTGTCTTGTTAGTTCACCAGAGCGTATATATGGTTTTGATTTACCATTTGACAATAATTGTTTTATAGTGCCATATTTTGATACATATAAAATATTACTATTATTACCATTATTGTCTGTCTGGATAGGTCCTACATAAAAATATTGTCGCCCATTAGCATCAGGTTGGAACCAAATTGTGCCTTCTTTTAATGACTTTGTATTAGTATTTTTTGTATTAGAAAATTTCAAATAGTTCAATGTATTTACAGCTGTATTTACTTCTTCTACCATTTGACGTTCAGCTGTCACTGCTGTTAGTTTAGCTTGATTTGTATTATATGTATTAACCAGATTTGTTAGATATTCAGTGTTAATAGCATTCAAATTTATATCAGCGGGAATCTTTATGTATCCGGGTTTAATATTTTTTAAAGAGCCAATAACGCCTTCTGCTTTTGTTAGTCCATTTACAAATGTATCACGGTCAAACTCTTCTTGGCTAGAATATAACACAATATCAACTTCTGTGTCTGCTTTTAATACACCTTTTGAAAAATTACCAGATATCTTAGCAGTTGGATATAGTCCTGATTCTGACTTGTAATTATAAAGATAGAAAATTCCTTTTCCATCAGCGTCCAAAGCATTATCATTATTTGTGTCAACAAACATTTCACCAATATAAACACCGTGTCTATATAAACAATATGATTGATAAAATATTAGGTCTAATTCGCCAGTATTGTTATCTAAATTTGCTATAAATTTAATATTTATTAGTCTAGAACCAAGTCCAATATCATCCATATTAAATAAATTTACCACAATCTGGTACATATTGTAAGTTATTGTGTTATTCGTTGTATCATAATTGATTGTATTTTGTCTAGGTCCATACATAAAATTAAAAAACTTATATCGTAACACAACATCAGGTCTATATGGACCATCAGTGAAACCAAATCCTGTAGCAGGCATAGAAAAATCAGCAAAAAATGTTGCTTTAAAAGTTTGCGCAACAGTTGTTACACAAATATTAATTAAATCAGATTCTACAAAAAATGGTGTTTTAATTTTAATATTTCTATTAACAATTTGATCACAAATATATTTATAATAATCATTTAATATTTTTTGTTCATCTCTTGGTTCTTTATTCATTTCTGGATTAGCTGCTACCATTGTAGTTTCATCATTATCAAACATCATAGTTTCATTACGGTGAACATCCTTTGCTATTTGTGTTTTCAAATCAGACCATTCAATATTCCAGTTGCCACTTTTACCTATATCTTTGTAATAAGAAGCATAAAGACGTTTAAATAAAAATCTTAAATCTTTTCCAAATTTGCTATAAGAAAACACATCTTCATGATATTTATAATCATTAACAGTGTTAAGATAAAATGTCTCATCAAACAGTGGTATCTTTGAAGCTATATTTGCAACATCTTCTGGTCTTGGCATACTAACAAAATCTGTTAAAAACTGTGTAACCATTGGACAACTGGGTAAAGACTCATTTGTATCTATATTTTCCAAACAGCAATCTTCATATTTTTTGAAAAAACGATTATTTGTATTTGATTCGGATTTTGACATTATTTATTTGACTAATATATATAAATATATTATTTGTATAAATAATATATTTTTTTCATTTATGAGCTATCTTAAATCAAAACATACTAACAAATTTTTAATAATTATAACACTATTTGTTAGTTATCTTATTAGTTTATCGTGTTTGTTTACCATATTTTCGTCTTAATTTTCTAGAAGTTAGTTTATTACTATTTTTATTACTATTCTTATTATATTTTCTCCTTGTCATCATTTTTCTTCTTTTTAACTTATTAGTTTTGCTTCTAGTGCTACGTTTTTTACCACCAACAGCAGCACCTATTGTAATTCCACTAAGACCTAATGTTGTTGCTAATCCAAGTAGTAATGAATTTGTAAATGCCGTATTATTTCGCACAATTGCGTCAGGATTATCTTCAATACTAACACCTTTTTCAGTTCTGTTACTGTCTATAGCTTCTAACAATTTTGTATAACATTGTTTAAAACCATAATATAGATTTAAGGTCTGAAAATATGACACAATAATAGAAGGCGCATCAGGTTCTTGATCTTCACGATATATTTTACTTATAACAATTAAATACACGTTCAGACATAAAATTATGTTCTTAATAAGAATTAATAATAAGTCATAAATATTCATATCTTCTATTTTAATATCCTTATTCATATTCTTAAAAAAATCCAAACCGGTTTCATCCTTACTAACCGATGCTAAAATAGCCTTAATCGCAGTTTTTGATTCGTCTTTAACAATATTTGGATTAAAACCTTTATTTTGATTTTGTGTAGCATACTCAGAATAGAATGTAGTAAATGCCGATTGCGGTTTTTCCATAGAAAGCTGTTTATATAAATTCTCAATCATCTTTGTTAAATCATTGGTTGCTACAGATTGTCTCTTCATGTATTCATATTTTTGTTCTTCTATTTTAGATGTAAATTGTGTATCATCTAGACCAAAATATACTATAGCATAACGATGTGCGCGTTCATATAAAGTATGTGCTAGAGTCCATTTTTTTGCTTTTTCGGCTTTATCAGCAGCAGCAATTGTGTCATTAATTTCCTTTGTATATTTCTCCTTATCTTGAGCTGTTAGTTGTTTAATATATATTGTTCTATATTTATCTTGTAACACGCGTAAATTCATTTTTTCAAAAATATTAGCTAGTGTATTAATTTGAAGAGTTTTCAAGTTAGGTATAACAGTTTCATCATCATAATCACTATCTTTTATTTCATTTTCTAATAATTTATTTAGAGTGTCATTATATAAATAATAATACACATTACAAGCTAAATTTAATGTGTCGGGATCATTTACACCAAGAGGTAATATATTTTCAACAATAGATAAGACTTTATTTCCTTCTTCTTGACTCAAATTAGAGTTTTGTTCTAGCCTACATAATTGTCTTAATAATGTAATCTTATCTGATAATACTCGGTCTCCTTTATCTTTTCCTAGCATAATCTTATCTAGTGTTTCTAAGCAATCAGATAATTGTCCAGCTTCATATAATTTATAAGCCGCATTATATTGTTCGTCTGGAACCATAGATGAAGATACATATGAAGACGAAGTTGAAGATACAGACATTATTTCAGTGCTAGACTCAGTACCAGACTCAGTACCAGACTCAGTATCAGTAGAACAACTCTTTGTCTTATCAGAACCAATTGTATACGCAGTAATATTATTTTCATAAATGTATTTTAATGTCATTATAATTGCTTGTCCAAATACAACTATTTCATGACCTAACAATGTCTTCATCATTTCTAAATTGTCGGTTTTAAATATAATATTATCCATATCAACCTGTCTAGTTAACTCCTGTTCTAGTAATTCAGAAAATTCTGTATTAGGGTCAGGCATTACAAGTCCGGGTATACTAAAATAATTATTAAAATAGTCAATCCACTCCCAAATTCCACTAAGTTTTTTAATAGAATCTGTTGCTGTTGTTATGTTGCTATTATCATACACAATATCCGCCCAAGTAATTTGTTGAGTTATAGATGCGCTTGGCGTAGCTGATGTAGCTGTTTTTGTTATTACTCCTGATAATAATGGCGCGTCAGTTGGCTTAATTATTATATCACCATTTGTATTTTTGATTTGTCCATATTTGGATGATATATGTAATAATGTAATCTCATAATGAGGCACTGTTCTGTCAACACTAATTTCTGCTAAAGGTCCTTCATAAATATAATCATTTACAAAAATTACAATACTATTGTCATCTTTTTGTGTAAGAGATGTGTCATCTTTAACATATTGCTGTTTTATTAAATAATTGTTAGTCCATTTCCAGTCATTACTGGGTGTCATTATCGCATTTTCTGGATTATATAATATATTAAACCACATAGCTTTTTCTGGTTTACCATTAGGTCCAAGTATTTTACCATATTGCTCAGACACTTTTAATAATTCGTATGTAGGATTACTAGTTGTGTCAATAACAGGGTCCATAGGACCATAATATGAGTAGCCATTATTAAGAACAATTGTGCCTACATTCTGATTTTTTTTTAATGTAGGATCATTTGTAAGATAATTATTGCCGGTTATAGGGCTACTTGTTGTAGGGCTACCGGTAAGAGGTGTTGTGTCCTGTTTTACATCAGGACTGGAACTGGTATTTCTTTCCGGTATTTTTACTACAGTCTCTGTAAAACTTGGTTTTGTTTCAGATTTTACGGGTTCTTTTACGGGCTCTTTAACGGGCTCTTTAACAGGCTCCTTTATAGGCTCCTTTATAGCTGCTCGGCTTAGTGTTATTACAGGTTCATCATTTATAGTTTTGCCAAGTGCTCTATAAAAAGCAGCAGGTGTGCTATTTTTTAAATCATTATCGCCAACTTTTAAAATTTCATCACCCACGTCAATTTTTTCAGAAGAACCTATATATTGTGGTGTATACAATGAATTAACTATTAGTTTACCATCTTTTTGTTGTCCAATAATTCCAAATTCGCCATTAGGTTTTCTTTGTAGCGTTACTGTATAGGTGTTAGACATATTTGTATATTTACTAATATATACAAATATATTATTTATTATATAAATACACTATTAATCCTGATGCTCCCAATAAAACCAATGTATAAATAATTTTCTCGCGCCATCTATAATAATCTTTCATCTTAATATCCTTAGGCTTATACTCTTCATAATATTTAATATAAAAATCATTTAAAGAAATTTTTGGTTTTTCCAGTTTCTCATTAATTTTATTATGAATAAAATGCGTCCATCGGATAAATGCGTCACGTGAATCTAAATATGCCGTAACTGGATATTCATCCAATAATTTGCTAAAATCGCTTCCCATTGCTTCCACTGGAATAAATATTGGCAAACTCATAATAAATTCATAATATTTCTTTCGGGTTATATCATTTGGTCTTAAAGGATATGTCATAGCAATTGTATGTAGAAAGAACCAGAAATGCGGACCCCAAATAGTTGGGTCTAGGCCAGAAATAGTAGCAGTATTAGCTTTTGTTGTTTCAGGCATCTAAATTAAAACAACATAAAAACAACTTTATAATAACATATAGTCATTCTAAATATTATGAATATGAATATAAATATGAATATGAATAAAAATAATGTATGTAATAATTGTGGCAAACTTGGGCACTTATTTCACCAATGTAAGTTGCCTATAACAAGCTATGGTATCATATTATTTCGCACAACATCAAAAGGCCTACAATATCTAATGATACGGCGCAAAGACAGTTTTGGTTATATTGATTTTATTCGCGGTAAATATCTACACCATAATGTAGAACATATTAAAAGTATTTTTAATGAAATGTCTATTGTAGAAAAAGAAAATATAAGAACAAGCACATTTGAAACACTATGGTCTAAAATGTGGGGTATAACTAACATTGGTAACCAATTTAAGAGTGAAGAGTTGTCATCGCAAAAGAAATTTGATATGCTAAAAACAGGGCTACAAATAAATGATGAATTTATATCTATTGATACACTTATAGCAACAAGCACTACAAATTGGAAGGAAACCGAATGGGAGTTTCCTAAAGGTCGTCGCAACTTTTTAGAGAAAGACTTGGACTGTGCTTTAAGAGAATTTGAAGAGGAGACGGGTTATTCAAAAGAAAAATTAAAGGTAATAGAAAACCTAATGCCGTTTGAAGAAATATTTATAGGCTCAAATCATAAATCATATAAACACAAATATTTTTTAGCATTTATGGAAGATAATGAGGATTTGTTAGAGAACTATCAAACAACTGAAGTAAGCAAATTAGATTGGAAAACACTAGAAGAATGTTTGGAATCAATTCGTCCATATAATTTAGAAAAAAAACAACTAATTCTAAATATTAATAAAGTATTACAAGAATATAGATTATATTGATAATATATAGTATTATAGTAAGTAATGGAGAAAACAAAGAAACAAAAAAAAGAAGAAAATGATAATGATGTTTGTGCTAGTATTTATGACCCTAATTGTGGTAAAAATAAGAAACTGTTAAAACTAGAAGAAGAAAATATGGAGGAAGAAAAAGCAAATCCAAATAATGACCCATTTTTGTATCCAGACTTAAATGATCCTAATTTTAATATTAAAATTGCGAATAAAAAGGAGTTTAGTAATTCTAAATATGACGGCACTATTGATAATGTTAAGAAGCGTGCTGAAGAGTTGAGTCAAGCCGAATATGAATTATTACCTCAGCAAGCATTTGTTAGGAATTTTATGTCATTTCAGACACCTTATAATAGCTTGCTTTTATTCCACGGTCTAGGTTCAGGCAAGACTTGTAGTGCGATTGGTGTATGTGAAGAAATGCGAGATTATTTAAAACAAATGGGTATTTCTAAACGCATTATTATTGTAGCAAGTCCAAATGTCCAAGACAATTTTAAATTACAGTTATTTGATGAACGCAAATTAAAGGAAGTAGACGGCATATGGACAACAAAAGGATGTTTAGGAAATAAATTATTAAAGGAAATTAATCCAACTGGTATGAAAGGACTAACAAAGGAAAAGGTAATTCAACTAGTGAAAAATATAATTAGTTCATCTTATTACTTTGTAGGCTATACTCAGTTTTCTAATGATATTGTTAGAAGTCAAGGTACAAATCCATCAGAAGATGTAAAACGTCGTAATCTTGAAAATGAATATAGCGACCGTTTAATAGTAGTTGATGAAGTTCATAATATTCGTATTTCAGATGATAATGAGAATAAAAATGTGGCTAAAAATTTGATGTATTTGGTAAGCGTTGTTAGTAATATGAGATTATTATTGCTTTCAGCTACACCAATGTTTAACAGTTATAAAGAAATTGTATGGCTTTTAAATTTAATGAACATGAATGATAGACGAGGAATTATTGGTATTTCAGATATATTTGATACTAATACTGGTGAACTAACAGCTGAAGGAACTAAATTACTTATTAGAAAAGCAAATGGATATGTATCTTATATTCGTGGTGAGAATCCATATACATTTCCCTTTCGTGTATATCCAGACAAATTTGCGCCAGAAAACACTATAAACACTATAAAAGCGGTAGATGGTACAGTTAAGAAAGATTATCCAATGTATAATCTTAATGGTAATCCTATTAAAGAAAATAACCAAATAGATAAATTAAAATTATTTATAGTTCCAATTGGTAGTATTCAACAAATGGGTTATCGTTACATAATACATAATTTATTGTCGCGTGAAGCACGTGTTATAACTACAAAAACTGGCCAACAACGTGTACAAAAGGGATTTAAAGAACTAAAAGCATTTGGTTATACTGATTTAATGTTGCCAATACAAGCACTTAATATAATTTATCCAAATGATGACTTAGTAGAAATAGAACCTATAGATTATGGCAATAGATTAGCTGAAGAGGAAGAAATATTAGATGATGAGATTGCGCCAAAAAAAACTGATACTGGTGATGTAATAGAAGAAATAGAAAGCTCTTTAGTAACTGGTCCTTTAGTTACAGAAGAGAAAAATATAGAACTAGTAGAAGGAGAAGAAGGACAACAAGAAGGACAACAAGAAGGACAACAAGAAGGACAACAAGAAGCAGTAATTGAAGCACAAGTAAAACCAAATAAGGTTGGAACAAGAAAAATAAAACCTACAATTGAAGAACCTAAAGCAAAAAAGACCGGGACAAGAAAAATAAAACCTACAATTGAGGGAGAGCATATTATTGAAGGCGAAACATTATCACAAGCACTTACATTAAAGAATCCTATTATTACAGAATCATCGGCATCAGTTGGTGGAGCTAGAGGACGCCCAAGAAAAATAGTAAATGCCGATCCTTTAGCACAAGCATTAGATAGACCTGAACCTAATTTAAATCCTGAATTAAATGTAATAAATCCAAAAGTATTAACAGGCACAGAAGGTCTTAAAAGTATTATGAATTATGAAGACAGTCGCACACCGTCTGTAAAAGGCTCATTTGAATATAAACCAGGCAAACCTCATATTTTTGAACCTGATGAAATTGGTAAATACAGTTCAAAAATAGCAAATATATGTAATTATATTTATGGATCTACAAGTAATACTTCAGCAAATGAACCACCCCGTGTATCAGACGGTATTATATTAATTTATTCATCATATATTGATGCTGGTCTAATACCAATGGCACTTGCGCTAGAAGAAATGGGGCTAACGCGATACAACGGAAAATCCCTATTTAAAACTTTACCAAAGGCCGCATTATCTAAGGACAATAAATTGCGAAATGCTAAATACATTATGATTACTGGTGATCCACGCTTGTCTCCAAATAATGATGCTGATGTAAAAGCAGTAACAAATGATAATAATATTAATGGAGACAAGATAAAAGTTGTATTGATTTCTCAAGCCGGTTCAGAAGGTTTAGATTTTAAAGCTATACGTCAAGTCCATATATTAGACCCTTGGTATAATGTAAATAGATTAGAACAAATTATTGGTCGTGCTGTGCGTAATTTTTCACACAAAGATTTACCTTTTGAAAAACGAAATGTTCAAATATTTTTATACGGAACAAGACTATCAAATAGGGATGAAGAAGCGGCTGATTTGTATGTGTATCGTCTTTCAGAAATTAAAGCAATTAAAATTGGCAAAGTTACCCGATTATTAAAACAAGTATCCGTTGATTGTGTAATAAATCATGAACAATCTAAACTAACAGCAGAAGAAATGAAAGACAAGAATGAAGATGTTAAACAGTTATTATCTAATTATGAATTACTAGACAATTTTGAAGTAGGTGATTTACCCGATACCGCAACATGTGACTATGGTGACTGTGAGTATCAGTGTATACCGGATTTAAATTCAGACGAAGTTCCTGAAGATTTAAAGGTAAAAGATTCAAAGTTTAATTTAAATACATATAATGAGAAATTTATGCTTATTAATTCTGATAAAATAATACAAAAAATAAAAAAATTATTTAGTGACAAAATAGATGGCAAATTCTTTTACAAAAAGAAGACACTTATGTATTTAATTAAACAAAATAAAAATTATCCAACAGACCAAATATATGCGGCGCTTTCATTATTAATAAATGATAATTCCGAATATATTGTGGATAAATATGGGAGAACAGGACATCTAATAAATATTGGCACGTACTATTTATTTCAACCAAGTGAATTAAATTATCCACATATTTCAGTATTTGACAGATCAAAACCATTAGATTACAAACACGATAAAATTAAATTTGAAATGAAGACTGGATTAATAGATACAAATACGGATACAGGCAAAATAGTTTTAGGAAATATGTTCAAAAAGTTTAACACGGCAAGAAATACAATTAGTGTAGAAAAAGGCACTGATGATTGGTATCAGCATTGTGGTGTAGTAATCAGAAAAATGGCATATGATGAGTCTAATCTAATTATTAATAAGAACACACCTTTAGAACGTTTGGGTCTATTACTAAACACATTTGTAGTAGAACATATTGTTGAAACTCTAACAATACAAGAACGTATTGATTTAATGAACATGTTTTTAGAAACTAACAATCTAGAAGATGATAATGAAATAAAGCAAAATAAAGTTTTGAAACAATTTATTACAAATGTTATTAAATATTTACAGACAAAAATAATAAAAACAAAACCAAAAGCTAAGGGTAAAAGCATTACAGGTACAATAATTTTTGATGGACCATCAAGAAGATATAAAGAGCTTACACCAGAAAATGATAAAGAAAATGGAAATCTTAATATATTTGTATTACACAACAATAAATGGGTGCCAGGAGAAGCAGAAGATAAACGCGACTTAGACCAAATAATTAATGATGAATATGAAATAACGGAAGAAGAAAGAGATACATTAAATAACAATGTAGGATTTATTGGATTTGAGAAAAATCAGCAAGATATGGTATTTAAAATTAAAGATACCATTAATAAACGTTCAACAGGATTTCGCTGTACACAGGCTGGTAGAGAAAAAAAGCATCAAAAGGAGAAAGGTATTTTATACATATTAAATGAATTAGAAGGACATAAATTAGACGCACCACGATTTTCAAATGACTCAAAAGAAAGTGTATTTGAATTATGTATTCGTATTGAAATGACAATGCGAGCATACCAAGAAGAACAATTAGATGATAAAACATGGTTCATAAGCACTGAAATGGCTATTTTTAATGAGTTTGAGAAACGAGAAAAACCTGGGAAGAATTAATTATGATTATTTATAAAACTATTATTTATAAACTATTTATAAAACAAATATATAAATTTATAATACATATATTTGTATACTAAACATAATTTAAGATTTAATATTTAATTATATAATTAAACACAACATAGGGGTTTTGTATATTAACTGAACTACCCGTTCCGGTTGAGTTAGTTGTAAATGTATGTGTATGTGCTCCATCATTACCAACTGAAATACTCGCATATCCTGTGTTAGTTACTGCTCCGGGGCGATACTGATATTGATTATCCGTATCTGTTTCAGAACCGGTGCCATAAATACTTTGGTTTGAACCTAGATTCTCAGCAAAATAAGCGTCCGCATATGTATGAGTATGTCCACTATCAGACGCAGTATGATTATGTGTTCCAGATGAATCAGTTGTTCCTGTGTGTGTATGTGATGGTAACTGATTAACACTTAGGGTAACTGTTTTATTTCCACCACTATTTCCTAAACTATAATTTGTTAGACCAGAATTACCTACAGGAACCTTTTCTCTTAAATTAGGCAATACAAAATAATTTGAGTTAGAAGCAACACCGTAAGTGTTACCAATTATTCCATATAAAAATAAATATGTGCTTTTTAATACTTCTGAACCATCACAAATTAACCATCCATCAGGAGCATCTTGACCGGCATAGCATATAACTGAACCAACAGGACTTGTATATTTACGGTTAATGAGTAAATCATTATTATCTGTAGTCAATAATATAGATGACATTTATATATAATAATAATAATAATAATAATAATAATAATAATAATAATACTGTTATAAAATAAAATAAAATAGTTTTATTAATAAATAAAATTGAAAAATAATTAAAAGATATTATACATACTAAATATATAATGGAAACTACCGCTATTAATATCAAGAAATCAAAATATAGACAAAAGGAACCCAAAAATGTCTATGGAATATCACAAATAACAAAAACTATAATGTTACCAATTAATGCCATTGGTAAAAATATTCATCAAACAATTGAGCGTGTAATTAGTTCAATGGTTGAGGGTAAATGTATTGTTGAAGGTTATGTTAAAGCTGGTTCAATAAGAGTTATTACATTTTCAAGTGGATTACTTAAAGGTGAAAATGTGCTGTTTGATGTTGTATTTGAATGTGAAGTATGTTATCCAGTTGCCGGTATGTTGCTTAATTGTGTTGCTAAAAATATTACAAAAGCAGGAATTAGAGCAGAAAGCTCAGAGGAAACGCCATCACCATTTGTATTATTTATAGCAAGAGACCACTATTATTCTAGCGATTATTTCAATTCTATTGAAGAAAATGATAAATTTGTAGCGCGTGTTATAGCACAGCGTTTTGAATTAAATGATAAATATGTGTCAATTATTGCTGAACCTGTGCCACCAAAAGATGAAAAATTTATAAAGAAGCCTAGAATACAATTTGAAGAAGAATAAATATTAAATATATAAAATGTAGAAATAGATATTAAAAAGAAAATGTTATGAGTATTTAGAATAAGAATGGAATTAGTTATAAACCAAATAGGAGACCAAGATCAGAAACAAGAACAAATTGTAGAATCCGAACCTAATACATTTGAATTAAGCCAACTAAATAGTATAAGAGAAGCTATTGAAAATATGTCAAAATTTAATCAAATAGAAATATTACGTATACTTACAAATTATAAAGAAGTAACTATTAATGAGAATAAATATGGAATACATATTAATTTAAGTGAGCTAAATAATAATATATTGAATAATTTGTTAGTTTATATTAAATATGTAAATGCTCAGGAGACTGAGTTAAATAATGTTGAGAAGCAAAAGCAGGACTATAAGAATATGTATTTTACAAAAGATAATAAAGATAACTCAACAAATTCTATTAACAATAAATATGTCACAGAATTTAGCAAATAATTACAGTCAAAATAATACACATACAAGTAATGTATATAACGTTGTAGACAGTCTACAAGATTATATGTTTACTAGATCTAATTTAGAACAATATACAAAAGATATGTATATTTTTTCCAAGAATCAAAAGCCAAATAAAACACTAGGTGAATATAAAAAAGAACATACATTGACAAAAATGACACCCAAACAAATAAATAATATTTATAAACCACTTAAGAAGGATTCATTATTCTGGTGTTTTTTTATTTTAAAATATGGTTTCACAAAATATGAAATGGATATAGGTTCTCAGCAATTTACTATTGAAAAAACAGAAAAATTTGCTAATATTGAATTATTAAGAACAAAGGAAAATAAGGATTTACTGAAAATACATAAAATTAAGCCTTTATCAGATTTAGAAGATGATTTGTCAAATAGTGAAAGAATAACAATAAAGACTTTTTTTGCTCTTTGTATTGTACACAAAATAAATATTTTGTTAGTTGACGGTCAAAAAATCTATCAAAGTATAAATAATGATGAGCCTTTAATTAATGTAGTTCATAGAAATAGTAAGAGTTATGAACATTATATTGAATTAAATGTTAGTAATGATACTATTAATAATTTCAGAGAAAATTATTATAATGTTTCTGGATTTGATAGCGGATTAAAATCTATATCATCATATAAGGTAGATGAACTACACGATTTATGTAAGAAATTGAATATTACAAATGCGTTAGAATCTTTGTCTAATACAAAATCTAAGAAGCTTACTAAGAAAGATATTTATGAGCTTATTGTTCAGAATTTTTAATAACATAATTAATTTACTAACATAATTAATATAAAAATTTATTATGTTAGTTTTCTATTAGAAAAAATTGAATAAATAATATAAAAATAAGTATACATTATATATATAATGTCAAAATCTATTGAAGAAGAAACACGTATATCTAACTCTGATAAATATAAAGATAGAGTTAGAGATGAAAATATGAAGAAAATAAATCCGAGACAACAGTTATTACTTATTTCAAGAGAGTTACTTCAATCACAACAAGGCAAATATCATAATTACGAAATGGAAGTTAAATTTGGAACCCGAGGTATTAAGAGACTAACAAAACAAGACTATGATAATGTTGTTAAAAAACTAAAGGACATAGGTTTCACTTCAATTCAGTCAGATGGTTATTATACTTTAAAAATTCAGCCTGAGTATATAGATTCTAGAACTGGTGAATTTAAGTCTTCAGGTGATATTGACCGTTTTCGTGTTGAAATTAATGGACTCACAAATATACAGGAATATTGTAGGTCAAATAATCTTGAACTAATGTTAAATACAAAAACAAAGGAAGAAGTATCTATTATAAAGAAATCAGATGTAAAAACAAATGTAGGTAATGAAAATAAAGCACGAGAAGATGAAAGAAGTAATTTTATCAATAGTGCCGACTTTGATGACTTTAATTTTAGAGTAACCTACAAAGTAGAAGAAACCATTAGTAAGACTAGTAATATTGGCTTAGAACTTGTATCTAATTGGAATAAATCAAGAAAAGTATATCGTTATATTAATCGTGTTACATTTGAACACCGAGACTATCCATTTAAGGTTGATTTAAGTATTGTTAGATCATCTACAAGAGATACTAGAGGACGATTAACAAAAACATACAATATTCAAGATGCCAGCGTATTTACTAATCCTGAATCATATGAAATAGAAATAGAAGTAAAAAACAATGACGCAAAATTAATGTATAATAGTCCTGAACAACTAACAAGTGCTATTGAGAAAATCAGCAAAATTGTTTTATGTGGTCTTCAAAAGACAAACTATCCTGTATCTTATGTAGAGCAAAAGAAAACATTAGACGACTATATGCGCCTACTTCACGAAGAAGAATTTAAACGAAAAAATCTAGATTATTTCCCTAAAGAAAAAATATATCCTAGTGATTTTGTAGGTCCTTCTTCAATTACATTACAAATTAAAAATATTGCGCCAATTGACCCAAATATTAATGTCCCCAATATTACAGCACCATATTCTTATGTGGTAACTGACAAGGCTGATGGTGATAGGCATTTATTATATATTAATGGAATTGGTAAAATTTATTTAATTAATGCCAATATGAATGTTATATTTACAGGAGCTAGAACAGAAAATCAACAATGTTTTAATACGCTTATTGATGGTGAGCTAATCCTTCACGATAAGAATAGCCAGTTTATCAATACATTTGCTGCGTTTGATATCTATTTTGTAAATGGATTAAATATTAGACATAGACCATTTGTTGAAGTTAAGACAAAAGACCCCAAATATTTTGTAGATGGCTGTCGTTTGCCAATCCTAAAAGATATTGTGCGCAATTTAAATCCTATATCTATTATTGGAAAAGCACCTGAGGCTAAGAAGGGTGTTGAGAAGATTTTGGAAGCAATGAAGAAGGAAAATAAGAGTCCTATTACAATTATTGTTAAGCATTTCTATCCTAGATTTATTAAAGATGAATTAGAAACAAAAGAATCTAAAGAAGCAAAAGCAGGTGAAGATACTGAAGCAAAAGAAACTGAAAGAAAGGGTGATGACTATAATATTTTTGAGGCGTGTAATTATATACTACAAAGAATTAAAAATGGTCTTTATGAATATAACACAGATGGTCTTATATTTACACCAACATTATTAGGTGTTGGTAGCAGTAAATTTTTAGAAGCTGGACCATTAAAAAAATTACGTTGGGACTACTCATTTAAATGGAAACCAGCAGATTTTAATACAATTGATTTCTTAATTACTACAAAGAAAGGTGCTGATGGAACGGATATTGTCACACCAATATTTGAAAAAGGACAGATGTTTAGTGAAGCTACTCAATTTAATCAATATAAAACACTTATATTACGCGTAGGTTTTGATGAGAGACAACACGGATTTATTAATCCCTGTCAAGATGTTTTAGACGATAAATTACCATCAGCAGATGATAGTAGTGAAGAAGGGTATAAACCTGTCCAATTCTTTCCATCAGAGCCATATGATATTCAAGCTGGTCTCTGTAATATTATGTTAGAACTAGATGGTAATGGAACACCTCAAATGTTTACTGAAGAACGCCAAGTATTTGAAGATAATACTGTAGTAGAGTTTAAATATGATTTAACCAAATCTGGATTATGGAAATGGGTTCCATTACGCGTTCGTTATGATAAGACCGCTGAATTTCGACAAGGATTAAATAGTTTTGGAAATGACTATAATACAGCAAACAACAATTGGTATTCTATACATTATCCTATTACAGAGGAAATGATAGCAACTGGACGAAATATTCCATCTGAAATTGTATCTGAAGATGTTTATTATAATCGTGTTACATCGGATAATTTAACATCTGGACTTAGAGATTTTCATAACTTATTTGTAAAGAAAATGTTAATACAAAGTGTTTCAAAGAAGGGAAATACTCTTATTGATTATGCTTGTGGAAAAGGCGGTGACTTTCCAAAATGGATCGCATCTAATTTATCATTTATATTTGGTATAGATATATCAAAGGATAATATTGAGAATCGTATAAATGGTGCGTGTGCCCGTTTCTTAAATTACAGAAAAGAATATTCTCAAATGCCATATGCGCTATTTGTAAATGGAAATAGTAGTCTTAATATTAGGTCTGGACAAGCATTATTATCTGACAAAGCAATTGCTATTACTAAGTCAGTTTTTGGTTCTATTGCGTCTGACCCTAAATTAGGACCAGCTGTGACTAGACAACACGGTAAAGCACACGACGGTTTTAATGTATCATCTTGTCAGTTTGCGATTCATTATATGTTTGAAAATAATACTACATTTTATAATTTCTTAAGAAATGTTGCCGAGTGTACTAAGCTAAATGGTTACTTTATTGGCACAAGTTATGATGGTAAAACTGTATTTAATATTCTTAGAAATAAGAAACAAGGCGAAGAGGTTGAAATATATATGGATGATAAGAAAGTATGGTCTATTACTAAGGATTATGATGACGCATCATTTAGAGATGATGACAGCTCACTAGGATACAAAATATCTGTTTATCAAGAGTCAATTAATCAATCATTTTCAGAATATCTTGTTAATTATAAATTCTTTATTGACGCAATGGAAAAATATGGATTTATTATAGTGCCTAGAAATGAAGCAAAGACATTAGGGCTTCCAGAAGGAACAGGTATGTTTATTGAGCTTTATAATATGATGATGGATGAAATAGATAGTAATCCAAAGAAAGCTGTTGATTATAAAGATGCTCCAACAATGAGAAAATACGAAAAAGACATATCATTTCTAAATAGATATTTTGTATTTAAGAAGGTCAGAACAATTAATGCTGAGAAACTAACAAATACAATATTAGGAGCATTACCAAGTGAATATGAATTTGAACAAGTAAATACTGAAAAAGCTAAACAAGCAATAAGTACACAGGAAGAGAAGGCTAAACCAAAAGCATTACGTCGTAAATTAGTATTAGTTGAGGCTTCAGAAGCTGTAAATCCTGAAACAAGTTTACAAAATACATCTCTAGAAAATGTGTTAAAATCTGCGTCTAAAAAACCGCAATCGCGCACAAAGAAAGCATTGGTATTAGAAGAAGATACAAATATAAATACAAATATAGAAACTGGTCAACCTAAGGAAAAAGCAACAACACGTAAGAAGAAAGTAAATGTAGAATTTGATATTCCAGAATAAATATTATAATGTAAATAATGTAAATAATGTAAATAATGTAAATAATGTAATATTCCAGAATAAATATTATAATGTAAATATTATAATGTAAATATTATAATGTAAATAATGTAAATAATGTAATATAAATATTGTAAACCTAGTAAAAAGATATAAATAATTTACACTATTATATATTAATTAATGAATTATTATATAATACCTAAAAATAATTTTAATATTTCTATAAACGTATTATCAAAAAATGAAGACATAGTTCCATTAATATCATACAGTCTTATTTATTATTTGAATGAAATTTATTCACAATTACTAAGTATAGAATTTGATGATACCGAAACAACACTTGAATATATAAATAAAATAGTAAATCCTTTTGAATTTATACATACAAATGTTCCAGGATATTTTTTATCTGTCAGCAAAGTTAAACCATCATCTAATATATTTTTTGAATTAATGGAAATTTTTCAAGTTTGTAATATTATTGAAACATTAACATTTAAAAAGCAGTTTCACATTGCTCATATTACAAAAAATAATTCATCAACTAATTATTTAATAGATATGTTACGAGAAAATAATAAGGATATTATTATTAATGAAGATTTTGATTATAGCAAGTTATGTGAGAATTTTGTTAGTAATTTTATTTATGAGGCAAAAATAGATATGTTTATATTTGAATTTAATGAATCGGATTATATAAATACAAATCAATATATAAAAAATATGCTTCTAGTATTTTACATTATAATAAAATACCAAGCAGAAAATGGTATATGTATTATAAAAATTGACAATATATTTTATAAAACAATTTTAGATATATTATTTATTTTTTCCGGAATTTATGATAAAGTTATTATTATAAAACCATCTATAAGTAAGATAACAAAAGGTGAAAGATATTTAATATGTAAGAATTTTAATACAAATATACTAAATAGTTCTAACCTGTTACAGCAGTTAGATACATATGTTAAACCTAGAATACTTAATACTAATAATAATGTAGATATAGTTCATTCATTAATTAGAAATGAAATACCATATTATTTTACAAATAAAATAGAAGAAATTAATGCTGTAATTGGTCAGCAACAATTAGAAGCATATGACCAGATTTTAAATATTTTAAAAAATAAAAATAGAAATGACAAGATTGAAATATTAAAACGAAATAATATTCAAAAATGTATTCAATGGTGTGAAAAAAATAGATTACCTCATAATAAATTTATTGACAAATTTAATATATTTTTGAATAGTCAAAAAAAACAAATTAATGATGAAACAAATGATGGACTAGATGATAAACCTAATGAAATAAGAGAAGAAATAAATGGATGTAATGAAATTATGCTTTATAATAATTTGTTAAATAATGTAGAAAATGTAGAAGATATAAAAGATGTAGAAGATGTAAAAGATGTAGAAGATGTAGAAAATATAGTAAATAACACAATAGACGATATTATAAAATATATTTACACCAATAATGATAACAGCAATAATAACAATATTTAAGGTAGTGTTGCTCCAATATAATTACCAGCTGAATGTTGTGTTACACTAACATAATTCTCAGACTCATCTGCTGAGTTCTTTGAACATATTTGATGATTCTGGTGTTGTCCCTGGAAAAAGAATGGATTACCACTATAAGTAGCAGCAGAACAAGATGGTGCTTTAAATTTATATATAAATGGTGTAGCAGCATTCTGACCACCTGTAATAGTTTGAACAGAATTTGCGCCTTTTAATTTACGAATATTGGCAGCATTTGTACTAATAGTATCTACATTTAGTTTCAAAATACGTGTGCTGCTGGATACACCGCCTTGCTGAGCAAACTGTGGGTTATTTGGTTTATAATATACACGACTACATCCTTTTGAATTACTAGGGCCTTCTAGAATGCCACTATTATAAGGATTACTAGCAATCTCATATAAATATTTTAGCGCTTCCTCAGACTGCTCTGGTGAACTTAAACGGGTTTTTAAGAAATTAATAAATTCTTCAATAGAACCAGGATTTAATGTAACAAGTAAGTCATATTGCGCACTGTCAATAATTCCTAAATTAACCATTGATTTTGCCACAGCAGTTATGAAGCCAATTTCAATTCCTTGGTTTATAGTGCTATTAGGATTACATTGCGCCACATACAAGTTTACTAAAGATAATGGACTACCAGGTTTTGCGTATTCAATAATTTTAGCACTAACAAACGGATATTTAATAATTATATTATACACATTTTTATCTACTTCACCAGTAACAAAATTAAATTGTCTTTGTTCAAATGTTTGACAACGGTTATATAAATACATATATTGTGTCTGATAATAGTCCTTCTTTACATTAGTGTTAGTTGGTAATACTCGCTGCATTGCTTTCCTTTGCTGATTACAACATAAAAGAGGATTAGTAACATTTTCTTGTGGTTTCTCTGTTAAATTATTAATTGGATACCAACTAGAAACAATACCAACTCCTTCGCAATTAGTACATTCATTATCTATTTTGTTAGTATCATTTACATTAATATCACCGTCTAAAAGACCGGCATTTATCTTTCCAGGGGTATTTTCTTTTACAATAAATTGTCCAGGACCATCAATCATTTGACTAATTAAACTGGACCCACCAGCTCCACCTCCTAATGAAGCTCCATTTGCCGATTTTACTGCTCTATTTACATTATAGTCAATTTGTAATTGTTCAGCGCGTTCTATAGGATCTACAGGATTTGTTAGATAATGAACGGGAATAACTCTTCCTTTTCTATAGTGTTTAATAGGTCTAGCTAATCCAAATCCAGTTGGAAAAACATTGCCGGAGTCATTGTTAGTTAATGGGCGAATATGTGTAGCAGTTACGCCAACTGGATTACTAAAGACCCCTTTTCCTTTCCACGATTTATAACCACCTTGAGGCGTTCTATTATTCCATGAATTCATACCTTGAGGATAAAATGCTGAAGACATTATAAAATATAAAAAGAAAATAAATGTTATTATATAATAATTATATATAATAGCAACCAAATGCTTTTGATATATTTCCTAATTGTATTTTTTATATCTTTATTTATTTATCAGATTATTTTAGCATTCTATCCTAGTTCAATTATTGAAGGAATGGAATCAAATAATAAAACAAAAGATAAGAGCAAGAATAGTGATAAAAGCTATGGCACAATGTATGAAGAATATCCAACAGACCCACTAATATTAGGAAAACTAAATGCCGGAAATATTCAGTATTTAAAAGGGCAAATTGATACAATAACAACAAATACAAATGATATTAATCAAATGCAATCAAATATAGATCAGCTACAACAACAAGTAAGTGATTTATCAACCCAAATGAATCAGTTAAGCCAATCATTAATAAGTAGTGAATCACCTGACACTAGCAGTGTAGCTGGATACAGTGAAGATACAAGTTATGATACAGTTAATATGGATAATACCGATAATACGGATAATACTAATTAATACATAATTAAATAATAAAACTAAATAATAAATATAAACAAAAATATTTATATTTATATATTTTAAGAACAATGGCTACAACTACAAATACAAATACAAATACATCTTCTAATGATTCTTCTATGTTTGGTGAGGACTATGCTTATTATAATTATATAAAAACACCAGCGCAACTTGGTATGTCAACAAAAGGCAATTTGACAACTGTTGGAAAAGATATTGTTGGTTTAACTGAATATGTAAAAGTTATGGTTACAGGTAATAGTAAAGCATCAGCTACTGGCAAACCTTTAGGCAATAAATATTTTTTACAATCTGGTGGAAAATGTACTGATGTAGCAACTAATCAAGAAGTTGACAGATATATCTATATTAATAATGTGCCTAGTGGTAATATTCCTTTTATTTCATCTGGATTAGGTGTTGATTTTACTGATTTTAGAGGATTAATTCCTGGTGCTTTAGAACAACTTAATAATTTTAATCCGGTAACAATATTTAAAGCATTGACTGCCGGAGCTAATCCTCCTTGCCAAGAACTAACAATGCAAGTAATTGACCAAAATAATAATGTCTCTACTGAAACAAATTACGTAACACTTGCCGATATTGCTGCTATGGATAGCTGTACATTTCCTGGAAAAAAACCAATAAATCCTATTACTAAACAAAAGTGTAAAGAAACATTTGAAAATATGGATACAAATATTGATACCACAACAGCAACAGTATCTTCAAATTCATTTATAAAGGATTATGTTCCAGTTCTTAATAGTAGTATGGATATTGACTCACAAATGTATTTTGTTTCTGTTGGAGTTCTAGGTATTTATATTGCGTTTAAAGGTCTACAAAAAATGAAACTATTACCACATTAATAATTAAATAATATATTTATAAAAGTATTTAAAAAAAAGTATTTAATTATTATTATTTTATTTTCTTCTATGACGACGACGGCGTCTACTTCTGCCGCCAAACATACTAGTAATTCCAGCACCTTCTCCTTCTGCTTCTCCTTCTGCTTCTCCGTATTCTGTTCTAGCTGCTAGATTTCTAGGTGGTTGAACAGGACGTTCAGGAGTGCCAGTAGTAGCACCTTGAGTACCTTGAGCACCTTGAGCACCTTGAGCGCCAGTAGTAGCACCTTGAGCGCCAGTAGTAGCACCAGTAGTAGCACCAGTAGTCTCAGTATTAGAATATTTCTTCTTTATAGCTTCTAATTTTGTCTCACACTCTTTCTTAACAGCTTCTTCCTCAGCAGTCTGTTCAGGTTTCTTTGAGCTAAATAAATTATCAAAGAATCCACCGCCTCTTTGGCTTCTTCTTGTATATCTTCTTCTCTTACTATGTCTTCGTTTACTTGTATGTCTAACCATTTATATTATTATATGAGAAATAATATAAATTAATTAATTTTTACCTTTATTAATTTTTATATTTTATTTGTTAGTTTATCTATGAAACATCTTAAACAATTCATAACCAGCTAAACCTCCGGCAACTTGCGCCACAATATAAGGTATCAAATCAGAACGAGCTAATCTACCAGCGTGCATTAGCGCAATTGTAACCGCGGGGTTAAACGCGCCACCAGAAATAGCACCTCCAAGAAGAACAGCAACAGCTAAAGCAGCACCAATTGCTAAATAATTGCCTGTGGCAAAAATAACAAAAACAAGGAACAATGTTCCTAAAAACTCAACAATATACTTGTTTAACATCAAATATTATACTATACTTTTAGAAAAAAAAGTTGTTCTAATAAGTAGCTCTTGGTAGAGCTCCCCAAGAACCTAAAGCTGGTCTCAAACTAGTATTATAAATTGACCCCTTCTTCTTAGGTGCCGAACATCCACCAGATCTTGCTCGTTGTAAAGCAGTTCGTGTACCACTTGGATAATAATTTTTAGTAGATGTAGGCGCATCTAAAGGTAGACCAACTTTGAATCCAGATTTACCAACTGCTACACTCTTTCTAATATCAGTCAACATAGATGAAGGAATTGGAGCAATATAGTTAACATGGCTAGATACTGGAATTTGTCGTTGAGATGACCATGAAGTAAATACAACCGGGGTAGATAATTTGCCTAAAGCGTTTTGTTCAGCCTTTGTCTTCGCACTTAAACCAGTAGCTCTTAAATATTGAGCTCGGGCATTTATACTCATATCAGAATATACTGGCTCCTGAGAAGGAAAGAATTGTGGCGGTGTTGGGTTCTTTCCTGTAAGTGTTCCATAACTATGGTATGCCATTGAAAATGGATAGTTACCAGTGCTTAATGGGCCAGTAATTGGAGTATTTACATATCCTGAATATGATTGAGAACCAATTGATGTTGTAATTCCATATGGAGTAGTCATTTAATATAGATTATGAAAAAATATTAAATGCTTAATATGTAATTATTCCTTTATTTTTAAAATAAATATTTAAATATTTAAATATTAACAAATTTATGCCACAAACGCTAATTGAACCCAAGCGGTTCCATTATGAACAAATAATCCTTGAGTTGTCCATATTATTTGACCAAATGTAAAATTTGATGCTTGATTAGCTGTGTCGCCAATATTAGTTGATAAAGCATTTATAATGTATATTCCAGCAGGACCAGTAGGGCCTATAGGTCCTCCAGATGGACCAGTAGGGCCGGTAACTCCTTGTCCAGTAGGGCCAGTAGCACCTGTAGCACCTGTAGCACCATTAGTTCCGTTAGTACCAGAAGGACCAGTAGGGCCTACAGAACCATTAGTTCCAGCAGGACCAGTAGGACCTACAGAACCAGTAGTACCAGTGGGACCTATAGGCCCACCAGATGGTCCAGTTTCACCCTGAGGACCAGTTGGACCTTGAATACCTTGAGGACCTGTTTCACCTTGAGGACCTGTGTCACCATCTATTCCATTAGTTCCATTATCACCATTTAAACCAGCAGCTCCTGTAGGACCAGTATCACCTTGTTCGCCAGTATCACCAGGAAGACCAGTATCACCTTGTTCGCCAGGTGCTCCGGGCAATCCATTTGCTCCATTAAATCCAATAGGACCAGTAGGCCCAGTTTGTCCTTGTAAACCAGTGGGTCCTATAGGTCCACCAGATGGTCCCGTTTCACCCTGAATACCTTGTTCTCCAGTATCACCCTTGATACCTTGAGGTCCAGTTTGACCTTGTAAACCTTGTAAACCAGTAGGACCAGTATCACCAATATCACCTTGATTACCAATAACACCTTGAGGTCCAGTTACACCAGTGGGTCCAATTGGTCCAACATCTCCAGTATCACCTTTGTTACCTTTAGAACCTTGAACACCAGTAGGTCCAGTTTCACCTTGAATACCCTGATTACCAATGGGGCCTGTTGATCCAGCAGGACCTTGTCCACCATCAACTCCATTGGCACCAGTTGGACCTATAGTACCTTGAGGACCAGTAGAACCGTCCGGTCCAGTAGGGCCAGTTATACCTATCTGGGCGGAGATAGTATTTAGTGATTCAGAAAGCACTAATTCGGCAGCTAATGCTCTATCAATTTCAGTATTCAAATCAGTTCTTAGTAAAGACTCAGCACCAACTGCTCTAGTAATCTCTGAATTCAAATCAGTTCTTAATAAATACTCAGCACCAACTGCTCTAGTAATCTCTGAATTCAAATCAGTTCTTAATAAAGACTCAGCACCAATTGCTCTAGTTTGTTCATTACTAATATTAGTAGCAATAGTAGCAGCAAAATTTGCGTCACCATTTATTGCTGATGCTAGTTCAGATAATGTATCTAATAATACAGGTGAACCACCAATTAGTGATATAATAGCGGAATCAGTATATAAATTAGCTCGTGTTACTTCTCCTGCTATAGCACTTGTTAAATTAGATTGTAACAAAGATTCAGCAGCTGTAGCTCTAGTTGTCTCTGATGTTAAATCGGTTCTTAACAAAGATTCAGCAGCTGTAGCTCTAGTTGTCTCTGATGTTAAATCGGTTCTTAGCAAAGACTCAGCTGCTGTAGCTCTAGTTGTTTCTGAGGTCAAATCGGTTCTTAACAAAGACTCAGCTGCTGTAGCTCTAGTTGTTTCTGATGTTAAATCGGTTCTTAATAAAGACTCAGCTGTTGTAGCTCTACTTGTTTCTGAGGTCAAATCAGTTCTTAACAAAGACTCAACACCCTTGGCTCTATTAGTTTCAGTTGTTAAATCAGTTCTTAGCAAAGACTCAGCTGCTGTAGCTCTAGTTGTCTCTGAAGTTAAATCAGTTCTTAGCAAAGACTCAGCTGATGTAGCTCTAGTTGTCTCTGATGTTAAATCAGTTCTTAGCAAAGACTCAGCTGATGTAGCTCTAGTTTGTTCATTACCAATACTTGTCGCAATACTAGCAGCAAAGCTGGCATCACCATTTATTGCTGATGCTAACTCAGATAATGTATCTAATAATACAGGTGCTCCATTTACTAATGATGTAATGGAAGAATCAATATATAAATTAGCACGAGTTACTTCCCCTGCTATAGCACTTGTTAAATTACTTTGTATTAATGATTCAGCTGCTGTAGCTCTATTAGTCTCACTGGTTAAATCGGTTCTTAGTGATGATTCAGCGGTACGTGACGCAGTAATTTCATTAAGCAAATAAGTTCTTAATAAAGACTCAGCTGAACTAGCATTAGTTGTTGAAAGAGCTAAGTCTGTTCTTAATAAAGATTCAGCCGCAATAGCTCTAGTAGTTTCACTAGTTAAGTTAGTTCTTAATAAGGACTCGGCGCCAAGGGCTCTGTTAGTTTCAGTAGTCAAGTCAGTTCTTAGCAAAGACTCAACACCTTTGGCTCTATTAGTTTCAGTAGTTAAGTCAGTTCTTAATAAAGATTCAGTAGCAACTGCTCTAGTTGTCTCTGATGTTAAATCGGTTCTTAGCAAAGACTCAACACCCTTTGCTCTATTAGTTTCAGTTGTTAAATCACTTCTTAATAAGGACTCGGTAGCAACTGCTCTGTTTGTCTCTGATGTTAAATCGGTTCGAAGGGCAAATTGGCCATTTACTGATGTTGTTGACACGTTATTAATATCAGTTGAAATAGCACTAACTGCACCACGGTATGTGCTTAATGTAAAAAAATAAGAATCACGACTTAAATCATTTATTACTGGATTAATCGCAGAAGACATTTATGTATTATTAAAATATTTTATTTTAATAAAATATTTTAATTTAATTTAATTTAAAAATCTAAAATAAATAAATAATTATTTAATATCTTCGTATACGACGATAAGCACTTTGTGATGTAGAATAGTCATCTCCGCCAAATGATCTATCATTGTAATTTCTATTAATGGCTTGATTTCTTCTAAAACGAATAAAATCTGAACCATCATAAACATATTTAGTATTACAAGCAGATGCGGGAACAGCAGGATTAACTTGATTAGAGCTGTAAAATACATCAGCGTCACAAGATGTAGATATAGAACCAAAACGACTTCTGAGTCCATATACACCAGGTCTACTTTGGAAACTCTGGCATGTGCCCCCACAAGAGTAATTTTGTCTAGACAAAATATCACCGGCATTATTTACAGCACGAAATGAACCAATCATTCGCTTAGGATTAGAACTACCTGAAAGACTACTAGTATTCCAAGCATCCTTTAATAAAAAACGTGTTTGAGCAAATTCATCGGCATTATCGTGATTTATAATAGGCTGAGGCATATATCCTCTAAGACCACCTCCAAGAGAAGGACGATTAAGATACTTATTACCACCAATTAATATATTTATACCAAGTCCAGGAATATATCCGACTAAATCACCAAGACCTCCGGTAGACCAGCCTGATTTTCCTGTTGCTGATGGTGAAAACCCTGTTCCAATATTATTAGACATTTATATTATACTAGAATAAAAAATATATTTTGCTTTTAAAAATGTATTTCTAAATTTAATAAACTAACAAATATAAATATCATAAATAAAATGAAATAAAATCTTTACTATTTTATATATGTTTGATTTTAATTTATTAGTCAGTGCTATTATTTTTGTTTCTTTAGATTATATTTATTTATCTTCTATTAAAAACTATTTTCTTAATCAAATAAAAAAGGTTCAGGGGTCTCCTGTAAGTGTTAACTTTCTTGCGGTAGTAATATGTTATATATTTTTAATCATTGGAATAAATTACTTTATTATTAAGCCTAAACGAAGTGTTCAGGATGCTTTTCTTCTCGGATTAGTTATTTATGGCGTATATGAGACAACTAACTGGGCACTATTAAAAAATTGGTCTGTATTAACCGTTATTATTGATACATTATGGGGAGGTATATTATTTGCTTTAACTACATATTTAATGAGATTACTGTAATTTATATTTTATATTTTTTTATATTTTTTAATTTTATTCTATTATATTTTAATCTACTTTTCCTAAAAGTATAATTAGTGGTCAGTCATAACTCTTGGAACAACATTCATTGTTGTAAGTTCTTGGAACAATAATTTACAAGCATAAGGTATTTCTACATATGAGAAGTCAGTTCTATTATCACACGTTCTACATAAATGTATATGTAATTTATCATTATACGAAGCAACTAGACCACACTTTTTACAAACGTGAACTGAATATTTATCAGAAGCATCATACATTCGTCCTCTTGTAAATCTGGCTGCTCCGTGAGATATCATTGCGTCACGTTCCATTTCACCAAATCTTAGTCCACCATCTCTACTTCGGCCTTCAGCTGGTTGTCTAGTGAGATTTACCATTGGACCAATAGAGCGGCTATGTTGCTTATCATTAACCATGTGCTTTAATCTCTGATAAAATACTGGACCCATAAATACTGAACACTCAACTTGCTCTCCTGTAAGACCATTATACAATAATTCGTTTCCACTTGCTTCATATCCAAGTGATAATAACTTCTTTGAAATGTCATCTACATTTAAATCGCCAAAACTAGTGCCATCTCCAAAGAGCCCTAATTCAACTAATACTTTTCCTAAAAGTGTTTCTTTAAGTTGTCCAATTGTCATACGAGAAGGAATGGCGTGGGGATTAATAATGATATCAGGCTTGACACCATTACGATTAAATGGCATATCAGCTTCAGGAACAATATTACCAACAGTGCCTTTTTGACCGTGTCTAGAGCTAAACTTGTCACCAATTACAGGCTTTCTTAGAGCACGAAGACGCACCTTAGCAAAAGTATAACCATCACCATTTCTATCAATATAGTTCTTGTCAACATAAGTCTCCTCAACAGTTCTATAAATACGACTAAGGTCTTCATACTTAATAACTTTAGTATGGTCATTTTTATTTTCCTTAATTGGGGCTACTTTCGCAATAATAATATCACGATTTTCAACAAGAGAATTCTCAGGCATAACACCCTTTGAGTTTACTTTACTATAATTTCCAAATTTCATACCCTTAGTCTTTGAAGGATCTGGTTTACAGCGAATTTCTTCATCACCATTGATTTTCTGCTTATCTTCATCTTTTTCTGTATGATAAATGGTTGTCTGAAACAATCCTCTATCAATTGAACCTTTATTAATTAGCACTGAATCTTCCTGATTATAACCTGTATGTGTCATAATTGCTACATTAATATTACATCCAGAAGGGATTTGATTCATCTTAATTAGATTCATTACGCGAGTATCAACCAGTGGACGACAAGGATAATTAAGAACATATGCGGTCTTATCCATTCGTTCATTGTAATTTGTCGCATAAACTCCCATTGCTTGTTTTGCTTGTGCTGACTGATATGTATTTCTTGGTGACTGGTTATGGTCTGGAAATGGAATACACGACGCAACTACACCAAATAATGTGCTTGGATGTATTTCACAGTGGGTATGTTTATATATTTTATCTGAGTCAAATGTATTTACACAAGAATATAGTTCTTTAGGGTGCGTAGCAATCATACTAAAACTTTGCTCTTCTGGGTCAACATATTCTAATACAGCTTCCGATATTTTACAATCAGTAAATAAGTCATCCCAGCTAATTTTATGATTATTTAGTCCTTGAACAATTTCTTTAGTTAGAAGTAATTGCTTATTTTTAACACGTAATAATGGTCTGGTAACTCGGCCACTATCATTACAAACACGTATTTCTTGTGTTAAATAATCAAATACAACTGATGTATAAATATTAATAATTCCCTTACATTTCATATCTTTAAGTAGCAAATATAATTGTAATGGATCAGTCTTTGTTATTCCAACCCAAGACCCGTTAATAAATACTTTCACCTTATCGTGAACATCAATTGGTTTGAGCTCTTCAACTGGACTAATATGTGGCCCAATATATTCATATAATGACATACTATTAGAGTGAATAGTAATGTGTGTCATATAGCTAAGATTCTTAACAATACCAACAGACGCACCTTCAGGAGTATTATGAACTACTAGTCCATCATTAAGACAAAATCTGCCACGCTTATCGTGAAGTTGCCATCCTACATAAGGTCCATTTCCGACTTCTTCTAACTTAAATTTACTACACATAAATGATTTACATCTTACTATGTGATAATTATCTTCTGGTTCAGATAATTTCTTACGAGGAAGTAATGTAGGAATTTCACTTATTTTATGACCAGTAATTGAGAGTTCTTTATAAGTACTGAACTTCTTTTCTCCAGTCTTTTCATCAGTCCATTGACTTTTACCTTCCTTTATACCACAAGAGAATCCAAGAGACATTGCTAATGTATAAGCATCTTCTATAATTCTATAGTTTGCTGGTCCTTGACAAATACGTATTTCGTGTCCTTTAGCTCTTACTGAACCATCAGTATCTACTAATCCAGCTAAGACTTTTAATCTAGTTTCTCTGTCATTTGTAAGATATACATTAGGAATATGTTTATTATGTAATAAATTATACTTGCGAAGATATTTCTTTAAAGGTGCTTCCTCTACTCTATTACATAAGCCAGAGCTTTGAGCTTCTTTGTTTTTTTTAGAAACAACTGAGAACTTATATCTGTTTCCTCTTGTAATAACTGCTCCATTTTCTTCAGCCCATTTTTCCCAGTAAGCTAAGGTCTCTATATCAGTTTTATAATTTAAAGCAAAACCATCGCCTGTGCTAAGACCATCTCCTAACCACATACCAAGCAAATACGGGTCCATTTCAACATCTTTTTTAGTCCAATGAATACCTTCAGTCTTAAATATAACTAGTTTATTCTTTGTTCGCTGGTCTAGCTTCAGATAGTTTTCAATAGTTATATCTAATGTATCGTCATCATTAAAACTATTTACAAAATCTTCAGCTTCTTTCAAGCTGTTAAAGTATTTTTGTTGGAACTTATTTACTTCACGATTAAGAAACTCTACAGAATGTGTATATTTTCTGTCTTCTCTATTACATTGGGAAATAGATTTATGGCCACATATTTTAAGTGTTAATATATGATTATCTGTTACTCTATGTCTCATAAAGTTGTGCTTCTCTGGAATAATATCATACATATTCTTTGTTCCAGAACAAGTAGTGCGAACAGTTGTTTGATTTCCAAGATCATCAACTAGAATATCACCAATAACTACATCTCCAGCACGTTTAGAAGTTCCATCCCACATTAAAATTGGAGTCTCAGGGTCAAAACACTCTGCTGGGCATAAGAATCCCCAAGACGTATTATGTAGCTTACGAGGAGGAATTAGTTTACCACTTTTATCAGTAGGAGTAGATATTCTGCGCAAGTGGCTCAAACTAGACACATATGTGAGCCGATTAAGAACCTGAGCAACTCCAACCTTATTTGAGTTAGTATGTTTAATTCCAAAATCACCGGTAGCTAAAGCACGCTTAAATCCATTTTCAATAGTAGTTGATTTAATAATCTTGTAAATATTGGTAAGATTAATAATATTTAAATAGTCCTCAGTTGAGCGCCAAGAACCAGTATTTATTTCTTTTACCACTTGCTTCTCCATATCTTTCACAAGTTTATTGAAATAGTTTCTGAACAAATTATTCAATGAACTACCAGTTAAATCAACGCGCTTATTAATATATGAATCACGGTCATCACCTTTTATCCATTCAAAGTTAGCCTTCATTAGTTTATTTGCCATATAGCCTAAGAAATATATTTTCTGCTGAACAGTATGACAATGAGGAAATAAATCATTATGAAGAACATCTAAAGCAAATTCGTGCTTCTTTTTAATTCCAGTATCCTTATCCATATTAATTGGCGTATAAATAACATAACTAGTAATATAGCGAATACACTCTTCCTTTGTTAAGTGCTTATTTGCTTCAATAATAGATGCTTGTAAGTTGTCAAGCATTACTTTATACTTTGGTATATCTAGGTCTAAAAGAATATATTCGCATATTTCCTTGTCAGAAATTACACCTAATGCGCGAAATACAATAAACAATGGAATTGGTTGCTTTACACGAGGAATTTGAACGCATATCGGCTGGCCAAATCCATTATTTTTAGATGATATCATCATATTAATTTGCTTTGGAGAAATACATTTAAAATCAGGGACTGATTTGATTTCGGCACTCCAGTTATACTTGGTATTATTTTTAGATATATTAAAACAATAAACACGATTTTCAGCAGCACGTTCTTGTCCTAATACAGTCTTTTCAGAACCATTAATAATAAAATATCCACCAGTATCATAACGACACTCTCCAGTATGCTGATTATCTACATACTTGTATTGATTTAAAACGCAAATATTAGACTTCAACATAATAGGCAATTTTCCAATGTGAATTTTAGGCAGAGTCTTATATGATGTAGTAGTGTTTGATAATAATTCACCATTTCGTATAATGTATTTAATATTAATGTCAATTGTCATAGCTGACGCATATGTAAAATTACGTAAACGCGCTTCTTGTGGAAACATTAACTTAATAGCACCATTATTTTCGTGTATTTGAGGGCGGTAAATATGAAAATTCTCAAAAGTAATATACATTTCTAGAGCATACTTGCCTGAAACAGGGTCATAATCATTTTCAGATTTAATATGGACAGGATTAAACATTTCAATAGTTTTAATAATTTGGTATCCGACAAAATTATTATATGATTCTAGTTGATGGCGAACCAAGCGTTCTAAATGTTGATCTCTAAAATATGAATCAATAATAGACCACGGAGTTTCAATATAAGGGTCTACACTGTCTTTTTTTAAGCTTTGCATATTTAAGCTTTGCGAGTCTAAGTCTTGTGCTTTTAAATTTTGCGACATTTTATTTTCTTCTATATTTTTTTGTTTATAATTCATTAATGAGTTAGTTTTTGTTGTAATGTTTGATATTAATAAATTCATTTCTTAGACTAAATTATTTTTCAATTTATTTTTAAGTAGTTTTTATTAACATTCTATTTTGTAAATTATTGTGTAATTTATTTGTAAACAAAAAAAAGATATAAATATAACGCATTAAATATATAATAATTTAATGAATAAAATAAATAAGAAGTATAAATTCAAGTCATCAACTGATGTTAATAATTATAATAAATTTTTGCTTAACTTAGATAATCGTTCTAATAATAATAATAATAACAATAATAAAGATGGTGAAAAAAATATAATACCAGTTCAAGTAAGTAATATTAATAATACATTTGAGCAACTAAATGGATTTAATATGTATTTTAACAACATTGACTTGTCTGAAATTGAAGATCCAAATAGATATTTTGAAGTAGCTAATAATACAATTATTGACTGTTGTAAAAAAACAAGCACGTTATCTAGTATTAAAGATAAAAATAAAAGTAAAGATAAAGAAGAAGAAACAATTTGCAGTATTTTAAATTCATTTAAAAATATGAAGACTAATTCATCTCAAGAACGGCCTGATATAGAACCAATCATTAAACGTCATATAACAATTAATGCCGAGATTAATAATATTTCTGATTTATTAAATTTAATTGAATGCTATCCGGATGACTCAAGTGTAAAATATAATATAAATATGAAAATTCTACACAAGATTAAAGATCCATTAACAGATTTAAATAATATGATTGGAATGAAAAATTTAAAAGAAAATATTGTTGACCAGATTTTGTTTTATATCCAAAACTTACATAAACAAACTGATAATAAAAGTAAGACTAATTCGGACTTTATGCACACTGTTATTTATGGACCACCTGGAACTGGAAAAACTGAAATTGCTAAAATAATGGGTCAAATATTTGCTAAAATTGGTGTGTTAAAGAAAGGAACATTTAAAAAAGTAACCCGAACTGATTTAATTGCTGGATATTTAGGACAAACTGCTATTAAAACTACTGATGTTATTAAAGAATGTCTTGGCGGTGTATTATTTATAGATGAAGCATATGCGCTAGGAAGCTCTGAAAAACGTGACACATTTTCAAAAGAATGTATTGATACATTGTGTGAAGCGCTAAGTGACCATAAAGATAATTTAATGGTTATTGTAGCTGGTTATGAAAATGAATTGAATGAATGTTTTTTTAATAGCAATCAAGGACTAAATTCTCGTTTTACGTGGCGTTTCAAAACAGATTTATATTCTGCGGAAGATTTATACCAGATTTTTTTAAAAAAAGTAAAGAATGCCGGATGGGAATTATTAGAAAATACAAATACAGAAACAAATATAAGTGTTAAATGGTTTGAAAAACATAAAAGCTCATTTGTATTTTATGGACGTGATATTGAAACACTATTTGCTAAAATAAAAATAGCTCATTCAAGACGAGTATTTTGTTTAGATGAAGAATTTAAGAAGAAAATAACATTAAAGGATATGGATAAAGGGCTGGAGATGTTTTTAAAGAATGATAGTAATGATAGCAATAAGAAGAATAATATGCGCAACGTAATTTCAAGTATGTATATTTAATTTTAGTTTTAATTTTAGTTTTAATGATAGTTTTACTTTTTATATTACTTTAAAAAAAGAATATGTTCAAAAATGTTTTTGAAAATATTTTTTAATTATAACAATATGTCTACAAAAAAAACAATACAAATAAATCCAGAATTATTTAAAATGAGTGGAAATAGGACTAAGAAAGTTCGTGAAAAAAAAGAAATGGTAATTGCGCCAATTGTTACTCCAAATAGTTTAAAAAACAAATTATTAAAGCGTATTAAGGAACATAAAAATAATGAAATATCTGGAAATCCAAAACAAACTACTAATAGCACTACAAAACAAAGTTCCGATTCTAATTTTAGCGATGAGTTCCATGGTGCTTTAAATTACTTATCTGACTTGTCTAAAAATAAAAAAAAAGAAGTAGTACGAGAAAGACAACAACTACAACAAATACATAATAGGACACTTAAAAATCCAATTTTGAAACCAAATATTAGTTATAATAATATTAGTCCTAATCTTAATTCTATACCAGTATCAGACTCTACTGTTACAGCCTCTACTGTTACAGCCTCGCCTTATGTGTCTCTAGATTTACCAAGTGAACTACAGGAGCCATCATTTCTTACATCAGTTCCTACAAATAATGAAATAATACATATGAAATATAAACCATTGCCAGATGTTCCATATGGTTGTTTAAAAGGTGGTTCAAAGCCTTCGTATAAATCTTGGATACAAACTAGAAAAAATTTAGACATAGATGTGCCTGATATATTTAATGTAAATATGCCACCTATAAATATTAATGCGAGACCACCAACACCACCAAAAAGAAATATGTCTGAAAACATTAATCCTGATAATATAGTACTAACAAGTCCAAGTATTAGTCCAAGTATTAGTCCAAGTATTAGTCCAAGTATTAGTCCAAGTATTAGTCCTGTAAAAGTATCAAGAGAGCAAAGATTAGAACAAATTAAACACAAATTACGAAAGATTCAAGAACAGGAAAATGGTCACAAACCTGAAGTCCAGAATTTAGCAAAGAATTTAGCAATCCTAGAACCTTTTGCGCAACCAAATACAATTATTGAAAATTTACCTTCATTTGATAATAATATAAGCACAGATACTAGTAATAATAATAATAATAATAATAATAATAATAATAATATAACCACTGATTCTGTTATTGCCGGTGTAACTCCAACTATAATTCAAAAGAAAGAAGAAGAGCCCAAAAAATATATTAAAAGAACAATTAAACGTAAATTTACATTAGGAAAATCAGATAAAATGCGCCGCGTTGGTGTGTTGTTGAAAGATAAACAAACAAAAAAGAATGTAATTAATGCTCAGAAAGAATTAAAAAAAACTAGTATGACAGATGTGCGTAAATATTTAAGACAACACGGTATTATTAAGGTAGGAAGTACAGCCCCTAATGATATTCTTAGAAAAACATTTGAAGCAGCTATGTTAGCTGGTGAAGTAACTAACAATAATAAAGATGTCCTCTTACATAATTTTTTAAATGAAGAGACTGTAAAATAAATAAAATGTAAAATATATAAACTTATTATAAATTTTTTAACTATTTGTTTTCTCTTATTATGTTAAGTTAAATAACTATAAATGGAAACTACTAAGAACCCCCTTCCAAAAAATATAAAAAAATTCTTTTATAATCTTAGTGAATACTTAGATACTAAATTGCTATATTATGGTAGCATACAGCGACCAGACTATGTTCCAGGTAAAAGTGATATTGATGTTGATATTTTTACAGATAATGAATATAGTATGATGAATAAAATACAACATTATTTACATTTGGATAAAAAGAGTTTCAAACAATTTATTTATATTATTGGTGATAATACAACCCAAGGATATAAAGTTAAATATAAAAACGAAGAAGGTAATTTACAAGTTGAATTTGCGATTTACAATGAAAAATATAGGGATACTATTATTAAGGATCATACTAGAAAATTTGTGTTACCATTTTATGTAACTTGTTTGCTATGTATTATTAAATTTTTCTATTATACATTACCTGTTTTGCCAAAATCATTTTATATTGATGCGAAAAAATGGATATTAAATAGTCTTTATAGTCCTGAAATAAACACACAGTTTATTGTATTAGATGAACAATAAATAATATATGCGTTATATTTTAAATTACATTATAAATTAGAATATAAATTAAAATATACAATGATTCATAATAGTAATATTGTTGTTATAACAACAACACTTCCAAAAAATACAACTAGCGAGAAGCGGCGTAATAATCTTATAAATAATTTTTCTAAATGGAATATACCTATTTTATTTAATCATGGTATAATTGACAAGACAATTTCATCACATTTAATTATGTTTAAAATATTTTATAATGCGCTTGAAATTTTTAAAAAATATGATACTATGTATGCTATAATATGTGATGATGATTTTTTCCCAATTGATAATTTTTTAGAAGAACTTAATAAAACTATCATATTATTACCAGATAATTGGCGCTGTCTACATTTATGTCCTGGATATTTATGGGGAAGATGGTTTAGAGATAAAAATAAAATATCACTATTAAATCCTGAATATAATATGGATAATATTCCATATGATAAGTCAGGTAGATTTTATATAAATTGTGACAGTAATGTATATTGTAATAAGCATTTTTGGCTAGGTGGACCTATTGCAATGGTTGTTAATAAAGCTAATATAGACTCATTAATAGATAATTTTGTTAGTCAATATAATAAACAAAATCTTAATAATGATGTTATTCTAACACAAATATTAAATAACAATGATTATATTTGTAGACAGCCAATGTTAGGTTATGAAAATGAGGAAGGTGGTTCAACATTTCATTAAATGAAATATAAAATGAAAGATAAAATGAAATATAAAATGAAAGATAATTTATATTTATATAAAGACAAATTTATATATATATATAACTAACAAACTAACAAATGTCATTTATAAAAGATTATTTTGCTTTAACAAAACAATATATTGATGAATATGGAGAAAATACAATATTATTAATGCAATGCGGTGCGTTTTTTGAAGTCTATGGTCTAAAAGACAAGAATGACAATATTTACGGCAGTAATATATGCGATTTTTCTAGAATTTGTGACCTTAATGTAGTAGATAAAAAAGTATGCGTAGGTAATGATAGTGTTGTGTTATCTGGATTTAAAGATCATCTTGTAGATAAATATATTAAAAAGCTACAAGATACTGGCTATACAGTGGCAGTATATGCGCAAAATGATGAGCCAGTTGCTGGACAAATAACGCGCTCATTACTTGGTGTTTTTTCTCCTGGCACTTATTTTTCGGTTGACACGGAGACTATAACTAACAAAACTTGTTGTATTTGGATACAAACACAGAAAAAAGGGCTACATTCATTGCTAAAATCCGGAAATAATTGTAGTCATATTGTCTATATTGGTATAGCACTGATTGATATTTATACAGGAACATCGTGTATTATGGAATATTCGGAGCAATATATTAAGAACCCTACTACATTTGACGAATTAGAGCGTTTTATTTCAGTTCATTGTCCAAGCGAGACTATTATTATTTCAAATCTTAGCAAAATTGATGTTAATGATATTGTTAGTTATGTAAATATTAAAAGCAAAGCAATTCATTTTGTTTCTATTCAAGACACAGAGATACAAAACAATAAAGAAATAAATAAAAATAGTATAAGAGCTTTAAATTGCGAAAAACAAATATATCAGGCTCAGCTACTAACAAAATTCTATAAATTTACAGATATTAGCGCTTTTATGACAATATTTGGTGAGACTGTATATGCTACCCAAGCATTTTGTTATTTGTTAGATTTTATTTACCAACACAATCCAAATCTTGTGTATAAAATTGCCGAGCCAGTTATAGAAACTACTTGTAATAAACTTGTGTTAGCAAATCACTCATTAAAGCAACTTAATATTATTGATGATGACACATATAGAGGAAAATATTCATCTGTAGTTAAAATGTTAAATGAATGTATTACTCCTATGGGTAAGCGAAAATTCACACATAATTTTTTAAATCCAGTTACAGACATTAAATATTTACAAAATGAATATAATATGATTGAGATTTTGCTTGAAAGAATAACTATAAATGACTCTGAAGAATACAATATAATAAAGCAAATGTTATCATCATTTAAGGATCTAACAAAGATAAATAGACAAATTATGTTAAAAAAGATACAACCTAAGTATTTGTATCAGCTCTATAGTGGCATTGAAATGAGTAAAATAGTTTATAATAATGTTTTAAACAATCATAGTTTGATAGAATATTTAAAAGATAAAATGGGATTTAATGTTTTTCAAAATTTGTTAGTTAGTATAGTTAAAATATCTACTTTTTTGGATAATGTATTGATAATAAATTTGTGTAAAGATATTGACAATATCCATAAAATTGAGCAAAGTTTTATTAAGAATGGTGTTGATGCTGTTTTAGATAATAAAATAATGACTTTAATGGAATCAGAAGACCAATTGGAATGTTGTCGCGCATATTTTAGTTCTATTATTGCGAATTATGAGACGGGTGGTAAGAAGAAAGTTAGTAAAAAGAGTGTGACTAACTCAAATACAAATACAAATATAAATGATTTAGATATGAACCCAGCTGATAACGCGTTTGTAAAAATTCACGAAACTGAAAAAAATAATTTTAGTCTTATTGCTACAGACCGCCGATGTAAAATATTAGAAGAAGTCTTGGCACTAAATAAGGAGAAGAATGTTGTTTTAACATACAAGTCATCATTTTATAAAGAAGACAGACAGTTTACATTAGATATTAGTAAAGATAATATTATGATAGAAAAGCAATCATCAAGCAACCGTTTTATTACTAGTCCACAAATTAATAAATTGTGTAAAGATGTTAGTTCAATCAAAATAAATCTTATAGATACAGTAGCAAAGGTTTATTCAAATATTGTTAATGACTTAGAACAATTTCAAGATAAGATTGAAGACATTTGTAATTTTATTACATATGTAGATGTAATATACGCAAAGACATATGTTGCTTATAAATATAATTATTGTAAACCTATTATTAAAGAATTAGACGACACAACTAATAAATCTTATATTAAATCAAAAAATTTACGTCACTGCTTAATAGAGAAAATACAACAATCTGAGCTGTATGTAGCAAATGATGTTACAATTGGTACAGACAATACTGATGGTATACTATTATATGGCACTAATGCCGTTGGTAAAACAAGTATAATTCGCGCCCTTGGTATTGCTGTTGTTATGGCGCAGTCTGGTTTATATGTTCCAGCATCTTCATTTGCGTTCTATCCTTATAAATATATTTTTACCCGCATATTAGGTAATGATAATTTATTTAAAGGACTATCTACATTTGCGGTGGAAATGTCTGAATTAAGAACTATTTTACGGCTTGCTGACAAAAATAGTCTTGTATTAGGTGACGAATTATGCTCAGGAACAGAAAGCACAAGTGCTATTAGTATTTTTGTTGCTGGTGTTCAGACATTATATAAAAAGCAGTGCTCATTTATTTTTGCGACACATTTACACGAAATAGTTGATTATGAAGAAATAACAACATTATCTAGTGTTAAATGTAAACATCTTTCTGTTATTTATGACAAAGAGTTGGATGCTCTTGTATATGACAGAAAACTAAAAGATGGTCCTGGAAATAATATGTATGGCTTGGAAGTATGTAAGTCACTTAGTTTGCCACAAGACTTTTTAGAGATGGCATATAATATTCGTATGAAATATAAACCAGAAGCAAATAGTGTGTTAGATAGGAAACAGTCACATTTCAATGCGAAACATATAAAAGGATTGTGTGATAATTGCGGTAAAAATATGGCTACTGAAGTTCATCATTTACAGTATCAGCAAGATTCAGATAGTCAAGGAATTATTGATAATACTAAAGATGGTCTAACATTTCACAAGAATCATCCGGCAAATTTATTAAGCTTGTGTGAAGAATGTCATGATGATATTCATAAAAAAGGGACACGACTGAAAAAAGTAAAAACAAGTAAGGGTACTATTATAAAACCATTGTTGTAAAAAAGTAAAAATTGAATTTTATAAATTTGCTTATAAAATACAATATAAAAAATCAAACAAACTAACAAATATGTCAAACCCGTTATCTATTATTGAAACTCATAAAGCAATGTTGAATGTTATTCCACCAGATAAAAAGGAATTAATAAACGAACTGACTACATTTATAAATAAATTAGAGGAACAAAAACGACCAGCTTATTATTATATACAAAAACATGTATACACAGATTATTTACATATTTTATTAGAATACATACCAAAAAGAGAGCTATCCAATTCAGACCCGAATTGGATGTGGAATTGCCAAGAAGTATTTAGTAATTCATTTAATAACTAAATACTTAATAAATTAGAATTTTAAAGCTTAAGATTCTTCTTAGTCTTGTTAAAAAAACCAAGAAGCTTGTCAGTCGCTGACTTAACTAAAGGAACAGACTTCTTTGCTACAACCTTTACTTTGGAGCCAACAGTTACCAAACCAGCCTTAACCTTAGGAGCATATTTC
>Ga0194129_10001105_pt1 | contig 46316 bp, 89 predicted proteins | sample TA2KigCa35mmetaG_FD_150862 | JGI IMG/M metagenome (GOLD analysis project Ga0194129, IMG submission 150862) | Freshwater microbial communities from Lake Tanganyika, Tanzania - TA2015038 Kigoma Deep Cast 35m | ecosystem: Environmental > Aquatic > Freshwater > Lake | place: Tanzania: Lake...
GGTATAGGTTTTGTTATAGGCTACCCAGTTGGATTATTTATAGACAAACTAGACAAAAAAATAAAAAGTAGGACTTGACTTAAAGCATTTGACTTGCTATACTATTTGAAAGAGAGAAATAGGAACTAATATGACCTGTATTGTTGTAGTTCGGGACACTGCAAATAATAAAATTTGGATGGCTGGAGATCGTGCTGTATCAGATGAAAGTACAGTTAGTGTTGGTTCTAGTCCAAAAATATGGAAAAAAGAAGGATATTTGTTTGGTTACGCTGGATCAATGGATGGAGATAGAATAAGACATTTATTTGTACCACCAATATTTGAAGGTCGTGCCAGTATTGATAAGTTTATGTATAGTAAATTTTTAAAGGCTTTGCGTAATTTTTATGAGGGTTGGTGGGTAGATACGTCCACATCGTCAGATTTTGGAATGATTATTTGTGTGCGTGGAAAAATATATGAACACAATGCATCAGACATGTCGTTGACTCAATACGAACAAGATTATTTGGCAATGGGTTCAGGGGGAGACCTGGCATTAGGTTCATTATATTCAACCCAAAAACAAAAGGACACAAGAAAAAGAGCGGTAACTGCAGTAAATGCTGCTATTAATCATTCTATAACTTGCAAAGGTCCTATTGACATTATAAGCATGTAGGTATATACTAAATATATGAATCAGTCCATTATGGAAGATCCATCACCAGACGAACAAGAGTTTGGCATCTGGTTGCGTAACGGCATTGATAGAGGCTGGGTTAGCGAGCCCTATTGCCATACTCACGGTGGAGGCATTCAATATATGAGTGAAGAAGAACTAGAAGAATGGGAAGCAGGAGGCGACCCATGCGAACATGTATTAAGGATATTTATTTAAAATGTGCGTTGTATGCGTTTCTACAATTACTGTAGCATCTTTATTGTCCCCTACCACAACTCCAGTTACACAAAATAATGTAACAGACTATACAATTACAAGAAATGCTTGTCCAAAATCAAAAGTTGGCAAGATAGAAAACAATAGAATTTGTTTAAAAGATGGAACAGTTTATAGGTGGGCGGTTAAAAAAAGAGTTGTTGCTACTCCAAAACCAACACCTACACCAACACCTACTCCCACACCGACACCCATTCAAACAGAATCGCCAGCATCTACTAAGAAATATTTTTCAAGTCCATGCGAGTTAGATCCAGATACTCCAGCAGAATGGAAAGAGTTTGAGAAAAAGCATATTAATGGAGGCGGATGTCTTAGTCCATTTAGGGTTCCCAAAACACTAGAACTCACATCTTTGCCTAAAACACAAAATAATTTTTCTGCAAAAAATATTTCAGAGTGTAAGATAAGTCAAAATTTACAAAAACAAAATGTGCTGGGATTCAAAAATAGTGATAACTTTTGGATAAACTACTTAAAACATCCATCTCCAAACACTGTATATCAAGTAGTTCCTTTATATTCTGATGATATTTCAAATTCAAATACAAAACCATCTGAGGATTTTAAGAAGTATTTTGACTTTATTGTTGATTGGACAAAGCAAGCATCAGATAATGGATCAAAGATACAAATAAGGGTACCTGATAAATATTTATATTTTCCTGGAAATATATCTTCTTACAATCTAATTCACGCAAGAAACCAGACAGATGCACAAAGATTTTCTTCAGATTTAATAAGGCATGTAGATAACCAGATTGATTTTACTGGTGCTAATGTAGTATTAGTTTTGTTTCCTCCAAGCACAAATAAAGTAATTGGAGACCAAATAGGTATTGGAACAGTAAGAACGAACGAGGGTTTTGTAACTATTTCTGTTATGCCAAGTGGTGGTAATTTGGCTTTTGAAAGAAACTTTTCATTTCCTACTTGGTGGATGCATGAGTTAATGCATGTTGGTATTGGGTTTGATGACAACAACCATTCTCAAAAGGATTCTCCACAATGGTGGGGACTCATTAACTGGGCATCCGCCTATGATCTTTTAACATGGCATAAATGGATTGCTGGATATATTTCTGATTCGCAAGTTATTTGTTTAGACAAAAATCTTGAGTCTATTGCATATATAGCACCGTCTACAGTAAAGAGTGCAAGAAATAAATCAATAGTAATTCCTATAGATAAACAAAAGGCTATTGTTATTGAATCTCAAAGAGCAGAAGGCATAAATTATAAACTTCCACAGGTCTCTGAAGGTGCTCTAGTATATTTAATTGATACAACATTAACTTCTAAGGCAGACGGCATTAGGCTCATTCTGCCCGAAAATAAAAAAATGATACAAGCATCTAATATGGACAACAAGTCTCCTGGACACAACTCTAACGCTTCTCTTAAATTAAGAGAAAGTGCAGTGTATAATGGAATTAAGATTACTGTTATTGAGTCTGGAGAATTTGGGGACGTGATAAAAATTGAGCCAGCAAGATGAGATGCTTACAGGATTTAAAAAAGATTGGAATATTTGGGAAAATTCTAAAAACGAAAGTTTTTTATATATCAACAAGATAACAGTTCCATATAAAAAATGGTTGTCTTATGTTCCAGTAAAAGAAAATAAAATATTTAATAATTCAATATTAAAGCCTATTAATCATTATGTTGCTACGCTATATCCACCACCAAAATTAATTAATATTAATAATAATGGGTTTACCTTAAGACAGGGAAACCATGCTGAAATGTTTTTATTGATAGACCATTATAGAAGAGATGGTGAGTTTTATAATATAGACAGGCCATGGATAAGACAATACTATGCTTCTGCAAAAAATTATAGTTTGCCAGAAAATTGTTTTGATGGGATATACAGATTTTATGTTCCATGGGTGATAGATTATGAGGTAAATGTTAACTTTAGACAATCAACAGATAGTCCATTTTTTATATATGAAGATTCTATTAAGTTTAATAAAATACCGCCAAATACAACTGAAATAGAGCCTCCATTTATTCATTTTCATTTTAAAAATACTGGATCACACATGCTAGATGATGAGTTTGGTAAAATAAAAAAGCAGTCCCCTATGTTTGATATTGAAGTTCAAACAACTGATATAATGTTAATAGGGGCAATTAAGGAGTTTTATGAGTTCACGAAAGATAAAATTTTATCCGTTTAACGAAGAAACGGCAATGTTTACGCCACCACCAATTCCAGCATCTAAGATGGTTCCAGAATGGTATAAAAGACAACCAGCGACGGTAGATGAAGAAAGAGGGTTGGCGTCAGGCTCATTTAACGGAACCGTTAAAAAATGTATTCCGATTTTTGATTTAATGACTGCAGGATATATTTTATCTTTGCCTATGGATGTTTATATAGATGCAAGTGATCCAAACAAATTAAATATACAATGTCCAAATCCTATGAAAAGATTTGGAACTGATATGTTTTCAACACACTCTCCAGAACAATACAATCATTATCCTGTCGATACAGACCTGTATCATAAACAACTATTTAGAATAATGCCGTTCTGGGCATTTAAAACAGAAAAAGGCTATAGCACATTAATTTTGCACCCTAACCATCAGGATGATTTACCCTTTAAGGCTTTGGGTGGATTTGTAGACACTGATAAATTTATAACAGATGGACACTTTTCTTTCTTTATTAAAAAAGGTTTTGTTGGTGTAATTAAACAAGGAACACCGCTTCTTCAAATTATACCAATGAAAAGAGATGATTGGGAATCAGAAATAGTTTCTCATGAACAAGTTAAAAAAGAAATAGGACATCAAAGAATTTTTTTAAGGTCTACATTTAGTAATGGATACAAGAATAAATATAGAAGTATGAAGAGATTTAAATGAGCGAAAAGCCATTAGATATAGTTTTTACACCAGCACTAAGCGCACAGCCACACTGGACTGTTTGTCAGACTGCACCAGAACCAGCAGTTCGTCATGTTCCAGAATGGTATAAGAGCCTTGCAAAGCATGATAATTGGAATGACGACAGATATTTAAACCCTGTAAATCATTTAGGGTCCGATGGTGCACAGGTTGCAACAAAGATGTGCTTACCATTTTTTGATGCGTTAACTGCAGGATATATGTATCTTTTGGAAGATGATCTATATGTTGAATTAGATCCAGATGGTAGGCCTAAATTATCTTGGAATGGCAGCATAATGCTGTTAGACAAGAGACCCACAAATGATATAGTTGTTCCAGATAATTGTCATCCAATGCACTATGGATTTAGAATGAATTGGTTTTATGATACTCCACCAGGATATTCTGTTTTAATTACTCACCCAATGAATAGACATGATTTACCATTTTATACTATGTCTGGAATAGTTGAATCAGATATATGGGGGCTACCTGTATTTATTGCATTCTTTTTAAAACGTGGATTCCAGGGAGTAATTCCAAAAGGAACCCCTATTATGCAAATAATTCCTTTTAAAAGAGATGATTGGGAAATGAGCATAGATGAATCACATGATTCTGTTGATAAAAAATTATTAAAGGCTGAAGATAGAAGATCATTGCTGTATGGATATTATAAAAAAACAACATGGAGAAAAAAAATTTATGGTATAAAAAATATGTTTTCAAAAGATGCAAGTCACGACGATGAGTAGCATAGGCGTTGTAATTTATTCTTATAAAGGTAAATTACTTAAGGAAACTGTCAAACAATTAAATGAAAATTTATCTAATAAGCATACAGTTAATATTTATATAATAGATCAAACTCCAATTATTAAAAATACGTATTATGATAATATTAAAAATGTAGAATATAAACATAAATTTTGGGATCATCCATATGGTCAATGTCATTATAGATTTCAAATTGCAAGGAATATTAAAGAAGATTTTGTGTTAATAATTTCTGATAATGTTTTCCTTTCAAAAGAATGGGATAATATTTTAATAGAAAACTATAAAGATAATTCGGTAATATCTGGTAAGGGAATTCCTAATATAACAAATGATAATTTCTTTATATACAATAATCATACAGAATATAATGACTTCTATTTATCTCAAATAATAAATAAAGATTTTATATTTCTTAAAACCGAATTATTTAAAAATACAAACTATCCTACATTTTTAAAATATAGAGGAGAGTCAGAGTACTTATCTCTATACTGGTTCACCAGAGGTATAGACATATATTCATGCCCAGAGTATATTTATTCTGTTGAAGGTAATAATTCTATTGATACGTTATATGTTCCATATTCTATAAACCATAATTACAATGAAATTATAAAAATTATAAATGGCGAATCTTCTAAATATTTTGATGCTGGAAATATAAGAACTGTTTCAGATTTTATAGACTATCATAAAATAAATAAAGATTCTATTTCACCATTACCATTTTTAACTAACGATGTGGAATATGATTGCTACAATAATACTTTTGACAAACTAGATGGAAGAAAGTTTATAGGTAGACTACATTATATTTACTAATAGTGTATAATGTTATGAGGAGGAAAAATGCACAGAATACATATTATTGATAACTTTATAGAACCAATAGACGCTCTAACTTTAATTCAACAACAGAATGATCCTATGTCTGTTAGACTTCCCTATCCAGAATATTACAAGGAAAGATTTGGCGGTACATCTTTGCCATACAACCCAACAGTAATGTCTATATTAAAAAAGTATGGGGATAAATCAAATGATGTACACAAAGAACTAAATGGATTTAAAAGCCCTATTTATGTATTTAAGGCATTCGGATCTCATTGGACAACAGGAACTAAAGGTCCATTGCATTTAGACGCACAAGATCCAGAGTCTTGGATAGAATGGAGTACAATTATATATTTAAATGAATCTCCTGAATATGAGGGTGGAAAAATATTTTTCCCAAATCAAGATTTTATGTATCAACCTAAAAGATATTCTGCAGTATTTTTCCCAAGTGCTGGTAGTGAATATATACATGGAATAACTGAAGTAACATCTGGTCATAGGTATACTGCTTTATATATGCACACGTCTTTACCACAACACGCAGATCCTGATTTCTTGGGAGAAGACAAGCATCCAAGATGGAGGGCGGTAGAGCATGAGTTTAATTATGTATGATTATGATATTTTAGATTTGGGATTAGTTTATTATAAAAATGCCTTACAGAATCCACAAGAAATAATTGATGTTGTTTCTTCTATAGATAAAAAATATAAAAATAACGAACATGGAGAATCTTTTACTGAAGTAAGGCCCTGGCATGCATGGCAAAATGAAAGTGCTGGAACTATGGAAACTTTCTGCTGGCAAAAGTTTTTTCCTAAGCCAGAAGATGTTAAGCAAAATGATTATTATTATGAAGAACAATATTATGTTTCAAAAAGACTTTATGATGCATTAGATGCTGCAACAAATCATTACAGCAATATAATTTATCCATTTGCTGGAAGAAACATAAAGTCAAGAGAATATAGTATACATTTATTAAGATATGAAAAAGGCGGATATTTGCCAGCACACCAAGATCATGGAGTTAGTAGTAGAGTTTTATCAACCGTTATGTATTTAAATAATAATTATGATGGAGGAGAAATATGTTTTCCAAACTCTAATGTTAAAATGAAACCAGATCCTGGAAGCATTGTTTATTTTCCATCTAACTATCTATATATACATGAGGTTGCTCCTATTACAAATGGAACTAGATATTCAATGCCCCATTGGTATCACAACATGAAGACTCCAATTATGTCGACTGGTCAGGAATAATGAAGTTCTATGAAAAGCATTTATTAGATAATCCACAAATTGCTTCTGTATTCTGGAAAGAAGATGGAATGCCCGATTATAAAAAACATATAAAAAAAAATAATGTTATTTATAAATTAAATTCTGGCGGACTTAGATGTAATGAATTAACAACAAATCACGAAGGTAAAACGCATATACTTTTCAATGGATGTTCTGTAACTGCTGGAATTGGTATTAATATGGAAGACACCTGGGCGTATAAAGTATATTCAGATTTTAACAATACTTCTGGATTTTTTAATATAGCATTGCCAGGAGGATCTATAATAGAAATTATAATAAATACTATTAAGTATATTGAGTTATATGGTGTACCAAATTATATCTTTATGTTGCTTCCTCCCATACATAGAGAATCAAGATATATTAAAAAACCTTTTATAAATAATTTTATATATAATCATTATTATATTTTAGAAAATTATTGTAAAAAAAATAATATAAAACTTGTTTCTACGTCTTGGGCAGATAAAAAAAATTATCAGATGCTTGAACAATTTAAAACATTCAATGCTCCAGATTTTAATCAGATACAGTATTATGGAGAAGAAATGCACGGAGATGACGATCATCATCCTGGCAAAAGCATACATGATTTCTGGTATAATCAATTTAAGGACAAATATGAAAATTCTTGGAATAAATGAAACAACACACGATGCTTCTGTTTCCTTAATAGAGGACGGAGAAATATTATTTTCTGCACATGCTGAACGATTTAGTAAGCAAAAAAATGATTGGTTTACTAATGACAAATTAATAGACCATGCATTGTCATACGGAACACCAAACAAAATTGCATACTATGAAAACAGATGGCTTAAAAAAATTAGAATTGCTACTCGTGGTGGTTTTGGAGGAGACAAGCCATATTATTTACAAAGAAAAGAACTTAAAAGTATTCCACGTGAATCATTTAGACACCACTATTCTCATGCCTGTGCTGGCTACTATACAAGCAAATTTAATGATGCAGCAATAGTTGTATTAGACGCAATTGGAGAATATAATACTTCAACAATATGGGTTGGAGAAAAATCAAATATCAGGCAAGTTTATAAAAAAAATTACCCGTATAGTTTTGGGTTATTTTATTCAGCATTTACCCAACTAGTGGGCTTAAAACCAAATGAAGAAGAATATATTTTTATGGGTATGGCAGCCTATGGAGATTGGACTAAATATTATTTAAAAATAAAAGAATATTTTCCAAACATAAGAGAGCAAAAATATGCATTTCATAATGGAATTTTAGATTGGAATAGTTCAATATCAGAGCAAGATAAATTTGATATTGCTGCTGCGGTTCAAAAAGTATATCAAGATAGACTTATTAACTTCATGGCAAAGGCACAAAAACTTACAGGAAAACGTAATTTAGTTTTTATGGGCGGATGTGCTTTAAACTGTGCAGCAAATACAGTACTTTGGAAAATGTTTGATGATGTTTGGATTATGCCCAATCCTGGAGATGCTGGGTCCTCTTTGGGTGCAGCAGCAGCATCTTATGGAAGTCATATTAATTGGGAGCACCCGTATCTAGGATACGATTTGGGCGGGGAATATCCAGTAACAGAAATTATTACAGAGTTAATTAGAAACAAAATAGCAGCAGTTGCTACTGGAAAGGCAGAATATGGGCCAAGGGCTTTGGGAAACAGAAGCATTTTAGCGGATCCAAGAGATCCTAATATTAAAGATAAGGTGAACCTTATTAAGAAAAGAGAGTTGTTTAGACCATTTGCACCAGTAATTATGGAAGAATATGCCAGTAAGTGGTTTGATATGAATTTTACTTCTCCATATATGCAGTATGCGGTCAAATGTTTACAGCCTGATAAAATACCATCTGTTGTACATAAAGACGGTACATCAAGAGTTCAAACAGTAAATAAAGAACAGCATCCAGGCTTGTATGACGTTTTATCAAATTGGTATACAATAACAGGAGTTCCAATATTGTTAAATACAAGTTTGAATATAAAGGGTCAGCCACTATTAAATGATGAAGCAGATATCATTGAATGGGAAAAAACATATAACACAAAGATAGTTAGATAATGAAAAAGGTAATGTTTGCTGCTACCCCAATAGGGGATAATTCTCATATTGCTGTTGCATTAAAAGATTATTTAAAAATTACAGATATAGCCATAGTTGAGTCAGCAAATGTTTTTAAAAAATTATGCGAGAATAATGACGCCAATGTTTTAAATATATATGAAATAAAAAATAATATAAAAGATATATTAAATATAATTATAGATGGTATCGGTAATAATAAAAATATATTAGTTGTTTCAAATGATGGCTATCCCACTATACAAGATTCAGGAGTAGAGATACTTCATAATTTAATAAAAATGAATATAGAGGTTGACTTAATACCTGGACCAAACTCTATATTGCAATCTTTATTTTTTTCTGGCTTTGAAGGAAGTCATGGAGAATTTTATTTTGCAGGACGAATTAGAGATAAGAATACTAAAGAATTTTTAAATAATCTTAAAAATCTTACTTGTCCCATTGTCTTTATATGCATACCATTTTTAGATAAATATATTGATGACATAGCAGAAATTTTTCCAGACAGAGATATAGCGGTTTGCTGTGATATTAGTAAGCCTACACAAAAAATATTAAGAGGCAAAACCACAGATATGAAAAATCTTATTAGTGACCACAGAAAGTTTCCGTTTAATTTTGATCTTATTTACGGGTGGAAAACCAATATTCATATGTTTTATTCTCACTACACACTTGTAATATCACAACTAAGGTGATACAATATATATAGTAAAGACTACACATTGGAGGATTCTTGGAATCAAGAAAAAGAAGTTCTGTAAAATCGTTTAGTTTTGTAATATTTCATGTCACTATTGCAACATTAATATTTTCTGCAGCAGTATATGCAATTACTGGTGAATGGGAATATGAATATTTTAAACCCCTTAGTCTGGCATTTTTAACATACTTGGGCTGGGAAATTATTTCATATTATTGGCATGAAAGACTTTGGAACATTATCCCTAAATTGAGGAGGTTTAAATAATGCGTATTAAAATCATTAAGTTTGTAGTTAAACTACTTGGTTATGAGTGGTCTGGAGATGAATTAAAACTTCCAGTATGGCAAGTAAAGGCTAAAACAAAGAAGAAGTAATGCCAACATACGAATATGATTGTATGTCATGTGCTGTACGATATACAAAAGTTAGAGAAATTGCTGATGAAGATCCAGGGTATACCTGCGAAATTTGCAATAAAACTTTAGTTCGTGTATACTCTAATGTAGGAGTTATATTTGATGGCTCTGGATTTTATAAAACTGACAATCGGAAGGTATAATATGTTTAGTATGTTAAAGAACAAACCAGAAGAGAAAGTATGGCTTCTTGATGCAACAGATCGTTGTGATCGTTGCTATGCTCAGGCTTATGTAAGGGTAATCGGAAAGAGTGGGTCTGGCCTATTGTTCTGTGCACATCATTACAACAAGGTAATGGATAATGCATTGGGCTATGATAATATGATGAAGTTTGCATTAGAGATAGTCGATGAAAGAAATAGACTTGAGGAATAAAATAAATGGCTAGAATAGTGCAGTTTTTTGGTATGGACGAGAAGGCTAGAACCGATATATCTATAGCATATGCAGAGCGAACAAATTCATGGCATGTGCTTGACACAGACCTGCCAATGGCCGAGTTGCAAGCACAGTATGCTAGATGGCTTAGAACAATCTCTATATTTTTTACAAAAGATTATAATTCATCAATAGTGGTTAGTGGCTATTTTCCAACCAAAGAATCAAGGGATCAGTTTAGGGACGTTAGCGGATACATGCATCTGTCAGGTAATACAAAGTTTCCAGATATTTCGGTTTGGGTTGATACAACAGATAAAAAAGAGTTTATTGATAAGTTTGGAAAAACAATTTCTTGGGAAAGCCCAACCGAAGAAGAGTATGATTTTAAAATAACAAATACTGGTAATGAGTATATTGATGCGCTTCCAACTAGGGCCTTTAGTATAATTAAAAAATATAAGACCTTTGACTGGAAGCCAGAGCAAACCCTGATGATTGGAAAGTTTCAGCCGTGGTCTAGTGATGATTTAGAAAAATATAATACGCTTTCTGAAACTAGAAATGTAGTAATAGGAATAAAGCATTGTATGGGTATGACTGAAGAAGATAAATTCTCTATAAATCAGATAAAAGAGATGATTTTTAAAGATCTTCCTAATGCTGATATAATTGTTCTTCCTAACATAGTAGAGGTGGTGTAGGTATGTATATATATAGAGTAAACAAGATTACGGGTGTGGTAGATGGAGACACCATTGATGTGGACATCGACCTTGGGTTCAACGTGTCTTACTCCCAGCGAGTACGCCTTGCTGGCATTGACACTCCAGAATCACGGACTAAAGATAAGTTTGAAAAAAGTCTTGGACTTGAGTCAAAAGAATATCTTAAAACAAAATTAAAAGATGCAAAATCAATAGTAATTAAAACTGAAAAGCCAGATTCTTCTGAGAAGTATGGTCGAATTCTGGGATGGCTTTATGTAAATGAAGACACTGTATCTGTTAATGATCACATGATAGAAGAGGGGTATGCTTGGGGTTATCTTGGAGAAACAAAAGTAAAAGATTTTGCTGCATTAGCACGACAAAGAGAAAAGGCTAAAAATGCAAAAAAGTAATGAGTTTGATCAATTAATATTATCTGGAGCGATTGAGCCAGCAGGAGTAGATCCAGATACTGGGGAAATGCTTTATAACTTTACTAAAAAATTAAAAAAGGTTAGCCCAGTATTACACAGAGAAGTAAACAATATGTTTTCTACACATATTATGGCATTATGGGAAAAAAACATGGTTGAGATGGATATCACAGAAGAAAATCCTATGGTAAAACTTACAGAGAAAGCGTTTAATAATGAAGAAATTAAGTTGTTAGATCCAGATATTGCCTACACCTTAAAAGAAATAAAGAGAAACTTATCTTAACAATAACAAGTAGTATAATAGTGTTGTTATGGAATATCTAATTGGTTTTTTTTCAGCATTTTTATTAATATATATTGTTTTTAAAATACAATTTAAAAATAATATTTTTCAAGAGTCTAAAATAAAGCCATTAAAATATAGTCAAAGTCACATTCATTCTATAGTTTTCCCCCTATTGCCTAAAAACAAATCTGGTAAAAGAAAAAAGAAAAGTCAGGCAGTTTTACATGAATTAAACACCTCTGTAAGGGTTATTATTATGGAAAACAGCGCCTACTGGATTAAAGATAATGTATTTTATACGGCAGACATGAGCACAGAGGGCACCGTTGACAAAGATACAACAAGAAGAGTTGACACAATGGATATGAGTAGGGTACAATTAGATAAAATGATGTTCATCATTGACAGGCTACGAGAGGAAAATTATAATGATAGTGGTGGTCCAGGGGACAAACAACTTTAATGACTATCAAGTTTTTCTACGTGCTATTAGTGTTGCCCTATCAAGTCTTCCTAAAGAAGACAAAAGAATAGAAATATGTAGTGTTGGTCCAGCAAAGACAAACACTATGGCCATGGAATTTGTAAATGTTTCAGAAAGAAGCATGAGGTCCCGTGGCATTAAATTAAAACTAAGATACGTACCACCTTCATGGGTTATTGAAAATGTAAAGTCAATAAACTATTTTGCTTATTTATCAACTCCTAGTGAGCCTAAAGGCAACTTAGTTAAAGAGGCAGAAAACAATAATGTTGAAGTGGGAATTTTTAGATACTGAGGGAAAGTATGTATATTAAATCATTAGAACAAATGGAATCAATCGTTTCTGCAAATAAAAGTTTGTCTTGGTCTGGATGGGATGTTGTCAATTCAGAGCCTTCAGATAAAGCCAGAACATCAAAGTACGGCAAGTACTTGAATGGAAAATGGCATATGGTAAAAATTTTCAAACCAGGTCCAAATGGCTGGGACATACCAGATAGGATCCTGTTGAATGAAAGCAAACCTTGAAGATAAATTAAAAATATCTGACATATTCTTTTTTTGTCCAGGCACATTAAAAAATATACCAGACAATGACTTTAATCTTAATGTATATTCTAACGTTCAGTCAAAAATAACTGAACTTGGCTATCAAATATCTGATGAGCCTAGTCAAGATAAGTATCATGCGGTGGGATTAGTCATTGAAGAGGACAATACCAAAGTTCAATTTTTTGGAAAACTTTTTAGTTTTTCACCAAGAGGTGCTGTAGCAAATGTTGGAGACATGTTTGTTTTTATAGACTCTTTAGGTTGGTCAATTGAAAAAGGCAAAGCAACCCCATATTTTTTTAAAATTTCAGAAAAAACAATACTTGGTTCTGGATCTAAAACTTACAGGGCACAAATAATTTTTTCAGATAAATATTACATAGACGTACATGCAAATACAGAGGAAGAAGCAATAGAGACTGCTTATTCTATACCTATGAATTCTTGGACACACGAATGGCCACATGATGATGAATTAAATAATTTTCAAGGAATTAGGCAAAGTGTTTGGGGTAAAAAAATGATAGGGGCTTCTGAACTTAATGAATAAGATAAAATGGAAAGACAATGGTTCTTGTGTTGATTATGATACTAATTTATTTTTTGATAAATATGAAGAGTCTGAAAACTTTAGACCAGCAATAGACAAATTATGCTCAGGGTGCCCAGTAGTAAAAACATGTTTTTCTGTTGGAGTTTCTCAAAAAGAATGGGGCGTTTGGGGTGGAGTATACTTAGAGGGTGGAGAAATTTCTAAAGAATTTAATTCTCATAGATCTCAGGAAGATTGGGGTGAGGTTTGGATTGGACTCACAAATGAGAGGTAAAAATAATGTTTGTTTATGGAGATTATAATAATCCTGCAACGTTACCTGGTAGATACAATGTTACTATACCACAAGAAGGTACTGTTTGGCCTGTATTAACAAGTGTTGAAGAGAAAGATGCACGAGGAAGATTTATAGATAAGCCAGAAGTTCATTTAGTTATGTGGCAAAAAAATTTTTTACATGCTTTCTGCAATATGGTTCAGTATATTTTATATTATTTTAAGTTAAACAAAGATGCACATTTTGTTTTACTGTTTGGATTAGATTTTCATGAAAATGATTTAGAAATAACTCATGGAAAATTTATTTTAGAAATGTTAGATAAAAAAAATATTAATTATGAAATTGTAAAATTAAAAGAAGAAGAGATTAATGTACAAAATGCAAATTATATGAAGGTAATACCTTTTTCTTCATACGTATTTTCAGAAGTATATGACTATTGTAGTTCTTTTATTGATAGAAATAACATACCAGAAAAGATAGTATATTTAGCAAGATCAAAAGTCCAGCCAAAAGCAATTGGACTTATTCTTAATGGTAGAGAAGAAGATACTGTTAAAATAAAAAGTGATTTAAGAATAGATGATGAGGAAGTTTTAATAGATTATTTTATAAAACGTGGTTTTGAAATTGTATATCCAGAAGATTTTAAAACTTTTGAAGAACAGGCTATATTTTTTAATAATGTTAAAACTATGATCTGTCCTTCTGGGTCTGGAATGGCAAACCTAATGTTTATGCAACCAGGGCAAATGGTTATAGAATTACAAACGCCAGTACTTGTAGGAGGAAATCAACAAATACACCCATTTTATGTGGCTTTTTCTTGGGCAAAAAAACATACTTATATCGCTGTTCCTCATGAAAGAAAATCTGATACAATAATAGAATACTTTAAAAATAAAGGATTTTTAAATTATTTATGATAAGACAGCACCCTGTAGAGCCTGTACACTACAAAAGCATCTGTGTAGTTGAAGACGATTTTAATGCTGGCAAGCCAATAATAACAGAAATATTAAAAGATGAATGGCATAGTGAAGAGTTTCGTATGAGAACAATAAAACATGCTGATACTTTTATGGATGAAAATGGATTAAGAAAAATAGTGATTAGATTTGAAACAGAATTTTTTCATAGTTTATTGAATACCATAGCACCAATATTATGGGAATACAAACAAGACCCTAACATGGAAGTAATATTATTACATACTAGCAAAGAAATTTCCGCATTTGAGTCATCTGGAACTTTTATTGTTCAAGTATTAAGAAATTATAATATTAAATTTTCTGTTACTCAAACTCATTCAAAATATCCACCAATAATGTCGAATTTTTATTATTATGACAAGATAGAAATGTGTGGTGATTACATTAATATACTAGAAGAACTTTTTAATACTTATAGGGACATGGCTTTACCTAATAACAAAAAAGTATATGTAACTAGAAATGGTCATCAAAATATTTCTGCAACTCAATTACATCTAATGTCTGAAGAAGCAAAAAAGGAATTGCCGTTTTTAAATGATTTAAGAATAGATGACGAAGTAAGTTTAGAAAATTTATTTAGAAGTTATGGATTTGAAATAGTTAACCCTAAAAACTTTAAAACTCTTGAAGATCAAATAAGATTTTTTGATCAGGTAGAAGTTATTGCTGGACTATCTGGATCTGGTTTAACTAATTTATTATTTATGAGGGATAAAACAACAGTAATAGAACTAAGTACAATACAGGTAGTTAAGCAAAAAATAGAATTTCACTATCATTTCTTTTTATTGGCAACATTGTGGGCTAACAAAAAATACATTTCTGTACCAAATATTTCAAGGGAATATGGTAAAATAGAATACGAACTTAAAAGAATGCTTGATACATTATGACCAACATATTAATTCCAATAGCGGGCCTCGGTAGTAGGTTTCCAGTAGAAACATATAAAACTACAAAGCCATTAATTAAGATAAATGGCAAAACGATGATAGAGCATGCTGTTGAATCATTATCTATAAAAGGAAACTATCATTTTGTCGTAAGAGATAGTGTATTTTTTGATGAAATATATTCTGTATTAAAAAATATAGATAGTTCTTGTAATATTATAAAAATAAATAAATTAACAAATGGCCCAGCAGAGACTTGTTTAATTGCTAAAGAATATATAGATAATGATGATGAGTTGGTAATTGCAAACTCGGATCAAATAATGTGGTGGGATTCTGATTTATTTTTACAGGTGGCTCGTCATTCTAAGTATGATGGAGTGATAGTAACTTACACCTCAAATACAGACAAAAACAGTTATGCCCAAATTAATAAACAAGGACTTGTAACTAAAATAAAAGAAAAAGAAGTAATAAGCGATATATCATTAAATGGAATACATTATTGGAAACATGGTAAAGATTTTGTTGATAGTGCAAATAAAATGATAAACAATAATGAAAGATATAACAATGAATTTTATGTTGGTCCTACATATAACTCAATGATTATGGACGGTAAAAAAATTGGAATATACCATATACCGTCATATCAGCATAATGCTGTAGGGGTTCCATCAGATCTAGAACTATATTCGGAGAAATTATGGAAATTAGAAGAATAGAAGAATTTACTAGAGGTTGGATAATTGGAGACTTTAGTCCATCCATACTAAAGACAGACAAGTTTGAGGTTGGCTTGCTTCAGCATAAGGCTGGAGAGATTTGGCCAAAACATTATCATAAAGTTGGCACAGAATATAATGTTTTGGTAAGTGGTAAGATGATAATACAGGGTAGAGAATTAAATGCTGGAGATGTATTTGTTTTTAATCCAGACGATATTGCAGATCCTGTTTTTTTGCAGGATTGTACAGTATTGGTTGTAAAAGTACCTTCTTTACCAGGGGATAAGTATGAAGTTTTATAAAGAATTAAACGACCTAGAAAAAGATAGATGTGTTATTGTTACATACTATATAGAAGTTAATTCGTTATATGGCAGACTTAATGATGCAGCATGGTCACTAGCAATAGGACAAAGTGTAGGAAATCCAAAACAAAGAAATAGTTGGGAAACAGATGAGATGTTTGAAATGTCTTCTTGTGTCATATACAACGACGAAGAATATCTAAAATCACAATTAAATGGTTTTGTAAAAATTGGATTTCCAAAAATAAATTCAGATTGGGACAATGATGGCGTGTCCCATTTATTATGTCAAATAATGGGCGGTCAATTGGATATAGATGTATTTAAAGTATGTCGTGTTGTAGATATAGAATTCCCAGAGTCTGTAAAAAATAGTTTCTTGAAACCAAAATATGGAATGTCTGGCATAAGGAAATTTACTGGACAATATGACAAACCTTTGTTTGGGGGCATAGTAAAACCTAAAACTGGCCTTTCTGTAAAACAACTTGGATATTTAGTAAAAGAATTAATAGATGGTGGCGTTGATTTTATTAAAGAAGATGAAATTTTATCTAATCCAATTTTTTGTAGATTAGAAGAGCGTGTTGAACATATTGCAAATATAATTTCAGATTCTGGAAGAAAGATAGTCTTTGCACATTGCATTAATTCTGATCCACATGCTATTTTAGACAGGGCAAAACTAGTATATAAAAACGGTGGAAACGGTGTACATGTAAATTTTTGGAGTGGATTGGGATCGTATAATTCTATACGTAAACTAGATCTTCCATTATTTATGCATTTTCAGAAAAGTGGAGATAAGATATTGACTAACTCACAGCATAATTTTAAAATAGACTGGTACGTTATTTGTAAACTTGCTGCCTTGATGGGCGTAGATACAATACATGTTGGTATGTGGGGTGGATATCTCAGTGATGATGAAGAAAGATTAGGTAAATCTATGAGATTATTAAACGATAATAACGTTGTTCCTGCCTTAAGTTGTGGTATGCATCCTGGGCTTGTGGAGGCCATTACAAGGCGTTTTGGTAAGGAGTATATGGCAAACGTTGGTGGTGCCATTCACGGTCATCCTGAAGGCACTACGGGGGGTTCTAGGGCAATGAGGCAGGCCATCGATAAGGATTATGGTCAGGAATACATTAAAGCAATTGAAAAGTGGGGACTTGTTAATGATTAAAATATCACATAGAGGTAACTTAATTGGACCAAATCAAGAACTAGAAAATAATCCTGAATACATAAGGAAGGCTATCAATGCTGGATATGAGGTAGAGGTTGATTTTCGGGTGCTAGATGGCTTATTATATTTTGGTCATGACTATCCACAATATGAAGTTGATAAATTTTTTATAGACCTATATGTAAAAAAAATATGGCTTCATTGTAAAAATTTAGAAGCGCTAGATTATATAACTAACATGCCAAAATATTATAAAGGGTTTTGGCATGAAAATGATAAGTATACGCTGACAACTAACAATTATATTTGGACATATCCTAACATGCCAGTTACAAACAAAAGCATACTTGTGCATTTAGATAAGCCAACAAATGATATTCCAAATTATATTTTTGGAATTTGTAGTGATTATGTTAGTCTGATATAATCAATAAATGTATACAGATGCTATGCGTAAGGCATTCAGGTCACTAGATCATTTTGCCCCCAAAGGTTTTAGTTTAGATTTAATAGATAATGATAATTTTATTACAGTTCGTGCTTCAGAAAAATCTTTTATGTCTTTACTTGACGAGGATAAGCGTCGTGCTGTAGAATATATGGTACGGGTTAAAAAAGCCCTTGAAGACAATGGCGCAGTTGTTCTTTTAGTACGTGGAGGCGGATATTAATGTTGGATAATTCAATTGTGACACATAAATCTAAGCCACCATTACGATGGATCGCAAATTGGGCGGGATCCATAGCATCTTCTGGGCTGTTAGAAATATCCTATATGGAAGATGAAGGCATGACTGATACATTTAGATATAAATTTCAGGGATGGAAATGGGATACATTCTGGCCTTTATACGAAAAATATGGAACACACTACACTTTAGATATAGATATGAGTGGAGGCGAATGGGATGATTGATTTATTAATTTTTGTAATTGTGGTAACAGTTGTTGCTGGTGCAGTAATAGAAAACATAAGACTAAAAAATAAAAACGTTGAACTAATGTTTTTATTGGCACAGTCAACTTTAGATATAAATGCCGTCAAAGATAAAATAAGTAATTTAAAAGATAATCCAGAAAAAGATCATTTTATTGCATTTTTAAATGATACAAGAAACATGGCATATAAATATATCGAAGAGTTACAGGGTGAATTAATTACTTTTGCAAAAGTATTAGAAAAAGAACTTGAATCTCCAAATGATTTGTCAGTTCCGAGAATAGCAAAAGCCTTTGAGCAAGTAGAAAAAATGAGGCCACGTGAAGGCGAATAAAATAGTTATTGTTGGAGGTGGATCTGCTGGTTGGATGACGGCATCTGCTTTAATAAAAGCGTATCCAGAAAAAAATATAAGTGTAATTGAAAGCAAAGATATTTCAATAATTGGCGTTGGCGAAAGTACTACTTTTGAAATCAATGGATTTTTTAATTTTCTAGGTATTGATTATTCTAGTATCATGAAATATACCAATGCTGCATACAAAGTTGCAATTGGATTTACTAATTTTAAAACAAAAGACTCGCCTACTTTTTATTATCCTTTTGGACACCCCAATTTAGATAAAGATTTAACGTGTTTTGGATTAGATGATTGGTATTATAAAAAATCATTTTATCCAGATACAGAAGACCAAGATTATGTAAGGTATTTTTTTCCACAAGCAAAAAGCATGGAAACTAATAAAATAGTTATTGATAATATTGAAGAAATGAAGCCATATCAACCACATAGGGATTTAGCATTACAAATGGATGCAACAAAACTAGGAAACTGGCTTGCAGAGTTTTATGCAATACCCCGTGGTGTAAAAAGAATTTATGGCACGGTAAAGAAAATTAATCCGTCAAATAAAGGCATAGAGTCTTTAGTGTTAGACGATGACACAGAGATAGTTGCTGATTTGTTTGTAGATTGTTCTGGTTTTAATAGTATTTTGCTAGGCAAATTTATGAATGAAAGATTTGTATCGACTGCAGAATTTTTGCCCAACAACAGAGCCTGGACAGCCCATGTTCCATATACAGATAAAGAAAAAGAACTGCAAACTTTTACAAATTGTACTGCCATTAATAATGGTTGGGTATGGAATATACCACTTTGGAATAGAATAGGGTCTGGATATGTATACTGTAATCAGTTTATTAGTGATGAAGACGCCCTTGAAGAATATAAAAATTATTTAGATTCTGAAAAAATGGTTGTGCATAATCCAGAAAGATCAAAGTCATTAAGTTTTAAAAATATAAAAATTCATAACGGATATTATGAAAGGTTTTGGGTTGGAAACGTAGTGGCTGTTGGATTAGCAGCAGGATTTTTAGAACCTCTTGAAAGTACGGGCTTATTGCTTACACATCAAAACTGTTTTACTTTAATAGATGCTCTTGAGCGAGGACAGGTAACTCAATACGATATAGATAATTTTAATTATAAAACTAAAACTAGAATAGAAAAAATGTTTGATTTTGTAGGCATTCATTATGCCTTATCACAAAGAGATGATACAGAATATTGGAAAAGTGTTACATCAAAATTTTATCCAAAAAATTATTTTAAATCAGATATTCAATGGGCAAACAATAATGTTGATACAATAAAGTCTGGTTTTGGTATAAGGCCTTTTTATAATACATACATAAGTTTATTAGAAAGTATGTCAGATAAAAATTACAACATTAAAAACAAGATAGAAATATATTTTCAGAAAAGGGCAAAAGCAAAACAAACTTGGGATAATATTGTAGACAACTCTAAAACACATTTTCAGATTTTAAAGGAAAAGTTTTATGAATAGTGGTGTTGATCTAAGAGGAATTCCGTCTTCATGTTGTCCATTATGTGGTTCAACAGTAATAAAGGTTAAGGTTATTTTTGACCCAATAGACTATGAGGTAGGAATGTATTTTCTAGATGGAGAATGTAGCGAATGTGGTGCTTTAATGACAGTTCCAACTCCATTAGATCATCCTAACAATATAAAAGGAGAAACGTGAAACAAATATTATTATCAACTATTACAGGATTTGGATGTGGCGTTATATTTGCTGCATTTAAATTACCAGTTCCTGCTCCACCAGTTTTTGCAGGAGTGGCTGGTATAATTGGTTTATGGCTCGGTTACGACGCCATAGCAAAGTTCATATCCTAGGAGGAAAATAAATGGACGCAAAACTAAAAGCAATGTTAGCATCATACGGACGATCTGTTCTTGGTGCAGCACTTGCATTATACATGTCTGGAGTTACAGACCCTAAGACTCTTGCATACTCATTATTGGCTGCTATTGCACCAGTTGGGTTGAGAGCGCTTAATCCAAACGATAAAGCATTTGGAAGATTACCTGCAATTTCTGCTATTGAAGCAGCGCTTGCAGATGTAAAGGTTAAGTCTCCTGCAAAGAAAGCAAAGAAGAAGTAATGCTATAAGTAGGATGGGTTATTGTTTGTAATAGCCCATCTTTACTTTTTCATATAATTCATAATCTAAATTTTGATTTTCTTTAATTTTATTCATTATTGATTTAGGTATTTTATTAATAAAATTTTTATTTTCTCCAACATTTTGAAGTGGTTTTGTTGTTGGTACAGAAACGCCAAATTTTTCTGAAATAACTGAATTTAGTTTTGATAAATCTTTTTCATTTTCTAAAATTTCAATATAATTAATGTTTTGTAATGCATCATCTATATTGTTGTACACTTTAACTAAGTTATGATAAAACAATGTCTGCGCTCTGTATTCATCCAATGTTATTTTATTTTCACATAATAGATTATAGTTAACTGTAATATCTTTTATATTTAATGTACAGGTAAGATGTTTGTGTTGAATATTATTTTGTTTAAAATCGTTCATATGAAACTCTAAATCATCTATTGTTGGATTATCTTTTTTATATAAATAATTACTCAGAAATCTTTCTGTGGGTTCTCTTAATATTGTATATGTTAATAACTCTTGATTAAAAGTTTTAAATAACTCTATCGGGTACAGGGCAAAATGACCACTAATAAAATCACATTTTATCATTTCATCATCATTAATATATTGTATAAAATTACTATACGCTCTGCGTTTATTAAATGCATGTAATAGGGGAACCTTTATAGACATTCCAGAAGTTTTGGGTATATGAAGAAAATAAAATGATTTTTTAGGAATGTATTCTTCATCATCTATATGACTAGTTTTATAGACTATTTGATTATTTTTTAAAATAAATCCAGGGTGAACAAACCATGCTGGAAATGTATTTTCTAAACATTCTACTTTATCTTCTAAATTATATACAGTTTCGTTTATAATTTTTTTTAAAGTCATAAATTTTTATCTTGAAACTGATACTGTAGGTCTGTTGTATATGGAAATTCTATTCCTGCAAATCTTGTTTGTCTTTCTTTTTCTGATATCTCTGAGAAAAAAGATACAAAGGTGTACCTAATGCCAGATTTTATTGCATGAATTTGGTGCATATAACTATATGCTGAAGGAAATACAAAAAGTTGTCCAGCCTTTGGTTTTATTGTAACTCCAAAGTGCACAAACTCTAACTCCCCGCCCTCATAGTCATCGTTGGGATAATAAACCATGGACACGGTTCGTGGTGTTCCATATGAATCATCTGCATGCATAGAGAACCATTCTCCTGGCTCATATCTTGATATTCTCATTGCTTCTCTACTTAATGGAGCAAGATCCCATTGCCATAAATAGGAGTCAATAACTTCTTGAAAGTTTTCAACAAACTTAGGATGATTCCAAATCCAACATGTTTCTGATCTTTTGCCATTTACTTCATCATAATAATCTTCACGAATCCATTTTCTATTACCAGGGTGAGAAATTTCCCAAAATTTATCATCTTCTATTTCTTTGATAAAAGCCATCGAATCTGGCCAAATGTTGCCATAAATGTGCATACCAGGAAATGGTGAGGAAAAATAAAATCTTTCTCCACTTCTGCTTTCTGTAAATCCCTCTTGCTGGTGTTTAAATTTAAGCGGATCCATTTCATTTCTCTTTTCTCTTTTTAGGCCATATTTGAAAAAGTATGACACCAGGTTCCGTCTGGCTTTAATGCTAAAGCATGTCTTGAAGTTACTTCTTCTGGCAGAGTATAGTCAAATGCGTTTATAGAAATGGCACCCATCTCTTTTGCTTTTGCTGCTGCATCTTTTGGATATTCAAAACATTCAATACAAACATCATCTACTAAAAGTGGATACTTTCCGTCTTCACAACCATTAGAAGCGGCTCTCTCAATTCTAAAGGTAGGCATTACTTAAGAACCCATTTACCTTCTTCTTGAACTACAGTAAACAAGGCGTCTGATTCAAGATTGTCAACATCAAAAACAATTACTTCTGTTGCGCCATATTCATCTCTTGCATGATTTGCTGCATCTTTGGGCAAATAAAAACATCCCACTTGCTCGTCATCTTTAAATAACGGGTATTGTCTTTCACGGCAGCCCCCCGAAGCAGCACGTCCTACTTTAAAAGTACTCATATTCACATTATAGCATATTTTTTATCGCTGGATTTAACCTTTTCATAAAGATAATAGTCCGCATGATTTAATTCGTTTATTCTACCTATCCAAGAGTCTGGTATAGAAAAATCTAAAGGGTTGGGGATAGGGGTATTATGACCAGACCATTCGTAATCTGAAATTGCTTTTGTTATTTTATATTTCTTTAGAAAAATAGTGTTTAGAAAGTCTATTAGACGATCTCTACTCTCAACAGTTTCTACAATATAAGAGTCTAAGGCTTTATCTATTTCTGAAGGCTCAATGTTGTATTCTTTTAAACACCAATCTGATCTCATCTTATCAATAGGCTCTGCAACCTTATTCCAAAGTTCTACGTCAACATAACCCAACAAAAATTTTGATTGTATGTTTGACGTTCCTCTATAATAAGACTCATCGTATAAAAATTTTTCCATGAAGGACTGCGGTGTTCCGTATTCAGAACCAACAATTTTTGAATCTACTACCGTAAGACCTTGCCTGTACATAAGCCAAAACCAACTAAGCCATTGTTCTTTTGGATTTCTAACTAATGAAAAAGAGATTATTCCGTCTACATATTTTTGTGGCAATTGCCCTATGTGTCCAGAAATATACTGTTTGTTTTTAAAATTATCTGTGTCTATTTTATCTGTGGGCTCTATAATATATTGAGCAAGTTCTTTTACTTGTTTAATGTAATGATTTATAACTCCGCCAGACGTTCTTGGTATATGATTATGAAATATTGTCATTAAATAATTATATCATATGATACAATAAATTATGCACAAAATATTAGGTCCAGGAATTGTATTATTTTATAATGTTTTTGATCAAGAGTACGTTGATTTTATAGAAACAAACTTTGCTGAACTTTTTCAATTAAAAATTAATAATCAAAATGGGAGTTTAGTCAGAAAATCTTATTCGATACAAATGAGTGATTTCAAAAAAAATAATGAATATGTAAATGTTTTATATCAAGATTTTCAAAATAAACTACAGGACTGTATTAATTTATACAAGTCAATATACGATGTTCAGAACATGGTTTTTGAATATGATGATGAAAACAATTCAATAGTTACTTTATTAAAATATGAAATAGACAATTCTGTTATATTTCATAGCGACACTTTAGGAATGGATAACAGGGTTGGCGCTGCACTTGCGTATTTAAATGACAATTATGAGGGCGGAGAATTAGAATTTAAACATTTTGATATTAAAATAACTCCTCCAAAAAATAGTTTAATAATTTTTCCATCTAATTGGCCTTATGTCCATAGGTCAAGTCCAATACTTAATGGTAAAAAATATGCATTAAGATGTTTTTTGGTTAGTAAATAAAATTTGGAGGATCTTTTAGTTGTTTTTTTAATTTTCTCATATAATTCCATTTTTTAAATTTTCTATATATTGTTTTAAAAAACATTCCATTTCTCCTTTGCTGCTTTTAAAAAGCAATCAGCATAATACATGTTTATTAAAGTGCCAGCGTGACCGTCTCTCTTCCTTAGATCATGCTCTGTTTTTTGCCAACCAGACTGGTATTGAGTTGCAATATAGTCTACCTGACTATCTATATCCATACTAACATACGAACTATCTAACATATTTAAAGTTTTTAAATTTTCTAAATCATTATAATACCAAGTAGACCATAAAATTTTGATATTGTTTAAGTTGCAATAATCTATAAAAAATCTCCAGCCAATAACAAAATTCATCAATGACTCAAAATATTCGCTGTTAGAAAGTATATTTGCGTCTTCTTTTTGAGACGGTCCACCAGGCAATTTTGGATATCTCTGCATATAGCAATAATCATTTGCGTTCATAGTGTTAAACTCAAACCTTCTAGATATATTGGGCAGTAAAATAAAAACATAGTCTGGCTTACTATATTCACGTATATATATTCTTATATTGTCCATTATCATTTGCCATCCCCAGCCCGATTTAGACAAACTATACAAAGTTTTGTCTTCAATATTAGAATTTTGTAAAAAAATTGTTGGCCAAACTGTATCTAGGTTTCCACCTATCCCTTCGGTTTGAGAACATCCAGCAAACAAAACATGTGGTCTTAAAGGATTTTTTGTAAATTCATTAGATCTAAAAAAGTTTGAGTTGTATTTATATAAAACAGTTTTGTCGTCTATTACACCGATTTTCATTTCAGACTTAGTTATGGTTTCTTCTAAGACATCCGTTCCTTTATGCCAAGACAAATCAAACTTATCTGATATTGTTTCAGAAAGACCCCCCGTTACAATATTTTTTTTTAAAAGATATTCTTTGTCTATGCTCACCAGTTTCTCCTAAGATATATATCATAAAAATTTAATTTATGAAGAGCAATTGCGTCAACAGACCAGTTTTTATTATAATATAAAAACTCATTTACTGTTTGATATGTGCCATACTGAACCCCATCAATTATTCCGTCATAAATTAAATAATCATTTAGTCCTATTATTCCATCTACTGGTATTAATTTAGAGGCGTCATTTAAAACTTTTCTTGTTGCTGCTCTTCCATTATGTATGTCTATATAAATATAATCATATTCTTTACCGATAAAATTCGGAAGAATGTCTTCTGCATCACCCTTATATGTGGTCACGTTTCCATATTTACTAAATTTATTTTTAATAAAATCTTCTGATTCTTCGGCAGAAAAATCGTATGTATGCTTTATTGGTTTACATTGACATTCACCAAACCTTCTCCAAGACCAACATTTCATATCTTGATCAAACCTGCAAACCAAATCAATAACTGACGGGCTGGCACTTTTGCAAACTATTTCAGAATAATATCCCCATGCCACACCAACTTCCATATATCTAATATTCTTTTTAAGGTTTTTGGCATACTCTTCTCTAGATTTATATATTTTGGCACTGTTTAATTGTTCTTGATTCAATTCTCTGGGATCTTCAATCTCATCTTTATTTAATTGTCGTATCTCATCTCGGCCAAAAGACTCTACTATCTTTTTGGATTTTCCGCTACTCTGTTCGACTTGTGCAATTATTTGTTTTTGCTCTTCTGTTAATGGCATAATAATGATTATACACTATGATATAATAAAGTATTATGAAATCTCCCAAAAAAGGACCTGCATATGAGCAATATATGCAACTTAAAAAATCACAAGAGTCAATTTCTAATCAAGATTTTGAACCTATAATTGTTAATAATATTTTTTCTACAGAAGACATAGAGCATTTGTATGAGATAGTTAACAATACTCCAGAAGAAAAAACACAAATTCAAAAATGGGGTGGGATGAAGGCTTGGCATATAGACTTAGGTCCAAGAATTAAAGAAAAAATTAATGAGGCAGTAAAAAGATCTTTGGGGGATTACGTTAGATTAGTAGAAGATCATTCTTTTTGCAGATATAGTATGGAATATGGTTGGATGACTAAACTGTTTCCACACACAGACATGAGAGACTCGCAAAGAATAACTTTTGACATACAAGTTAAAGCAGACGAAGAATGGGGAGTTGTAGTAGAAGATGTAGAATATTTTTTAGAAGATAATCAAGCATTAGTTTTTGCTGGCACACAACAGCCTCATTGGAGAAGAGCAAAAGAATTAAAACCAGGAAGTCATCAAGATATGATATTTTGTCATTTAGAGTATGTAAACGATACACCATACGATGAGCATCAAGATCAAATACTTAATGAAAGAAATAGATTTTTTTCTGAGTATTATGATATGCATCCAGATCCTAGCACTTTTTATTAAAATGAAAAATTTAGAAGAATCAATTAAAAATATATTATTTAATATAGGAAAAGAAATTAAAGTTCATAAATTAATAGACGGAAACTTTATATTAGAAATAGATTACGACAAATACTGTAATGAAATTATTAAAGTTTTTAATGAATGTTTAGAAGAAAGTGACTCAAAAGATGTTCGGTAAACTACATTTAATAGGATCTCCAATAGGCAATATGGTCGATGTCTCTAAAAGACTTACTGATGCATTGCTTGATGCAAAGTATATATGTGTTGAAGATATAGAAAGATTTAAAGAATATTGTAGTTTTAATAATTTTTCTTACACTGCCGAATTAATAGATATATGTTTTTCTTTAAATAACAATAGAGAAAAAGACAGCAAAGACAGAGTTATATCTTTGCTTAAAAGCGGTCAAGATGTTTATATTGTTTCAGATGAAGGGATGCCAGGGTTGGCAGATCCTGGAGAAGTTTTAGTAAAAGAAGCAATAATAAATAATATAGAAATTATAACAACTCCAGGCCCGTCAGTTGCTCTTGCTGCAGCATCTATTTCAAATACATTAAACAATTTTATATTTGAAGGGTTTATGTCAAATTTGGATGAAGACAGACACAGTAAGTTTAAGTTTCTACAAATGTCTTCTATACCCATGATTTTTCTTTTACATAATCCAAACAATAGACCCATAGACAAAGACGATAAAATTCATATGATACACAATTGTTTTGATTATGATGTATTTGTTGAAGAGTGTATTTATTTTTTTGGAGAAGAAAGAAATGCTGTTTTTTGTATAGATCTAACTACAGAAAAACAAAAAATAATTAGAGGAAAATTAAAAGATATTAAAAAATATTTTACAGATAATAAAATTTTAGGAAACATTTGCTTGGTTGTTGACGGCAAAACAAATCAAAAAATAACTATTTAGTTTTTTTATTGTACTCTCCGTATTTACCTAGGATTGCCTTTATTCTTCCATCTTTTCTTAATCTTACAATCATTCCGTCTTTGATCTGAATTGGATTAAATTTATGATTTGGTTTATATTGTCCAGAAGACATTTCCGCTACCACGTTTTCTTGTACTTTGTTTTTGTATAGGATTAAATATGTCTGAAAATATTTTTTTATCTTTTTCAGAATTTACAATTCTCCTTGACCAAGAATAGCCAGCATCCCCACCCCATGCCAACCACATAATATACCCATTAGACGGATTAGATTGATTTCCCCAATCCTTCCCCTTTTTATCTACTTCGTGACGAGAAAAATAAGAATACATTCTTTTAACTGTGCTTAGTGAAAGTGATTCGCCTCTTGCTAATTGTCCTGCACGAGTCCATCCTACTGATGTACCTGCACCTTTTGCTTTACCTTGTTCTTTAAGTCTAATTGCTTTTTTTGCTGCTGCTCTCGCACCTGCTGGTGGAGAATAGCCGTCTGCTTTTTCTACAAAATCTGTTTCGTATGTAACTGTGTCATCATCTTCCCAAAGATCATCTGCTTTTTTTGCAGGAATACAATTAGGAACTGGCTTACCATTTTTTCCAGGCTTCATTCCTCTTTGAACATATCCTTCCCAGCAAGGAGCCTTCTTTTCTACTTCATCTGGGCAGCATTCATGATATGGCATAAGAATATTATAGCATGTTAAAAGAGCAGTTTATGCACATGCTCAGGTGCTCAGTATGACCTACTGTTATTTATTTGATTTTGATTGTTTTTGGTTTCTTTTCTTCGGGAATGTTTCGTTCCACAAAGATGTCAAGAATACCATCTGCCATTTCAGCACGATCTACCTCCATATACTCTCCAAGAGCAAAGGTGCGTGTGAATTTTCTGGTTGCGATACCCTTATGTAGAACCTCATTTGAGGACTCTTCGGTTTTCTCACCCTTTACCACCAAACTTCCATTATCCACAGAAACCTCTACCTCATCCTTGCTGAATCCAGCAATTGCTAAAGATAGTTTGTAAGTATCCTCATCAAGTTTTACCAAATCATACGGTGGGTAGGATTGACGAGTTGCCTCACGATGGATATTTGAAAGACGGTCCAACTCTCTGTTGAAACCAATAAAAAAAGGATCCTTAAAAAGATCCAATGACCATGAACTTACCATTTTTCCTCCTTGTTAAGCGAGTCATGTTGTACCCCCCTTTGAGCAGGTACATTAATATTATATCATAAACTTCCAGTAAAGTCTATATTAATAACACATCTAAAATCACTGTTTATTGGGTTAGATGAAGCATGATATGTTAAGCCATCAAAAACTACAGCCTTTCCAGATTCTGGAGATATGCTTGTCATAATACTTAAATCATTAATTTTAGAACCATTATATTTTTCATTAAAAAAAATCGTATCTCCATCTGAATCGTTTACATAATATAAAAAAACTAAATGATCTTTGTCCGCATCAACGTGTGGATAATGTATTCCTTTGTTGCCATTTTTTAATATCATATTTGCTTTAATTCTAACTATATCTTTTACGGTTATATTATTTTTAACAGCAAATTTATTTAATATAGATATACAATTATCTGCAAATGGTGATTTTTTTTGTTTATTAAACATTGCCATATGAACAAACTGTAGACTATCCACTACATCATTTCTATCAATTATTGCATAACTATCTGTTTTTATATTTGTAGATTTATTAAATATCCAAGGAAAATTCCATTTTGGTTCTTCATACATAACATTTTGTAAGTATTTAATTTCTTCAATTGATAAAAACTCTTTATCTATAATCATTAAATCATTGTACCACATAGTGTATAATTTATATATGACATACGGAAAATTATTTTTAGTTGGATTGCCAATAGGTAATTGGGAAGACATGTCTGTTAGATCATATCAATATATTAAAAATGCAAAAAATATAGTTATTGAAAGAGAAGAAGCATTTGAAAAAATTTGGCCACGGTTAGGTCTTGAAAAGCCAAATGTAAATACTATATCAATAGAGTATGATTCTGATGGAGGAGAACCAGGGGAAGCATATGAATTACATAATATGGAAAAAATATTACAATTATTAAAAAATGGAGAGGATGTATATTTAATTTCTGATGAAGGAATGCCAGGTGTGGCTGATCCAGGGGCTAGGATTGTAAAAAGATGTATATCAGAAGGTATTGATGTTACGTCTACACCAGGACCATCTGTTGTGATGGCAGCAGTTGCAGTCACAGGTACTATGCACAACTTTATATTTGAATCTTTTTTACCTTTTGTCAAAGATGAAAGGTTGTTGTTCTTAGAAGAAAGAAAAGATTATAGATACCCAATGGTTTTGATGCTAAGAAATGCAAAACGTGGTCAAGAGTTTCATGATGAAATACCAAACTTTTTAGAAGAGGCAATTATTGTTTTAGGAAAAACAAGAAGGGCTGCACTTTGTTACAATTTAACAATGAAAAATGAAAAAGTAATTCATAACACTTTAGAAGGTTTAAAATTATATTTTAATAATGAACAAAGAAACATATTAGATCAGATATGTATTGTTATAGACGGAAAACATAATACTATGATTTAAAACAGCCCAGCATGCGAACCGTCGCAAAATGGTTTGTTTTTTGATGCATTGCAAACGCATAATTTTTTTCTTTTTAAATTACTAGATTTTAAAACTATTATTTCACCAGTGTCACACACCTTAACGGTAAAATTATCATTTTCCAAAGATATAATTTCTGCAGCCTTTTTATTATGCTGTCCTTCGTCAGTTATCATGACTATCATTCCTGGTTTCATAAACTACCTTTCATAATCGTCTTCTTCTTTATCCCAAGCATCTTCCAAGTCGTCCATTGATTGTGCTAATTTAGCAAAAGAAATTGAAATAAATGTAGCAGCAATGCCAACGGCAACAAACAATGATATAAATATTTTTTTCATCTGTAATCCTTTCCTGAGACCTCTTCAACAAATCCATTTTCTCTATCAAACAAAACAAATTCTAAAGAATCAACTGTAAAAGTTTGTTTAAAAATTTGTAATACTTTTTCAAGTTCTAAACTTCCGCAGGTATAAAGATCAAACTGAACTAAAGCAGGGTCAGCCTCATCCCATATATGAAATGCTATATGGCTAGTCTCTATCATAACTACGGCAGTTAAGCCCCTGTTACCCTTCTTGTCAACATAACTTGCAAAAGGACCTTGTACAATCTTCATATCGATTTTGTCTACAAGGTTTTTTAGAAACTCAATACCCTGTTGTTCCGTATCAATTGGATTCTTAACTTTGGCATTAACCAATAAATGTTTGTGATATATCATTTTGTTTTCCTCATATAACAATTATAGCGCATGCGCCAACACTCCTAATAAAAAGCCAATTAAAAAAGATCCAAGAGCAACAGACCAATAGTAAGTTTTTTGTAGGTGGTCACGAATAATATCTCGTATTACATTATCAGGAATGATAAGATCAGGACCAAGGCCATCTAAATCTGAAAAACGGTATTCTTTCATTTATGCTCCTTCATATGTCTATTAAGTGTATCATGGGCAAAAATACCAAATCTAACCTGAATTTCTTTTTTGCATACGGGACACACAACAAATCGATTCATATAACCATTATATACTTTATGATTATAAAAGTCAAGTACAATAGATTATATGGATCATGAAAAATTGTTTGGTGATGTTATTATTCATAATAGGGACATTCTTAGTCCAAAGACCATAGTAAACGCTAGAATGCAAAATGTATTTGATAAGGATGAAGAATTAAGGCAGAAGGCCCACCCTTACGTTCCCGACAGCATTGGACGCTGGGAAGATGACTATTACTATACATATAACGTACATACAGGGTTGTCGCAATTTAATAAAATACTGTACAAATTAAATAAACAAGGTTTTAGATCTAACAATTTTAATACTGTAAATAAAGAAAAATTTACAGTTTTGTATAGTGGATGTTCAGTAACATTTGGACAAGACTTACCAGAAGAAATGTTATGGACAAAACTAGTAACAAAAGAATTATCTAAAAATAAAGAAGTTGAAGAATACAATTTATCTATAATGGGTGGTTCTATATTTTTAACACTTAGCAATATATGTGCCTTTATTAATACTTATGGAATGCCAAATTTAATAATTGCATTAATGCCAGACATAACAAGAACAATAACTTTTGATCCAACCACTTCAGAGTTTTTTGATTTAACTCCAAAAATGATAAATGCTAACGCTAAAGATTTTATTCATCAATTAATGCCAGAAAATTTATTATTAAATGATTTGTTAATGTTTAAATTGTTGGAGTTATTATGTAAAAATTCTGGTTCTAGATTTTTATTTTCTTCATATGAAAAATTAACTAATGATTGTTTTGTTATGTTTGCAGACGATCTAGATTGCTGGTTTGAGTCTGGATTGATTTTTCCGAGACCACCAGTGCTAAGTGCATTTGCTGTTAAACCAGATTACGGAGATCACGAATCCCCATATTGGGAAATAGCAGGAGATAAAAAACATCCAGGCGGTGGGTGGCACGATAAATTTGCCAAAAGAGTATTTGAGATTTTATGACTTTAGATATTACTAAAAGTATATATGATAATATAACCGCTTTTGATCATTCGCAATTTCATATCAAAAGTGTCGGTGGCTCCATGCTCACAAGAGAGGGTTATTGGGAAAATGATTATTTTTATACTAAAAGTACTAATGCTGAAGATGTAATATATAAGATAAATAAAGATGGATTTAGAACAGATAATTTTGAGCCTTTAGATAAGAATAACTTTAACATATTGTACAGCGGATGCTCTTTTAGTTTTGGACAGGATATCCCACAAGAATTTAGATGGTCTGATTTTACAACAGAGTACTTTCAAAACACAACAAATGCTAAAGGCTATAACCTTTCTATTATGGGGGCTTCAATTCATTTAATAATAAAAAATATATGTGCCTTTATCAATAGATATGGAATACCAGATGTGTTAGTAATGATGTTGCCAGACATTCACCGAAAGATGATTTACAGTACATATAAAGATCAGTTTATACCAGCCCAACTAAACGTTGATAAAAACAGTACGATTGACTGGATGTATGAAGAGTTATTAAAATATAAAGAAAATTATATACCGCAAGAAAATGCAATAGTTTATCTAACAATGATAGATTTATTAGAAAATATGTTTAAAGCAAATGGTTCTATATTTTTGTGGAGCACGTGGCACATTGATTCTGAATCAGTATTTCGTAATTTTGCTGACAAGTACAGTTCTTATTTTAAAATACCCACACTTTATCCAGACTATACTAAAAAGGATTACGGCAACAAAGAATTAAAATATTGGTTTCTCGCTGGGGACGGTCAGCATCCTGGCGGTGGTTGGAATAAAGAAGTTTCTGAAACAGTTATAGAACTAATAAACAAACGCTTAAAGTTCGGCGGAAAATAGAAATGTCAAACCATTTTATGCTAGACACTAGCACTAAGGTTTAATAGTTCTACTATCCACCTTATTATAATATTCTGATAACCTCTTATCCATAATACTCTTCAATACTATTTCTGGATACATCGATTCTTTAAATGCATCTTGATAAGGTTCTGACCACACCTCAAAAGAGATCTCTCTGCCCATAATTTCATTAAATAAAGAATCTTTGCCTGTCTTGGTTTTCCAATTTGTATCTTCAAGGGCAAAATGATCAAACAAGGCCTTGGTCAAAATATCTAAATGTTTGAAGGATTCATAGTTAATAATGGTTTTAGCATTTTCATATATGTAATCTGAATATATCCTATATTTTTCTATAGCAGCAGAAGTTTCACATCCTAAGTAAATTAGATCAGCAACTGCCTCATGTGGTTTTCTACATATTCCAATGACGTGATCTACACTGTCTTCTGGCATATCTGGTCCAAAGGTATATTTAAACGATACGTGAGGTATCTCAAATTTAATCTGTATATATTCCCCAACAGTGGATTTTGTTCCAGGTAGGGTAAGAAGATGTACTCTCATTGAATATCCTTTATGACTGGATCAAGCCTATCCCAATGACCACCATTGTTTCCTTGATAGACCTGTCCTGTTTCTTTATCTACAAGAAGCCATTTAGTGGGTGCTTTGGTTTTTACCATAAGTTCGACGGGATTTATAAGTTCTTCGTAATCCCTATTATCTCTATTACCCAATAGCAATGCCTATTCCAGTAAACACCAATACAATAATACCTATCAGGAATAAAAAGGTTCTAAAGTTAGCATCAGCCTTATTCTTGTTCATAATCACCCCATATACATATATTTAAAATGTTTTTTACAGACATCGATGATAGCGCCAGTAATTTTGTCTGGTTGAATATACTCTGCTGCGTTATCGCAATAGTAACATTTTGTTAACGTGTCTGCCATATTTCTATTATAGCACTATGCATGAGTATACCATGATGGTGTAGGTTCGTCATCTATGGCCTCAACTATCTGTTCCGCCAATTTTTTAGATAAGGCATCCTTGTGTTTGCCTTTTATATGGTCATATATTATTTCTACGATAATGTCTATTTTGGATTCACGAGATATCATTATTTTGTCCTTACATAAAAAAATAAAATCTTAACATAATCTCCATCATTGAAGATTAGTTCTGGTCTATGGTGATATTGGTTACATGGACTAAAAATAATAGCACTATTATTTTCTAAGGTAAAGCAGTCCTTTTCTATGCATATTGGCCAATCTACGTTTGCATCTATTAGATAATCAAAAGTTAAACCCTGCTCAGTATGAATAGGATCTTTGTGTGGTGGAAGGTTAGGGTTTGTGTGTTTGTTATTATATTCACTGTAGGTTATGTTATCTAGGAATGTACCCTCATCAAAAAATGAAAGCACTCTATCACATATCTCTTTTGCTATAGGGTGTGTTTTTTCAAATACAGGAACACCATCAGTTGTTAAAACGATGTCTTCTCTACCTCGTTCTAAAGCATATTGAGTACTTACCTTATCACTGCTGTCTAAGATTAGTTGATTAATAAAATCTATCTGAGCCTGTGTAAATACGTCTTTTATCATGGCAAAGTCCATTATAGCATTGCTTATTCTAAAAAATAAATCTTACTGTTATTTTATATGTGGAGTAAAGTGGAGCAAAGTGGAGAGGTATGGGTAATGGAGCGTTTTTGAGGGCGGGCTCGTAATGTCAAACCATCAAACCATATACCACATATCCCCCATATCCGTCAAACCATGGTATAAAGGTTTGGCATTATACATCCAAAACCATGGTTTGTCAAGTATCTTCGTAATCTATTTTGGATTAAAAATTGCCAAAAATCTGGGAAAATTCTAATAATATCGTAATATGTTTTAAAAAGTTTGAAAACATTTAAAAACCAGAAAATATGGTTTGTTATTCCTTATTAGGGGGATTATGGGAATGATCGTAATCTTTTTTATACCCGCCATTTTCGGCCCCAAAATCGCCCCCGTTAAAATCGAGCGGGGTAAATGAAAAGAACTTACTAAGACCTATCATATGAGTAAAGGCTACAAAAGAGTTATGTAAATTATCACTAAAGGTTTTATATCCTTTTGGATCTCTTTTGCTATAAGTATAAAAATGTCTTGGCATAATATAGATAATCATAACACGAATTTATTATGGTTTGGGGAAAAAATGGTTTGTATCGTAATGGTTTGTATGCCTTGAAAAATACACCGACCACTTTTGTGGCTAATTGTCAAATCGTTTTAACAATTCATCAAGTGTAGAAAATCCAGTATCTTCTGTTTTCAATGATTCTAAAAATAAATCCCAAGTTTCGTTAATATATTTTGTTACTAAGTCATTGGTTGGAATTATCTCTTGACTAATAAAAAATGCTAGAGGCAAACCCAAGTCATTGTATTCTACAAAATCAGCAAACTCACCATCATGTTTATAATTCATCCACAGGTCAGCAAGTATATTACAACGACTAGAAAAGTCTGTATTGGTGCTCATGTGTATAGTTCTCCTCTTTGTGATACTGTGCGCTCTCTGCGATAGTAATAAGCCTATTATACGATACTGTTGGTGCTATTTTTGCTAAATACTCGCCTATCTGCTCAATGTCAAGGCGAAGGTCAGACACAATGGCAACAAGGCGCATGGCTACCCTCTCCTCCTCAGTAAGTCGTCTGCGTATGGACATAGTTCTCCTCATTATAGCAAAAAAGTGAGAGGAGCGCAAGGCCAACAAAGAAAGGTGGAATCTTTACCTCACGCTCCAATATTATTATCCTTTAACTAACTGAGAACTATGATAGTTAATATAGTCCTCTATTGAATGCCATTGGTTTCCAGTGCCCACAGTCATATTTGTGAAATCAATAGTGATTGGATGGTCTAAGTAACCAGGGTCCGACGGATTCATGGCTGTAATGCCATAGCCAGTCTCTTCTAAGATACTATCCTGCATGATATAACTAATAGCCATTCGAGTTGCATACGGGATGTCATTCATCTGTATACGTGGCGTTGCATGCTGCAGGGCTGCTGCCAGGAGTGTATCCATATGGTCTTCATCCCAATGACTATACAAGGCCACGGCGTGGTCCTCTGATTGTTTAAAGATAAAATTACAACGTGCTCCCATTGCTAGGCCTTTCTGTAGTAGGGTTTATTCCAATGATATCAAGTTCTAGGTCCAATGTCAACTGGATCCATTCATTCATTCGCTGCCTCCTTTGCAGCAATGGCAAATGATAGGTCATATGTCAAACCATATAAATTTCCTAGAGCGTCAAGTTGACCTTCCCAATACCTACGCTCCATAGAATCTAAGGCCTCTTCAGTGTGGTCCTCTTCTTCCTGTGCTGCCTCTAGTTCCTTCTCAGCCTCTAGCATTAGGAACTTAAGGTGCCCATGCATGATATCAATTCCGCTAATACCATTGCTTACCTGTCTCTGCAGGTATGGGTCTAGAGTTGTTGGCGTTACTTCCATTATGTGGTTGGCTCCATTCTATAACTAGGCACGTGCTCGTCGTCTAAGTATATCTTGTGGTGTTCGCATTCCGCAACTGCTTCTAAGTCTGCCTCACCCATGTAGTGGCAGTCACTGCAGATTTCTCCACAGTCATTGTCACAATACTCCATTGTGTTTATACTGTCACAATCTCTGCATTTGTTGTCATAAGATTCTATTTCACTACCCTGACCATTTATGAATAGGTGCTCTCCACCCCAACCAGTCTCTTCTTCATAAGATAAAGACATCTCAAGGTCAGGATACTGTTCTGATAGTTTTGTTATAGCCTCAATAGGTGGAGACCATGCGGTATTGAAGCGGTATGCAAGAGTATCAGGAGTATCAATCGTTATCTCAGTATCAGAATACTCTTCTCCGTCATGAACTGCAACATCCCATTTAGTTCCCCAGTTACGCACATTCCAGTCATACCAATTATTACCCTTAAACATAATAGCCTCTGATATAGGTTGCGTATGGTCTGATTGTTTGTTGTATTCCTCGTCTGATACGCCTGCTTGTTTATGGTTATAAATGTTGTGGAATGCAAATACAGGATTTGAATATGTAGTATCTGATAACTCCATTTTACCTGTTGTTTGATTCCATGAGTCGTGTGTTTGTGTGAATGGCCTATTGAGCATGCGCTTTACATCTGCAATAAGTTCTTCGCTACCCTCCATAGTTAGAGAGTTGTAGCACCAATTTGGCATTGGGGGCCCTTTCTTTGTTGTTGGTATTATTCTAGCAAAATATCAGGGTGTTGTCAAATACGTCCTTCAGCAATTAAGCCATTCAGGAAATCCTCTAGTTCTCTCAATGTTTCCCTATCCTCATCTGCAAACCTTCCAGTCATGTGATGATGAATAGTATAGTTTAAAGTCATCATCATTTTATCTATCTGTTCTTCTGTATATCCCATTAATCCCATAGATAAATCATAGCAAAAATTATGGGAAAAAGCAAGTTCTACGTAATAAAAAAATTTTGTGAGATTTTTAATCGGCTACGTAATAAAATAAAATTATGATATTTTTAGTCGGGCACTTGCGATGCGTATGGGATTTGAACCCATGATCTCTACCGTGACAGGGTAGCGATTTAAACCAAACTAATCTAACGCACCAAATAAATTGTGAGCAGTTTATACTCTTGCTCAGGAGTTGCAATTACTTACGCAACTGCTAGAACATCTTTCACTACTTTGAGCAGACGATTTTTTTCTGCTGTGATAGCAGGGTCAAAACCACTTGAACCCATTAGTATTGATTCAGTAAGACCACGCTTACCTCCACGATACCAATCAATTCTTTCTGTGAGTGCGTTCCAAGCACCCCAAGCAGTTCCAGAAATCATGCCGTTAAACTCACCAGTATAGATGTCATTGATTGTGTCAACTTTTTTAGTCCATTTAGTGAGAGCCTGTTTAGCATTTTTATCAGGCTTTGGATAAGCAGCGAGAACAATATCATTGAATTGTTGCGCTGTGATTTCTTTCTCAATCATAGCCTTAGCCATTATTGAAAACTCATCCATGTAAGCATTAGCAACAGCAAGAGCCTCACGAGCCTGTTGCACTTTACCATTGGCAGATTGCGTATGACGAATCTTGAAAGATTGCTTAACGCCATCCTTCTTTTTCTTGCCACCTAGAGCAACAGCAAGAGTGTTAGCGCATACAACACGAACAGGGGTGACAGACGCTTGAATTGCAATAGAGCCATCGTGTGATGTATTAACAAGAAGATAAGTCTTGATAACATCAGCAACACCACTAGGGTCTAATACAGTTTCACGCTGTAAGGCAAGAGAGCCAAATACAACACGACCACCACGCAACGAGCCAGCAGTTTCCCAACGACCTCCGCCATCAAGAATTGCATCACCAAATGAGAATAGGTCTTCGTTTTGTAGTGGAACATAGCGCTCACCTACAACACCAAGAACATCTGTCTGAGTGTTATCTGTGGGGTTAGTTCTCACAACATACTGATAAGATTTATCTGAGGTGAGATAATTTGGAATATCTAATTCCTCTAATCTAACATTCCAATTATTTAGATTAGCAGCAACTAACATTTCGTTAGTATTTTTTTCTTCTGTGAAAACTGTGCCTAAGCCATGCCAAGCAGGTTCTCTGAAAGAAGCAAATGAAGCAACGCCATTTTGCGTTTCTAATTCATGAGCCATTTTTTTCCTTCCTATTTGTAGTTATTCTAATCTTAGCATAATGTATAGGAAAATGCAAATCTTAAATGAGGAAAACATATAATCTACGTAAAACGGACATTTAGGTATAAAACGGGCCGACCACTTTTTGAAGAAAAACTTTAAGCAGTTTCACTGGACGTGCTTAGGTCCCATGCTGCTACAGCCAGAAAGGATCAATCAACTGCAGCACCGATTCTCTACGAAATCACGCACCGCCAAGGTCATAGGCCGACGGTTATGACGCCCGTCGGGTTGGTGCGCTAAAAATAGAGCCTCTAGGCTTGCATATCCAGACATCCCAAGGTCAACGGATAGCGACATTGACCTTAGCATTGTCAGGAATTCTTATTTCAGTATTCTGCAGTAGAAATATTATCTACTTCTACTTCTACATCAACATCATGAGACGAAGAATCAGCCCAAACATTTAAATCAATATCCTCGACATCAAATGTTGAAAGTTCATTAAATGGCACCCTTACAACTCCTGTGATTGTTGCAGTTGCTTCAAAGTGAATTTCCTTTTCAGGGGCAAATCCAAATATTTGACAAATCTCAGATACAATATCTTCTGCAGATGTGTCGTTTTCTAACCATCCGTGAAGTTCGCCTTCTAACTGGCGATGAAGTTTGTTGTGATTGTCAACCACTCGTTGGTAATAACGAGCATTTTCTAATTGATATTCAATATCAGTTACTTTTACTGTGGGGTAGTGGTTTGTTACCCCTCTTCCTTCATCATTATCAATAACTTTATAAGTTACTAATTGATTTGGGTTGTAGTGGTCAGGCACTACGATTTCATTAGTCGTTTCCATTTACTATATCCTCCATAGATTCTATTTCATTTATAGTAGATAGCATATCATTTAATTCTGATTCTGTCAATAATGCGCTAGTTACTAAACTTGTTGTTAAAGAAGCAAGCAGAGCAGAATACTGATACAGTTCTTTAATAAACTCCTCGTCATTAACTTCATTTCTAATGTCTAGAATGTGCTTAACACACACCAACATCATTTCGTCATGAACGGCGTCTCTTGACGCTTCTTGTAATTTGATAGCGGTTGCTAACATTTGTTTATCCTTTCTTATATAATCTAATAATATCACTTATGACTGACAAATACAAACTGGAGTCGTAAATAATCTCACATAATGGACTGTGTTTTACATCACATGTGGTCGGGCACTTTTGAGGTGGAGCAGTTTAGACACTAAAGGATTTCCTCCATACTCAGGTGTTTGGGAGTGTCAAGGGACATTGATAACAAGATCAACATAGTTGCAACTACATCGCAGGTTATCGTGAACGCAGACTGGCACCCAATTCTATTTAGTTTTATTTGGTGAGCAGTTTTATTTCATGCTCAGGAAAGTAATTTTACAAGTATCTTGCGATAGAATTGTAAGTAGAAGTAGAAACTACTTCCTCATCAGTCATTTTGAGAATACGAATTGCGTTCTCAATTTCCTCTACGATTTCTTTATACTGCCAATCGTTGAGAGTATCAAAGTCCTTTTCAGGCATTTCAGGAACTACAATACAACCTTTAGGTAAATTGAAATCTACATTGACCTCGCCATTGTAGCGAACATTAGCCGTTAGGTCTGTTGCCTTAGAGAGTTTAGCAAGTGCTAATTCGCCTACCTCTTTACGCCAAGCCAATAAAGCCTTTTCGTGTTTGTCCTCGTTTGCTTTTTGGTTGTCCTTATCTTTCTTGATTTGGACTAACTTACTTTCAAGTGCCTTGATTACTTTGGAGGTAGCAATCTTGACATTTATACTTTTGCCATTTCTAGCCATTTATTTCCTTTCTTTGTTGTTGTATCTATCTTAGCATTTCTACGATAGAAAATCAAGTGAGCAGTTTTGGTTGTCATGCTCAGGACAATTAGCCCAACTTCGGATAGTGGCGGGCTAAGACTGTTTTGCTGTCCAAGTAGTCCAGCGTGGTGAGCCATTGACATCAAGTTTTACACGAACGCTTGTTCCGTCTGTGTTTGGCTTGATTTCAGTAATGACTCCAGTTATCTTAGACTTCTGTGAAGTATAAGTATCGCCCACTTTGTATAGTGCGTTTTTTACTGACATGTGTTCCTTTCAGAGCATAGTGTTTTTGGTATTACATGTATTATTATGACATTTATGGGATTATTTGTCAAATCCCACAAATACCATAAAATGTGATTTACCTCACTTAGAGGTTTTGACCATAGCAAAACGGCGAGAACCATTTGCTAGGATAAGATTTACACGAGTGACCTTATTACTAAGAGGTGAGAACGAGGCAATTCTGCCTGTAATTCCTGTCCTAGAAGTAGTGAACAGGTCGCCTAGTTGATAAGTGTATCCGCCTAGAGTCATGTCCGTCCTTTCTTTGTTGTTGTTGTATAAGTTTATCAAAAAAATACAAGAAATACAAATCAATCAGGGGATTTAGGGTGTATTTTTAATGTGTCCTTAATCACAGAGTCGTAACTTGACAAATAAGATTTTGTGGGGCCGACCACTTTTGCGGGGGATCTATTGATAAACGAAAAAGTAAAATATTAACCAGAGAAGAAACCAATATTCTATTTTCACAAAATTTTATTTTTTCTTAGCAGAAAAAACTATATCTGCTTTGTTGTAAACACATAGACTACATTTTACACATGCAGACCCCTCTTTGTCAATTAAGGGAATTGCTTTTTTATTCTCAGGACACTTAGCGCCTACTTTGCCAATCATGGCTTTGAGGTCTGCCTGCCCAATTGCAAAAGTGTCTGCAAGATATGCTAGTCTTATTCCTTTATCTTTGTTTAGACCAATAGCAATATCTTTGTTATCTTTATCTGTTGAGAAATAAAGAGATAGGTTTTCAATATTCTTGAGCATGTCTGCAGCGGTAGCCACACGAGTATAAACCCAAAATTGTATATCAGGATTATTAAGGATTACATATTGCCATGCTCTTGTGTAGGTATCACTAAAGAAATCTCCGTCCCAGTGAATACGGAATAACTTCTCAGCATTGCGCTTATCGCAATCAGACTTAAAATCTGTAATCATATCCTCTAATAAATCTACCATAGTGGGCTCATCCGCATTGCGTAGTAATTCCCAATTATGGAGCAGGTTATCTCTTACTCCCTTGTATATCTTTTCAAGTTTTCCTGCGTAGCATACACTCTCGCAAGTATTAGTGGCACCAGGACACGAGAAAGCCTTTCCAGCAGGCAATCCAAAAGTGTTGGCAATTGTTGGGGTCTTTCCGTTTTTAGATACGGCATTAGCAACCTTCCTATCCATAGAGCGTTTTAATTTCATTTAGGCCTTTCTTTCTTTTCCAATTCTAACATTTCTTTATTGCTTTGTCTAGTGTATCTTTTTTTATTTGGCAAGGCGGAGGCAGCATTAGATCGACGTAATTCTTGAATACGCTTTAATTCCTCTTTACTTTTTCTAAACATAACAAATAATAATATCATAAAAACATTACAAAATCAAACTGGGAGGTTCTTAACAATTAACGTAAAACGGACATTTAGTACAAATTGGTCGGGCGGTTTTTGCGGGATTTTATTCTACAAAAACATACCATTCAATTTTGACATCATCTAAAACAAAGTGTTCAACTTCATCATCAAAGTCATCAACCAAAATTAATTTAAATCCATCACGAGTTTCAGTTATAGTTTTAACTGTTAAATATTCCTCATTTATTTTGATTAAGTCACCTTCTGCTAATTGATTGGGCAGAAGGTAGTCAGCGAATACTAGATCCATATTCATCATTGTATCAGACATTTATTTCACCAATACATTTCCATTAGCATAGAAGGTTTTGGTATACATTTTACCCATTGGGTCAGATAGATTATAGGTTGCGTATTCTTTAGCGTTTCCGTGGTCTACGCATTTATCCCACGCTTTCACCGCTTCAAGCAAATCTGATACTCGCAGGGTATTTACCAATTCTCCGTCATACGAAGTGGTAAGCGCATAAGTGTATTCCATTTAGTAGTCCTCTCTTTCAATTAGCCACTCGTTTAAGTGGTGTTGTTCAATAATAGCCCAAGCAGGGGCAGTAGTCAAACCCTTATAGGTTATGCCTTCGGGCATTGGTATTTCCAAATCCCATAAGCCTAAGTCATTTACGGCATCTATGGCTTCAACACAAGGCTGAATCATAGACTTAGGAACGGGAGGGAAGTGATTAGCAGTTAAGTGAATTGCTAACTGCCTTTCAATAGTCATGTCATCAAGGTTGGCTAAGTCGTGAGCGAAGTTGCTTCCCATTATTAGTTAGCCTCCGCAGTTTCCCAAATAGTTTTCTCAAGGCTTTTATCTGCCCAAATAACTTCTCCGTCATAGTCAAAGATTATTTCGTGTGGATTACACTCGCAATTCTCAAAGTCATAGTCCTCGCCATTTCCCCAATAGTGAGTGCCTCTGCCATCACAATAAGAGCAGTTTCTAATTCTTTCTACTGCTAGTTCTAAAGTATTCATGTATTCTTTTTCCTTTCTTTCATACTGAAATCTTATCATAGGGGGCTGACATTATCAAACCCCCACGCCCCTTTACCAAGAAGAAGTGTAGTAAAAGGACAATTTGGACTTTTCGGACAATTCAAGGACATGCTTTAATTGCTTGATAGTGTCTTTTATATCCTCCCAATACCATTGGTCGATATCTGTTCCGCCAAAGAAAAAGCCTTCTCTTGGTGGCAATAGGCTAGGGTCTTTCTTGGATAGAGCCTGTTGGCAGGTAGTAAGTAATTCTCTAAGTTTCTCCTTAGATACATAGTATTCACCGCAGTCATCTTTACCGCCTTGAACATTCTCAACAAACCATGCGTGTATCTGATTAGACTTGCGCCAATAAGCGCAGGTGACTGAAACCTCTACACCATAGATACCATGGGCAACATCTTCCATTCCAGAAGTCTTTACAATATCATTAAATAAATCTGTCACTACTTCGGGACTGTCAAAGCCAATATCATTATCTCTATCTAACTTTTTCCAGTCAATTTTTTCTACATGCTTTTTAGCAGCAAGATACATATCTAATCCCATTTTAGTTATTTTCCTTTCCAAAAACTTTTTCCATTATATTTAAGTTTTCCTCTGTTAGAAAACTCTGGGCACTTCCCCAAAGACCATAAATATAATTATCTCCGTATTTATCTTTCGCTAATTTTTCAATATTAGCAATTCTATCCATTTTTTCTTTAACTGTCAACATGACTGTCCTTTCTTTCATACTGAAAGCCTATCATTTTCTACTGACATTTTCAATTTAGACACGCCTAATTTTTGTGAGAAAAATCACAGGCCCCTTAAAGTGTAACGTAATTCACATTGTGGATAAGTCTGTGGAAAACCCCCCGACTACGTAAACCAAACAAAACAAAAATTTAGTCGGGCACTTTTATTGTTTAGCAGCACACGCAAAACATTTTAGATCTGCGATGTAAATTCTACCGCAGACCTCACATGTTAGGAATTTAGTTTTCTTAGTAATTCTATTCTTTCTGATTCTAAATTTCTAATTCTAATTAAACTAAAAACAGTTAAAGTTATTAGCCCGCCAAGAGCAATAATAATTGCAAGAATATCAGTTGTCAAAAGTGTCATGATGGAATTAATCCTAACTCATCAACACCGCAAGCAGTTTCAAATCTTGCTTTGTCAAAATTTTCGTTTCTAGTTCCGAAATAAGTTGAGAAGCCATCTACTAAATCTTCGTAGACCTGTGGGTGAATGTCATCTTTTACATCATTTAGAATTGAGGCGATAGCCTTGAAGTGTGCTTTAGTTAAACTCATACTAACACCTCATCGTTTAGCATGACGAAAGAGTGAGAGCCACCCTCATTTAAGCAGGCTAACTCATGCTCTAATTCTTCACGAGTTAAGAGAGAAGGGTTGCCTATTAATTCGTCAATAGCCTCAACATTAAGGTTAGCGAAATCAGCAAGAGGCATTTCTGAAATCTCTTTTGCGAGTGGTGAGTCAGAATAAACTCTTGAAATGAAATTAACACCATCTTTTGTGAATGGGTAATCTGTGTAAGTTGCGTTAGTCATTTATTTTTTTTCCTTTTCTTTTGTTTTAATAATTGTAGCGATTTTTTCTAAATTAGTCAAGCGTGTCGCTTCACGCTCTTTTCTAACTAATTCTTGAAATTCATGAAGTTTCATTATTCCTTATCCTTAACTGCTACTGTGCGATAGTGATAGTTAGCACCCTCGCTACGAACACGAACGAGATAGGGGGTAGCATTTTCATACCATACGGCGTAAGGGTGCGCCTCAACATCTACGATTTCTCCTGTTAGAGAATTTGAACGATAGGTTTTGCCAATAAGTAGGCTTTCGATACTGTATAAATTAGCAGACATTTAATTTCCTTTCTAGTCTGAGGGTTTTATTTGCTAGGCTCACCTTTCGGATTATTTGCTAGGCTCACACCCTGTAATTTTATTTAATTTTACTCTGTAATTATTTCATATTTTTACGAAAATGTCAAAACGACACGCCGTAAATTAACAATAAATTTTCTCAAATTCTGTGATAGTCATCACACCTTTGTATTCCATACAATTCGGACAAAACAGACTCTCATCTGAAAGTTCTAATTCGCAAAAACAACAAATTTTGTTCATTTTATTTCCTTTCTTTTTAACTACCGAAATTCTAGCAGGGGGGACTGACATTTTGCGGGAACAAATCATAACAAATCGGACATCTTAAAAAATTATTTTTGTGATTTTAACCACATAAACTTAAACAGACAAAACGGACATTTTGCCGACGCTATCGGGCGTGTCTACAGAAAATCGGACATTTAGGACATGTGATACAGAACACAAAAAAACTTTTACAAGAATCGGCGTGTCGCCTTGATTTTGTCAGTCCCTTCTGTTATTATTCTCCTATAAATAAATAGCGACATTTGGCTAATGAGCCTAGCAAATAAATGTGATACAACTCACAGTGAGCCTAGCGAATAAGTAGCCAAAATGTCAG
>Ga0194129_10001109_pt1 | contig 46250 bp, 35 predicted proteins | sample TA2KigCa35mmetaG_FD_150862 | JGI IMG/M metagenome (GOLD analysis project Ga0194129, IMG submission 150862) | Freshwater microbial communities from Lake Tanganyika, Tanzania - TA2015038 Kigoma Deep Cast 35m | ecosystem: Environmental > Aquatic > Freshwater > Lake | place: Tanzania: Lake...
TTTAAATCAGAATAAGATGACAGCAGTAGAAGAATTAGAACGTGAGGTTTCAAACCTTGTTGTAACTACAAAAGAGTATGTAATGATACTCATTAATCAAGCCAAAGCAAAAGAGAGAAGTCAAAAGGCAGAAGAATACCTAAAAGGTTTTAAAGATGGTAAAGAATACCAGATAAAATTAGATGAATTAACTTTTAAAATAAAATAACAATGGAAAATATAGTAGTAAACGGAATTGAGTACACTCCAGTAATTAAAGAAACTCAAATAATTAATATGCATTATCATTTTGAACTTTCCTTGGAAAGATCCTATGAAAAATTAACATGGAAAGAGGCTGTAGCATATGTAAATAGTTTAGGGGATGGTTGGAGATTACCTACTATTGAGGAATGTTTTATGATTTACCATAATAAACTTATAGATAAGGGTTACTATTGGAGTAGTACAGAATTTTTTGATAATGTGTACATTTTCAATTTTGAATACGGAAAAGTTTTTGATAATAGAAAAGAGTTTGATTATTATGTATTTGCTGTAAGAGACATAAAATCAGAATAAGATGGTAATTGAAAAAGTTACTAGAAAATCTATGATTATAAGACCATCAGGCAGGAGCACAGATTTTATTGCTCCTTCCTTTGGTCATGGCTGTTTGTATAACTGTACTTACTGTTATATGAAGAGACATAAGCCGGAAGGATTATCTGTAGCTACAAATACTATGGATATCCTGACAGAAATTAACTCACATGCATATTTTTCTACAGTAGAGAAACCAAATCAAACAGGAGAGTATGTAACTTATGATATCTCTTGTAATGAAGACTTTGCTCTGCATGCTAAATATCATGATTGGAAAACAATTTTTGCATTCTTTAGAGATCATCCACTTGCTATGGGTTCATTTGCTACTAAATGGGTAAACAGAGACTTTCTAGAATTTAGACCTGAAGGTAAGATTAGAGTTAGATTCAGTTTAATGCCTGAAGAGTACAGAAAAATATTAGAACCCAACACTCCAGAAATTAAAGACAGACTTTATGCTGTATGGGATTTTTTAGCTTGTGGGTATGAAGTTCATCTTAACTTCAGTCCAGTAATTGTACATGATGACTGGATACAAAAATATAGACAGTTGTTTATGTTAGTTGATACATACTCTAAAATAATGAATTGGAGAGTAATGGATGCTCCTGTTAAAGCTGAAGTAATATTCCTTACTCATAATGAGCAGAAACATTTGTATAATCTTGAACATAAGTTACCAGGAGAAGATTTACTTTGGGTACCCAAAATACAAGAGAGTAAAGTATCTCAGTATGGTGGTGAGAATATCCGTTATGAACATAACAAAAAAGCTGATTATATCAAACAGTTTGTTGAGTTACATGATGAGATAATACCTTGGAATACAATTAGATACATATTTTAGCTATGACACTTAGAGATACAGAACTAATAGGTAAAAGACTTGTAAAGTATGGATTTTTTAGATCACTTGCAGACCATCAAGACTATAGAACTCTTGGTTCTATGGGTAATATAAGTATAAAGTTTAAAAAGTTTGGAACTACATGGTGTGCAGTAATAACTCATACTATGGATTTAAACTTTGAAGTCAGATATACTTATTATGGTGAAGTATTTACTCCAGAATGGGTAGTAGAAGAAAACAAGAAATTTCAAGCAATGTTTAAATTTTTAAGATCATGATAAAGAATTTTAGTGATCCAAAGATTAAGAAATTAATCAAGGATATTTGCAATGAACATTGGGAAGTTGCAAAATCAAATGACAGTAATATTGGATATTTATGGTATATGTATGCAGCAGGTACCAAAGTAGGAACATTCAGACCATTTATTTTCTTTGCAGAGTTAAACTTACTTGTTAAGACAGGTTATATTACTGAAGAAGCAATGAATAATATGTTTGGGATGTTAGATAGTTCAGATGAAGATAATGCAAACCTAATGGCTCTTGCTTTATTAACTTTTAGAAATAATAGGATAAAAAACCTAGGTGTTTATACTTTAGATAATGATAAATACAAGGAAATTGACTATATTAGAGATGTCATGTCTACTTACTTATTTACAGGACGTTAGCAGAAATAATTTTAAAATTTAAAGAATATGAAAAAACTAAAAAAATGGTTTGAACTTTACTTTGGTTGGTTTTTTATAAATGGTCATAAGCAAGAAGCATGGAGAAGATATTTAATTAAAAAGTATAAAAATGACAGAAAAAGATTTAATTGATCTTGGTTTTCAAAGAGTAGATATACTTGACCAAGACAGTCAAAACGGATATGATTATTATTTCTATGAAAAAGAACTCTGTGACCATTTAGTATTACACAGTACAGATAGTGTTGATGTAAAAAATGATAAATGGTTTTTAGAATGTCATGATATTCCTGCTGTAAAAATTGAAAACAAGAAACATTTTATACAGTTTTTAGAAATAATGAATCTTATAACTTGTTAGTATGTTTAGTGGTAAGTTTATTAAAAAAGATGGGAAACTTATATTTGCTCATCCTCAAGACAAACTGGCCTATGAACTCTTTCTAGAGAAGATACCAGAGGGTCAGAAAGTAGATATGTATTTAGATCTAGCAGGTATAGATCATAGTAAAGCACAACTTGCAAAAGTACATGCTTGTATTAGAGAATTAGCAAAAGAGTCAGGTTATACATTTGATGAAATGAAACTTGTTGTAAAACAAGCTTCAGGACTTGAAGGTAAATCTTTTGCAGATTGTAGTAAAGATGAACTAATGTTAGCTATTGAAGGTTGTATACAGATAGGTAGAGAGCAGTTTAATATTAATCTTGCTTAGGTTCAACATAACCTTCATCTCCTGGTTGGAGAACTTCTCTTTCAGTATATAATTGTTTATCTTTAGCTTGTTTTTCTATCTCAGCAATAAGAAGAGTTAATGTATGAAATGTTTTTTGCCAATCACTCATATCTTTATACTCTATAGAAGTAGTGTCTTTAATTAATTGTTCTCTATTTTGCTCATCTTTAATTTGAGTTAATAGATAAAATAATGAGTTCTTTGCCATTAAATAATATGCTTTGTTAACTTTTATGTCAATGAGTGCATCATCATTTAATTCTTTGAATTTTAAAGCCATAATGTTTTTTTATCAAAAATAAGAAAAAAATGAATTTAGAAGAAATTAAACAAAAAATGTTTAATAAACTTGAATCTAGTGGTTGGGATAGAATTTTTAAATCTTTTATATTTAGTAGTGAATTTGATGACATACTCACAAAGTTATATACTCTAAGTCAAGAAGATAAAAGATTTACTCCACCACTAAAACAAGTGTTTAGAGCATTTGAAGAATGTCCGTATGATAATTTACAAGTAGTTATTATAGGACAAGATCCTTATCCACAGTTAGGTATAGCAGATGGAATAGCATTTAGTTGCAGTAATACAGATAATTTACAACCTAGTCTTAGATATATTCTAGGAGAAGTAAACAGAACTGTATATAATGGTCATGAAATAAGCACTGATGTTGACTTAAAAAGATGGGCTAATCAAGGTATACTTATGCTTAATACAGCTCTTACAGTTGAAGTAAACAAAATTGGTAGTCATTATGATATATGGAAACCATTTACTGCTTATCTATTGGATTATTTAAATAACTATAATCCCGGGTTAGTTTATGCATATTTAGGTAAAAAAGCTGAAGAATGGTCAGATTTAACTACAAATACAGAACATAAGTTTTTTGTAAAACATCCTGCTAGTGCAGCTTATAGTGGATCTAAATGGGATAGTAATGATATATTTAATAAAATATCAACTGTTGTAAAGAATACAAGTGGTAATGAAATAACGTGGTAAGATGGATGAAATATTTAATAAACTTATAGAAGTTAATTTAACTCCAAATGCATATTATATTTTACACTGTATTAAAGAAAGAATAGTACCTAAATCATTTGTAAACAAAGACTTACAATTAGTAAAGCTAAAATCAGATAATTGGGTAACACAAGACTTGCAATTAACAAGTAAAAGTGTTATCTTTATGTCTGAAATAGATAGTTTTTTCAAAAAGTCTAAAAAGAAAACTTCACAAGATTTAATGGGTAAAGAATTTCTGGAAAAGATACAGGAGTATGTTGAAATATTCCCTAATAAAAAACTCTCTTCAGGTAAATATGCAAGAGTAAATGCAAAAAATTTAGAAGGTGCATTTAGATGGTTTTTTGAAACATATGATTATTCATGGGAAACAATACTTGTAGCTACTGAAAAGTATGTAACAGAATATAGTTTAAAAAACTATGAATTTATGAGAACTGCACAGTATTTTATAAGAAAGCAAGAAATAGATAAAACTTTTGTTTCTGATCTTGCCACATATTGTGAATTTATTAATACAGGCACTGATGAAGGTCAATTTTATTTTAAAGAAAATGTAGTATGAAAAAAGGATTACTGCTTATGATTGCTGTTGTGGGAAGTATAATTAGTTATTATACTGTGAATTTGTTTATAGTTAGTATATCATTTATGCAGTATTTTGCTATTGAAATTATAATAACTGCCATGCACCAATTATACAATCAAGCAAAAAAGAATAGTTTAAATATAAATCCACAATAAAAATGTCAGAGCAATTTAACGGGGCTAAACCTTTACTACCAATTAGTGAAAGACAGGCTTTAGAAAAAGCATTAATTAAAATGAAAGCTAGAAGAGAAGGTAGATTACCTTCTTTAGTAAGTGCTTGGCCCAAGTTTAATGATGCTTTTTGTGATGGATTAGAATGGAGAACTATCACCTTAGTAGGTGCTAGACCTGGAACAGGTAAAACTTTATTTATGGAACAATTAATCAGTGATATCATTGTTATGAATCCTGAGCAAAAGTTTAGAGTATTAAAGTTTCAAATGGAAATGGTTGATGAAACCAGCGGAGTAAGAAAATTTAGCTTACAAACAGGTTCTGATTACAATACATTAATGAGTAAGGGAGGAGCTCTTGTAGATAAAGAAGTCTATAAGAAATGTTTAGAGTATTACCAATCTACAGAATTAAAAGATTTTGTGAATGTAGTTTATGATTCATGTACTATTGATGAGATGTGTGCCACAATCCATTATGAAATGGAAAAGTATAAAAATACTGATGGTACTTACACAAACATGTTAGTAACTATAGATCACTCAGCTTTATTTAAAGTTGGTAAAGGACAAAAAGACAAATTTGATATGCTAGGTGCATTGGGTGAAGCCTTGACCCATATGAAGAAAAAATATCCTATTGCATTTCTTGTTTTAAGTCAATTAAACAGAAATATAGATGACCCTAAAAGACAAGAAGAAGGCTCTTATGGTAATTATGTATTAGATTCTGATATTTATGGTTCTGATTCTTTATTACAACATGCTGATGTTGTTATGGGTATGAATAAACCTTCTATAAGAAAAATTAGACAGTATGGTCCTGAAAAGTTTTTAATTGAAGATCCAGATATTTTGGTTTTTCATTTCTTAAAATCTAGAAATGGTACCACAAGAATAAGCTTCTTTAAGCTAGATAGAAGTACAATGAAAATAATTGAAATACCCACTCCTCCACAGGCAACTAAGCAAAAAATACAAATAAATTAATAAATATGAGTAATTTTAGAAAAGATAGAGAAAGAGAATTCTTTAGTTATCATATGCCAACTTTTAAAAATATTGGTATTGCAGATCCCTTCTTCACTATTAAAACAGCATTTTTCCAGAAAGGTAAGTATGGTAGACATGTCCAGTTTTTTGAATGGGAATTAAAAAAAGGTGAAGATATTTATGTAGAATTCTATGATAATAAATCTGATGATTCTGGTAAAACTGTTGATATAACACCTATGTATGGTGACAGGCCTTTATTTAAATTTAAAAGCAATCCTTTCTATTCTGAAGAATATGAAAAGAAAGAAAATTTAAATGATAAAGGAGAAACATATATCACATATGTTGTTCCTGTTAATGAATGTGTAGCAGTTTTAAATACAGGACAAGAGATTAGTTATGCTCTTTATGAAAAGAGAAAGGAAGAAGCTAAACTAGAAGTTCCTCAACTACAAAAATCATTAAGCATATTTCCAGATTTTGAAGAAACATTTCCTCCAAAAGCAGGAATAGAAATTTCTAATGAAGAAATTGCAGATGCACCTTTGTCAGAAATTACTATCAGAGATCTTGCAGCAATTATGTTGATGAAACCTGTTAGTGCTAGACCATGGTTAAATGATTTGATTAAACAAACAAAAAGTGAGATATGAGTATAGTACTTCCAACTAAAAAGGTCAAAGCTGAGAGACAGAATCCCAAAAGAATTGTGATTTATTCAAAGCCAAAGACTGGTAAAACAACTGCATATGCAGGTTTAGAAGATAATCTGATTTTAGATTTAGAGAATGGTACTGATTATGTTGATGCATTAAAAGTAAAAATTAATAGTTTACAAGAGTTACTGGATACTGGTAAAGCAATTAGAGCTGCAGGTAATCCTTATAAGTATGTTACTGTTGATACTGTAAGTGCATTAGAAGATATGATCATGCCTCTAGCTATTAAACTATACAGAGCAACCCCTATGGGTAAAAACTTTGATGGTGATACAGTAGTTACTCTTCCAAATGGTGCTGGATATTTATATATCCGTCAAGCATTCTTTCAAGTTTTAGATTTTATTGATACCTTAGCACCTACAATCATCCTATCTGGTCATATTAAAGACAAGGTGGTAGATGATAAGGGTGAGATGGTTATGTCTGCTAACATAGACTTAACTGGTAAAATTAAATCTTTAATTTGTGCTAATGCTGATGCAATTGGGTATATGTACCGAAAAGGTAACAAGACTATTTTGTCCTTTAAGACAAATGAAGAAGTTACTTGTGGTGCAAGACCTGAGCACTTACGTAATGAAGAAGTAGTAATTACAGAGATGATTGATGGTGTTCTAAAGACATCATGGGATAAAGTATTTGTTTAATAATTAAAAAGTAAAATAAAATGGCGTTAAGTACAGAAGATCTTGGTACCGGTGGATCCGGTCTACCAAAAACAATTAGTCCAGGTAACCATGTATTAAAAATTAATGGTGTTGAACTAGAAGAATTTAAATTTATTGACAATGCATATCATTTGATATTGCATGTAGAAACTGAACCTATAGAAGGTTTTGAAGGTTTTGCTTTTGATAAAGACAATCCTGATAAAGGACACTTTGCAGGTCAGATAGGTAAAGTTAAAGCTTCTCAGTATGCATATGCAGATGGAGAAACTAAATCTGGTCAAAAAATACAAAGAGATAGATCCATTCTAATCTTTTTACAAAATCTCTGCAAGACTGCAGGAATTAATGAATGGATGCAAGCTCAACATAATAAGCATGAAACTATTGAAGACTTTGTAGAAGCCTTTAATAAAACTGCACCTATTAAAGATAAATATTTAGAATTCTGTGTTGCTGGTAAAGAATATGTTGGCAAAACAGGTTATACTAATTATGATCTATGGTTACCAAAAGCAGAAAATAATAAATATGCAATTGCTGAAGTAGAAGCTGGCAAAGTATTAATTTATAATGCTGATAAACATCTTAAGAAACTTGAAGTAAATAATGTACAAAGTTTTGGTGAAGATGATATTGTGCCAGGAAAAACAACTTCTTCAGATTTCTCTCTAGACTAATAAGTTATGGGGGAAATTTTGTAGTTTCCCCCTAATTTTTAAATTTTAGAGTATGATTTCTACAAAAGGTTTAACTTCTGATTTAGCAGATATACCTAGAGAATGGGTCTTTGAGTATTATTTAAAACTTACTGAAAGATTATCAGGTCAAAGTCTTAAAATCAAATCTGTATTTAATGTAAAAGATAAAGTTCCTTCTATGTGTATTTATATAGATAGTAAAGGTAATTATAAGTTTAAAGATTTTTCTTCAGGATATGGTGGAGATAGACTAAATCTTGTAATGTACCTATACAATCTTAATTCAAGAGGAGAAGCTTCTAAAAAAATACTGGATGACTATAATGTTTACATTAGTAATAATACATATGTTTCTATAGAATATAAACCTCATAGTAAATATGTAGTTTCTGATTATGAGATGCGGCACTGGAATACTTTAGATCAAACATATTGGAAGACTTTTAAATTATCTTCTTCTATATTAGAGAAACATAATGTTTATCCTTTATCATTTTATACTATGATTAAAGAAGATGATGAAGGTAATTTATTAGATCTTATAAATATTAAAGGTAATTTTATTTATGGTTATTTCCGGGAAGATGGTACACTATATAAAATCTATACTCCAAAAAACAAAGATAATAAGTTCATTAAAGTAAGAGATTATATACAGGGTTCTGATCAACTTGAATTTAAATCTAAGTATCTGATTATTACTTCTTCTCTAAAAGACTTAATGTGTTTTAAAAGATTAGGTATATCCGGTATAGAAACTATTGCACCAGACAGTGAGAATAGTGTTATACCAGAAAATTTTATGAGACCACTCCTAGATAAGTATCAAAAGATAATTGTATTATTTGATAATGATGAACCAGGACTAAGATCTGCTGAGAAGTATAATAAAAAATATGGTTTTAATTACATAAATTTAGATATGTCTAAAGATCTTTCTGATTCAGTTAAAGATTATGGTATTGAAGCTGTCAGAAATAAATTATTTCCACTATTAAAACAAGCATTATGAAAAATCCAATGTATGATTATGTTTTTAGACATAAAATAACAAAAGCTAGATTAAGTTTTGAAGCAAGATCCATAGAAGAAGCAATAAGTATATTAGCTACTATGGTAAGTACTGTAGCAGATTGGGACATGAAAAGATACAAACACAAATGAGTTGGTTATATCAAGGTAGAGAGTTTAATAGTAGTATGATTCCTGAAGGAGCCGTGGGATTTGTGTATGAGATGGAAGCTATTATTGATGGTAAATCTGTAAGGTATGTGGGTAAGAAGAACTTTTACTCTACTACAAAGAAAAAATTTGGTAAAAAAGCTGTTGCTCAGATGACAGATAAAAGAAACAAAAAATATGAAACTGTTTCTAAAGCTAGTTACCAGAACTACTATAGTAGTAATACAGTTCTTAAAGAAGCTCACAAAGCTGGTATACCAATCAAAAGGTATATGGTCAAAATATGTTTTTCCAAGATGGAACTTACATATTTTGAAACTAAGTATCAGTTTTTAAGAGAGGTTCTTGAAAAAGATGAATACCTAAATGGAAACATTTTAGGTAGGTTTTACAAAATCAAATAATTATGAGTAATGACAGACATATCTGGGAAGGTTGGACTGTAAATGATTTTATCAAAGAGTTGGAAATAACATTTCCGTACCAAAAGTTTAAAACAAAGGAAGAAGTAAAAAATTGGTGTAAGTCTGAACAGCCTTATTACAAGAAACACATTCCTGAAGTAGCAAAACATTTTATACAAAAAGCAGGATTATGACAGAATTAGAATTAACAAGCCTCCTATTTCAGTTGGCTGATTTAGGTGTTACTGGTGTTAAAGTAAAATATGATGGTGCAGGAGACTCCGGTGCCATAGAATGGATAGGTTATACAACTAAACCTTGTGAAACTCCAGAAGATGTAGATGATAACACGGAAGATTGGGGTAGTGATTCAGCATTAGCAAAAATTTCTCCAGATGCATATACTGCAATTGAATCTTTTGCATATGATATTCTTAATGATATAGAAGATTGGTGGAATAATGAAGGTGGTTGGGGAGATTTATGTATATGTGTTCCTTCAGGAAAATATATTATTAATAATAACATAAGAATTACTGACAGTGAAAATTATTTTCATGATGGTAGTTTGTTAGAAAAAGTAGATAAATAATGGCTCATCCTTGGCAACATGCAAAATCATCAGCTAAGAAGTTTGGTGGGTCTCCTGTGGATTATCTAGCAATACATAACTGGTTTGATGAAACTAAGGCCTGGGTAGGTCATAGTATGCACAGAATGTTTAGACATCATAGTGAAGGTATATTTGAATGTGAAAAAAGATTTGGTATGGTAATTACCAACTCTGATGGTAAAGATGTATATGTCCGGTATATTGGGGAACAGCATGTTAAGGAGGATTGTAACAATTACATTCCTACTGCAAAAGAATGGGTAGATATGATTACAAGTGGTAAACCACATGAGTGGGCCATTAAAACATTAAAAATTGAAGACTGATGAAGAAGATGATTTTTGATAAAGATGAGACAAGAAACTTAATTATGATGTTGCAATCTGATGATGCAGATAATCATACTATAGCTTATGAGTCTTTAAAGAATGTTGATTTTGATAAGTATATTGGAGAACTGTTTGTTCTTCTTAAGTTTGGTGGGCATGCTATAGCGGACTGGAATGTTGGTTGTAAAAAGATAACAAGTAAGTTAGAGAAACTTATATCTAACCAATTTCCACTTAGTAGTCCTAAGATATTAAGTCTGATTACAAAACACAAAGGTTCTACAGCTTCGGTTGAGCTATTTATGGAATTCTTTATTAGGGATATGACAAGGATGTTAGAATCTATTGGCTATCCTACAGATAAATTTGAGATAAACATTAAATTTAAAGATGATGGACAAACAACAAAGTCTTAGTAAAATTGGTAAAGAGTTAATGTTGAAAGAGCCCTATTATGGGTTCTTTCTTATTGCTCTAAATAAAGTCTGGGGTCAAAAAGTTCCTACTGCCGGAGTTAGCAAGAATGGTATTAATTATCAGCTTGCTATTAATCCTGAGTTCTGGGAATCTTTAAGTGATAACCACAGACTTGGATTATTAAAACATGAATTGTTACATATTGCATTTGGACATCTTACAATGTTCTTTAAGTTCAGTGATAGAAGACTTGCAAATGTAGCAATGGATATGGAGATCAATCAGTATATTAATACAGAATATCTACCTGAAGGTGGTATTGATATAGATAACTATGAAGATCTTAATCTTGATAGAAAAGCTGGTTGTAGATATTACTATGACAAACTTAAGCAACTTCAAGATGAAAAGAAACAAAATGGTACTTGTGGTAATGCACCTATGGATAATTTATTGGATGCTATAGAAAATGGTGAGACAGATGATCATTCTACATGGGAAGAGTTTGAAGACATGACTGAGGCTGAAAAGAAGTTAATTGAAAAACAATTACAAAAAGTTCTTAGTGATGCTAAAGAACAAACCATTAAGAAAAGAGGCACTGTTCCTGGAGAAATTGAAGGAGTAATTATTATTGAAGAGGTTGTTAAACCTAAATTTAACTGGCGGGGTTATATCAGAAGATTTACTGGTGTTAGTACTAAAGTATTTACCAAGAAAATCAGAAGAAAAGAGAACCGTAGATTTGAAGCTAATCCAGGTCTTAAAGTAAAAATGAGACAACATATGTTGTTGGCTATTGATACTTCAGGATCTGTAAGTGATGCTGAGTTACAAGAATTTATGAGTGAGATATATCATATTTACAAATGTGGTGTAGATATTACTGTAATTCAATGTGATACAACTATTAGATCTATTGAACCTTATAAAGGTAAGTTTGAAATGGCTGTACAAGGTAGAGGTGGGACTGAATTTGATCCTGTCCTAGAATATTTTAACGCCAACCTAAAGAAATATACAAGCCTGGTATATTTTACTGACGGAGAATGTAGTTATTCTGTAAGACCTAAAGCTAATACTCTATGGGTTTTATCAGAAAGATCTTATATGAATCCAAAGTTACCAGGTAAAGTTATTAAATTAGAATTATAAAAAAAGAGTTATGAGTCAAGTACAATTAAATGTTAATGAGTTAAAGAGTTTTATTAAACACATGGTTAAGAATAACCAACATATTCAGTCTGAAGGTAAAGTTCCTGTGGCTATAAATATTGAGGGTGATGCTGGTCTTGGTAAGACTTCAGCAATCATGCAGTTGGGTAAAGAATTGAATATGGAAGTTGTAAAGCTGAATTTATCTCAGCTGGAAGAATTAGGTGACTTAGTTGGTTTTCCTGTAAAAGAATTTCAAATACAAAATGCTGAAGGTAAAACTACCTGGATTAATGAATCTCAGATATCTGCAGCTAGTGCTAAAGGTTATAAAGTTGTTGGTAAGAGAATGTCACATGCTGCTCCTGAATGGATTCAGGGTAAAGGTGAGGGTGGTTTCTTAATTCTTGATGACTATACTCGTGCTGATGCAAGATTTATGCAAGCAACTATGGAGATCTTAGATAGACAAGAATATGTTTCTTGGAAGTTACCTAAGAACTGGCATGTTATTTTGACTACTAACCCAGATAATGGTGACTATAATGTTACCTCTCTTGATGTTGCTCAGAAGACTAGATTTATTTCTGTAGAGTTAAAGTATGATTCTGATGTATGGGCTAAGTGGGCAGAGAAAGCAAACATAGATGGTAGATGTATTAACTTTATGTTGATGCACCCAGAATTAGTAACTCAAAGAGTTAATCCAAGAGCAATTACTACTTTCTTTAATGCTATTAGTTCTATTGATAAGTTTGAAGCAGACTTGCCTTTAATTCAAATGATTGGTGAAGGTTCTGTGGGTGTAGACTTTAGTTCAATGTTTACTATGTTTATTAATAATAAACTAGATAGAATAATTAGTCCTGAAGATATCCTAACCAAAGATGAGCAGTATGTTATGAACTCTCTTACTAATGCAGTAGGTAAAGATGATGACTTCCGTGCTGATATTTCTAGTGTTATTGCAACCAGAGTAATTAACTATTCTCTTACTTTGGCTGACAAAGGAACAGTAGGTAAACCAATTATTGATAGGATAGCTAAACTTACTACAGACTGTGATGCATTTACTAATGATCTTAGATATTATATGGTTAAAGAGATTGTCAATGGTAATAAAGTTAAGTTTAGCCAATTGATGATGAATCAGGAAGTGGTGAAGATGGCTGTAAAGTAATAATTTTTAAGGGGAGTGTAAACTCCCCTTTATATTAAATAAAATCTATGAAAACATATTTGTTTATTCATGAAGCAGAAGCAGATGATAAAGAGTTAATATTAAAGGTAGAACCTTTATATTGTACTGATAGAAATGGTAATGTTTTAACTGTAAATGATAAAGATTATACTCCTACAAAAGGAGATCTACTTTATTTTCTGCCTGGTGTAAATATTCCCCGGGTAAAACTAAAAGACTTGTCTTTGCAACACGGTATTAAAACTGTAAGAGATATTAATCAAGCAACACATGTCTTTGCTGGTAAGAATACTAGAGACAAGATTACATCTAGTAAATGGTACTATACAATGGAAACTAAAGGTCTTAGAGATATTCTTGCAGATCCCGAGCTTGTAATGGATGATTATTATAAAGATAATCTTAATCAAGCTCTAGAGTTTTATACTGAAGATATAGTAATTTTACATTACCATACAGCAAATCAACTAAGAAATTCTGAATTACCATCTGTAAAAAAATATATTAGTTCTACTATTTCAAGATCTTCTAATATATTTTATTCTGTAGATGATGAGCACGTAGACTTATTTCCTACAATATGTAATTTAGATATATTTCATGAAAGTAAATTGCTAAAGCATATTAATGGTGATGATGCTGCTACTATAGATGAAACTATGTTCCTGCAAATTTCTGACATGTTCAATAGCTCAGATTCAGATAATCATATTCTTGCAATGGAAATTATGGCTAATTGTAATTATATAGATAGTTTACTCTATATTGAGATGTTATTTGAGAAGTATGCTTATAAAATGACTCAATGTCATACTAAGAACCATGTTAATTTCAAGTCTTTACTTAGTTTTCTAGGTAAGAATAAAAGTTACATGGGTACTGATGTTGATGAAGTTATGAAGTCTCTTATAGATAAAGGGGTTCTTGATATAGAAAAGGTAAATGTTATCATGAAGTATTATGGTGAGGAAATAGCTGACCGTGGAGGTAATGATTATTTTCAAGTTAAAACAATCACTCTTAATGAAGATACTTCAAAACTGCTCAATACTAACTATGTTCATGAGCTCATTCCAGATTTTATTCCTGAAGGTAGTTTTGAAATACCTGAACTACATGGAAACCTAATAGAATTAAACTCTGAAGAAGATCTATGCAGTGATTCTGCACAAGAAGAAGAACTTACTGATGAAGACATAGAAGATGCATTTACTAGAATTGAGAGAAATGAACTCAAGTCAGAGTTAATAGCATTAGAAGAGTCTACAGGGAACCCTGGAACAGAGACAAATAACAATAAAATAAAAGAAGAAGATGGAGATGGCTTTGAATGGTTCTGATGAGATGGAAAAATTCTATCAGAAGAAATTTTATTTTAGTTATAGTGGGTTGAATAAATTACTTTATTCTCCTGCTATGTTTTACAATCATTATGTGCTCAACCAGCGAGAAGACAGTACAGACCCTCACCTTGTAGGAGGTAGGGTCTTGCACTGCCTTTTATTTGAACCTGAAAAATATGATGATTACTTTATATCACTACCAGGTAAACTACCTAGTGATAACCCTAGAAAAATTATTGATAATATTTTCAGAATTCATCTCGGATATGAAAATAATTCATTAACTTTAGAAGACTACTCACAAGATATACTCACACATCTACTCACAGCAAATCTTTATCAGAATCTTAAAACAGATCAGCAAAGACTTGACAAGATGCTTACTGATGAACACAAAGAGTATTTTGAATTTCTCAAACAAAGTCTAGACAAAACAATAGTGGATCAACCTACTTTGGATGGCTGCAAAGCACAGGTAGAGATACTAAAGAATAATAAAGACATTAGATCTTTATTACAACTAGACAAGTCTGAGGAAGACACACACATTGAGACCTATAATGAGTTGCATATTAGGGTTGATCATGACAAATTACCTTTTGGTTTACACGGAGTACTTGACAATGTTGTTGTTGACAATGAGGCAAAGATAATTTTTATCAATGACCTCAAAACAACTGGTAAGTCTGTACAAGATTTTCCTGAATCTGTTGAATACTACAAGTATTGGATACAAGCAGTTATCTATACTATTCTAGCTTCAGACAAATTCTTAAAAGACAAACCAGATGTAGGGCTTTGGCAAGTTCAAGTAACCTTTATTGTAATTGACAAATACAATTTAGTGTATCCTTTCCAAGTCTCTACAGAAACAATGAGTCAATGGAAAAGTAACTTCAGATCTGTATTAGAAATAGCAAAATGGCACTATGTACAGAAAAGTTATGACTTACCATATGACCTAGCAGTTGGTAATGTAAAATTGTAAATTATGGCAATTAATGCGCTTTATGTAAAGTATTTTCAGAAGTCTAAGATATTTATATATCCACTCTTAGACATTAAAAGAGGGTCACCAGTATTACCTTTAGAAACTTATGTAAGTTGGGGTAATAGTTATAAACCCGAGGATATGAAATTAATATGTGTTTATCCAACTAGATTAGATAGTGTGTATATTCAGTTTGAAAAGAATGTGTTATTAACACATAACAGAATATCTGACTATATTAAAATAGATAATGAAAACACTGTTGTTACATTTGACTTTTCTGATTTAAGTGATGATTGGAACTATTTTCTTCAAGGAAGATATAGTATGTTAAAAGATAAAACAAAGCGCATGATTTTAAACTACTTTGATAAGTCAAGTAGTAGCTATACATATGTAAATAGCTATCTTTATCCAGAGAAATTTTTCTATAAATATGCTGAATTATTAGATGTAAATATATCTTTATTAGAATCTGTAGGTGAGTTATGTAATAAACCTAATTTTGAGAAAGAGAATCTAACAATTGAGGTAACAAATTTGGAAAATATAAATATTCTGGATTAATTTGTAATAATTTTAAAACCAACAAAAAATGAATGAATCAATGATGCTTGTCCAAGCAACTTGGCAAGACAAACAAACTTTTAGAATGATCCCTATTAATGAAAATTGCCCTTATGTAGAGTGCATTTTTGATCCAGGAACAAAAGTTTTTGTAATTATCTCTAAAATTAAAAAAACTACATTACACATGCTTCCTAAATTAGATGAGTATGGTCAAGCTATCACAGGTACAAAAGGTATGAAACAAGAAAGACACAAAGTAGAAGTGTTTCAAGAGTTTTATATTGAAGACCTTTCTGCAACAGAAGAATTAATCAAAACTTTTGCAATTAATGCTAAAAAGTTTGATTATAAGAAGTTTATGGCCGAGCAAGCATAAACATTTACAGTTAGTTTAAAGAGAGGGTGGGTACCAAACACCCTCTTTTTTATTTATTAAAATGGGGGAACAGCTTAACTGAACTAATCTTATGAAAACACATTGGGTACATGACTATGAAACAATGGCTAACTTATTTGTAGCCGTGTTTGAAGATGTAAAATCTAAAGACAGAAAAATATTTATCTGTCACAAAGCAAAAAATGATATAGAAGAACTAGTTAATTTCTTAAACAGAAATAAAAACTTTAATGAATGGCATGTAAGTTTTAATGGTCTTGGTTTTGACAGTCAGATTACTGAATATATACTAAGAAAACAAGTAGACTTATGTAACATGTCTGGTGAAGAAGTAGCAAAGTATCTATATGGTAAAGCACAAAATGTAATATCAAAACAAAATGCAGGTGAGTTTCTAGAATTTAGTCCGCGGGATCTACAGATAAGACAAGTAGATGTGTTTAAACTTAATCACTGGGATAACCCAGCAAAAAGATCTAGTCTTAAATGGATACAGTATACTATGGATTGGAAGAACATTATGGATATGCCTATTCATCATACTACTGAAGTAGAAGAGGACCAGATTCCGGATATTGTTAGTTACTGTATTAATGATGTTAAGTCTACTAAACAGATTATGCATCTAAGTAAGGAGCAAATTAATTTAAGAAGAGCTCTAACTGAAGAGTATAACATAGACTTATTCTCTGCTTCTGAACCTAGAATATCTAAAGAATTGTTCTTACATTTTTTGAGTAAACAAACTGGAATAAAAAAAGCTGAGTTAAGACAAATGAGAACTCAGAGAAATCAAATAATATTTAAAGATATAATCCTCCCTTATATTGAATTTAAGACAGCTACATTTCAAAACCTTTTAAAAAAGTTTCAGGACGTAATATTATATCCTGGAGAAACTAAAGGTGGTTTTAAATATTCTGTTCAGTATAAAGGAGTGAAGACTGATTATGGTCTTGGTGGTATTCATGGTGCTAGAACTAGCAAAGTATATAATGCCACTGATGATATGATTATTATGACTTCAGATGTTACTAGTTTCTATCCTAATCTAGCTATTAGAAATGGATGGTCTCCGGCACATTTACCTAAAGTAGAATTCTGTGAGCTATATGAATGGTTCTTTGAAGAGAGAAAGAAAATTCCAAAGAAAGATCCTAAGAACTATGTATACAAGATTATTCTAAACTCAACTTATGGTTTATCTAATGATGAGAATAGTTTCTTGTATGACCCACAGTTTACTATGAGCATTACTATTAATGGTCAGTTGTCTTTAACTATGTTATATGAGATGATTTGTGAAGAGATACCAAATGCCATTCCCCTAATGCAGAATACAGATGGTCTTGAAACTATGATTCCAAGAGAATATGTAGATAAATACATGGAAATTTGTGAAAGATGGGAAAAGATTACTAATCTACAACTAGAACATGACAAGTACTCTAAGTTAGTATTAGGTGATGTAAATAATTACATAGCAGTTACTGAAGATGGTAAGTCTAAATGTAAAGGTAGATTTGAGTATAAAGATCTAGCTCTTCATAAAAACAAAAGTTTCTTGATTATTCCTAAAGCACTACATGCATACTTTGTTGAAGGTATTAAACCTGAAAAGTTTATAGCTGAAAATTTAAACATTTTTGATTTTTGTGGTGGTGTTAAGATTAAAGGTGATTGGAAATTTTATAAACATGAAATAGTTTCCGGAGACTTTATACTAGAAGAATTACAAAATACTATTAGATATTATATATCCAATAAGGGTTGTAAGATCATCAAGAAGAATAATGAAGACTCTAGAGAAATACAAGTAGAGGCTGGAAGATGGTTGCAAAAACTATATATAAATGCTGATGAGAAAGCATTTGAAGACTATGATATTAATTATGATTACTATTTAGAGAAGATTAAGAGAGAAATTAATTCTCTAGAACCAAATACAAATCAATTAAGTTTATTTTAAAATGCCAAAGAAAATACAAAACACAACAAAGGCACATTTAGTAAGTGTGCCTTTACCAAATCATGCTGCTACTTATACTGTTATAAGTCACCAGTTTGTTATTGATTATGCTTACCAATCCCTTGCTGCTGCAGGGTTTAATATTGTAGATGAGGAGTACAGATGTACTGCTGATGGACAGATTGCTCAAGGAATTTATAAGTTAAATTTTAATAATGACCCTGAGTTGTCAATGATGTTTGCTTGGACAAACAGTTATAATAAACAAGTAAAGTTTAAATGTGTAGTTGGTGCTTATATAAATAAGACAGGTGGTGTTATGATTTCTGGAGAAGTTGGTAGCTGGGTTAGAAAACACACAGGTTCTGCAGACACAGAAACAAAAGCTACTATTGATAATTATATTACTAATGCAAACATGTACTATAATCAGTTGTGTTCTGATAAAGCTGCTATGGAAGTAGTAACACTTAACAAAAGAAAACAGTCTCAACTTTTGGGTGTGCTCTTTGCTGAGTATGAAATACTTACTACAGAACAATCTAGTATGGTAAGAGACCAAATGAAGAAACCAAATCATGTATTTGCTAATACAGATAGTTTATGGGCCTTTTATAATTATGTAACTGATGCATTACAATTATCACATCCTAAGACTTGGATGGAAGACCAAAGAATCTTACATTACTTTATAGGAACAATTTGTGATTTTAGTCAACCAGTTCAACCAGTTGTTGTAGTTAGTGAACCAGTTGAGGAAGAACTAGAAATAATAGATCCGTTATATGCTGACCCAAGACAAACTAATATTCTAGATCAAATTGCTGAAGCAGAACTATCTGATAATCAAGTGGTGCAAGAAGAGATAAAAATAGAAGCAGTTTTGCACCAGTCAGAAGAAATCATTGAAGACACAAATGAAGCTGAGGAAGTTCCATTTGCTCTAGATGAAGATGTAGTATCTTTACAACCATCTCCTGAAGATTATGAACAGTTTGAAAAAGAAGTAATACTTGAGCATAATGATCCAATAGCTAATACTTTTGAAACAGTAGAAACTACTGACAATTTAGATTCAGTATTTGCTGAAGAAGATGATTTTGATCTTGACTTTAATGAAACTGATAATGATTCAGATTCTGCACCTGATTTCTTTTAATTTTATGGGGATAGTATAAAGCTATCCCCATTTTTTTTTATTTTAGCAGTATGAAAAAACAACTTGAAGCAGTGGAAAAATTCCACAAAGCATTTGGTCAAGAAAATGGTAGATGGCCAAGATTATTATCTCATTCTGAATTTGATCTGAGACATACATTAATGAAAGAAGAAAATGATGAGTACTTAGAAGCTTGTCATAAAAAAGCATTAGTAGATGTTGCTGATGCATTAGGTGACCAGTTATATATTTTATGCGGAACTATTCTTAAACATGGTATGCAACATATTATAGAAGATGTATTTAATGAAATACAAGAAAGTAATATGAGTAAATTAGATAAAGATGGTAAACCTGTATTAAGAGAGGATGGGAAAATCTTGAAGGGACCAGGATATTTTAGACCTGAACTAAGTAAATTTATTAAAGTTGACACAGATGCATCCAGTAGCATTCAAGAAAGCAATGATTGAAGCATACTTAGCAGGTGCTAATAGTATGTATTGCGGTTGTTATGAAAAACAATCTAAAGCAGATGCTGCAGATTGGTTCTATAATCAGTATGGAGAACAAGAGTCAGAGAAATGTGACTGTTGTGAAGAAGATGAATAATTTTAGGGGAGCCGTTTGGTTCCCCTTTTTTTTACCTACCCTGAGCTCTATAAGCTTTCTTGTAGTTCTTAGACTTCTTAAGTTTTGAAGTCTTAGATTTTGCATGTACTCCTGGACGGGATACTTTATTACTCTTATAAGTTTTAACTGTTGTTGTATTACTTTTTGCCATAATATATTAATTAAAGAATGTACTTTCAAATGATTTAACTGCTTCTCCTGGTGTAAAATTGTATCCAGAAAAACCCATTAGTTTTAGAAAATAAGCCCAAGATTTATTGTCTCCTTTGTTCCAAACTCCTGTATCTTTTTGATAACTTAATTTTTCAGGATTCCAAGTAAAAATAAACTGATCTGTAAATTTAATTGCTCTGTTTAATGTACCTGTCATTGCTGAAGGTGATTTTACAACCCTATATGCATCTACAATATTAATGTATGAACTTGTTTCACTTCTCATTCTAGTAGCCTCATACAAAACAAAATTATATATGTAATTATCTCTAGCTGCTTTTTGAGATTCAGTTAATTTATCATCATCATCACCTGTACCCATCATAGATCTAATTAGCATGATAAGAGCTATAGTTGTTAAAATTATTGTAGCTTCTGCAATAACTCTTCTTATTTGTGCTTTTTCAAATGGAGAATAAGAAGCCCAGTTTTTCATTATATTAAACTTATAGTCTCTTAAATCTCTAACAAAAGTTTTATAAAATGTTATATAATAGCCTTCAGTAGGTGCACCTAATTCTTGATCCATACCTAGCTTTTTCCATCTTTTTTTATAGCCCGGAACTAAGTGTTTTTTATACATTAGAAGTAATCTTCCTAAAGCTCCTCTTTGAATTGTACCTTTATCAAATTCATTATAGACACCATGCATTCTTTTATTTAATGCATGTAATCTAGACTGAAAGTTTAGTCTTTGTTTTTCATCATAATTAAAAGCTATGTATTCTCCAGTATCATCTTTGATTGGTTCTTGGTTAGCATCTACTTGTAATATTTTTATTTTACCATCAAGTTCAACACCATACTTTTCATGAGCTTGTAATAGAGTTATTATTTCTCCATTTTCATTATCTAATACTTTAGTAGCATCCATTAATGCAAACATAGTACTACCCTGTACTTCATGTTCACCAAAGAACTGATTAAAGAATAAAGTATTTGTACTAAATAATTTGTTGGCCATACTACCTGTAATGTTCCTACCATATTGGTCTTTAAAATTACCTTGTATAGCATCATAATAATCAAATAACCTGGTAGCTAAATTAGTTGGAGCAGATTTACTAAAGTCTGAAATAAATCCAGGAACTGATTTAGTATAGTAAGCTTTTCCTTTCATAAGATTTTTCTTATTAAAGAATTCTCCGGCATTTGCTTCTATCATTACTTGAATATTAGCCTGCATATTATTTGCCACACCCTTTAATAAATCTGCTGCAATAGAAGTAATAGCAGAATAACCCATTAAATTATTTACAATTTTATCTATTTGTAAACCAAATAATTGTTCTGATTTTTGCATTTCTCCATATACAACCATATCTATAAAAGCATCCACATGTTTTTGAGAAAAACTTTCTCCATTCTTTTTTATATATTCCTCATAACCTAATTTTTTTGCAAATGCATCTAACACAGGTTTACCAAGAGAATTAGTTTTTAAAACTTGTCTATCACCTATAACAGTTTGAAATAAAGAAATTTCAGAGTTTATTTTATTTAATGCTTCATATCTATTAGCCATTGAGTTAAATAACATTACAGATCTTGCTATATTTAAACTCATATCTTCAGTAGGCATTATCTGTGTATAATACACCGGGATAAATTTTGCTTCTGTAATACCTAAACCAGCTAAACCATATTCAGTATCATAAGCTTGCATCTTTACAGCTTCTCTTGCTTTTGTTTTTACAGTTTTTACAATACCTTCTTGCTGTAATCTTTCACCATCAGTCTTTACTACTGAAGGTAGGATGTAACCTCTTCTCTGTACTTCCGGTAATTTTTCTTGCGCCTCTAAATATATATCTAACATTTTCTTATGGTACTCACCTTTTGCATTTTTAGGTGTACCATCTAAATTATATAAGGCTGTCCAGTTAGCATTTAAATAATCATTAGAAGGTTCAGATAACTCTCTCATATAAGTGACTACACCATTTCTTTCATGCTTTACACTTTTTAACCAATCTGAATATTCATCATCAGTAATAATTCTTTTAGATAATTCAAGTTGTTTTTCTTCAATTATTTTATTTATTTCTGATATAGGTTTAGCTTGAGTGTTCTTTCTATACCAAGCAGCTCTTTGAGATCTCCAAGCTTTTAATGCTTGTTTTTCTTCAAATGTAGGTTTCTCACTTAAAACAGGTTCTTCACCTATTGCTTCAAGCATTTGATTTCTAGCTTTATTAAATTTAGTTACATCATATTTTTGTACAAAAGCATATGTCTTTATGTATTCAGTTTCACCATCTTTATTTTTAATAGGTATTTCTATAGTTTCATAAATACCTTCATTAAATTTAGCAGGGTTATCTCTATTGCTTTGTGTTCTTAAATAATCTTCAAAAGTTTCTGCTACAGTACGTTCCATTACTATATCCTTAAGACGGGCTTCTTCTAGTCCACCTTTAATAGCTTTAGCAAATAATCCTAGAGAAGCATCATGAGAACTAATTAAAGGCCCTACTAAGAAATCAAATACATCTTCATCTTTATTTGCTACTTTAAGCATTTTTATTAAACCTTCTCTATCTAAATTAAAAGACTTAAACTTTTCTTTTCTTTCTTCTAATTGAGCTATTCTTTCAGCTTTTTTTTCATCACTTAAGTTACTGTTTTCTATATCAGATATTCTTTGATCTAGTACAGTCATATCTGATTCTAGCCTGTTAGTAATATCTGGACCTTTATACTCTAATAAAAAGTCTGCAATTAAGGGAATACCTTCTGTTAATACTTTTTGTTTAATAGTTTCATGTATACCTTTCATCTCAATAATTTTTTGTTGAGGTGTCAAAGGTTGTCCAGGAACTCTATTAGTTATACTATCTGCTGTAAAGTAATTATCTAGATCTGCTTTACTTATTTCATCTAGTATAGAATACCCATTAATAAAATCATTTATAGCAGATAATTTTCCTATTACTTCTTTAGGATCTAGAGTTTCTTTATTTTTTAAAAGATAAGCCATTTCTAAAGATGCCTTTCTGGATTTTTCATAAGCATCATCTACAAATAAGTAAATAGATTTAACACCTTCTGCAACCTTTACTTCTTCAATAAGATCTCTGAGTTTTTTCTTTTTATATTCTTTATTAGTAATGACTTTATTTTGAAGAGTAGCATATTGTTTTTCAAGATATAATATTACACTATCAACTAAATTACCAAAATCTCTAGGGTCTGATTCTTCTTCATCAGTTTTTGCAGCTTCAGCTTCTTCAGCAAAGTCTTCTGTTTCATCTGAAAATGTAAGTGTATCTGGAGTACCATCATCTAGAAGATCTTGTTCTAACAACCAAGCTTCAAATGCAGCTGATTCATTACCATTAGCTTCTGCTAAAAGTCTTTTCCAATCTTCACTATCTTTATTAGGGCAGGCTAACATAATTTTTTAAGTATTTCAGTTTCTATTTTTAACAACTCTTCTTGTGTTTTAGCTTTTTGTAAATTTAATAATACATCATTAGCATCTATACCTTTTTCAGCTAAAATTTCATCTATAGGCATAGTCTTACGTAAATTTGTAAACTGATCTATTAGAGCTTTTCTTTTACTTTCATCTACAGGAGTAGTAGTTGCTTCTTCAACTAGACCAGATTCCATATTTACATTTCTTAATAGTATAGTATTTTCATCTACAAGATCATATAAGTTTCTAGAATTTTTAATCCAAGTTCTTGTACCAGTAGGTAAACTTACAATAAATTTATTTGGTAATACTCCATCATTATCTTTTAATGCTGCTTGGAATACTTTCATATCTTCTTCTTGTATTGTAGGTTCACCAGTTGATGTTACTGGTTCTACAGTAGGTTGACCGGATACAAAGTTTTTAAATCCTTGTATATCTTCTGTTCCTCCAAGTATATATATATTTTTTACATCAAATACTCCATATGAATTAGATAATAAAGGATCTACAATGTTTTCATAAATAACACCATCATTTCCATTTTTAAGTGCATCAGCAACTTGTTTTGCAGCAAAAGCAGCTGTTCTTGTTTTTGTATTTTTGTATACATCAGGAAATGCTGATCCTTCATAATCATGAACAGATGGATTTTGTAAATTTAAAAGAACAGGCATTGCCTTTTCTTCAAAACCTACACTTTTCATATCCTTTTTTACTTGAGCATAAGTATTATTATCTTCAGCAATTGCAGCATTAATAAAGTCTTTAATCTTATCATTAGTAACTTCATCTGCATAAAACCTTTCTGCCGTTAATACAGTTTTTCCTTTATCAAATCTAGCAAATTCTGTTCTGTTACCTTTTTTAAAAATCCTAAAGTTACTTGTTGAATTAGTAAAATCAATGTCATTATTTTTTTTAAATATATCAATATTAGACAAAAACTTATTAAGAGTTTTTAATGAATTCTCTGTACTAGCTAATGTGTTTGTAAAAAGTGAACTAGAGCCCTCTTTATATTTTCTAGCTAATCTGGTTTCTTCTTTTCCTAATAAATCAATTATTTCTTTAGTAGTTTTACCTTCTTTTTTTGCTTTATCAATAAGATTATTAAAATAAGGAACTCCTTTTAAAACTTCTACAGCATCTTCTACATAGTCTTTTACACCACTTCTTACATTTTGTAAAGCATCTAAAATTTCAGATAAATATCTATCTCTACCTAACAGTGTATAACTAATAGCATTTGTTTTTCTATCTGAAAAGAAAATAGTATTTGCTGAATCACTAAGGAATTGCTCAGATTTATCTTCTGATTGATATGTAATTATACCAGTGTTTGTTCCTTTTTTATCTTCATCAAACTCTTCAAATACTTCATATGTACCATGATAAAGTATATCAGTAGCTTGTGTACCTGCTAGTTTACCTTGAGTAGTAAGATAGTTAATCCAATTACTATACTGTTCAGGTGTTCCTATAGTACTTAATACTGGTTTAGATTCAAATAGTTCTGATACTCCTGGTTTAATAAAAGATTCACCTTGTACAAACTCTTTAAACCCTTCTATATCTTGTTTACTACCTAATTCATGTAAATTTTTTGATGTTGTAGCATATACATTACCTGATTCTTTTGTTCTGCCTTTATCTGTACCTTTTAATACCAAATCTTGTGGTTCATTTTTTACAGATTCAGTATTCATTTCTCCCACATTCTTCACATTAGCCGTATTAATTAGAAATGTGTTTACTATTTCCTTTTCACTTTTAGATACAAACCCTTTGTCAAAAGCATATTCTTTTGCATAACTTAATTTATCAGTAAAAAACCCTCTTGTCTGAAAATCAGTTCTTCCTTTTTCACTACCTCTGTAAACTATTGCATTATCAGGGAATATAGTGTCAAGATATCTAGAGTATTGTTGTGCAGTTCCTATATTAGCTAATTCAGGATTAGATTTAAATAGTTCTGCTACTCCTTCTTTAACTTCTCCTACTGGTACAGTAGGTTGAGTAGTAGCTTTAAATGTATTAGCATATACATCTCTAATAGCTTGTTTACCAGCTTCATTAATTTCTCTAGTGCCTATGCCTGCAAAGTTTTTAGTAAGAGTTGGTACTTCAGATTTAGACCATTCACCATTAATATTTTTATACCATTGATTTCTTACTTGGTCAAATACATATACAGGTTTACCAGCTTGTATAGCCATTTCTACAGCATAACCTGTTCCACCTTGCACTGCAAACTTGAGAAGTTTTCTTGGTTCAGCAGATTTCTCATCTCCTTTCCAGATATCACCTTCTTTACCTAATGTACCAATAGCAAATACTGCATCTGAATTAGCAACCTGAGCCCAATTTCTAATCAGTCTCTGGTCTTTCATTGTGTTATACTTGTAACCCCACATTTGTTTAGCAGCCTGAGCAACTTTACTTGCTCCTTCTACAGCTATTGGTTCATCTGTAATATCTACGTTTCCTAATGGTGCATTTTTTGGACTTTTTACCCCAGTATAGTAATGGTTATTATTTACCATTCCAAACTCTTTACCAATAACATCCCACTCAGTATCAGAGCCGTTAGCTCCTCCAGAATGATTAGTATATTCTGCTGGATTGTTTGTAGCACTTACAGGAGCTTGGTTAGCTTTTAAAGAATCTTGATAAGATCTGATAAGAACTTTAATAAAATTGCTATCAGTTCCTTTACCTTCCCATCTGCTACCTTTTACTCCTACAGTATGTTCAGAAGCTTCTAAGAAAGGCACACCACCTCTATCTGTTATTTCTTTAACCAATTCTGGATGAGCCTTAAACTTTTTCATCTGAAGTTTATACATAAGATTCATATCATATCTTAATGCTTCTTCTGCATTAAGATTAGGAGCTTTTATTTTAGAAGCATTTGCTTTATATTCAGCTTCTATATCCATAATATTTTTAGCACCCCAGTTAGGATTTGTTAACTCTCTACCCAGCTTATCAGATGATTTAGTACTAATATTTATACCAACTACTTTACTTGCAGGAGTTCTCCCTGGTTTAACAGAAGATTTAGGATATACTTCATCAGCTAATAACATCTTTTTACCAGTTGCTAAGTCTACATTTTGTATGTAAACTTCTTTTGTGGCATTATCTATCATATCATAATAACCATATGAGTTTAGATTCCACTGTGCACTTTCAGGCATAGTTTGTCTTTTACCCGTTACATTATTATAAAATTCTGTAAATAAAGTTTTTGGAGTAAAGAATACTTTAGGTTTAATGTTATTACTCTTACTTAAGTATGTGTTATAAGAAGCAATGTCTTCTGCAGACATAATAACAGGACCCTCTGATAAACCAGTTAATAAATCAAATGACTCTATAAATTCATCTTTTACTTCTTTAGCATGAAAACCTTTTAAAGGAACAGAATAGTTCTTGAACATTTCTTCACTTACAACAGTATCATATATTCTATTTAAAATTTTATTTGTATCCTCTGGAGATATAAAATAATTTTTAAAGAAATCATCTACTGCATAACGCATTAATTTTTGATACTGTTCAGGATCTAAAGCTTTTGTAAATCCAAATTTAGTAGGTCCAACCCCATGCTGATAAAACATCATTAATGAGAACTCATTAAATAAGTCTGATATTCTTTTATTTAATTCTGGATCATCAACTTTTTTAATAGTAACATCTCCTAAGTTACGCAAGTTAGAGTAATATATTTCTGCTAACTGTCCTTTTACAAGCTTTTTATTATTTAATTGTAGAAGTTTTACATTAGCTCTTCTTGTTTCAGCAGGTGCAATCTGTGATAATATAGGATACTCTGATTTTACTTTATCTGATAAACCTCTTATAAGATCAAGTATAGTATCTGAATAACTATATTTAGTAGAGCCCATTATATAAGCTTTATTATAACTATCTCTTAAAGCTTTTTCAGATAACCATGCTTCATACGCATCTTCAGGAATATTACCTAGTTTACTTAAAAACTCTTTATATGCTAAATCATTTTCTAAGGATTCAATAGGATTTTTAACTCTTAACGCCTCTCTTTCTAAAACATATCTATAGTAACTATTTAAATTTAAGAAAGGATTTTGATTAGGTTTAAATACATCTAGACCTTGTTCTGCATAATTTCTAGCAGTAGTGTTTCCTTCTAAAAATACTTTATTATTAAAGTCATCTTCAATAGCTTTTGTATTTATGATCATTACACCATTTTCTACAATAGCATCAAAGTCTGCATTATCATCTATTAAAGTAGGAAAGCCTCCGACTTCAGGGCCCACATTAACTAATTTACCATCTTCATTTTGAAAATTAGAAATATAGTTTTGATATATAAAGTTAATTACACCATTATTATAAGCTTTAGTAAAGTTTTCTTGTCCCTTTATACCTGTTCCAAATTTTGATTTTATAAGTCTTCTTTCCTGAACTATTTTGTCTGATATAAAAGTACTGATGTCAACATTTAATCTTAAAGGAAATAATGGTAATATTAAATCTAATATTAAATCATCTACATTAAATGAAGATACTACAGAGTCTTTAGTTAATCTTTCAAAGGTTCCATTGTCTATTTTACTAGACTTAGCAAGCATTTTATAATTACTTTTTCTTTGTCTTACTTGTTGAGTTGTAGTTAATGTTGAAGTATCTGGAGCAAAAGACTGTTGTAAGTTATCCATTCCTTCAAATTGTTTTTCTAACTCAATAAAGTTCATGAATAATGCCAGTGATTTTAAACTTGAACTATCATTTGTTGATATGCCATCATATAAAGTTTCTAACCTAATATCACCTGCGGGTAAATAAGTTCTTGATAAAACTTCTGTTGTAAAAGGAATTGTTGAATTATCTAATAAATCTCCTACCTCACTAGCAGATTTATATAGTATTATATTATACTTATCTTCTGATTTGTTATAAAGAAATATCTTATCTACCTCAGTTATTTTTTTAGAGTTTAACTCATTTGCTAAATCATTTATTGATAGTAATCTTCCTTTACTTGCATTAGGGGTTATAACAAATACATTTTGATCTTCTAACTTTCTAACTGTATTAATAGCAGCTCTTAGTTTTTCACGGTTTACCTTATTTAGTAAATCAGTTTTTTGTCCATCATTTAATGTGTCTAATATAGGTATTGCAATATCATATAGAGCTGTACTCTTAACCTTAGAAGCTTTTTGACCATTTATAATAGTATAGTATGCACTATTCATTAATCTTTGGTCTTCCATGTATTTTTTAATCAAAGGTTGATTAACAAACATGAATACTTCTTCTTCATTTACTCCTGCTTGTATTAAGTAACTAATTACATTAATACCTTCTGGAGTCATCTGTAGATCAAAAGGAAAAGGATTTTTTGCTCTATCTAATATACCATTAAGATTATGTGAGTTTAAGTCAGTAATTCTACTACCCTTCTGTGTTTTTTCTCCGGATAATGAAATTACTAATTCACCTTTTTCATTTCTAACTACATTATGTAAAAATCTCATTACTAAAGGTAGTTCCAATGGTTTTATAATTAACTCACCTGTATCTAAATTAAAGAACTCATCTTTATATGTATTAGGCATTTTAGCTCCAATGGTTTTAAATATAGTATGGTTCTTTGTTATTTTAGCTTGTATACCTAATGAAGGCTCTAAAGATAAATTAGCAGCATGTTTATACAAGTTATAGGTTGCCTCTAATAATCTTGTAGGACTTATAACTGTTTTTCTTTTTCCATCTTTATCAGGAGCTGATTTATTAGGCTCAATATTTCCTGGGTTTTTATATCTATCATAACCACTTCTTGTTTTCTCTAAATACGGTATATATTTATCTACCAAGTGAGTCAAGTTTGGTGTAACTAGATATGCATAGTTTTCAGGAAGAGCTAACAAAGATGTATGAGTTTCAATATATTTATTTTGTAAATATCTTTTCTGTTGCTCTATTAATTGTTCAGAACTTATTTCAGGAAGTTTTTCAAAATCTTCTTTAGTTAATTTTTTATTAGAAGCTTTCTTTTCCTCAAACTGTTTCTCAAGTTCTTGAGCTTTCTTTAATTTATTTTCAAAATCAGAAATTCCTTTACTAATGTAATTACCATCTTTATCAATGTTAGCCATTGCAAAGAAAAGTTTATCACCATCAAAGTCAGAACCAGCTTTAGCAACTATTTCTGTAGGAACAATAACAGTATTACCAAATGCAGGATCTACAAAATGCCATACTTCAGCACCTTCTATAGTATTTGTAGCATCATTTGGAATTCTTGGTCCACCTATAGTAATTGCTTTTCTATTATTACCTGTATTCAACCATTCCTCATCTTTAATAAGTTCATTAAGTCTTTCAATGGTACCTATTTTTTGACCTTTATATACTTGGTTTAAAAGATTATTATAAGAACCCTGTAAACTAATTGCTACTTTCATCATTTTTGTAGCTGCTCTTTCACCAGTTTCTTTATTTATAATCTCTCCTCTTAAATAAAAAGGTAGAGTGTTAGATCCTAATAATTTTTTTCTTTCTTCTGGATCTGTTACATTACTAAATTGTGTGTCCCACCAACCATTTGTAAATGATGTAGGTGCTTGCACCAGTGGTTCACCATTAGTTTTTTGTTTAATTAATCTTTTTTGAATTACACTCATTAACAACTGTTCAATATCCTGAGACTCAGGATGAATAGAAAGATCCATTGTTAACTGACCATCCTCAGTTGTATTTATTAATTTAACTAAGTGATTAGGTATATCTTTTGCTGCTAATTCTTCTCTTATAAATTCAACAAAGTTTTTAAGATTACCTTCATATCTTTTAGTTTCTTCATTATACACATAACCTATTTCATTTAATAGATCTGATTGTAATAACTTTGTGTAATCTTTAATAGTATTTAAATAACTATCTATTATCTGTTTATTATTTTCATTTTTTATCTTACCATTTTCAAACAAGTTATCTAAAATAATAGCTCTTGTTTGTGTAGCTATTGGAAGCTCACCTTTAAACTCATCATTAATTACAGTAACTTCTTTTAAATTAGCTAAGTAAATTGGATTTAATGTAAATTCTACATCATCAGAGATAGCTTTTTGTTGATCTGAAGCAAATATATTATCTAGTTTACCTGTAGAAGTTAAGTTAGCAGCTTTAGATCCAGAACCAAATGTAACATATTGTACATTTTCTCTAAGCATTTTTTTATGAAGCTTATCTAATTGAGAACCTTCTTTAGCATTAACACCTGGAATTAAAGGCATAACAGAAAACTTATGCATTGCTGTAGTAGCAATTAAGTCATTCTTTAGTGCACCAAAATAATGTAATTTATAAATAGGAAAGTACTGAGCAGCCTCCGCTTGAGTAACTTTTTCACCATTTATAATCTTTTGATATAAGTTCTCTTGAGCTATAGACCATCCTCTACCTGTTTTATGTAAAGCTCTATATGCATCTATTGTCATATAAGCCATACCATCACCTTCAGTCATTTTCTCAAATGCTTCAGCATTTAGTTTTGTAAAATACTCTGCAGTTTCATTATCATATGTTTTAGAAAACTCTTCTTTCCAAGCAGCTTTCATATCATCTAGATATATACTTTTTCTTTCTATATCTTGAATAACAGCAGTATTTAATATGTCTGAAAAAACATAATTATCATAGTTTATTTTACCATTAGTTTTTGCAGTCTCTATTGCAGCATATGTTCTTAGCTTTTCTACCTTTTGACCTGACTCATTTTTAATTTCATAAGGTGCATTAAATGTATTATTAATAAAATCTTGAGTGCCTTGATCATATAAGAAACCTGTACCATCTGATGTAGCTCCTGGAATCCTTTTAGACCAATCTTCTTTTGCATGATCCCATTGAGCAAAATCACCAAACATTATTATAGATGTTTCAAACTTATGTATCCAATCATTATAAGCATAAGCTTTAATAATATTATCTGTTATAGTCTTATTATTTCTTATTGCTTTAAGTTCTTCTGATGTAGGTGACTCAGAAAGTTTAACACCAGCTTTTCTTAAAAGAGACTCAGATAAATAAGGAACATCTTGATAGTAAGTTTTAGAATAATCAGAAACTAATTCATTAAAATAATTTTTAAAATCATTAGATACTAGACGTGCTAACTCTCTATCAGTTTTTAATGAAGTTCTTAAATTAACATTTATATTTTCTTCAATAAGATTATATAATTTGGTTTTAGTCTCCGGGCTCAGTACAGTATCAAATGCACTAAATACTTCTCCGGCATAAATCTTTTTACCATTAACTTCATCTACTACTCTATTATAACCTGTAATTTTTAAAAGCTCATTTCTTTGTGATCCTTTAAACTTTTTTATTCTATCAAACTCTCCTTCTAAGTAACCAGAAAGATATTCAACTATAGCATAATTTTCTCCCTTGTTACCCTCAAAGAACATATTGATATCTACATACAAGTTTTTATCAGCACCCTTCTCAAGAACTAATCCATTTTCTATTCCACCTATAACTCTAAAACCTTGTGAAAACTTTTTCTCAGAAATACGCGGTAGTTCTGCCCAGCCTGCAAGAAGCATACTATGAATCTCTTGTAGGAACTTGGATTTATCATCTAGTTCAGTAGTAGTATTACCTAGATCATCATTTATATTAGTACCATCTACAGCAATAGCTTCAATATATCTACCTTTTTTTCTATCACCATTTTTTTCATATCTATCAAATATACTATTCAGTATTTTTAAATGTCTAGTATAAGTATTTATAGTAGGGTCAAGATAACTCATATAAGAATACTGCTTTTCTTGCCATAGATCTGTTATTTTTTCTACATTATTAAGAGCATCTAATCTAGCAGAATAAGTACTATAGTTTATGTCTTCATATCCTGTATTACCATTAGATCTAATTACACCTGCTGTAGCTGAATCATATCCATATTTACCTTGTAATTCAGCAAGTCTTCTTAACTGAGTATTCTCATTAAAGTCCTCTTTTATTATTCCTGTAAATACATCTTTTGGTACAGTTGTTTTTAAAGTCTCAAGTGGGTTTAATCTAAATTTATCTAAGTATTCTTTTTGAAGTGGGGTTAATGTTTGACCTGCTTGTTCAAGTAACTGTAGTTCATTAAACTCTATTACAGCATCAAATATATAAGGTAAACCATAGTAATCAGAGTTTTTATCAAGTTCAGAAATTATATTTTTGTTTGTATCTAAACCAATACCTATAGCTTGAGCAAACTCTAAAGATTTAGATTTTTTTAAGTTCCCGCTTTTTTCTCTAAACTCAGATACAATTGCATTTAAATTTAAAGAAGAAACATTATTTGCACTCTTATTTATATATGGAGTTTTAGGAGAACTCTTAAATTCAGAAATCCATCTACCTTGTATAGAACTAATAGATAAAGAAGCTTGTACAGATTGTAAATCAAACTCACCATTATCACTTAGTGTAGCAAACAATTGCATGTATTTAACTTTAGCTTTACCAAAGTCTTGTAAGAATTGTCTACTTATATCAAATTCATAAGTGTTTCTTGTATTTGGTTCAGGATATTTACTTTCAATTAATTGTTTAATTTCCGGAAACTTTTCTGCTTCTCTAACAAGAGCATCATAAGCTTTTTGTCTATCTCTTATACCACCAATAGTTTTTGCTACAATATTAAATATCTTAGAAAAATCAGCTCTTTGTTTAAATCCAAATCTATCTACAGGAGTGTTTCCTTGAGAATCTACTTTAAACAAACTCTTTAATATATAAGCTGTTTCTTTACTCATTAATTGTTGTAGAGAAACCTTGCCCTTTAAATTATCATTATTTATTTCTAGTTGGCTTGTAACACCATCACCAACTTTTGTTTGGTCAATTGTATTACCATCAGCATCTACTGTTTCTGTATAATCTGTTTCATACTTTTTCTTTGCTACTTCATAGTCAGTATTTTCTAAATAGTATTTAATAACACCAGATTTATTATCTCCCCAGTTACTAAGAGTTAATTGCAGTATTCTAATATTATCTAGTATTAGAGCTTCATCTTCAGATAAATTTAAATTAGGCTGTAAAGCTTTTTGATTAAGCTCAAATCCTGTATAAGCTTTTGCCTCACCTTTTACATAGTTATTATATTGTACTTCAGCATCCTCTAAATTAGATACTACAATTATATCTACAGGTTTACCATTCTCATTTTTAATTTCTTTATGCTTATAAAAATCAGAAACAATTTTTATAGTACCTGCATATGATTCACCTTTTACTCTTTCACCTTTCTTTAAAGAAGGATCAAGTTTAGAAAAATCTAAAATTTGAGAAGCTAAGAATACATATTTATGATCACCTTTTTTATTAGTTAATTTGGCAGATGCATAGTCTTTTATATTCTGTAAAGTAGATAACCCATTAAAATCAAAATTTGGTTTTAATTTATTTAGTTTATCTTTTTCTGTTTTAAGTTTTTTTTCTAAAACCTCTCTAACTTCATTTAATAGTATTTCTCTTCTTTGAGTTTCAACAAGAGTAGCTATTGTTATAGCTTTAGCTCCGGGAACATTTTTATATTTCTTATATCTTGCATCTATAATTTCAGCAATTATAGAATCTATTGCAGATACTAATTGTGTACTATCTTGTTTACTAAGTACATCTTCTCTAGGGTTTTCTACATTTCTTACACCTCTATCTAAAGAGAATAGTTCAGCATTAGATATAAGAGGTTTATAACTATTTAAATTACCAACTCTCAAATTGTTAAACAATTCTTTTGCCATTGGTGAATTTAATGCATCTATAGTAACATCTTTTTTGTTAAACTTCTTAAGAAATTTACCTAATAAAGCTTTTAAGAAATTTAATATTTGTCTAAATATAGTATTTTTAACCGGAGTTTTAGTTTCAGGTTTTTCAGTCTTCATGTAGTTTCTGAAATCTTCTGCTAACTTTTCCTCTAATTGTCTTATTTCTGCTGTAGAGTAACTATAGGTTTCCCCATTTTCTAAAGTGAAGGTTCCCTTTAAAGATCTCATCTCATTATATAGATCAGTCTTTTGTTGAGGAGTTAAGAATAATTGTGAGAAAGCATGCCATGCCTCATGATATATTGTTAGATTTTGGAATACACTACCTTTCTGAACATTATAATTTATCTTACCAAGTCTATCTGGATTTGCTAAAGTTCCCGCACTTACAATAAAAGTAGCATATATATCTGAATTTACTATATTCATTATAGGATTCAAGTCTATTGCATCTCTCATGGCTTTCATTCCAGGACTATTCCACCAATCAATAGACTGTTTTATTTTCTTTTCACTTATTTTTTCATCTAAGTTTTTTGCTCTTCTAAATAATCCATCTATTAAATCATCAGGTTTATTAGAGTTAGTTGGATTATTATGAGGCTGAGGAGCTTCTGGCTGAACAATATTTTGTATTATATCAGTACCACTTTTAATTTCAGCACCTTCAACTTTATTATCTATAATGTTATTTATAATATTAATTTGTTTTTGTGAAAAGTTAGTTATTAATATTAAACTGTCAAGTACTTCTCTAGCAAATTCTTTAGTGTACTGAGAATTCTTTTGTATTTCATTTTTTAATAATTTATTTAAATGCCATGACTCACTTGCCAAAATACCTTGACGAGCCATCTCATCAATATATTCTGGTGAAGTTATTATATTATATAATCTTGTTGCTTCTATATCAGCTGCAGTAGTAGTATTTACAGGTATGAATTCATCATCAACAGGTTCTTGTCTTTTTTCAGCAATAGGTTTATATAAAACAAGTTCTCTACCTGCTTCTTCTACATCTTGTTCAATCCAACCAATTAGTGATTCATAGCCATTAGCAATCATAGCTTCTGTTACAGCATCATTGGATTCTTGCATAGACTTAAATGATTTGCCTTCAATTGCAGATCTTTTAATATCCATAAATCTAGTTTGACCTTCTTCTGTTGTTGCATCTAAAGTCTTAGAAGGATCATAAGATACGGTTACTTCTTCTACAGGATCATTAGAAAGAACTTCTTGAAAAGGTTTATCTAATGCATAATATAAACCAGAGCCTCTCTGTGCATAACCTACTCTAGAAGAAAAAGTACCAGATGTTCTAAATGCTTTTACTGTAACTATATTAGAAACTGTAGGACCTGTAGGAACATCAAACTGTAATGAATAGTTAAAGAAACCTGGGTTATTTTCTATGAGTGAAATATTAGGATTTTGAGCAAGTATTAAATTATAATAACTGTCTTTTTCAAATGTTTTACCACCTTTATAAATTCTATATGAGTTATTTCTTAGTGCATCATTATCATAACTTATAAAAGTAGCATAGCCATTATAACCTTCAGTTAAAGCATTAAATAAGTCTTCAGAAGCTTTTGCTGTATTTACATTGTTTAGATTAGTATTAGATAGATTGTATTGAGCTATTTGGTTTATTAGGTTAGGCTTCTCATATATAGTTAAGAACAATGAGTTTTTTTCAAAATTATATGTTATGTCAAAATTTCTAACACTTTTTGTCATTCCTATAGGAATAAACTGTTTAATAAAATCATATTTTTGTTGAACAGTTAATCCTGGTTCTATAATAATTTCTGAAATTTGTTTTGCTATATCATTAGTTATTCTCATCCTATCAATAGGAAACCTTTCACTATTTATTTCTATAGTTCCTCCACCTTTTTTTACAACACCACTTTCTTTTGATTGAGTTTCAATTGTAGATATAATTTTTTTAGACTGATTAGGAAATGTTATTAAGTTTTCTAGAGATATAGTTGTAGCAGAATCTAGAGTAGTTATACCATTAGTCATTCCTGTAATAGGTAATAAGTAGGCAGCATCTGAAGGCTTTCTTCTTAAAGCAGCATCTTGTATTTTTTTAAGAGTTGCTAAGTCTTCCTCTTGTTCTTTTATTATTGAATCTAAGTAAGCTTGTTTATCTCCAAATTCTTCTTTATAAGTACTTCTAGCAATTTCTTTTGGTGTAAGAATAGCATTCTCATTACTATAAATATTAGTAGTTACAAGTTTATTCTCAACTACTCTTACTGGTCTTAAGAATTGGTAAACAATTTTACCTTCATTTTCATTAGAAATATTACCAGCATCATCAAAGTAAAGTTGATTTCCTGCTTCATCAGATAATATTAATACAACTCTTTCATTAATTTTTAAAACTCCTTTAGGTGTTTTATCACCAATTGATCTAGCTTTTATAATTTCATCTTCAGTTGTTTTATCAAATAATTGTTGTCTATTTCCAGTAGCAAAATCATTTAAATTATAAGCTCTAAAGAATAGTTTTTTACCTTGATATATTACACCATCTGTAATACTTTGATTGTTCATACTATTGCTTATAGAAGCCATTGTATTAACAATATGTATTTTATTTGGATCTATTCTTTCTACAACAAGTTCTTTAGAATTTTTTGCAGAAGGTTTTATTTTAACATATGATTGACCTGTACCTGTTAAAGGACTAAATGTTCTAAATCTTCTTGAAGGTATAACTGGTTCATTAATTACTGTTTCTTTTATTTCAATCTCATTTTCAGATATATCATCTGTATTTATACTAGCATTAATTTTATCAGCATCTATAGGCTTGTCAAATTCTTTTAGTACATTATTGATACCATCTTCTGATCTAAAAGATATGTTTAATTCTTTTAATTTATTTACATCAATATTAATATTACTTTCAAAAAAATATGAAGTATATACACTTGATATTAATTTAGGTAATGATGCAATGTATTTTGCTGCAGCTTCTGGTGAACCATTAGCTTTAAGTTCATTATAAAAATTTTGCATGAACTCATTTGGATCAAAACTTCCTTTTTTTTCTGCCTCTTTTAAATTTGCAACAACATATGAATAAAGTGATTTTATTATCTCTGGATCATTTATAGCACATTGGATCATTACTGACAGTTTTTAAATTTATTAATTAAATCATTCTTTATATCCTCCACATTTGTTTCCATACCAATATTGTAAGCTTCTTGTTTAGCTTCATCAGATGCAAGGAAAACATCTTGAGCATCAAAAGTTTCTTCTAAAATTTCTTTTTCAGCAGGAGATGTTGTATATGTTGTTTGTTTATCAGAGACATTATTTAACTCTGACTCTTTAACAAAATTATTTGACAATTCATTTGGAGAGACTACCATTTCTTTTGCATTTTTTCTAGGTGTATTTTGTTTAGTAGCTAATTTTAACACAATGTTTCCATTTTCTAATATCTCTGTTACCACCATTTTAGGGTTACCATCCTTATTAAGATAATAAATATCATTTACTTTTACAACACTTTCTCCATCTATTGTAGAATCTATTGGATCAGCAAAAATATCTACTACATCAACAAAGCCTGAATCTAATCTAAAGTTAGCATTAAAATCTTTAACATCTTTAAGTTGACCTTGTATTTTTTGTATAACATTATCTTTTAAAAACTTGTTACTTAATTGCTGTTCTAGACTACTCTGCAATGTATCTAAACTATTTACAGCATCTTGTATTTCTTGAGGTGTTGTAGCTTGAGATGCATTAACAAATGTTTCTAAGATAGCTTTATCTTGAGCATTAGTATTATTTAAACTAATTAAATTAAAGACATCTCTTTGATAATCTGAAAATGCTCTAGCAGCAACATCACTGGTTGTATTAACTTTTAAATACTGTATTCTTTTAACTGCTTCATGTATTATTTCAGATACTTCTTCTCTATTAGGATTACTATTTTGTACAAAATCTATTTCTTCCGGAGTTAATACTCCTGTAGATAATGCGTCAATTGCTAATAATTGTCCGGGAGTTGGTGCATAAGCAACTTTTCCAACAAATCTATCTTTATGTACTTTAAATACATTAGCAAAAGCTTCATCTTTTTCTAGTTGTTGTTGTACAAAGTCAGAGTTTTCTGATAGGTCTATACTATCAAAGTTCTGAGTAATATTAAATTTACTAAGTCTTTCTTGAATAGTTTCTATTTGAGAGTCTATCTTCTTAGTACTATTTTCATATTTTTTAGTAAGGGTATTTAATTTATCTTTAGGTGATACAGTTTTAGATACACCAGATAAATCTATCATTTCTTCAACATACTCACCTGTTGCATCCTTATATCTTGTGATTGGGAAAAGAGTATTCATCTCATCTCTTACACTAGCCATATAAAGAGGAATAAGCATTTCTGAAACTTGTGGTGAATTATCTACTTCAAACTCTTTAATACCAATAGAATTTTTTGATATTTTGCCATCAGGTGTTCTTCTATAAATTAAAGGTTGATATATGTATTGAGCTGTAGGTTTTCCTGCAGTTAAAATTTTTCCAGTTTGTGGATCAGAACTTCTTTGAACGGGTAATATAGATATACTAGCATCAACACCAATCATTCTTTTTAATAAGGTAGCATAAGTAGCTTGTTGTAAAGTATAGTTTTCTCTTTTAGAATATATACCATCATCTTTTGTGGTGGCTGTTTTTTTAGTCTTTTTAATTTTATTAAACTTAAACCACTTATCCTCATTTCCTGTTTTAATATCTATGATATGTATTTTACCTTTTCTATCTACTGCTATTAAGTCAATTTCTCCGGCAATCCTATCTGTAGTACCATCAAGCTTTTCTATATTAGAATCATATACTACTAATCCTTTAGCTACTATATAAAGTTCACCATTATCAATTCTTCTTTTTATTTGGGTAAGGTGTCCATCTGGTCCAAATAAATCTAAGTAAGCTTTTTTAGTAATTTTATTAGGATCAAACTCCGGCATTTTACCTTCACCCAAAAAATCTTTTGCAGCTTGATCTATATAATTACCAGCTTCTCTACCATCTTCATATGTTTTTTCTGATACAAACTTATATATCTTATTATATAAATCTTCATTGCTTATGTTTACAGGTTGAGCACTAGTAGTTTGTTCTTCAGTACTTACTGGAGCTTCTTCTAAAGCATCTAGTTCTGCATCATATTTAGCATTGATTTCCTGCTCAAGCTGCGTTAGTTGCTTAGCATTTCTATCTTTTATACCAGAAACCCAATTATCGGCAGATTCTTTAGAATCAAACATACCTATTTGTAATACAGCAGCTTGTATCAATTTTCCATTTTCTATAATTGCTGGCTTGATAACATTTATAACTATTGGGTAAGGCTCGCCTTTAAATGTTTCAGATGTATTATCTTGAAAAGTTGCTGTTACTTCTGACCCTTCATTATATTTAACCCCAACTTTAGAATATTCTGGTATTTCTTGATTTTCTTTTAAGTTATTTTCAAATTCTTGTTGTACTTCTAATGCGCCTTTTCTATTATTAAGTTTTCTATCTAATTCTTCCTGTCTTCTTCTTTCTATATCAGCTTTCTTATCAGAAACAGGACTGGTAGAAACAGCTGGTTCTGCATCATATTTTCTTTTTAAATCAGCTAATTCCTTATCTCTTGCACTTTCAAGATTAATTCTATATCTACGTTTACCAACACTATTAATTTTAGATTCATAACTTTTCTTTATAGAAGCAACTTGATCATTATATTCTTTTTGAGATATATCTTTTAAAACTAAAGGTTTTGACAAATATTCTAAATTTAATAATCTTTCTAAGTATTCATTTTCTATATCTGTTACTTTTTTATCTATACCATCTTTAAAAAACTCTGTAGATTCCTTATCTAATAAATTTAAAGCTTCTAATCTTTCTATATTAGCTTTATTAGAAACAGGAGTTGTAGTTGGTTGTAAAATATTAGTTAATTCATCTGCTAGTTCTTCATATAACACATCTCTAAATCCAGCAAGATCAGCTTGTTTAGCTAAATAAATAAAACCTAGTATTGAAGACTCAGTTTCTGATAAAGGTTTTATTGTACCATCTTCTAATTTTTCTGATACTTTAATATTATAACCACCTTCTGTAGGTACTAAATCTTTAACATAGTTTTTACCTTTAAAGGTAAAGTCTTCTGCTCCAGTATTTTCTTTAAGAACATTACCACCAAAAGCAATTTGAAATATATCTTCTAAAACTGCTTTATCTGTATATTGGTAATCACTTGCTTCTACATCTTTTATAGCATTAGTAACCCTTCTATGGAAAAGATCATTTATTAAATAAGCTTTTTCTCCGGCCTTTAATCCTGTTGTAGGGTCATCTACCTTAAGTGTTTCTCCTGCTTTTACATTTTCCTGAAGTTTAATTAACTCTTCAATCTTTTTAATAGAAGCTTTTTGTTCTGGAGTATATGATTTATAAAGTTCTTCTTTAGTTTTTTGTGCTGTTTCTTCATCTTCAAAAATCATGTCAAGATCTAAGTCTTGACCAAAGAGTTCATCTTCTTCTTGGCTTACTGGTTTTTCAGGTCTAAGTGCATTAAACTTAGTTAAGTACTCTTCAAAAATTTCATCATATTCAGTAGTACCTTCTCTATATACTTCATTAGCAGGTTCATTAAAGAACTCTTTTGGTTTAGTTCCATTTTTAATAAACTCTGCAAAGTCATCTACACTCATGTAGATACCTCTATCTGCTAAAGCATTTAGTAAAGAGTTTGCTTCTACAATACCTATTTGTTCAGTTACAATATCTCTAAAAATATTTTCTCTATTATCATAGAGTGACTTTAACCATTCTGTATTTCTTTCTACAAGTTTTAAAAATTCTTCCGGGTTATGTAGTAGGTTATTATACCTAACCAACTTTTTAGATTCTGTATCTAGTTTTTGGTGATCTAATAAATCATTAAATAAGTCATCTAATTTTTCATCAAATACATTATCATTACTAACATCAGCAATAGACTTTAAATATTTGTCTACACTTCTTTTATATGCTTGTATTCTTTCAGCTTTATTTACATCATCAAAAGCCCCTAAATTTTTATCTATAGCTGCAATAACAGCTTCATCAGTTAATTCATCAGTTTTAATATTTCTTTTTTCAAGTTCTTTTTTCATTGATTTTTTAATCAACTCAAGATTTTCATATCTGTTAAAGAAATTATTAAATGTTTCTGTTTCATTAAATAACTCTGTGTAAGCTTCTAATTTTTTCTTTTTGTTTTCTAACTCTTTATTTAACTCAGGATTTAATGTACCAGATTTCTTTAAATCTTCTAATGATTTAATTTCATTTCTGATATTACTTATTTCTTTTCCTAATACTAAATTGTCTAATAAGCTATTAACTTCTGTATCTGATATAGATGCAAATGGTTTATTAGCTGTAAGTTTATTTTTAATTCCTGCTTTTCTTTTTAAAGCAGATTCAAAAGCTTCATTAAAGAATACAGCATTTCTTAATGCTACATTCCAACCTGTATAAAGTTGTACTTTAGCATTAAACTCTGGATCTTTTTCATTTAATGTCTCTAGAGAAATTGGATTAGGATATCTTTCTTTATAGTAATTATATCTTTTTTCTACAGTATCTATTCTGTTAATTATATCATCAAGTCTATTTAAATATTTTTGACCCTCACCTTTTTCTATACCAGGAACTTCTTTTTCTATTTCTTCAGGAGTCATCTTCTTCATATCAGTCATCCTTTCTCTGAAGAGATATAAACTACCTGTTTCCATAGCAGTAGTTACTTGACTTATAAAAGCTTCATCTGTAGCATCATAAGCTTGTCTTTTTGAACCTGTATTTTTAACATCTGCGGCCATATCCTGAACAGCAGCATTAAATATTCTAGAATCATAAAATTGCTTTGGACCAAGACTATTTAAATTTTTTACAATGCCATTAAGCATTTCTTCTTTTCTTGTTTTATATTCTTGGTATTCTGCATTATTAAATAATCTGTTATATCCTATAGATAACATAGGTACTGCACTATTTAAAGGTGCTGCAAGTGTACCCATTAAGAAACCAGATGCAAAAGTTTCAGCACCTTGTTCAGTAAACTGTTGACCAAATTCATCTTCATAATAGTCAAACTTAGTTTTATTTGCATAACCAGTTACACCTCTTGAATATAGATTCATTTTTAAAACAGAACTTTTAAAAGCATCTGTATAATATTTTTCATTTGCTCCAGCAATTATTTCTTGAGCATTTTCTTGTAAACCTTCGGTAAAATTAGATTTAAAATAACCTACAGTCTTACCTACACTTTTATATATAGGATCTTTTGCCCAACCTTTTGCCCATGACATAAAATCATTAGACTGTCTAGCAAATTGTTTTTTAGTATTATCATAAACAATCTTACCTACAGTACCAAACTTACCGTTACCGGCTTTCATTACATCATCTATATTAGCTCTTACAAAGTTTCTTATACCACCTCTTGGACCTGTAATATTATTAAAGGTTATTTTATTTGATGCATATATTAATCCTGTATTCCAATATAAAGTATCTAATGAAGCTTGTTTAGCTGTAGCCATTAATTTTTCTTGTACATCATTAGTAGGAGCTGTACCAAATTTTTCATAGTGAGCATTATACCCATCTTTATAAACTTTGTTTTCTACCATACCAGCTTCAAGCCTAGCTTCAGATAAAGCCATATTTAAGTTTCTTACATCTCTATAGAAACCTCCGGCAGTTCTAAATGTCTTAGCAAGACCCGTTAAGTTATCAGTAGCTCTTATACCTGTTATTGCATCTACAGTATTTTCTAAAGGATTTAAGAATCTTCCTATTTTACTAGTACCTGCAGCATTAGCTGCATTCCAAAACTTTCTTGCTGATTGAGAATTATTTAAAGCTTTAAGTGTATTACCTACTGCTTTACTGGCATCATATGCTGCCTCAAAACCTTTTATACCTTTAAATAAAGAAGGTATTTTTCTTGCATTATTTGCAGTAGTAACTGCTGCTGAAGTACCTGCTGTTAACGGAGCTAATGCTAAACCAGCTACTTCTTCTACTATAGCTTCAGTAATAATACCAGCAGTGTAACCAAAGTTCATTACTGTATTATTTACAAATCCAAATGCTCCTCCTTTACTAGATGATCCTATAGCAGCTAATCTTTCATATTCTTCTGCTCCTTCTAGGTCTGTTCCGGTAAAGTCACCTTGAATCATTTTCCATAAACTCTTAGGTCCATCAGTAAAACCTTTCCACACCATTGGTAAAAATGAGTGTGACATCATTCTACTCCAATCATCTGCTTTAGTAGTTCTTGCATTAAATAGGGCTTCATTATCCCTTAAAGGGTGAAAGCCTACTTTATCAAATGTTTCTTGTCCATATGCTGCATATCTATCATAGAATGCTCCTCCACTTGGACCAGCATTATAACTATATATTCTAGCATAATCTTCATTTGACTGTTTACTTTGTATTAATGATTTTAAATAATCTTGTTGTGCATTCATTAAACCTTTTACATCTACCTTTCCAGGTTTAGGTGCAGATTTAATTATACCAGGATTATTTACAATATTTTGTTTAATGTTAAAGTTAGGTCTTGTTAAATCTCTAACACCAGGCATACTAAAAGGATTAGGTGCCTGTGGAAAATTAATTTTAGGAGTATCTATTTTATCACCTTCAAAAGGTAAATAACTATTAGCATCTGAACCAGGTCTATTAATACCACCAAACTCTGGACCTAAATCATCTAGAGGATTAAAAAGATTTTCTTCAGCCATTATTATCTATTATTATAATTGTAATTATTTATTGCTCTTGATTGATCAAAGAAACCACCTTCACCTGTAATATTATCAAATACAAAACTTGTAAGATTATTACCATAAGATGTTTCATAATCTACTAATCTATTTTCTAATTCTGTATTTGTATTAGGGTCATATACACCAGATGTTATTTCTACTGAATAAGGGGATAATCCAAAATCATTTTTTGAAATTGTTAATGTATTTTTTGGATTTAATGGATCAGTATAAATATAAGGTTTACCTGTATAATCTATTACAGCTGATATTGGATCTTTTGTAGATTCTTGATACAAGGTAGTTCCTGATAGTTGTTCTTTAGGTATCATAAACTGTACTCCATTTTGCTGTAGCTCAGCTTTTTTCTCATCACTAACATTAAGAGATTTAATATAAGCATCTGGTAGTTTTATTATTACTCCAGAATATTTTATATCACCTGCAGATATTGGTTTATAAGCAATACCAAATTCAGTAAGAGTATTTTCTTTTGTATACTTTCCTTTAGCGTCTTTAAGATCTGTAAGTATTTGTTGTGCTAGAGGGACATCTTTACCTTCAGCAACATGACCATGCGCCCAAGCAGAAGCACTTGAACCAAAAGTAGATACTCTAATATTTTCGGTATCACCTAAATCTAAGTTACTTAGTGTATTTAACATTTCATATCCTTTAGCTGCAACAGGTCCCATGCTCTTTGTATTAACATTATAGTACTTCATTTTATTAGTATAAAGTCCTGTACCCGCATCTGTAATTGCATCAATTCCTGGAGGAGCTTGTTTAATTACAGAAGAATTTGTAAATGCTTTATTGGCTTGTTTAACTAATTCAAAATATTTTAAAGGACCACCTGCATCATCTCCTAATCCCTTATAAACTTCAACTCTTCCTGAAGATGCGTAGCTACCTTTACTTCTATCTATACCCTCTCTACTAACACTAGTTGGACTATAACCAGGAAATACAAAATCTATAATCTTTTGTCCTGTACTTTTTCCTGGACCTTTAATATATTTACTTTTTAAATCATCTGGAACTGCTTTATAAAATTCTTCTTGTGATCTTATATTACCATTTTCATCAAATAAATAATCTACAATAGATGAACTTGGGGTATAATTACTAGGATCCAATTGACTTTTTACTAAATCAGTTACAGAAGTCTTTCCTCTTAAATTAGGATTAAGTCTTATCATTTCAGCTTTTACACCTTTTATAGCATCTTCTTTCCATTTTTTAAGAGATTTATCATATTCTATATAACCAGTAAGAGCAGAACTATTTTTTCTAAAAGCTGAATATAAAGCTGTAGGTTTACCACCAACTTGAATTTCTGATAAGTTAGGATTTTGAGCAATAAATTCATTTAACTTATTTGACATATTGTCTAATTTAAGTGTTGTAATACCTGTACCTGTATACGCCCCTTTAAATACATCTTGAGATGCACTAGCAATTTCTGAATAAACTTTATCATCAAAACCAGCTAAAAGTGTAGTAGCTTCTTTAGCAGGAATTTTACCGTCTCGTACTGCTTGATACAAAGACATATCACTTTTTATATTATATTTTGCTCTTATATCATTTGTAAGTACTTTATTAAAAAAGAATTTTCCTTTTTCATATCTATCAATAGCTACTAATTGTTCTTGTAATATATTTGCTACTTCTTGATTACTCATATGACCATTACCGTTTAATGTAGCAATAAGAGGAAGACTACTTTGAAAAAGTTGTTTTACTTTAGCAAACTGATCTTTCTTAACTTGATTAGCAAAG